>JAABUT010001740.1_pt1 | contig 23513 bp, 24 predicted proteins | sample 5559281 | NCBI WGS metagenome assembly JAABUT01 (sample SAMN10711880, study PRJNA513359) | rock metagenome | isolation source: Antarctica rocks | place: Antarctica: Victoria Land, Ricker Hills nord | collected 2016-01-04
ATATCTTTTCCACCCCCCCCCTCCCCCTTCTCCCCCTCAACTCCATACCCACACCTACATCTATCCCCATCCCTATCACAAACCCACACCCACACATCTATCCCCCTTCCCTATCACACTCCACAACCCCACACCTATCCCCCTTCCACCCCACTCCACACCCACACTCACACCCCTATCCCCCTTTCCCCCCATCTTCCCCCCGGATCTTCCACCCCACCCCCTTCACACCCACATCTATCCCCCTTCCCTCTTCCCCCTTCCCCCTTCCCCTCTTCCCCTTCCCTATCACACCCACACCCACACACTCCACACTCCACACACCCACACCCACACCCACCCCATCCACACTACTCCAACACCCCAACCCAGAAACTCTCTTCCCACCCCTCCCCCCAAAGAAAATCATCTACTGTAGAACCTCCCCCCCCACCCCTGGGTAACAACATCTCTCTCTCCTGAGCTCTAACAACTGGGAAGCGAGGGTTCGAGGGTTTTTTGCGAGTTGTGGTTTTTGGGGTTTGAGGTTGTTGGGGGGGGGATGAGGGGGGGTGGGGGTGAGTTGGGGAGATGGATGGGGTGGGCTGGGGGAATGGATGGGGTTGATAAAGAAGAGGGGGGGGTGGGGTTGATGAATGGGGGGGGGGTTATTGTGAGGATCTGAGAGCGGAGGTGTGGGGTACAAAAAGCTGGGGCATAACAAAGTATCTATGTAGAACGATACTATACTATTTCACCCGGTTCAGTTGGGGGAATCCCACCCACTATTTCCCCAAAGCACAAAACCGCCTTTTAACCGCATACGGTTCGTTTTATCCCCCTCGGCTAAGATGCCATTACAGCCACCACCTACTACCTAATTAGCCATTCATACATCCATCCTTTCCTTTCTCACGGCATCCACCACCCCTACCCTTCTATCACGCAATCCCTCATAAGATCCCTCCCACCCCGAAAAGCCGCCCTAACCCCCCTGCGCCGGCGCCTTGTTGCACACCTGGGGGGGAGCCTAAAAGTCCTGCAAGGGGAGGAAGACCGCCTGGGAGAGCTTGGCTTGGATTGCGGTCCCCGGTACCAGGCCCGGCAGTTCCAGACCCTGTGGTCGGGAGCCGAAGATTGTTGTTCCCAGCTCCCCCGATTCCAATCGCCGTGTTTTGGGTTCCTTGCTGTTGGGTGTTTTGAGCAGAGCCCTCAAGATTGCTGTACCCAGCTTCTGTATTGGGGCTGGTGGTAGTCGATTGCTGTTGTGCTTGGTAGGAAGACCCGGGGTTGGGGTTGGCGTAGGTGGTGGAGAGGTTACCGGACTGGGGATGAGTGGGCCCTTGGGTTAGTACGCTGCCGCTGCCTTGGGAAGAGCCGGCGCCCTGGGTGCTACCGCCGCTTTGGGTATTACCACCTTGAGACGAGCCACTACCTTGAATGCTGCCGCCTTGAGTGCTCCCGCCTTGTTGTGATGCACCAGGACCACCTTTAGTACTTCCGCCCTGAGTACCCCCGCCTTGGGTAGCGCCACCTTGGGTAGAGCCGCACGGTACATTTTGAATATGAATTTTGAGATTCGCTTTATCACTCTAAACGGAAGGTTGTTATTAGAATAGCGTTCGAGTCCATTTAGGTGAAAAGAAACACTCACCGAAGTATAATCTGTCCCAGTGAGGTCCTTATAAGCACTGTAATCGATATCCAGACTGTTTCCTGCGCCACATCGCTCATCGGCTGGGATAGGTGGATTCTCCTTGACCTTACAGTAATTGAGAGCACTTCCTGCTGGGCAGGCATCGACGATCTGAACGACAATGGTTTTCCCAATTTGGGCGCCCGTGTCCGTAGGGTACGCCCCGAAGTTGGAAACGCTGTAGCATTTACCACATGAACCTTGAACGTTCTGGCAACCCGGATGTGGGTAACCACCAACCACGCCTCCATCTGATGTACTAAAAGCAAGTCAGTCAAAGCCTGATGACGGGATCCGAATAAACCTACCATTTACTCATATCATACTGGAAATTCGGATCCGCGTTGCTGCCATCACAAAGGCCCGATGACAGGTCCGGACTAATGTCGCCAGCGGCAGCTTTGTAAATGCCTTGGTTGTCTGAAGTAGAACCGTGAGAATCACTTAACGATGACCATTCAAGATATAGTCTTTGAATGGAGTAGTAGATCATACCGGCTGTTGTGTTGATGCCAGCGTTGCTACACACTTCACCACCCGATTGGTGTGCATAGTCATTGAAAGTTGCGACGCCTACAATCCCACCGGCTTGCCGTGTCTCCAAGAATGGTCTTGCAGATATGAAAGGAACCAGGCCTGACAAGAGCAGATGTGTATGCAGATGAAGCATGTTGTGCTCAAACCTGCTGTCTGGAAGTTTTGGGTCTGGAAGCTTTGATGAATTGAAGTGATTAAATGGTTTATGTTAATATGGACCAGATGAAGGTTGAAGAAGATATAGAAAGTACAATTCAGCAATAAGACATCGACTGTTCTGATTCATGTTTGGCATGGGCAGCTGTCCTTGGTATTTATCCCTTCTTCCATTTTCCATTTTCAGAGCTATGACCGAGATCTAAAGCTCTGCAGCCAGGAGGTTCCACTTGGTCGCCCTCCATTCTCCACGTCTGGTTAGCCATGCGGCTTGAAACATTGAAAATGAGCCTCATACACGTCGGCAGGAATCCGTGGGAAGGACTTGCGACTCCAAACCCATTTACTACGTAATGTGACAAATAGTGGTGAGCTACAAACGGTAGCGGAAGCAGAAACGTGAACTAACATCCTGCCAAGAATGGATAGGAGTCGTAAGGTTGGTTTGAGATACGAAGAATAGGTAAAAGCACACGCACATCGAAGGGTTTCATGACATGTAGGCGGGAACAAGCGGGGCTCAGACTGATATCAAGGATGGAAGACCATTGGTCCCCGGGATAATGAATGGGATCTCTTGGAAATGTTCATATGCAGCAAAGATTTTGTATGACAATAACAGAACAAGCAAGAAGCCAAAAATGTCATCAACAGAGGCTCATCAAGTGTGGCGTACACCAAAAATCGTTTAATCAGCTTCTTTTCCGAGCCTTTGGGAAGTCACTGTCAGCTAGTCGAACCATGACGAGCCCTATGGTGTGGTCTTTAGCTGAGTGTCCAAGCGGATCAGCCATAGAGAACTCGAGTAACATGGCATGGACATCTTGGTTTCGGAGAATGAATTCTCACTTGCCACGTCTGCGCTGATACTCAATTTCGTTTGGGTCCATTGCATTAAATTCGTCTTGTTAGCTCTTGTTTGACACTTTGTTGATGTGAGAGCCGTTTGGGGTCTGGAAGGCGGAGCTTTGGAACTTGTTACAGTACAATATAGTTGATAGGGCGTTCTGGAAGCATCCCAAGAAGCTGACGAGGGCCGGCCCAGGGTGGGAAAGGTGCATTCGAAGATGCTGTATGGAGTGATGCACTGATCGACTCAAGCGTCACGGTGTTCTCACCTTTTCCAATCTTGCCCCCTAGTCCTGCCGAGTACCGGCTAATAACGTTCGTCTCGGCGTATGCGGATGGAAAGTCATGATGGCTTCGCTACAGGTTCAGGGTGACTTGTCCAAACAATCTGTTGCATTTTCCACCAAGTACCACGCGTTCAGGAAAAAAAAGATCACTCCCATGATAAGAAGTTCCTACTCCGCTCTCGAGGCTCTCTTCGTACCCGATATAGATAATACATATTAAAACCCTTCATAGACCTTTAGAGTATGGGTGTTGAGGTTCCCGTCCATGGCTTGGTGTGGGGTTTCGGTTGCCAACCGAAGCTGCACCATGGCACAGTCGATCTTGAAAGACGCTAAACGAGGTTTTGTGTGAGGACTTGTGGTAGGGGATGAAACGATCGGGGCTTCGAAATTTGCCTTGTTGGGAAGTGGAAAAGATGATGTTGAAGGTTGATGTGCGGTCGTCTGTCCCATTATTTCTTGGTAGATGATGATTGGCCGTTGGTTCCGCAGTCGTCTGACGTTGGGTATGTTTGTCACTTCCATGTAGAATGGAACGAACTGAACCTGAAGAATTTTAAGCTGTTCTCATGGTCTACGTATCGCCCTTCCGCGTTTGGCTGAGAAACCCTTACACGTGAAGTCATCTCAATGTCCTAGGGTTAACTTCGATCAAGACATTGGTGCTTAGTCAGGAATACTACTATTAAGTTGATTCTAATTTCGAATCGTGGCTTTCTCAAAATGTCTGCATGCCTGAGTAGAACATATTGTGCCCCAGGCATGCAAGTAGTAGCTGCCGTTCGTGGAGACATCCATAACGATCAAGTTCTGGAAGGGTCCCTGTATCCGATGGATACCCTCTGCATCCGCTCAATTCAAGCTCTTCGCCAATGTCCAGAAACTCTCCATTTTGGATTTCTTAAGCACCTCCCTTGCTTCTGCATCCGTTTCACACACTCTACTCCCCCAACGCCTAAATGCGCGACCCCTCTCCTCTCCTTCCCATACCAGTACGCACTGATTTTGGGAGTTATCTTTCAACTCGCCTTTCTCGTTCTCGGCTCGCAAAAACCCCGCCAATACCTCTTTGTTTCCTTCTCGAATGGCTGCCGTTGGGGCAAGGTTCTCGGTCCACTCAATTCGGTTGAGCATGAGCTTCTTGTAGGAATTGATACCGTGTTCACCGCCCTCGACGATCACAAGATTGAAGTGCGGATTTTGGATGCACAAGCCCGTGAGAGATTCTTGCTCCGCATGTTTCGAGACTTTGAAGCGGTGGCGGCCATTGGCTAGAGATTTTATCTTGTACACGGAGACGTGGATGCCTTTCTCCGCGTCCTCGATCTGGTTCTTAGCCAGTTTTTTGTTGGCTTCTTCTTTGGTCAACTTCCGTTCTTGGTTCTGTTCATAATGCTTGTCCGCTCTTTCTTGAATCTCTTTGGTCACTCTGGCTTCGACGGCAGTAGGGTCAGCCAGGGCAGCATCGCCTAAGACACGAAGTAGGTTTGCTTTCTTGACCTTGGGAGGCGGTGGGGGTTCAAGTCCTAAGCGGACCTTCGCTTGATATTCTTTGAGGTTAGCCATCCTGGTCTGTCTTCTCAACTTTGCCTGTTCTCTGGCTGTAAGGAACATCGGTTTCGGGGCTGGCATCAAATTCTCTTGCGGAGGCTCAAGAAGCACGGGATGAACAACCCAGATGGTGATGATCGAGTCGGAGCTTTTTATTTTGGGCTCGTTGGAGTAGTCATCACCCACAATCCCCTCATCCCACCACTCGGTTTCTGGCGGAGTTTCGACAAGAAATGTTTTCCCGGTGTCAAGATCCTCGTCAACGAAAGCTTTTCGTGAAGATTCCGCAATACGCTTCTTCATCTGCTCTAGGGCATGTTGACGACGTAGTGCTGCAGCCTGCTGGACATATTTTCCCTTCTGATTGAATACTAGTTGCCTTGTGTTTCTTGACTTCAACGTGGCTGTCTTGGCCCCCAGTGATGCATCAAAGTAAGGGTTGTTTCTTGTCTCCTCAGCAGAAGGCCCGGACAAGTCCAATTGCTTCTTGCCATTTCCAGCCTTAGAGGTCTGATCGGGAGGTGATAAAGGCCGCCTATTTGCCATGGTAGTTGCAAATTTGGGCTGAATGGCCTGCCGGCCCTTTGACGATCTTGCATCCTGACCGGAATCCCCCATCAACGCCGGATGTAGGCCAACGTCTAAACCACCTCTAGCGCGCGACATGCCATCGTCGAATACCGGAGGCTGATAGGTTGGAGCAGGGGACGCTGTCCGCTGCTGAGACGCCGCGTTTACCTTCCCAGTAGCAGCATTTACCCTTGCCTTTAGGGCTTCAATCCTAGACATAGCAGCGCTACTCGCCGTAGAAGTGGGCCCTGGTGATGGTGACTGCGGTGCTGGTGATAAGCCGTTTGCCCCTGCTCTCGCGCCGGCAAGTCGCTCAGCGACAGCTGCGGCTTTCGCTCTCGCTTCGGCCATGATTTTATTAATGTCTGGTTTTCCGCTCATAGCAGAGCCATTGGTATGAGAAGCTGGGGCTGGAGATCCATTATTTGAGCGCGACCGCTTCTGCGTGTTATGAAGGTCATCCTCAGGATGAGGCCGCTTCAGCGCATTGGAGGTCTCTGCCATGATGCAAGTCCTGGTATTAACTCGATATCAGATAGTAGGATAAAGCACGCAGTCAGTACTACCGAAAGAAAATAACGAACGTGGGCGAGGAAACGTGGGAGGCTTAGAGGTTTTTGATAGTTCCATCGAAGTGACGCTGGAATCGAAAGTGACTTCACCGCCTTCAGCGACAAACCTTAATTCTGCCGCTTTTTGTACATCGAAAATCTTGGGCTCACCCGACGTCAACTGCCCGCCGGTTACTGGTCCAGAGAAAAAGGCGGAACTCTTTAGATGACATGGCAGCTTTAGGTCAGTATGAATATTTCTCAACCTATCGCTTCCCATATCGGAAGCGTAGATTTTGGCTTCCTATCATCCCACGACATCAAAACTCTATCAGTGAAGAAGATACAGAATTCAACCACGTTCGATACTTTACTTCACCCAGTACCGGGAGGACTCTATGACGCAGCATTGGGCGCGTGGGCTGACAATCCGTGAGCCCCCAAAAGCGCGTGGTTGTGTGAGGACCAGATTCTGAAAAACACCCAGCTGCGCGACATGCCATTTAAATACCTACGCTTGTCCTGGCCATGCCGGTCACATAGAGCTGCCTGTGCCTGTTTATCATGTTACATTCATGGATCAGCTGCTTCGACTGCTAAAAGCTCAATGCGCTTACTGTAGCCATCTAAGACTCCACGGCACAGAGCTCAACCGATATATTTGCAAATTACGGCTCATTCAACATGGTCTGCTCCGCGAAGCAGAAGAGCTGGAAGAAAACGTGCGACCGAAAGGGGCAAACGTCACGGGAATACCCGACTCAGATGATCAAGCAGAAAGTGACGACTCTGAAAATGAAGATGACATAACAGAGCAACGAAACAAATTCGTCAAGGAAAAAATCAGGGCAGCGGGAGGCAGAAACCATAGAGCTGCTGTTGTAGCCGAGAAGGTGGAAGCTATCTCGGAAGAACGACGAAGGGTAGTCAAGGAATTCCTCGGTAACATTACCAAAGTGAAATCCTGTGGACGTTGTAATGGGTAAATATTGACGCTTTCTGCATGAGAGAACCCTTTTCTAAGCTGGCTCCAGAATTTCACCATCTTATCGGAAAGACCGATATAGTAAGATCTTCCGGAAGTCTCTCCGTCCTAGAGATAAAGCGAAAATGGCACAAGGTGGCTTCAAGGCTGTCAATCCTTTGATCAGAGCTTTCCATGAACGCAAAGCTTCGCAAAAGCAGAAGCTAGAGGACCGTGAGGTTGATGAAGGTATTGTCGCAGATATTGAGGATCAAACATCCGAAGAGGATGGAGAAGATCTTGAGATGATGGATCTTGGGAGTGGACTGCTGAACGAAAACCTTCCGAACGGTACAGAGGGGCCAGCTCGAATGAAATCCAAGACGAAAGAGCTCGAATCGGACATGTACGTTAATGCCCAGGAAGTGCATGCGCTGATATCAGATCTCTTTAGAAAGGAGAAGGAAATCGTAGAGCTTCTTTATAGTCCACGACTTACGAGGAATGCCATTCCTGTGACCGCGGATATGTTCTTCATTAGAATCATCTTCGTACCACCGAATAGATTTCGTCCAGAGGCAAAAACAGGGGAAGGTGAGATTGCGGAAGCGCAACAGAATACACTCTACAAACAGATCTTGACACAGTGTGAAGCTCTGAATCAAATCCGAAAGGAGATGAGTGGTTCTGCCCTTGATCTATCATATCGGCAACGTGACTTCAGGGACCTCCAAAATGTTTGGGTGCTACTGCAGGATGCTGTGAATTCATTAATTGACCGAGATCGTAATCCTATCCAAGGACTATCAGGTAGACAAACTGCAGAAGGTATCAAGCAGTTACTCGAAAAGAAAGATGGCCTTTTTCGAAAAAACATGATGGGAAAAAGAGTCAATTTTGCGGCCAGAAGTGTCATCTCTCCGGACCCTAATATCGAAACGAACGAGATAGGAGTCCCTCCCGTTTTTGCCAAAAAATTAACATATCCAGAGCCTGTGACAAATCACAACTTCTATGAACTGAAAGAGGCTGTCCTCAATGGCGTTGAGAAGTGGCCAGGTGCTGCAGCAATTGAAAACGAGAATGGCCAAGTGATCAATTTACGGACTAAGAATTTTGAAGAACGTCAAGCACTGGCAAATCAGCTGTTGGCACCGTCGAGTACTAACGTCACTGGTGCAAGAAACAAGAAAGTTCACAGACATCTCAACAATGGAGACATTGTTCTGATGAATCGCCAGCCTACTCTGCACAAGCCTTCGATCATGGCTCATCGCGCACGCGTGCTACCAGGAGAAAAGACGATTCGAATGCACTATGCCAACTGCAATACTTACAATGCGGATTTTGACGGTGATGAGATGAATATGCACTTCCCTCAAAATGAAATTGCCAGGTCTGAGGCCTTGCAAATAGCTGATACTGATCATCAATATCTTGTGGCAACATCTGGTAAACCACTACGAGGTCTTATTCAGGACCACATTTCTATGGGTGTGTGGTTGACAAACCGTGATACTTTCTTTGATCGTGAAGACTACTACCAGCTTCTCTATGCTTGCTTGAGACCGGAAAACAATCACACGACGTCTGCAAGAATCGAAACCGTAAAGCCAGCAATTTTTAAGCCTAGAGCTATGTGGACAGGCAAGCAGATAATAAGTTCAGTAATGAGGAACATCACTCCAATTACTCATGAAGGTTTGAACCTTACTGGAAAATCCCAAACTACTGGCGATCGATGGGGAGATCAATTAGGGGAAGATAAGGAAGACAAGGTGATTTTCTATGGTGGTGACCTACTTTGTGGCATACTTGATAAAGCCCATCTCGGACCCAGTGGAGGAGGATTCGTGCATTCCGTCTACGAAGCCTATGGTCATACCATTGCCGGGAAACTTCTGAGCGTTTTGGGGAGACTTTTGACAAAGTTCCTACACATGCGCGCATTTACCTGCGGTATGGATGACTTGGTCCTGACCGAAAAGGGTGAGAAGGATCGCATTGAGAAACTCAGGGAGGTCGAGACTATTGGGTTTGAGGTCGCTACCAAATACGTTACTCTCGATACCAAACTGGATGCGAGCAACAAGGAGCTCCTTACGCGACTACAAGATGTGCTTCGAGACGAGGAGAAACAAGCGGGACTAGATAGCGTCGTCAATTCACGAACAGCAACGCTCTCCTCCAGTATCACCACGGCTTGTCTACCAGCTGGGTTGAGAAAGCCGTTCCCCAAAAATCAAATGCAAGCAATGACGACGTCGGGTGCAAAGGGTTCTTCTGTCAACGCTAACCTGATCTCGTGTAACCTAGGCCAACAAGTGCTTGAGGGAAGAAGAGTTCCTGTAATGGTCAGCGGCAAGACATTGCCATCTTTCAAACCCTTCGAGACAAATGTCAGGGCTGGAGGATATATAACCGACCGATTTCTTACTGGTGTCAAACCACAAGAATATTATTTTCATGCTATGGCTGGTCGAGAAGGTCTGATTGATACTGCCGTGAAGACCTCCAGATCCGGCTATCTCCAGCGATGTCTTATCAAAGGCATGGAAGGTCTGAAAGTTGAGTATGATAGCTCAGTCAGAGACTCTGACGGTACTATGGTTCAATTCTTGTATGGGGAAGATGGCCTTGATATCACTAAACAGAAGCACCTTAGAGACTTCAAATTCTTGGCAGAGAATTACATGTCTCTTGTTGCACAGTTGAACGTGAGAGATGATTATCCCAAGACTGTCAATGCGGCTGCGGGCGATTGGCACAAGCAGGCGATGAAAATGGTGAGGGGTGGAAGAGTTGACGCCATAGACCCGGCATTGGCAATCTTCAATCCTGGAAGCTGTATGGGGAGTACCTCGGAGACATTCGCATCAGCTCTAAGAACTGTAAGTCATATAATGCAACACAACGTTAGAGAGACGGCTTACCGTGGTGATGTAGTACTGCGATGCGAACCCGGAGAATCGGCTCAGAGATAAAAAGAAACCCAAAGCGTCAAACGCGCCCATTACAAAGAAAACCTTCAATAGCCTACTAGACATGAAGTACATGAAGTCTGTTGTCGACCCTGGCGAAGCAGTTGGAATTGTGGCAGGGCAGTCTATTGGTGAGCCGTCGACACAAATGACTCTGAATACCTTTCATCTGGCTGGTCATTCTGTAAAGAACGTAACGTTAGGTATTCCAAGACTTCGCGAGATCGTCATGACAGCTAGCAACCGCATTTCCACGCCAACAATGACATTGCATCTCAATCCAGAATTAACCGAAGATGATGGGCAGCATTTTGCGAAATTGATTACCAAGCTTACCCTGGCAGAAGTGATCGAGGATGTGCATGTCAGCGAAGCGATCGGTCCTGGGACTGGATACTCGAGAGCGAAGATCTACGACATTGGACTTGACCTTTTTCCTTCAAGCGAGTACTGCGAGACCTATGCCATCGGGGTCTCTGACGTTCTACGAGTCATTGAGTACAAGTTCATACCTCAATTGGCAAAGGCGATCAAAAGAGAGCTTATCCGCAAGGGAGATGCCAAGCTACTTAAGCCGAGCGCTGCTCAACCCGAGATAGGCAAGTCCACGGGTATTGTTGAGGATGCTCCTTCGCGCCCTGAGGCGATGCATGAGGGCGGCGATGACGACGAAAATGACGATGGGGACGACGATGCGACAAACAATAAGCAGAGGCAAAATCGAGACGAGACAGTCAACTATGCTGCGCCTGACGAGGAAGAGGAAGCTATTGCAAGAGATGCGCATCGCGAGTCAACCCCGGACACAGACACAGAGGATGAAGGCTTGAGTGGGAGTCCGCGTGAATCAACGCGGGACGAAGATGACGGTCAAGATCAGGACCAAGATCAAGAACTAGAACAAAGACAGCGTTCCAATAATGCCAAAGAACGCCTCGACAGGATAATGACCAAAAACCCCTCCGTAACCCACTTCTCCTTCGACCCCAAAACCAGTTCCCGCTGCCAGATCCGTCTCGAATACGACGTATCCACCGCCAAGCTCCTTCTTCTCTCTCTCATCGAATCCACCCTCCACACCACCCTCATCCAACACATCCCCGGCCTCGTCGCCGCCACCTCCACCACCGAGAAATCCCCCGGAACCGAAGCAGCCGCCCGCGTCGTCCTCACCCAGGGCGTCAACCTACGCGCCATGCACGGTTACCAACACATCCTCAACCCACACAAACTCTTCACCAACGACATCGGGGCCATGCTCATCATCTACGGCGTCGAAGCCTGCCGCGCCACCATCATCCGCGAAATGGACTCCGTCTTCAAGGGCCACAGCATTACCGTAGACAACCGCCACCTGAACCTGATCGCGGACGTCATGACCCAGGGCGGTGGCTTCAAGGCGTTCAATCGCATGGGGCTCAAGGGTGCGACGAGCCCGTTTATGAAGATGAGTTTTGAGACGACGGTGGGGTTTTTGAAGGAGGCGGTGCTGGAGGGGGATTGGGATGATTTGAAGGGGCCCAGTGGGAGGATTGTGGTGGGGAGGGTTAGTGGGGTGGGGACGGGGGGGTTTGATGTATTGATGCCGGTTGGTGAGAACGGGGAGGGGCAGGGGAGGGACGGGGAGGAAGGAGATGAGAGGGAGGAGCAAGGGGGTGCTTGGGAGATGGGGATGTGAGAAGCTGAGAGGCAGCGCTTTTGGCATTTGTAATGCAAGCCTTTGGTTGAATAGGGGTATATATGTATATGCCGAGCCACTTGCATGTGAATGCAATCTGATGGGATACATGCCTATTGGATTTCAGCGTTTGTATATCTTGTCTAAGAGTAATTGGGTGTGATCTCTCATCATGAGCTCGATCTATGAAAACGGGTTTCCACATGAAGGGTCATGTACTGATATCCGAAGACTATCACTCGTTCACAGCGTTCAATGAGTTACGAATGTTGAGCTACGATAAGCATAGGAGCTATGCATACCTCAAGTGCTTTATTTCTAAATACGTAGCTATTCTAGCGCTTGTGGAGATCTTCTACTGCTCAATGTACCGCCATGAAATCAAACGTTACCTCTTCAAACACCCTTCGTCCCCATCGCCGTCTCCTTGTGCACATCCTGCCCCGATCCATTCGTCTCCCGCCACTGCACCAACTCCTCGTCCGTAATCTCCCTCAACTTATTCACCTTCGCCGCCTCCCCCGTCACCACCCCCTTGATAATCTCCACCCCCCTCCCCAACATGCTCTTCGCCGCAATCGCATACGTCGCCGTCTTCGCCTCCACCTTGATCACGCCGATTCGCGGGTCCTCGGGGCTGCCGTCGTGTTTGCCGTCTCCGAGGTCTCCGAGCCAGGCTTTTAGGCCGGGAGAGTAGTATTTGCGGACCATTTCGCGGTCGGTGATGATGGAGGCTTCGCCGGAGACGGAGGCCCATTCGCCGGTGGGGTTGAGGAAGGCGATGTTGATTTTGGGATCGGATTTTAGGTCGTCGGTTTTGCCGGATTCGGTGTTGGTGTGGAAGAGAAGGTCGACGCCGCCGCCTTCCTGTTGTGAGAACACAGTGTATTAGCTATGCTTTTAGGTACGAGAGGCAGAGTGGGTACGGGGCAGAGATATATGGCGAGGGCTTACCTTTCCAGCTAGTGCCATGCATCTCGAGACCAACAGACCGGTGCTTGCAATTCGTGTGGTCATCATTCCGAATTTGCATGCCTCGATAAAGCTGACAAGGTCCTCGACTTTCTCTTTTAATTGGGGCTCATCAATATTCTTTGCCTTGTATGGATCAGCTGGCTTGTTGCCAGTGTCTGTGTTGCTGAAAGACATTCTGGATGATGGCGTTGTTGGAAATGGTTTGACTGTCGGGGTGGTTGATTTAGAAGAGGTTCGTGATACTGTCGTAAGAGTTCTAGAGGCAATAGGTCTTAGCAACGGGCTGCAGCGAGAGGGCAATGACGTGTATTGACGTGGGGCAAAGGTGGGACAGATTTTGCTAGCGAATAGAGAAATGTTCGACGGCATAGCTTAAACGCCAACTGGATGGGTTTGACTATATAGAAAGAAATCAGGAAGCTTACCTCTGAAAGAAGTTCTGATTTGAAACGGTGAGGTTATTTTGCAACGCAGTGTGGAATATCAACGCCCTCGAGTGACATCATCGACAGGCTGCCAAAGTAAGCTAGTCCGCTTTCGGTAGTATGTTATGACGGATGGCTCAGAAGTTAAGAGTCGACAATTTGTGGTGTTCGCCTTACTTCCACTTCGACAAGCCTTGTGCATTCTGAAGTGTTGGTGCTGTACCCAGCGTACTTTTCTTGAAAGTTGGCAGCCTGTATGCCGAAGGGATTGAGACATCTTCAAACGTGGCTTGTCCACTTTGCTTCAGGCAGCAGATCTATTGATACCCATTGATTTTTCTTCATGTGTCGATCTTTCGATTTATTTCTCACCGTCGTTCCGCCGTCAAAATCAAACTCTCCATAGACCCAGAGCATTGTTAATTTTTATACCGCGCCACCACCATGCCCGCCCTCTCCTCACCACTCCTTTCCCTCCCTCCCGAACTCCACCACCTAATAATCTCTCACGTCCCTTACCCGGACGCACTCGCCCTCAAACACACATCACTCTACTTCTATTATCTCGTTGACACCAGGGACTACCGCCCAAAAGTCAGCTGGATAGTCGACCGCCAAACGAGGGGCCTTGCGTGTCCCAAGAAATCCTGTATATTCAAAACGGATGCGGCATTTTGTTCTAGTGGGGCCGGGGAGGTGAGGAGGATCATGGAAAGGAGAAGACGGCATGAAGAATGTGGAAAGGATGGTGTGTGCGAGGTTCTGGTTGGGAGAAGGTGTGAGGTGGCTCGGAGGACAGCGAAAAGAAAGGCCAACGAATCATGGTTGTTGGAGAGGACGAGAGAGATTTGGGGATTAGAGTGGTGGACGGTTGGGGTGATGCTGTTGGCGCTGGTTATATGTGTTGATTATACGCTTCTGCTTCGATCGTTCGATGTTGTCTGGGAGCGCAGCGGCACTGGAATACTCACGCTGTAGCATTGGGGATGTGCTGGCCTTGGAAGCTATTGGGATTAATCGCCCCGGTCGATTCTACCTATGGAAAGACCCAAAAATGAACATGTATAACACCAAGACATAGAGGCTTATATAAACTTCGCCAAGGAAATCACTTTGTAATCGTCAATCAGTCAACGCACGCAATGCCTTCTAAGGTCTTCAACGCCCTTACACCCTCGCCCTCAAACTTTCCTACGAGCCGCTCGCATTCGCTACGTAGCTTCTCTTCACTCTTCTTGGCATTGAACAGAATCCATTGCTCCACAGTCATCTGTTTTTCTGGACTTGGCAACCCTCCTGTCACTTTACCGACATCGGTTTTGAATACTGAAGCCTCGTTTTCTTTGTCACCTTCACCTGTACTGAAGAAGTTTTCGAAATCAACCGCTGTCCAGGGAAAGCTGGATTGCAGCTTCGAAATATTCTGCTTGAACGGGGATCTAATCGGTGTGCTAGCGGCTAAGGGAATGCAGGATGTTTGGTGGCTTAAAGGCGAGCATGCAGAGAGAGGAGGGCGAAGTCTGGAGGGGCGGGATGAGGGGGGTTCGTTCTCAGCGTCAGAAGACTGCCGAGGGGACGTCTGCGTTGGAGTCGTTCGCGCTGAGGGCAGTGGTGCTGTGGGTGCGACAATGACTTTAGTGGTTGCAGACATGGCTTCATGGTCGGGTTGCGCAGGATTGAATGAAGTTTCGTCGGTGTCAGCAGCCTGAATTATAGGAGCCGGGTGGTCTGGTAATGGGCGTTTTGGGGATTCAACCGGCGGACTGGATGGCTTAGACGGCTGTACTTTCTTCAATGCTGGCTTATTGGCTTTTGCCTTAGTCGACTTGGCGCTCTTTTTCTTTGGCTCAATCTCCTCTTCAATCGACCCAGACTCGGTAGTTTTAGGGTCGGCAGGTCCAGGATAGTCGATCTCCATGGGAATTTGCCGCTCTACCACAGTTGCTATACCGTCAGTGTTCGGCTGGATAATGTCCTCAATGTTTCGGCTCATCAATGGGGCCTTCTTCCCAGCTTTGCCCTTGATTGAAGCAACAGAGCCCTTCTTTGTACTACGCTTAACATAACTCTGGCTGGCAACACTGCGATCTGTTTCGTGCCCAGAGTCATCTTCAGCGGTAAATGACTCGAGCATTGAATTATTTACTGAAGATGTTAAATTGACATTCTCGAGGGCTGTCGCTAGATCTGACGCTCGAGTACGTCGTTGCGGTAATTGGCGTGACGGTTGTCGGCTTCGTGACGGCTCCTGTCCCACCAATGCTTCATCTTCATGCACAGCTAGTTTGTCGGCTGTATATTCCCCATGGGGAATGTTAGTATCTCTGGTGGTCGGCTGTTCAGTGGATGCTTTGCGAGTAGTTTTCCCCTTAGTAGCCTTTGATTTTACTGCTAGGATAGAGGCCGCTTCTTCCGCGTGAAGATCCGATTGCAGCGCTGCTCCGCCGGCAGCGTCTAGTCCAAGCAAGTTGCCTGTAGGTGCAATATTTGAGGTCATCACGCTCGTTCTGGTGGTCCGCCGTACGGGTGCTATCGACGCGGTGGCGTTTCTAGAGCCAGGTTTTGTTCGGGTCAGTCGACGCGTCTTCGGATATATAGCCTCCAGCTGTTCAGCCTCATTTTCATCATCGGTTAGTGGTCGGTCAAGACCGGCTTCCAAAACTGCATCAATATCATCATCATCTGGTATAGTAGCTCTGAGAGAAGCCATAGAAGCTGTTGATGTGGCGGAAGCCTTGCGGACAGCAGAGGACGCCCTGTTCCTGCTCCCTTTCGCACCTTTCTTCGACGCAGGAGCAGACGGGGGAGGCATGTTCTCATTATCAGTTATGTGCATGTCATCATCATTGCTTTCCTGGGCCAAGACCGGCACAATGGTAGATTGAGCAACACTGCTTCTAGTCCTTGTTGCCCGTCGTTTCGTAGGCGGAGGCGGAGGATCTGCTATCTCAACCCTCTGATCGTCAAATGCCGTATTCTTGGTGTTTGCGATCATCTCATCACTCTTTCTTTTTCTGCTTTTTTTACTCTTCTTGGCGTTTGGTTCGACCTTGACCTCAAAATCATCATCCTCTGGCTCGATGAAGCTGCTCGCCTGTGCATGTTCTTCTGCCGCTGTACTTACGAGGTTGCTCTTTGGCTTAGCAGTCGACTTCTTGGCTTTTGCGCCTTTCTTACTTCCTTTCCCTGTCTTTGCAGAAATCACCGAGCCAGTAGGTGACATCATTGAACTATTTCCCTCCTTCTCCTGACTTTCTGTTATATCTTGTCCTTCCGAGACGGCCGTTATGTTTGATACTGTAGATAATCGAGAAGGCTTCGACGTTCGGCCCTTTTTTGAGCGTCCTGGCTTAGACTTTGCCGAGGTTGACAACATGAAAAACCTGCAGTCTGGGGACCGTCGCTGATGTTCATCGCTTTTCTAAGTTAGCTAGCAGCAACAACAGATCACACACGGTCTTACAAAGGATTATCCTTTGGTTCCCACCCATCTAGACTGAGATTGCAATATGAACATTTGACAAAGTCATCGCTGTCAGTCGTCGGACTGTAGTACCACCCTGCAGCCACCATCTAGGCATTCGCTCTTAGCAAATGTGCTGCTATCGATCGAGTTCAGAAATACCTTTTGTGTCTTACAAGTCCAGCCTCGTTTGTTCTCGTGTGGCCACTGGGTTCCAAAAGTCATCGTTCTGGCGCTCAGCATGCCATCTGACATTGGATTCTCCTCGGTAGGGTTCCCGTTCTCAATGCTCTGCTCGATATAGACAGTGATTGCCCATCCACAAGCCGGTGAATGCTTCAAGTGCTCCACAATTGGATCGTCGTCTTCCTCCCAGCCGTCCAAATTGCTCTGGCAGAGAAAGCATGTTGCGTTATCCGGGCATGAGGCAGTCGGGTGATAGTAGAAACCGGCTCTGGCAAGCTGGGCATAATTAGCATCCTGATGTCTTCAAAAGCTCGGAACGCGCCTACTTGCGCGGGAGTAGGACTCTTGTGTGGCCACTTAAGGGACTTTGCGCCTTTGGCTTCTGAGGTCCTTTTCCTCGTTGCTGAATGTGCTTTGTTGAAGGAAGCCAGGCGCGCCGTGTACGCTTCCATCGCAGCCATGATAGCTGAATTATTCCTATATTATAGTCTCTTTAATCGTTCTACACAGCCCTTAAAGCACATGTGTATCGACAGTAAGAATGTAGAGGGACTGATCATACAACAATGACCTGTGATACGTGAAGAGGGTTCAACGTTTTGTTTGTTTTGATGGTTACCTTATCAGTCATTAGCGTGTTTTGTTAGCATTACAGGGATTACCCGCGTAAACGTCAACTTCGGCGGATGAGGATCCACAGTGAGGCTCTTCCACAGTGCATGTAAGGTTTCGTACAGTTCTTCGGCTTTCTCGTTCCTCCATGGCGGTCTCTGAGCAGCTCCTGAAGCTGTGTGATTATACGTCGCGGCGATAACTTTGACCCGAGTGGCCCGCGTCTTCAACCTGCTAGAAGAATGTTGGCTCCTGTGAGGTCCTCCGGCATTTCAATTCGATCTCTGTAATTTTATTATCATCAATGCTAACCGAATGGTATCCTAGGTACCGCGAAAAATTCGACACACAGTCAATCAGAGTCTCCTACTAGTCAGAATAGGATGGCAATACCGGATATCTCACAGCCAAGGCTTCCATGGTCAACGCTTTGCTTCTACCACCTCCCCTAGCAAGGCTTCGAAACCAGGGCCAGACTCATCAAACGACGACATTCTCTCCGCTGCAGGCTATCCTAAACATTCTTCCTCCTCTACTCCGTCACAAGGTTCAGAGACAAGCCCTTCCCAAACGTCGTTAAAGGCGACCAGCCGGCCAAATACTCCTCCTGCAGACTGGGACGAAAATCCTGACCTGAGTATATCGGCCTTCTCTCAGCTCCCATCTACGAATTTTGGAGTCAACCAGCATATGGTGATCAACGAGCAATTTAAAGAAGCGCTACGCCAGGTCCTGTGGCAGTTTCGAGCGCCAATAAGATATGCGTTCGCCTACGGTTCCGGCGTTTTCCCCCAATCTGAATCAGGATCGTCGAGTAAGCCGAACCTACATCCAAATCCCGACCCCGTGATATCGTCCGTGCAGAAGGGCCCCGGCAAGATGATTGATTTTATATTTGGCGTTTCATATACTCAGCACTGGCATTCTTTGAATCTTCAACAACATCGTAACCATTATTCTGCAGTTGGGTCTCTTGGGTCTTCATTCGTCTCCCGCATACAGGACGATTGGGGCGCTGGCGTGTATTTCAATCCTTACATTACCGCAAATGGTATCCTCATCAAGTATGGGGTTGTTAACCTCGATACATTATGTCGGGATCTCGCACAGTGGGACACTCTATACTTAGCAGGACGCTTGCAGAAGCCTGTCAAAATTCTTCGGGACGATCCCCGTGTTCGATTAGCCAACCAAATCAACCTGATCTCTGCCCTCCGTACTGCCTTGTTACTGCTACCGCCAACGTTTACAGAGCAGGATCTCTACGGGAAAATAGCTGGGATATCATATCTCGGCGACCCCCGAATGTCTCTTCCTGCGGAGAATTCGAACAAAGTCGCTAACATCGTTCGGCATCAGCTGCCCAACTTTCGCCGCCTATATGCGCCCCTTATCGAAAACATGCCGAACGTAGCCTTCCAGGACCCTCGGTGCAGTGCCCCTAAATGGGCAGACGACCCTGAAACCAACGCCACTCTTGCGCAAGACATGGATCCTACGAAACGGGGAAACATGGTGCGCCGTCTGCCCAAGTCTTTTCGGGAAAAGCTCTATTTTCAGTACCAGTCTAAGTTCCAGATCCCACAACTTGAATTCAACAAGATGCTCGAGGCCTCAAACGATGAAGATCCGACCCGTGTTAAGCGGAAGCAGGGGGGTATCTTCGAGCAGAGGATTGCAGGAGATGAACAGCAAGCACTCATAAAAGAAGTCAGTGAAGTAATCAAAAGGACCATTAGATGGCCAAGCGCAAGTCAAACCTTGAAAGGCATCGTTACTTCGGGTCTAAGAAAATCATGGAGATATTCCATGGAAAAGCTCCAGAAGTATCGGGAGGGGCGGAAGAAGGGTAACGGCCATGGCAGCAGCCCGGCTAGAGAAGGAGACCTTACGACAATGCATACAAAGAAAGAAGAGTAGTCTTGGAAGCGGCAAAACAGAGTGTTATGTTGCTCAGATGATCGTGGCGAGCTCGCGTTCACTAAGGCTTCATTGAAAAGTCTAAGTATGTATTCATCTACTGCTTTCAATATACCCCAATTGTGTGCATGGCATCGTTGGACTAGTTCCATTCACAGCGCCAAAGTCTAAATGTGTTCAATTTAGTTCTTCACAGAATTCTGGCCAACATATCTACATAAAGGTCCAAAAATCACAGATTACATTCATTGCTTGAAAATTCTGCCTTTCTGCATCTCTGGGGCCTGTGACAACCCGCTCTTGCTGCAAGGATAATCTTACAAATTCTTGGATCATCATGAACGACAGCTTTCTTTATCAATTCTGTACCAGGGGTCTTGCCAACCAAATCTCAACCCCTTTCCGGAAAAAAACCCTTGTCTACCCTTCACACGCGAGGCGATGCTATCGAATATACTTCATCAAAAGGCTACGCAATCAGGCTGCGCAATCAACGCCATCCACCCATTTCGTATTTATTCGTACCTTCTTTTCCTAATTGGTATTTTGAGCACTGCAAGAAGCCGACAGATATGTATAATGAATGCAATGCTGAAGTCGAGGCTTTCCTCGAGTATATAAACCCAAGAGTTGGAAGAAGCAGCATCAGTCTACATCTTCAATCAGGACTACATTGTATTAATTAAGCAGAACACTTGAACATTTGGATCGATTTTCCTTCTCCGCAATTCCTTCTGCAAACAGAGCCAAGCAACAGAAACTTTGGCAAAGCTACACACTTATACAACTCCAAGGATTTTCGGTCATCATTATGAGTACAAGCGGTCCCATTGTGCGACCCCGCGCGCTACCAGTGGTACCGCTATACTTCACATGCTGCGAATGTGGCCAGATGCAGTTCGATGTTCAGTGTATATCATGTGCCACCGGGAATGATCCTCACCCTCGCTGTGATGGATGCACAACGTACGAGTTCTGGGACTGCTGTAAGAGTAAGGAGCATGAAGGACAGTTTAAGGAACATCTTTGCAGGCAATGCGACCACCGACCGTGCACCAGGTGTCATGACTGTGCCTTTGATCATATGCCAGAATGGGTGAGGAGACAACAGGAAAGGAGAGAAGGGGAAAAGAGGGAACAGGAAACGAGGGACCGGGAAAGAAGAGAACGGCAAAGTAGAGGATGGGAAACACGGGAACTGACAAGGAAAGAACGGGAAAGGAGAGCACAGGAAATAAGAGAGCGGGAAACCAGAGGATCAGCACAACCTGAGTCCGTGCTCTCCAGGGCTCTCACCGAACATCCGTCTTCACGTGCCAGGACAATTGAAAATTTTAACGGAGAGTACCATACCGAGTTATCATATCGGTAGCCTAGCCACTTTTCAGGACTTATCTAGCTGTCTTGAAGTGTGGGGGTCTTGCGGCTGGGAGTTGTCTAGTTATCTTGGGATGCTGTGTAATGTGGTGTGCTGGGGTCTCTTGGGGGCTCGGGGATACCAGGGGGGGATTCTGCAAAAAGTATTTCCTTTCTAGAAGTGGGTTCTTTTTCAAAAGTTAATTTTTTTTTTGAAAAGTTGTTTCTCTTCGGTCTACAGGTTTATTAAAAGTTACCGGAAATCTAGCTTTATATTCTTTAGGAGTTGTTCCTATTATCTTGCAAAGATTTGTCGATTCTCAGCTGTTTGAAGGCTTGACCGATGGATCAACAACAGTGATGGAGGATGTGAATGTCTGTGGTACCTCTAGGCTCACTGGACGGACGTATGGATCATTTGGGGTGTCAAGGTTTGAATTTTTATACTTGCATGAGTTGATATTGAATTTAGTTCAACAAGCGATTCTTGACTTCTCGACTCTCGATTTCTTGGTGCGTCTACTCGTTAATCTATGCTTCAGGTCCTTGCTCTTGACATCGGCTTCCTGTGATTAGTATCGAGTTTTTTCGAAGATGCAGTGGCCAAGTCCTTCGCATATCCATAGTTATACTTCGTTCTCGGAACTGTAAACCTTCATATATTTCGCAAAAAGCATTACTTATCAATATAACTCTGCTATGTCGTCAAAACTTCACGGCCACTTTTCCCCCTCGATCTTGTGAGGTTTGACCTATCTAATCATCTACAACAGCCCCATGTCACAAATTAAGAAATTATCGATACATCGTCACTGCCTACACTTCCTCTCACGAAGGCCCGACACCCGAGAATCCGATTATCATAACATCACAAATATTTCCATCCACCCCCATAACATGCCGTCAAACCACCGTTGCACGACCTGCCAATTTATTCGCACAATCACCGCACCACAACCCCACTGATCAGCCACCCCTTTCTGGTCAAGACAACAATTAGGCATACTAACAACAGTTTTTTCAGTATCAAAAGATCGCAAGACACACAAGCTCAAAAGCCGCCAGGCCTACCGCCAGAGAATGCTACGGGAATCAGCAGACGTCGCTCTATCGGGTGAGTTCAAGCAAATAATATCGAAGCGAGGATGGTTCAAGAAGAGGAGATATTAAGAAGTGGAACGGTTGCGGCAAGATGAGAAGTTGAGAGTACAGGAATTGGCGGGTCGTAAGGCTTTAGATCAGCGACTTGTGCATTTGAAACTTGGCTCCGGTGGTGTACGTAAGGAGACTGCAGTGGCTGGACAACTCATGACGGAGGGGGAAATTGTTCGAGTGGCGGCTACAGCATAGAGCTTTGCAGAAATCATCAGGGAGATGTGTATAGTGGATACACCGGGGAGCATTTCGGCAAAGACTTCGGAATCCATGACTCGGCTATAAATAGGGTAGGCAGTCCTGTGTTCGTTCTGCAAAGACACTTTCGCCACCGAGCGATTTTTTTGGACGCATGTGAATTTTTGTAACGGATGTTACATGTTTTGCTTTGCATCCTACTGTGAATTTTCAAAGTATCTTAAGGGTTAGAGTATCTTTTTCAAGAGATAACCCTCCTCCCTGTGACATCTCTATCTTTCCAGCGACTGTATCTAAGTGAAGAAATTGCCTTGAAGGCTATTCGTCGACTTGACTTGATAATAGCTATAGTTCCAGTTCACTTCTATTATTGTCCATCATTCACATCAACTTAGTCTATTGACAATGCTCATATGAGTCTTGCGCATCCTTCGTCATTCACAAGCATATTCTTTCTCTCAGTATATAAACATGACTCTTTCTTCTTTTTCTGTATCCGCTTCTCTGTATCCGCATCTTTCCTAACAATCACAATCTTCCAAGAACACAAACAGATATTACAAACATCTTGATGTCATCTCCACCCTGTTGTCTTCTACCAAATCTTTCCCCCCTGTCTCAACCCCTTTAACCTCCTGCCCACATCTCGTCATGTCAGAAAGCCACAAGTGCCCGTCTTGCTATCTTCCCCAGAACGAGTTCGCCCCTTCTTCAACCTTGCATCCTTCTCGTATCAGGTCGGCAAACCACGCCTGTGCTTCATGCACTACCACCATGAATGACAACGTTCCTTGTACATGCGGGACCCGTCAGAATCTGGGCATTCAAGGGCGTTTGAGCTCGGAAAGTCAATTCGAAGGTATGAGAAACCTTCCCCAACACTCCTTGAAGCCTTCTTGCTCATCCACCGGAGACTCCCCCCCACCCCTTCCCCCCCAACTTCTCCCACCTTTCCAGACCGCCTAACAACCCCCAGCATTCTCAACCACCTCTCCCCAAACCCTCACCACCAACTCCCCACCCCCCGAACAAGTACTCACTCTCCACCACGAAACCGCCAGCGCCAAAGCCCGCAACCTAATGCTCAACTACCAAGAGCGGTACCGCGCGGCCGCAGACCTTAAGGCAAGGACCGCTCGCTACGTTGATAGAGGCAATAATAGCCTAGCGAAATAGCTCAACAAAATGGCTCAACATTTGTTAGTCAGCCGAGCGGGGTTAAATACCCGCTCGTTCTGTTTAGAATAAACCACTCCTTTATCCAATAGAACCTGAACTGCCTGTTCAGTGTTTTTCAACGTTCATCGAAGCCGCAGAACCCGCAGAACCCGCAGCTGCGATACGACTACCGCACGGGAACGCCGGCAAAGAGCGATTAAAGAACGCTCCAGAGACTCGTTTTCAAATTGCGTGCCGCGTACTCT
>JAABUT010001743.1_pt1 | contig 23508 bp, 19 predicted proteins | sample 5559281 | NCBI WGS metagenome assembly JAABUT01 (sample SAMN10711880, study PRJNA513359) | rock metagenome | isolation source: Antarctica rocks | place: Antarctica: Victoria Land, Ricker Hills nord | collected 2016-01-04
TACAGCTGCTCGAAACCCTCGGTGCCGCCATGGCTACCGCCGTCGCGAGCCCACAGCTCGGCGTACTCCGCGGGGTCCTGGACCTCCCGCTGGATGACCCAGGCGTCGAGCCCGGTGCCGGTGAGCCACTTCCCCCACCGGTCCCGCCAGGTGGCGCCGGCCCTGATCTCCCAGTTGCCCAAGAACTGGGCGCCACCCCCCTGCGAGAGGTGGTCACCGACCGAGCGGACGAGCCGCTCGACAATGCCGTCACCGACGAGGCCACCGTCGCGGTACTCGAAGAGCGGCACCCCCTCGACCCGTGGCGTGATGACGAACGGCGGGTTGCTGACGATGAGGTCGAACCGCTCACCGGCCACGGGTTCGAGGAGGCTGCCGCGGCGCAGGTCGAGCTCGAGCCCGGCCAGAGCCGCGTTGAACCGCGCATAGTCGAGGGCGCGCTGGGACACGTCCGTCGCGACGAGAGTGCGGCTGTGGCTTGCGAGGTGCAGCGCCTGCACGCCGCACCCCGTCCCCAGGTCGAGGGCGCGCTCAACACCCCGACGGACCGTCCACGCGGCCAACGTCATCGAGGCGCCGCCGATGCCGAGGACGTGGTCCTCGCGCAGCGGCTGCCCGGTCTCGATCTCCGACAGGTCGGAGGTGACCCACCATTCGTGGGACTCGTCGGCGTGGGGCCGCAGGTCGCAGGTCGCAGGTCGCCCGGACACTCCCACCCTCCAGCGTCGCCAGCCGTAGCCGCAGCAGGCCGTCGGTGCCGAGCGTCGGCAGGACGGTGTCCAGCTCGTGGGCGGCGACCGAACGACCCAGCGTGAACAACCGGAGAAGGACAGAGAGCGGGTCACGGCGGTCCCGCGTCCCAAGGTCGGCCGGAAGCACCTGCTCGCGGCGAAGCGCGGCCACTGCGACGGGTCCGAGGCTCGCCGCCACGGCGTCGAGGGTGAAGTCCGCTGCGCCGAGGTCAGCGCGCAGGGCCGCGAGGAGCGCGGTGTCGACGACGGGAGTGTCCCTCACCGGCACGAGAGTATGCCGGGTGCTCGCTGCCACGTGCTCGTCACCCGACGCGGCTCCCGGACCGCATCTGCCCCGGAGCCGTTGCCCAGCTCCCGCACCGCGCCTGCCACGTCCCGCCACCAGACCGAGGGGCCGCCCACACCGGGCGGCCCCTCGTTGAGGTACTGGACCTGCCAGACGGCGTCAGACGCTCGTCCGCTCGGGGTCGTCGACCGGGTCGTCACCCTTTCCCAGCTCGACCCGGTCGCGGCGGTCGCCGACCGGTCGCTCGCCGCCAGGACCGCCGACGACAGACTCCGGACCCTGCGCGGGCAGTGCCACCGGGAGCTCGCCCTCGGCCGGTTCGTCGTTCTCGTCTCCGCCGATGGCGATGTCGCGGGACTTCGAGACGGTGACGGCGGCGGCGATGATGAGCAGCGCGACGAGGGCGATCCCGTAACGCACGATCGGGCTCGTGCCAGTCGTGAAGGTCACCGAGATGATCGCCGGCGCGATGAGCACCGAGACAAGGTTCATCACCTTGATGAGCGGGTTGATCGCCGGGCCGGCGGTGTCCTTGAACGGGTCACCGACAGTGTCGCCGATGACCGTTGCAGCGTGCGCATCCGAGCCCTTGCCGCCGTGGTGGCCGTCCTCGACGATCTTCTTCGCGTTGTCCCACGACCCACCGGAGTTGGCGAGGAACACCGCCATGAGGCAGCCCGTGGAGATCGCGCCGGCGAGGAAGCCGGCAAGGGCGCCGATCCCCAGCCCGAAGCCGACGACCACCGGGGTCAGCGCCGCCAGCAGACCTGGCGTGGTCAGCTCGCGCAGCGAGTCCTTGGTGCAGATGTCGACGACGCGGGCGTAGTCCGGCTTCTCGGTGTAGTCCATGATCCCGGGGTGGTCGCGGAACTGGCGACGAACCTCGAAGACGATGGCGCCCGCAGCACGAGTCACCGCATTGATCGCCAGGCCGGAGAAGAGGAAGACGACGGCCGCCCCGAGCAGTGCGCCGACGAGCACGTTGGGGCTGACGATGTCCGTGGACAGCGTGGCCTGGGAGAAGGCCGAGGGCTCCTGGGTGACCTGGTTGCCGGCCACGAGCGCGGAGACCGCCGACCTCCAGGCGTCGGTGAACGACCCGAAGAGGGCCGTCGCCGCCAGCACCGCCGTGGCGATGGCGATGCCCTTGGTGATGGCCTTCGTGGTGTTGCCGACCGCGTCGAGGTCGGTGAGGATCTGAGCGCCCTCGCCGTCGACGTCACCGGACATCTCCGCGATGCCCTGCGCGTTGTCGGAGACCGGCCCGAACGTGTCCATGGCGACGATGACCCCGACCGTGGTCAGCAGGCCGGTGCCGGCGACGGCCACGAGGAAGAGCGCCAGCGCGATCGAGCCGCCACCGAGGAGGAAGGCGCCGTAGACCGCCGCTCCGATGATCACCGCGGTGTAGACGGCCGACTCGAGCCCGACCCCGATGCCCGCGAGGACGACGGTCGCGGCGCCCGTCAGCGAGGTGCGCGCGACGTCCTTCGTCGGTCGCTTGTCGGTGCCGGTGAAGTGACCGGTCAGCCAGAGGATGACACCCGCGAGCAGGATGCCGATGAGGACGGCCGCCGACGCCCGGATGCGCAGGCCCTCGATGGCGGGTGAGGTGACCTGGCCGGCCGCGTCCGCGACCTGGGGGATGGAGGGGTTGAGGTAGAGGAAGACAGCAGCGACGCTGAGCACGGCGGAGATGACGGCGGAGATGTAGAAGCCGTTGTTGATCGCCGTCAGCGCGTTCTGGCCGGGCTTGACCCGGGTGATGAAGACGCCGAGGATCGCCGTGACCGCACCGATGGCGGGGATGAGCAGCGGGAAGACGAGACCCTGGGTCCCCAGCGCAGCCACGCCGAGGATGAGCGCGGCGACGAGCATCACGGCATACGACTCGAAGAGGTCCGCGGCCATGCCGGCGCAGTCACCGACGTTGTCGCCGACGTTGTCTGCGATCGTTGCGGCGTTGCGCGGGTCGTCCTCGGGAATGCCGGCCTCGACCTTGCCGACAAGGTCGGCGCCGACGTCGGCGGCCTTGGTGAAGATGCCGCCACCGACGCGCATGAACATGGCCAGCAGGGCAGCGCCGAAACCGAAGCCCTCGAGCACCTTGGGGGCGTCGCCCTTGTAGAGCAGAACCACCACGGAGGCGCCGAGCAGCCCGAGGCCCACGGTCGCCATCCCGACGGTGCCGCCGGTGCGGAAGGCGATCCGCATGCCCAGGTCGCGGTCGCCGAGGCGGGCGGCGGACGCGACCCGGACGTTGGCCTTGACCGCGAGCGACATCCCGAAGTAGCCGATCGCCGCCGAGAAGACCGCACCGATGATGAAGAAGAGGGAGCGTCCGAGCTTGATCCCGGAGGTGTCGGCGGGCAGGAGGAACAACAGTCCGAAGACGAGGATGACGAAGACCCCGAGCGTCTTGAACTGGCGGGCGAGGTAGGCCTGGGCACCCTCCTCGACCGCTGCTCCGATCGTCTGCATGTTCTCGGTGCCGGGATCCGCGACGAGCACCTGACGGCGGAAGTACACGCCCATGGCGAGGGCGATCACGGCAATCACCAGGACCGCGTAGACCAGCACGAGGTTGTTGCCGTCCAGGGTCAGCGCCGTGGTGGCGGCCGGGGCGAGATTCGGCATGTTGCACTTCCTCCTTGAGGTGCTCACTCACCCGGACAGCGTGAAGTGACGCCAGGAAATCGGGTGATGACGCGGGTGACCTTACCTGCCGGTCGCGTCGGGAGCCATCAAACCAGACGGTGACCGCCCACACGTTACCGGCCCGGCGGCGCCGCCTGACCGGCTCCTGGCCGACTCCTGGCCGCCTCATCGGCCGGCTCCTGGCCGGCTCATCGGCCGGTTCAGACGGCGGCGGCGAGCGCCTCGTCGACGGTCGGATAGATCTCGAAGACCTTGTCGAGACCGGTGATGGTGAAGACCTTGAGCACCCGGTCGTGGGCACAGACGAGCCGCATGGCGCCCTGGTGGCCCCGGATGAGCTTGAGCCGCCCGACGAGCACGCCGAGGCCGGTGGAGTCCATGAAGGTGACCTCGCTGAGGTCCACGACGAGGTCGTGCCGCCCCCGGTCGATCTCCTGGTCGAGCCGCTCGCGCAGGGCAGGAGCGGTGTAGACGTCGATCTCGCCACCGACGTGGACCACGGCGTGGCTCCCGCTGAGTGACGTCGCGATGTCCAGGTCCACGGTGCCGCACCCTCCCCGGACTGCGCCAGAGCACGACCCTGCACCGTACCCACTGTCCAAAAACCCTACTCTGCGGTCGGTACCGCGACATAACGTATCCGCGATGTCCACAACCCCCGACGACGCGCTCCCAGCGCCCCGCAGGCCGGCCATGGCGCCCGAGCTGCTCCTGAGGGGGCTGGCCCGCGGTGAGCGCGCCGAGCGCCTCACCCACGTCCACCGGGTGCCGGCGAGGGAGGCGGTCATCGCCGAGTGGCCGGGCTGGGTCACGCCCGGGCTGTACGCCGCGCTCACCCAGTCGGGGGTCCCGCACCTGTGGAGCCACCAGCGGGAGGCGGCGGATGCCGCACACGCGGGCGAGCACGTCGTCCTGTCGACCGGCACGGCGTCCGGCAAGTCCCTCGGCTACCTGCTGCCCGTCGCGTCGGACCTCGTCGACGGGTCCGCGGCGCCCACCGGACGCGGCGCCACGGCGCTCTACCTGTCCCCGACCAAGGCGCTGGCCCAGGACCAGCTGAGCCGGCTCGACGCACTCGCCGTCCCGGGGCTGCGCCCGGCCACCTACGACGGGGACACCCCCGTCGAGGAACGCCGCTGGATCCGCGACCACGCCAACTACGTCCTGACCAACCCCGACCTCGTCCACCACTCGCTGCTGCCGGGCCACGAGCACTGGGCCCCGTTCCTGCGGGCCCTGCGCTACGTCGTGGTCGACGAGTGCCACGTCTACCGCGGGGTGTTCGGCACCCACCTCGCGCTGCTCCTGCGGCGGCTGCGCCGGGTCGCGGCCCGCTACCGCTCCTACCCCACCTTCATCCTCGCCTCGGCCACGGTCGCCGACCCGGGCGCCCATGCCGGCCGGCTGATCGGTATGCCGGTCCGCCCGGTCACCCGGGACGGCTCACCCCGGGCGGCGATGACCTTCGGGCTGTGGGAGCCGGGAATGGTGGGCGGGCCGGCCGGCGCAGGCAAGTCCCCGCGGCGGCGCAGCGCCGTCGCGGAGTCGGCCGACCTGCTCGCCGACCTCGTCGCCCAGGGCGTGCAGACCGTGGCGTTCGCCCGCTCGAGGAGCGGGGTCGAGGTCGTCGCCGCGGCCGCCCGCAACCAGCTGCGTGAGGCGGACCCTGGACTGGAAGGTGCCGTCGCGGCATACCGGGGCGGGTATCTCCCGGAGGAGCGGCGCGAGCTCGAACGCTCACTGCGCAGCGGGGATCTCGTCGGTCTCGCCGCGACGAACGCCCTGGAGCTCGGCATCGACGTCAGCGGGCTCGACGCGGTGCTCCTGGCGGGGTGGCCCGGGACGCGGGCGTCCTTGTGGCAGCAGGCCGGCCGCGCCGGACGGGCGGGGGGCGAGTCGCTCGCCATCCTCGTCGCGGCGGATGACCCGCTCGACACCTATCTCGTGCACCACCCGCAGGCGATCTTCGACGCTCCGGTCGAGGCTGCGGTGCTCGACCCAGAGAATCCTCACGTCCTCGGCCCGCACCTGGCAGCCGCCGCGGCCGAGCTGCACGTCACCGAGGAGGACGCGGGCCTCTTCGGCCCGACCATGGTGCCGCTCCTGGACGCCCTCGTGACGCGGGGGGTCCTGCGACGGCGGCCGCGTGGGTGGTTCTGGGTCCGCTCCGACCGGGCGAGCGACCATGTGTCGCTGCGCGGTTCCGGGGAGACGGTCCGCATCGTCGAGCAACGGACCGGGCGCGTCCTCGGCACCGTCGACGATGCGCGGGCCCACTCCGCCGTCCACGCCGGCGCGGTCTACCTCCACCAGGGCGAGACCTACGTCGTCACGGAGCTCGACCTGGCCGACGCCTCGGCCCTCGTCGTGGCGGGCGACCCGGGGTGGTCCACGCAGGCGCGGTCCGTCAGCGCCTTCGACATCGTCGGGGTCGAGCAGTCCTTGGACTGGGGCGAGCTGAGGTGTGTCTTCGGGCCGGTCAGGGTGCACACCCGGGTCACGTCGTTCCTGCGCCGGCTGCCGACCGGGGAGGTTCTGGGAGAGCACCCGCTGGAGCTTCCGGTCCGGACCCTGACCACCAAGGCAGTGTGGTGGACCATCCCGCCGGAGGTCCTCGAGGCGGCCGGGATCCCGGAGCAGGACATCCCCGGAGCCGCCCATGCTGTCGAACATGCGGCCATCGGGATGCTGCCGCTCGTCGCATCCTCGGACCGGTGGGACATCGGAGGGGTCTCGACGGCCCTGCACCCGGACACCGGCCTGCCGACGATCCTCATCTACGACGGGCACCCGGGCGGTGCCGGGTTCGCGGAGCGCGGCTTCGACGCGGTGCTGACCTGGCTCGGCGGCACCCGGGACGCCATCGCCGCGTGCCAGTGCGCCACCGGGTGTCCGTCGTGCGTCCAGTCCCCGAAGTGCGGGAACGGCAACGAGCCGCTGGACAAGGCCGGGGCCATCCGGCTGCTGGACCTCACCCTCGAAGCGGCGGGAACGGGTCCCTGAGGTGGCGCAGTCTTCTGCATGGCGTGCTCGAAAGGCCTGGCCGGCGGGATGGTCCTTGACGTGACCGGCCGGCAGTAAGGTCGGACCCACGCCACACGGCGCGCGAGCGCTCGCGATGACAGGAGACCCACCATGCTGGCGATCGGCCTCATCCTCATCCTCGTGGCGGCCGGAGGCGGCGCCTACCTCGGCTGGCTGGCGGTGCAGAGCTCGACGCCTGTCCCGCTGTCCGGGGGAGGCCTCTCGTTCGGCGTCCTGCCGATCACGCTTTTGGCCGCCGGGGCCGTCGCCGTGCTGCTGCTGTGGGCCGGGTTTCGCCTCGTTGCGGTGGGATTCCGCCGCAGGCGTGCCCAGCGCCGTGAGCTCAAGGAGCTGCGCAGCTCCGGGGGTTCGCCCAGCCCGGTCCGGCCGACGGGCCGTGTCGGCCCGGTCGGGAACGACCAGACCGGGTCCGGGGGGCGGTCAGCGGATGACGGCCTCGACCGCACCCAGTCCCGGCGACCGCCTTCGGACGCCGGCCCCGAACGCAAGGTTGACCCGCGAGCCTGAACCGGACACGTCGACTCGGCGGCTGCGCACGGGTCACCTCGCCGCCTCGCGGATCGTCCAGCGCTCCAGCCGAGTTTCCGGCCGTTTCGTCACCTTCAGGGCGCGGGGCTCGTGCCTCAGGGCGCGGGGCCAGCACGCGAGCGGGCCGTGGCAGCGCCCAGCCCCGCTACTGCCACCTCGACGGTCACCACCACCTCAAGACCGAGGTCCGGGCTGGCTCGGCACGAGACGGGAACGGCATCGTTGCGACGAGCGACCGCCGCCGCCCGGGCACAGGCGGAGCTCGGCGATTCCCCCCGGACGATGACTGCTGCCCCGGCCAGCGCCGAGAGGTCTGCAGCGGCGCGGGCCCGATGGGACGCCACCACCACCCCAACCAGCGTGAAAGCGCCTCCCGCCACGACAAGGATGACGGCCACCACCGACACGACGAGCACCGTCGCGCAGCCGTGGTCCCGCCGACGGGCTCGCGACCTCGCCACCTCCACCGCCGCCACCGCGCGGCCACGTTCCGCACACCCCGTCATGGGCCCCGCTCCCGCTCGGCGACCGACGTGGCCGTGACGTCGAAACCGTGCGCCGGACCGACGAGGCTGCGGTGAACGGACACCGTCACGCTGATCCCGGAGCCACCGCGCGCGAGGGTGACGGCCGCCCCGGCCGGAGCAGCGCGCGCTGCCACCTCGCGAACGGCTGCGTCCGGGTCTCCCCGAGCCAGGGCCCGGGCGCCGAGCCGGGCGGCGTCCACGCAACGGATCTCGTCGATCCCGACGCTGACTCCCCGCAGGCACAGGGCGAGGATGATGACGACCGCGGGGATGGCAACCGCCAGCTCGGCCGTCACCATCCCCCCTGAGCGGCCGCGGACCATTGACCGGCTGGACCGGACTCCGACCACGTTCAGCCCGCAATCCCCAGCGCCGTCGTGATGACCTTGCCGAGCGCGGACTTGACCGGGCCCGACTTCACCACCGCGAGCAGGACGGCGGCGAACGCGCACGCCGCCATGGTCCCCACGGCATACTCGGCCGTGGTCATCCCCGCATCTGCGGACAGCCGCAGCCGCGACCACCTCTTGACGAGCGACGATGTCATCGAATCCCCCTTTTGCGCATGGCATTCCGAGGGAACGCCGTCCCCGGACGACCCGGGGTACTGATGCCATCCTGGGGTCCGGATCTGCTGGAACGCGATGGGTCGCCGTCGGCCTGTGGACCATGGGACGTGACGGCACGACCCTGTGGACGGCTGCCCTGGGACCAGCACCTGGCGGGCGAGCACCAGAAGGATCGGCAAGACGCTCGTCCCGCCGGGGGCTGGCCGCGACGCCGACCCGCACCGACCGCCCAGCACGGGCCGAGCGGTCAGTCCTTCGTTGTCGCGTTGTCGCCGGTGGTGATCCGGGATCCGGGCCACGGGAAGGTCTCGCCGACTCGGAAGGACGCGACGCCGAGGGTGGAGTCACTCTGCCCGTAGTAGGCGAACCAGGTGCCCTTGAAGTGGACGAGGCCCTCGACGAACGTCACGTTCGACACCAGGCCGTTCCGGTCCTCGAACGAGGATGGCTCCAGCCAGGGGCGCCTCAGCTCGGCGAGGATCTCTGTGGGGCGGTCCGGCGAGAACAGCAGCTGACCACAGGTGTAGCGGACGGTGCCGTCATCGTGCTTCACAGCCGCGTTGTGCATCAACAGAACCAGCCCGGTGCTGGTGATGATCGGTGGCGGCCCGACCTCGACCAAAAAGGAGGTGAACGTGTCCGCCACCGGCGCCATCACCGGCGGCTCGTCGTTGGCACACGGCGTCCAGTGGATGAGGTCGTCTGACCACGCGTACCAGATCGACCCCTCGCCGAAGTACATGAGGTAGCGGCCGTCGATCGGCACCGGGAGGATTCCACCGGCCTTGCTCCAGGCTCCGCTCTCCCCGCGTCCCTGGGGCAGGAAGGTGTCGAAGTCAGGAAACAGCGGGCCGTGCTTGGTCCACGTCCGCAGGTCCGTCGACGTCGCAAGGCAGAGCAGGGCCCGCTTGCGATCCCAGCCGGAGTAGGTGAGGTAGTAGGTTCCGTCGATCTCGCTCACCCGCGGGTCCTCGCAGCCGAACTCCTCGTAGGCCTCCGTCGGCGACATGACCGGCTCCGCCTCGCGCTCGAAGTGGATCCCGTCGTCACTGGTGGCCAGACCCACGTGCGAGATGAGGTCGTCTGCATGGGCCCGGTAGAGCAGCACCACCTTGCCGTCCTTGACGACGGCTGCCGGGTTGTAGACGTTTCCCGACTCCCACGAGCTCCCACGCGGTCGCATGATCGGGTTGCCGGCATACGGGGTGAAGGGACCGAGCGGAAAGTCGGCGCGAGGCGTCTGCATGAGGGTGGTGCGCTCCTTGGGCTGGAGAAGAGTGCGGAGGAAGCACCCTGGGAGTAGGTGTTCGTCGTGGCGTCGTGGTCGCCGCCTCCCACCCGGCGGAACGTCCCGTCTGTGCTGCGGTCGGCATAGGTCCACAACACCCCGATGGCCGGCTCGGCGTCGAGCCGGTAGGTCGTGTGACCCGCCTGCACGGGAGGCACGACGGTGGCGCCGAGCCAGTCGAGATGGCTGAGGTTGGTCAGCCGGTCCGGTCTGCGCCCGGCTTTCCCTGCAGGCGTCGTGGACGTCGCTGCGGCGGCCGACCATGGTGCGGCGACTGCGGTGGTGACCACCGCGGCGATGCCGGCGGTGACCGCGCGCCTCGTTGGTCGCGTGTTCATCCCTTGACTCCAGATCCGATGTCGGTCGAGGTGAAGTGCCGCTGGAACGCGACGAAGAGCGCCACGGCGGGAGCCGCGAGGATGACGGATCCGGCGAACACCGCGCCCATGGGGTTGGACGCCCGACCGGCGATGTTGCTCATGTAGTTGACCAGCGCGACCGCCAACGGCTGCATGTCGTGCTGCTTGGTGACCAGGAAGGGCCAGAGGAACTCGTTCCACGGGCCGATGAAGGTGAGCAGGACGACGGTCAGCAGAGCCGGCCGGACCAGCGGGAGGGCAACCGACCAGAGGATGCGCAGCTCCCCGGCGCCATCGAGGCGGGCGGCGCTGAACAGGTCCTCCGGAAGCTGGAGGAAGAACTGCCGGAAGACGAAGACCGCCGTCGAGTTGATGGCGAGCGGCAGGATCATCCCGATGTAGGAGTCCGACAGGCCGTACACCCGCACGACCATGACGTAGATCGGGATGATCAGCAGCTGGAACGGCACGATCTGGACGAGCAGCATCACCGCGAAGAGGGTGCCTCTGCCGCGGAAGCTCAACCGGGCCAGCACATAGCCGGCGAGCAGCCCGAAGACCACCGTGCCGAGCAGGACTCCCCCCGTGAAGACGCCCGAGTTCGCCAGGGTCCGCAGGAGGTTGACGCGTTGGTTGATCTCCGTGAAGTTGCTCAGGGTCAACGCCTGGGTCGGGACGAGGCCGGCGATCCCGTCGCCCGGATTGGCTTGAAGGGCTCCGACGACCATGTAGTAAAAGGGAAAGAGGAAGACCACTGCCCCAACGACGAGGAGGGTGGTGCGGGCAACGGTGCCCTTGCTGAACCGGCTCATTGGTTTCCCTCCGTGACGCGTCGGCTGATGAGGGAGACCAGGAGCACGCCGATGACGAGGATGACCCCGATGGCCGCCGCGACGTCCGGGTGGCCCTGCTCGATGCCGCGCTGGTACATGATGAGCACCGGTGAGGCCGACGCCCCGTCGGGACCGCCGCCGTCAGCAGGTATGGCTCGGTGAAGAGGTTGGCCCCCACGATGATCGACAGGATGACGACGAGCGCGGTGGCTGGCCGGGTTGCGGGGATCGTGACGTGGCGGAAGGCCTGGACGGAGGTCGCGCCGTCGACGGCCGCGGACTCGTACAGCTCCTTGGGCACGTTCTGCAGGGCGGCGAGGTAGATCAGGATGAAGAACCCCATCTTTTCCACGTCACGAACACGGCGATGATCGGCATGGCCAGGCTGCTGCTCGTCAGCCAGGACGGGTCCGGCGCCAGCGGACCGAGGATCTTGTTGACGAGACCGCCCTCGTTGAAGAGGAACAGCCACACTGCGACGAGGGCGACGCTCGCGGTGACGTAGGGGATGTAGTACGACACGCGGAGGAAGGCCTTGGCCCGCACCGCCTTGTTGAGCGCACTGGCGATGAGCAGGGAGAGGATGACGGTGAGCGGCACGTTGATGAGCAGGAACTCACCGACGTTGAGGAACGCCCGGCGCACCTGCGGGTCCGCGAGCACGGCGGCGTAGTTCGCGAACCCGACGAACGGCCGGTCGACCATGGCGCCCGGGGCCGCGAAGAAGTAGCGATGCACGCTGATCCACACAGCGAGGCCGAGTGGGTAGGCAAACACGACGGCGAGGTACACGGCATACGGGAGGGAGAACAGGGCGCCCAAGGGGTGCTTGCCCAACGGGCGTCTCGGCGCGCGGGACTGTCCGGTTCCGGAACCCCCCGTGCTGGGGGCTTTCACTGTGGTGGCGGACATCGCGTCAGGGCTGGGTCGTGAGCTGGGTGACCTTGTCCGAGGCCGTCTTCAGGGCGCTTGCGGGGTCCTGTTTGCCGAAGATCACCGACGCCGAGTAGGCGTCCCGGAAGGTCTGCCAGATGGTGATCGAGTTGGCGACGTTGGGCACCTCCACCGTGCGCGAGGCGAAGTCGGCGAACTGCTTGTACTCCGGGTGCTTGGTGAAGTAGTCGGCGTAGGCCGTCGTCAGGTCGGTGCGCAGCGGCATCTGGCCCGTCAGGTCGAGGAGCTTGCCGTCCTGCTCGGTGCTCGTTGCGAACTTCATGACATCCCAGGCAGTTCCGCGGTTCTTGCAAGCCGAGTACATGGCGACGTTCTTGGCGTCCGAGAAGGTGTGGATCTGGTCGGCGCTCATCCCCGCGGAGGTCGGGACCGGAGCGACGCCCCACTTCACGTCCTTGTATGCCGCGATGGCCCAGGGCCCGACGATGGCCATGGCGGCCTGGCCCGTCGCAAAGGCGTCACCGGTGGCCTTCTCCTTGGGGGCGAGGCCCTCCTTGTAGATCGTTGCCCAGAAGTCGGCGACCTTGGTGCCGGCGTCCGAGGCGAAGGTCGCCTTGTTGTCCTCGACGAGCTGCTTGCCGCCGCTCTCCGCGATGTACATCGGGTAGTAGTCGAACCAGGGTTGAAAGAACTCGTTCGTCGGGGCCGGCCAGATGGCGGCCTGGGCAGCTTTGCTGGAGACCACCTTTCGGCTCGTGTCGAGGAACTGGGCGTAGGTCTTGAGTGGCGCGGGCTGGCGGCGTCGATCCCTGCCTTGGTGAAGAGGTCCTTGTTGTAGAAGATCATGACGGGGTTGGACTTCCACGGGATCTGGTAGAACTTCCCGTCCGGTGACTTGTACTGCTCAGCCGTCTTGCCGGTGCGTTTCGCGACGTAGGCAGCCCCGTCCGGGAAGCTGTCGAGCGCGACGAGACCGCCCTGCTTCTGGAACTGAGGGACCGCAGCCGGCGATGTGTTGAAGACCAGACACGGGGCGTTGCCCGCGGTGATCGCCGCGCCGATGACCTCTTCCGAGCTCTTGCCGGCCGGGATCTCCTCCGACGTGACCTGCTCGGTGGGGTGCGCCGCGTTCCAGGCATCGACCATGCCCTTGCCCCAGGCCAGCTCCTCCTTGTTGTTGCTCAGCCAGATCTTGATCGCGCCGCGAGCGGCCGACGCAGAGGAGGCATCTGCGCCGCTGGTCCCCGCGCCCTCCGTACAGGCTGCCGTGCCGCCCAGAGCAAGCACGGTCAATGCACTCAACACCACGCTGTGTCGCATCTTTGGTGATCTCCTTATCATGAGGTCATGAGTGCCCGGCTGCTCTCCGGGCAGGGCTGTCTACCAGCGAGGGCAGGGCCGACGAGGCGGCGCTGCCGTCGAGTCCCGGACCACGAGCTGTGGTGCGGTAAGTGTGGCCTCGCTGAATGCCCGGCCGTCGATGGCCTCGAGGAGCCGGCGGGCGGCCGCCTGGCCCCAGGCGATGACGTCGGACGACACCGTGGTCAGGGCTGGCTGGGTGTGGGCCGCGATCTCCGTGTCGTCGTAGCCGGTGACCGACAGGTCGGTCGGCACCCTGAGACCCAGCGCGGTGGCTGCCGAGATGCCGGCGAGCGCCATGAGGTCGTTGGCGTAGACGATGGCCGTGGGCGGCTCGTCGCCGGACAGGAGGTGTGTGGTGGCGGTCGCTCCGCCATGGGCGGAGAAGTCGGCTTCGACGTAGAGATCCGGCTTGAGGCCGGCCCGCTCCAGTGCCTGCTGCCAAGCCTCGTGCCGGGACCGGGAATGGACCATGCCGCGCGGTCCACCGACGTGGGCAATGAGTCTGTGGCCGAGGGCGACGAGGTGGTCGACAGCCGCTTCGATGCCGGGTCGGTCATCGACGCCCACCGTGGGAAGGCCGGTATCCGTGAGGGCTGGGCCGACGACCACGGTCGGGAGGCCGAGCTCACGCATCAGGGCGGGTCGTTCGTCGTCGACGAAGAGATCGGTGATGAAGACACCGTCGACTCTTCGCTCGCGGACCAGCCGTCGGTAGCTCTCGAGCTCTCGGGCATGGGCGGGGACCATCTGGAGCATCAGGGCCAGGCCGCGTTCGGAGAGGACCGACTCGATGCCGGAGATGAAGGACGGAAAGAACGAGTCGACGCGCAGCGTCTCTGGGTTGCGGGCCACGACGAGACCGACGGCGAAGGCACGCGAGACGGACAGCGAGCGGGCCGGGCGGCTCGGCACCCAGCCAAGCTGGTCGGCGCACTCCAGGATTCGGACCTTGGTGTCCTCGCCGATCCCAGGCCGACCGTTCAGCGCGAAGGAGACGGCAGTCTTCGAGACTCCGGCCGCCTTGGCGACGTCGCTGATGGTGGGCACACGCTGACATAAACCGGTTTAGTACGTTCAGTCAAGGGTGCGCGTCGACTTCTAGTAGGAGAGGCGCGGCCTGGCTAGTAGGTGATCGGACCTCCGATCAGTCGGCCGATGCTGAATGTCACGAGGACGGCCACCGTGCCCAGAGCCAGCTGGCGCAGGCCAGAGATCAACGGCGGCCGACCCGTGAGCTTGCCGACCACCATGCCGCCGACGACGAGTGCGACGGTGGTGACCGCCATGGAGACCGCCAGGAGCGGCACTCCGACCAGGTACGGCAGAAGAGGTAGCAGCGCGCCCAGAGAGAACGCCGCCAAGGAGGTGGCCCCAGCCAGAACCGCCGACGGCAGCGTCTCGGCGTCGATACCGAGCTCCTCGCGGGTATGGAACCGCAGCGCCATCTCCGGGTTTGCCGACACCGCGGCGGCCATCAGCGCCGCCGTCGCCTGGTCGGCGCCGTAGGCACGGAAGGTCGCGGTCAGCTCGGCCTGCTCCGCCTCTGGGAAACGGGCATGCATCGTACGCTCGACAGCGACCTCGGCGCGCACCAGCTCGTTCTGGTTGGTGACCGACACGTACTCACCGGTTCCCATCGAGAACGCCCCTGCCACCAGCCCGGCCAGGCCAGTGAGCACGATCGCGCGCGAGGAGACCCCAACCCCACCGACCCCGGCGATCAGCGAGGCGTTGGTGACCAGACCGTCCACCGCCCCGAACACCGTCGGTCGCAACCAGCCTCCGGACACATCCCGGTGCGTGTGCCGCCACCCCGCAGAAAGTGCGGCCTCGGTCGCCGACGTCCCCGTCCGTCTGGCCGACCGCGGCTGCTCATTGCTCACCATGACATCCATTCTGCCCCGGTGCCCCCAGTCCGGCAGAGAGCAGGACCCCGACAACCCGATCCTTCGGCGTCCCTGATCGCCCGACGAGCTATTGATGGTTCAACCAAGGAAGGTTTCGTCTTCTCACCCGGCGGGTGCTATCGTACTTTCGTCACGGTTGGTGCGGCTGTGACGCATGGGATTTGGGCAACCGCGTGCGCTGTTCCTTTCGCACCAAGTCAATGGAAGGAAGCAAGATGTTCGACACCACATTCATTCGGAATGCGATCAACCGCAGCGCCGAGAGCCCTCTTGATCGACGCCGGTTCATCCGGGCAGCCGGTCTGACCTCGGTCGGTGTGGGCGCAGCGACGCTGTTGACCGCGCCGGAAGCGTCCGCTGCGGAGAGCGGCGCCGTCACCGATGGCGCCATCTTGAACTTTGCTCTGAACCTGGAGTACCTGGAAGCTGAGTTCTACGCCAGGGCGACCACGGGCGCCGGTCTGCCGGACAGCATGACCACCGGCACCGGTACGCGTGGTGGGGTCACAGGTGGCCGAAAGGTGACGTTCAAGACGACGAGCATCCGTCAGTACGCCGAGGAGATCACCAAGGACGAGCGCAACCACGTCGCGTTCTTGCGCAAGGCTCTCGGTGGCGCGGCTGTCGCGCGGCCGACGATCAACCTTGACGCGAGCTTCACGGGGGCCGCGATGGCGGCCGGTCTGATCAAGGCCGGTCAGAAGTTCGACCCGTACGAGAACGAGCAGAACTTCCTCCTCGCAGCCTTCGTCTTCGAGGACGTGGGCGTCACGGCATACAAGGGTGCTGCTCCGCTGGTCAGCAACAAGACCTTCCTTTCGGCTGCTGCTGGCATCCTGGCTGCTGAGGCCTACCACGCTGGTCTGATCCGCACGAGCCTGTACAACATGGGCTTGCAGGCTCCGGCTGGGAAGATCTCCGATGCTCGGGACAGCCTCGACGGCCCGTCCGACCTGGACCAGGGCATCACCCTCAACGGGGGCGCGAACATCTTCCCCGGGGACGAGAACAGCATCGCGTTCGGCCGCACCCCGGATCAGGTGCTCAACATCGTGTACCTGAACCCGAAGCCGGTGACCAAGGGCGGGTTCTTCCCGAACGGCGTCAACGGGGCGCTCAACAAGAGCGGCGGCGGCGCAGCCTCTGCCGGCGCGGGCACGATGCCCTCTGGTGGCGCTGCCACTGGTGCTGGCGGCACCGCTGAGGGTCGCAGCACTGAGCTGCTCGTCGGCGGCGTGGTCGCTGCAGCCGGCGCGGTGGCAGCTGCTGGGGCCTACCAGCACAGCAAGAAGGACTCGGCTGACGCCGTGTCCAAGACCGACGGCATCGCAGCCGTCTAGTAGCTCGACCCCCAAGCAGGCCCTGCAGGTATCCTCTCCTGCAGGGCCTGCTGTCGCTCCCGAACGAAAGCTGAGCAGATGAAACGGTTGATGCCAAAGCGGTGGACCCCCAGCGCGGGCGAGACGGCGCCAGGGGCTGAGACGGCGCCGGGCGCGGGCGACACTTCGGCGACCCCCACTGCACGAGCTGCGGCGAAGTCGACGGCATACAGCCGGATGTATCTGGTGCTGACGATGGTGCTCATTGCCGTCGCCGGCCTGCTGGTGGGCCGGTACTTCGCCACACCCACCTCGCCCGCGGTGCCCAGCGGGTTGGGGTCGATCCCCGCGGCCACCGCGGTCGCCGCTCCGGGGCCCGGCTCAGCGGACACCCCCAGCGCCGCCGGCACCCCCAGCACCCCGGGACCCGCGTCGTCAGGCCCCCAGGCGGCTCCGGAACCGCCTCCCGCAACGCCGCCGGACGCCGCCCCGGCACCGTTCACGATGGGTGCGGCAGCCCCGCTGTCGATCAAGGCCCCGACGGTCAACATCACCTCTTCGCTCGGCCAGGTGGCGTTGAACCCGGACGGCACCATCGAGGTGCCCACTGACTATGGCCAGGCTGCCTGGTACCGGCTCGGACCGACGCCCGGGGAGCTCGGACCTGCGGTGATCCTGGGTCACGTCGACTCTCTCAAGGGTCCGGCGGTGTTCTACCGGCTCAGCTCCTTGCGACCCGGTCAGATCATCGACGTCACCCGCATCGACAGCAGCGTGGCGCACTTCCGCGTCGACGCGATCAACACCTATCGCCGGGACCAGTTCCCCACCGAGACCGTGTACGGGCCGATCGACTACGCCGGACTGCGCCTGATCACCTGCGGGGGTGCCTACGACCAGAAGGCCAAGGCCTACGAGTCGAACGTCGTGGTCTTCGCCACGCTCGTCCGCGCCTGACCCGGGTCTCCACGCCTGACCCGGCCGTCTACTGTTCCGTCTCTCGCCGCCACGTGGGGACGCCGCCGCTCATTTCGCTGGGCAAGCGAACTGAGCGACGGCGTCCCAGTGTGCTTCGAGGCACAGCGCGTGGATGGATTGGAGCGGATGCCGTGATTCCTGGCCTACCGCGGCGCCCGCCCCCAGGTCCCGAGCACTGAGCGCGCTGTCGGCCCTGGAGTGCCCTCGGGGCAGCGACCGGCGTGAGCCGACCTGCTACCGGTTGCCGGCGCGTGCTCATCCTGCCAGGAGGGTCTCGTAGAGGAGGAAGCCGTTGAGGAAGATGATGATCGCTGCCGTCGCGGAGGCGGCCCTCGTGGTGAGCCGGCTGTTGACGAACGTGCCCATGACGTCGCCTCGCCGGGTGAGCAGGATCAGGGGGACGAGCGCGAACGGGATCCCGAACGAGAGGGCCACCTGGGAGAGCACCAGGGTTGCGGTCGGCGACAGGCCGAGACCGAGCACGACGAGCGAGGGCGCCATGGTGACCGCACGGCGCACGTAGATCGGGATCCGCCGTCGGATGAAGCCCTGCATGACGACCTGTCCGGCATACGTCCCCACGCTGGACGAGGACAAACCGGAGGCGAGTAGCGCGAACACGAACGCCAGCGCGGCGCCGCCGCCGACCAGCTCCCCCAGACCGGCGTGCGCGGCCTGGATGGAGTCGACGTCGGTGCGCCCGGTCTTGTTGAAGAGAGCAGCTGCGACAAACAGCATGCTGAGGTTGATCAGACCGGCCATGCTCATGGCAATGACCACGTCGAGACGCTGGAAACGCAACACCTCGCGTCTCTCCGCGTCGTTGCGACACGGGATGCGGCTCTGCGTCAACGCCGAGTGCAGGTAGATGACGTGCGGCATCACCGTCGCGCCGATGATCCCGACAGCCAGCAGCAGGCTGTCAATGCCACTGAAGCTCGGGATGAACCCGCGCGCGGCCTCCGATGCACTGGGTCCCACCTTGACCAGGTCGTAGACGAAGCCGAGCAGGACGATGAGCAACAGTGCGATGATCGCCAGCTCGAACCGGCGGTACCCGCGCTGCTCGAGCGCCAAGATGGCGAAGGCCACCACCGCGGTCATCAGCCCTGCCGCGAACAGCGGCACCCCGAACAAGAGGTTCAGCGCGATGGCGGCGCCGACGAACTCCGCCAGGTCGGTCGCCATCGCCACCAGCTCGGCCTGGACCCACAGGCCCCGGGACACACGCCAACCGAAGTGGAGCCGGCACAGCTCGGGAAGGTTCAGCCCGGTGGCCACTCCGAGCTTGGCCGACAGGTACTGGACGAGCATCGCCATGAGGTTGGCCATCAAGATGACCCAGGCCAGCGAGTAGCCGAACTTCGCCCCGCCGGCGAAGTTCGTGGCGAAGTTCCCCGGATCGACGTACGCCACTGATGCGACGAACGCCGGACCCAGCAGCGCAACCACACCGCGAACCGGGCCGCGGCCGCGGATCTTGCGGAGCGCGCTGTCCGGCGAGTCCAGCTGAACTGCCGCCACCACCGGCGGCGTACCCGCAGCGTGCGGGCCTTGGGGCCTCGGCGGGTTCACCAGCGCACCGCCGCGGTCCAGACCACCGCAGGAGTCATGTCGACAGCTCCACACGCATCGCGTTGGCCAGCTCCGGGCCGATCGACTGCACATCGCCGGTGAACCGCACGAGCAGACCGCCGCCGAACGGTTGTCGTTCCAGCACCTCCAGGTCGTCACCTAGTGACACCCCACACGCTGTGAGGTAGCGCAGCATCTCCGGGTCGGAGTCCGAGACCCGGACGAGCCTTCCCCACATGCCCGGAGCGAGCTCGGCCAGGCTTCGCGTCGGCTCCTCGACCACCCGCCCGTCACGGGTCGGGATCGGGTCACCGTGTGGATCGCGGGCCGGGTCACCAAGCTTCTGCGCGATCAGCTCCTCGACTTCTGCCGTCAGCGCATGCTCGAGGAGCTCGGCCGGGTCGTGCACCTGGTCCCAACTCATCCCCAGCGCCTCGGCGAGGTACAGCTCGACCAAGCGATGCCGCCGCAGCACCCTCAAGGCAAGTCGACGCCCCGGCTCGGTGAGCCGAACCCCGTGGTAACGCTCGTACTCGACGAGCCCGGCGGCGGCCAGCTTGCGGACCATGCCCGACGCCGAGGACGCCACCACCCCCAGCCGGGTAGCCAAGACGTTCGTCGTCACCGCGGAGCCCCCCGCAGACTCAATCTTGTAGATCGTCTTGACGTAGTCCTCGACCGTGGAGGACATCACCGTCGCTTTCGGAACTATCATCATGGGATTACGCTACACCGAAATCTGAATGGGCGCATGCCGAAAGAGTCTCCGCACTGCCGCAGAGCGGGACACCGGGGCCACGATGACGGATCGGCGACTGGCCCGCACGATGTTCAATGAGTGGTCACCAGCCAGTGCAGCACCACCGACCTCGACCAAGGAGAAGTCATGAGCGCCCATCCCATCCCGGCGGAGAAGACAGCGGTCGTCACCGGCGCAGGCAGTCCGGCCGGTATCGGACGGATCGTCGCGCGCACCCTCTCCGAGGCCGGCTGGCACGTCGCCCTCGTCGACATCAACGCGGAGGGCCTGGCCGAGGTCGAGAGCGAGCTCAAGGACTCCGGGCACGAGCACGTCCTCGCCCTACCCACGGACATCTCGTCCAGGGACTCTGTCGCGGCGGCCTTCGCGGCCATCGACGAGAAGCTTCCACCGGTGCTGGGCCTGGTCAACCTCGCCGGGATTGCCTGCCCGGTCCCGCTGCACGAAGTTGAGCCGGAGGAGTTCGACCGGGTCATGGCTGTCAACGTCACCGGCTCCTTCCTCATGCTCAGGGAAGGCGCCGCCAGGATGATCCCGCAGGGCGCCGGCCGCATCGTCAACACCTCCTCGACCACGGCCTTCGACGGCGGCGGGACGTTCTCCAAGGGCGTGTATGCCACGGCCAAGGCGGCAGTCATCGGCATGTGCCGTGGCGCTGCCCGAGAGCTGGGCCCCTTCGGCATCACCGTCAACGTCCTGGTGCCGGGGCCCATCGACACCGAGATCATGGGCGGCAGGCTCACGGACGAGCGCAAGGGGGCCATGTCCTCGACCATCCCGCTCGGCCGGGTCGGCCAGCCACAGGACATCGCGGCCGCGGTCGCCTTTCTGCTGTCCGACGGAGCGGGATACATCACGGGGACGACCATTCAGGTCGACGGCGGCAAGCACATGCGCTGAGGGCCCGCCCCGTCCCTTGCCACCGAGCAGCCAAGGAGGTGTTGTGAGCGTTTCACTTGACACGTTGCTCAGGGGGCTGCCCCAGGGACCGGAGGTGCCCGCTGGCATCGTCGCGGCTCTGGCTGCTCACCGGGATCGCGTCCTGGTCGTGCTGGACGACGACCCCACCGGGACACAGTCGGTCGCCGACCTTCCGGTCCTGACGACCTGGGCGCCCCGTTCGCTGGAGTGGGCTCTGCGTCAGGGCAAGCCGGCTGTCTACGTGATGACGAACTCTCGCAGCCTCGACCCCACGGATGCCGAGGAGCGCAACCGTCAGGTCGCGCGGAGCGCCTTCGCGGCTGCCGCGACGGTGGGCGTGAAGGTGGACTTCGTCTCCCGGTCGGATTCCACTTTGCGTGGTCACTTCCCGCTCGAGACGGACGTCCTGGCCCAGGAGATCCGTTCCCACACCGGCACCGACATCGACGGGGTCATCATCGTCCCAGCCTTCGGCGACGCCGGGCGGATCACCGTGGGTTCCGTCCACTACGCGGGATCGGAGTCCGGTGGGTACACGCCCGCGGGCGAGACCGAGTTCGCTCAGGACGCCAGCTTCGGATACCGATCGTCGGACCTGCGCGACTGGGTGGCGGAGAAGACCGCAGGACGGGTGCCGGCAGCCGACGTGGCCAGCATCGACCTCGCGACGCTGCGCACCGACCACGCACACGTCGTCGCCGTGCTGCGTGCGCTCTCCAGGGCGCAGCCGGCGGTGGTCGACATCGTCGAGGAGAACGACCTACGGCTCCTCGCGCTCGCCCTCGACGAGGCCGAGCGGGCCGGGTCGCGACTGCTCTATCGAGTCGGACCTCCCTTCGTCCGAGCGCTCATCGGCCAGGAGCCGAGCCTCCCGCTCGAGGCCGACGACCTCGCCGAGATCCGACGCGGCGGGCTCGCCGAGGATGCGGTGGGTGGCCTGATCCTCGTCGGGTCGCACGTGGCGACGACGACGAGTCAGCTTCAGGCCCTGACCGAGCGCATGTCTCCGGTCGAGCTCGAGATCGACGTGGCAGCAGTCCTGGGTGACCATCCCGGGGCACACGTGGTCGAGGTGGCCGAGCGGGCCGTCGCAGCACTTGCAACGGGAAACGTCGTCGTCCGCACGAGCCGCGGACTGGTCACCGGGTCGGACGCCGCTGGCTCCCTTGCCGTTTCGCGCCGGGTCTCCACCTCAGTGGTCGAGGTCGCGCGCCGGGTCCTTTCCGGGTACCCCCCGCGATTCGTGGTCGCCAAGGGAGGAGTCACCTCGTCGGACGTCGCCAGCCGGGGGCTGAACATTCAGCGAGCCGTGGTCCGCGGGCCGATGCTGCCGGGCATCGTGTCGCTCTGGGAGCCTGTGGACGGCCCCGCACGAGGGATCCCCTACATCGTCTTCGCCGGCAACGTCGGCAGCCCGAGCTCGCTCGCCGACGTTGTCGAGAAGCTGTCACGTTGACGCTCACGGTCGCGACGATTCGGCCTTACGAAGACGTAACGGACGCCCATCGTGATTGCGCCGGCATTTCGGCGGTGCGACGATCACCGTGGAAGGCACCTGGAGCTGCACCAACCGGAGGGCACGTGTCGCCATCCCCTCGCAGGGCGGACCACCCCGAGGGTCGCCCGGTTGCTGACACCACCCCGGGGCAGGCCACGGTCAGAGACGACCCGGTGTACGGGTTCCCGACGCGGCTCTGGAAGGCCCTGGAACAGCATCGTCCTCCGGGGTTCCCCCGACCCGGCGTGTGGCGCAGCCCGATCCGCGGGCCGTGGCTCACGGCGGTCTTCGGTGCGGCGCTTCTCGTCTTCCTGCCGCTGGTCATCCTCACCGGTCTGCTGGACTGGATCGCCTACGGACCCCAGTGGGGCGAGGCCATACCAAGCGACGTCGGGTGGCTGCACCTCCCGATCTTCCAGTGGCCCACTCGTCCCTCCTGGCTCTTCGCCCTCACGCAGGGGCTGCACGTCGGTCTGGGGTTGGTGCTGGTGCCCGTCGTCCTGGCCAAGCTGTGGTCGGTGGTGCCGCGACTGTTCGCCTGGCCCCCGGCGCGCTCGCTCGCCCAGCTGCTGGAACGGCTCTCCCTGCTGCTGTTGGTGGGCGGCATCCTCTTCGAGGTGGCCACGGGCGTGCTGAACATCCAGTACGACTACCTCTTCGGCTTCAGCTTCTACACCGCCCACTACTACGGCGCATGGGTGTTCATCGCCGGGTTCGTCAGCCACGTCGCCATCAAGCTGCCCCGCCTGGTCAGCTCGCTGCGCTCCCGCTCGTTCCGCAAGGAGCTGGGCACTCCCCTCACCGAGACCCGTCCCGAGCCACGCGATGTCGACGGGCTCGTCGCGGCCGAGCCGGCGCCACCGACGATCAGCCGTCGGGGAGCACTCGCCGTCGTCGGTGGCGGTTCACTGCTCATCGCGGTCCTGACCGTCGGGCAGTCGATCGGCGGTTTCGCCCGACCGCTGGCACTGCTGCTGCCACGGGGCCGCTCCTACGGTGCCGGCCCGAACGACTTCCAGATCAACCGGACGGCCAAGGCGGCGCAGATCTCCTCGAACGACACCGGAGCCGGTTGGAAGCTGACCCTGAACGGTGGTCCGCAACCGGTCACCGTTGACCGGGCGGCGTTGCTGGCCATGACCCAGCACAGTGCAGATCTGCCCATCGCCTGCGTGGAGGGCTGGTCGACGCTCCAGACCTGGACCGGGGTCCGCCTGCGCGAACTGGCTGCCCTGGCCGGCATACCGGCACCGACGTCCGCCGTGGTGCGGTCGCTGGAGCGCAACGGCTCGTTCAACAAGGCCACCCTGTCCGCAGACCAACTCCTGAACCCCGACTCCCTGCTGGCCCTGCGGGTGACCGGTGCCGACCTCTCCGTCGACCACGGTTATCCGGCCCGGATCATCGTGCCCGCGCTGCCAGGGGTGCACAACACCAAGTGGGTTGCGT
>JAABUT010001744.1_pt1 | contig 23499 bp, 22 predicted proteins | sample 5559281 | NCBI WGS metagenome assembly JAABUT01 (sample SAMN10711880, study PRJNA513359) | rock metagenome | isolation source: Antarctica rocks | place: Antarctica: Victoria Land, Ricker Hills nord | collected 2016-01-04
GCGTCGGACCCCGGCCGTTGCTGACCGTCGGCCCGATCCTCGCCGGCAGCGGCCTGCTGCTGCTCGGCCTGCGCCTGGAGCCCGACTCCTCCTACCTCACGGTCGTCCTGCCGGCGCTGTCGCTGGTCGCCTTTGGCATGGGCATGACCTTCGTGGCCCTGACCAGCGCAGCTGTCGCCGGCGTACCGCAGGAGGACGCGGGCATCGCGTCCGCGCTGCTCAACGCCGGTCAGCAGGTCGGCGGCGCGCTCGGGCTCGCGGTGCTGACCGCAGTGAGCACCGCGCGCACGACGTCGCTGCTGTCCGGCTCGCGCGGCGGCAACCCGCTACCCGGCCTGGTGCACGGGTGGGACCTCGGGTTCATCGTGGGAGCCGGCCTGCTGCTGACCGCCGGCGTGGCCATGTCGCTGCTGGTCCGCGTGAGCAAGGAGGAGGCCGTGGTCGCCCTCAAGGAGGCCGTACCGGCTTGAGCCACCACCCACGCCGGCGGCGCGTCCCGTCCCGCGGAGCGCGCCGTCGGGGTACGTCCCGGCGCTAGGTCGGCTCGCCGCCCTGCAGGGCCTGCCGCTGCTGGGCGTTCCAGGCCGGGGCCTTCGCGCCGCCCGAGAGCCCACCACGTACGGCGTCGAGCAGCGCGAGTCCCTGTCCGGCCAGGGACGCGGTGAGCCCGCTGAGCCCTTCGGCGCCGTCCAACACGGTCAGGTTTGCGCCCTGCAGGCCCTCGGCGACGGCGCGCAGCATGTCGGGAAGCTGCTCGATCACCCGCTGGTCCAGCGCGATCCGGCCCTCGGCGGCCGCAGCCGAGGAGCTCATGCGGGTGGCCTCCGCTCGTGCCTTGGCCAGGGTGGTGATCCGCTCGGCCTCGGCCTTCGCCGGCTTGGCGACCTCGGCGATCAGCTCGGCCTCCCTCAGCTCGGCGTTCTTCTGGGCCACCAGCGCCCGCTCGGACAGCACCGCCTGCTGCGCCCGGGCCGCGGCCAGCGGACCTGCCTGCTGGGCCTTCTGCTCCGCCGCGTCGATCTCGGCCTGGTACTCCGCGCGGGCCACCGCCGTCTGGCGCGCGTACTCGGCCTGGTTGCGCTCGGACTCCTGGCGCGCCATGGCCGAGGCCTGGTCAGCGCGGGCCTGGGCGACGTTGGCGGCCTGGTTCACCGCGGCCTGGTGCGGCGCGGCGAGCGCCTTGATGTAGCCGGCGCCCTTGTCGTCGATGCTGCTGATCTGCAGCGAGTCGACCGACAGGCCGATCTTTCCCATCTCGGCCTTACTGGCATCCAGGATCGCCTCACCGAGGGTCTGCTGCTCCCGGATGATCGCCTCGACGGTCATGCTGCCGATGATGCTGCGCAGGTGGCCGCTGAAGATGCGCCCGACCAGCGTCGCCATCTGCGACTGGTCGCCCTGGAACCTGCGGGCGGCCGCGGCGATGGACTCGTGGTCGTCGCCCACCTTGAACGCGATGACCGCCTGCACGCCCAGCGTCAGGCCCTGCTGGGTGAAGCAGTCCTCGATGACCTCCGCCTCCTGCATCGCCAGCGTCAATGCGGACGCGCGGGACAGGACGGGGACGACGAACACGCCGTGCCCGGTCACGATCTTGAACTGCAACGCGTCCTGCCCGCGTTGCTTCTTGCCGCTGATGAGCAGGGCCTCGTTGGGGGCCGGTACGCGGTAGCCGAGCATCGACTCAGTTCCTCTCGTTCTGCGGCGGCACGACGGCGACGTCGCTGTCTGCCACCGGCCAGGGCTCGACGTCGACCTGCCGGCCGCCGCGATTATGGATCACGACCACATGCTGGCCCACCTCGACCGCGACCGGGCAGTAGGCGAGGTAATAGTGCGGGAGCCCCTCCACCACGACGCGCACCTCGCCGGCCTGGCTGCCACCGCGTACGCGCAGGTGGACCAGGCCGACGGCGCCGACCAGCGACTGCCCGCTCACTGCTGGGCCGCTCGGAGTGGGAACCACACAACGCCCTGTCTACTGCAAGCAGGACCGTCGGGCACCTGCCTCGTCGGAGCCAGGTGCTAGGACTGCGGACATGACCAGCACCGAGCAGGTACGCCTCATGCCTGTGCGCGACGAGGACGTCGCGCTGCTCGAGCGCTTCCTCGTCGACGACCAGGCAGGCTGGTGGGCCGTGTCGCACGGTCCACGGGGGAGCCGGTGCTGGCAGATCGGCATCGGGCTGCTCCCGGAGCACCGCGGGCGAGGGGCGGGGGCGGCGGCGTTTAGCGGCGCGTTGCTGATGGAGGCTCGAGATGCCCTGCTGCACAGTCGGACTGGTTGTCCCCAGGTCTTGCCACATCCCGATTCCGTCGGTTAGACTAGAACGTCTGTTCGAGACCGGGGAGGGACCTCATGACGGTGTGCGCCGGGCCGTCGCTGCCCTGTCCGGCCGGTCCGGTGGCTGACCTGCTGGCCGCGATCGAGGTGGTTCGCCTGGAGCTGGGCTCGGTCGGGGCTGCCGGGGACCCGAGGATCTGCGCATTGCTGCTGCGGGCCAGCAGCGCCGTCGACGGCCTGGCGCTTCGTGAGGTCGCCGCGATGGACGCCTACGGCACCTGTCATGAGGGCGGCCAGGGATCAGCGGCGGCGGTGGTGCAGGGCGCTACCGGGTGCAGCGTCCAGGCGGCGCGCGGGACCGTCCGGCTCGCCGAGCGCCTGGACGGTGACCTGCGGCCGCTCGGGGACCTGCTGCTGGCGGGTCGGGTGAGCCGGCGGCACTGCACTGCGGTGGTGCACGGCGTCCGGGGCCTGGGCGCCGAGGTGATCGCCACCTCCCTCGAAGCGATCTGCACCCTGGCGTTGCACGCCGATCCCGAGCGGCTCGCGAGCGAGCTGCGAACCCGAGCCGAGGCGATCAGCCCTGAGCTCGCCGAGCAGGCGCGGCGCCGGCTGGACGCCCGAGTGGGCGTCAGCTGCGACGAGACGGCCGACGGGACAGGCCATCTGTCCGGCACCCTGCATCCGGAGACCCTGGCGCTGTTCCAGGCCGTCACCGACGCGGTCGTGCACGGCGAGCGGGTCGAGGGCGACACCCGCAGCCAGGTCCGCCGCCGACACGATGCCCTGCAGAAGGTCCTGCAGCATGCAGCTGACTGCTCCGGGCTGGACCTGCCGGCCCAGGGCGGGACACGTGCGCAGATCAGCATCGTGGCCACTGCAGCGACCGTCGCTGGGCTGGTCGGCGCTGAGCCGGCCCGTCTGCTCGGCACCCGGCAGGGACTGCTCACGCGCTCGGAACTGCTGCGGCTGCTCTGCGACGCGGATGTCAACACGGTCCATCTCAGCGCCGACCTCGAGCGCCTGGACCTGAGCCGGCTCACCCGCACGGTCACCAAGGGCCAGTGGCGCGCTTTGACGGCACGCGACCGCGAGTGCGTCGTCCGGGGCTGTCACCGGCGGCCCTCGCAGTACCAGGCGCACCACGTCCTGCACTGGGCCGACAGTGGTCCGAGCGATCTGCAGAACCTGGCGCTGCTGTGCCATGCCCACCACCGCGACGTGCACGACCGGCAGCTCTGGTTGACCTGCAGTCTCGACCGGATCATGACCTCGGCGGGCTGGCTCGACCCCGACACCGGCGATCCACCTCGCGGGCCGACCAGATGAGCGCGACCGAGGCATCAGTCGTGGTTCCTGCACCCTGGTCATCCACGAGCGCGCCCCATCGGGCGGGAGGGTCGGGAACCGCCCCTCGGATGAGCTTTCGATGGGACCTACCCCGACCCTCCCGGCCCGTTCTGGTGCCGCAGCGCTTGCGGTCCTTCCCGGGCGGTTGACTCTCGACCACGTCGAGACAGGAGAGTCATCTGCGTGGAGAACGACCTGCGTCGCACCGGCCAGATGGCACGCGAGTGCGGGCTGACCGTCAGTGCGCTGCGCTTCTACGACAGTGCCGGCGTCCTCGTACCGTGCCGGGTGGATCCGCAGACCGGCTACCGCTGGTACAGCACTGAGCAGGTCAGGCAGGCCCGGCTGGTCGCCCGGCTGCGTCGCGTCGGTATGCCGGTGGCCGAGATCCGTCGCGTGCTCGAACGACGCGACGACCGGCCGGCAGCGGAGCAGATCCTGACGGCGCACCTGAGCCGTCTGGAAGCCGGACTTGCCGACGCGCGACGCGAGTTTTCCGCAGCCCGAGCCCTACTCGAACCCCAGGAGAACACCGTGACCCATACCCACCCCTGCACCAGCGTCACCCTGACCGGCCAGGACCTCGCCGCGGCACTGCTGGCCGTGCAGTACGCCGTCAGCGAGGACCCGGACCTGCCGATGCTCGGCGGGGTGGCCATCGACATCGACGACGACGGGTTGCGCGTCGTCGCCACCGACCGCTATCGCTTGGCCGTGTCCGCCGTGACGGTCAGCGGCAGGACGGGTCCCGCAGTAAACGTGATCGCTCCTCCCGCACTCGTCGACGAGGCGATCAATCTGCTGAGCCGGGAGCCGGCTCCCGTGACGGTCGAGGTCGGGGGCGACGAGATCGTCCTGCGCACCGACGCACGACAACTGTCCGGCAGGCGCCTGGACTACGACTTCCCGGACTACCGCCGACTCCTGCGCAGCGAGAGCGCGCACACGGTGCCCGTCGACGTTGCCACGCTCCGGCGGGACGTTCGGGCAGCGGCGACGCGCACGATGCAGCGTGATCAGGACGGCGCCGCGTACGAGGTCGCCGTCCTGACCCTCGGCACCGACGGCGGCGTGGCCCTTGCCACCGATGCCACCGGACCGCTGCAGCTGGGGCTCAACCGGGAGTACCTCCTGCAGGCCCTCGACGCCACGCACAGCACCGAGCTGATCCTCGAGCTCGACGGCCCCATCGCTCCCCTGGCGATCCGCGACCCCGAGCGGGCGGGCACCGTCAGCCTGCTGATGCCGGTCCGCCTGCCGTGACCAGCGCACGCGCTGGGCCCAGCCCCGCACGTCCTGCGCGACGGCCTCCGGGCGTCGGGTTTCAGGGCGACGGAGCGCCCGGCGGGACGAAGGGCAGGCCGACCGGCGCACCGCGGGTGATCAGTGCCACGACCGCCTCGGTGTCGAGGGAGTCGGCGACGACGTCCCCCAGCAGATCGAGCCGGGCCTGTCGCACGTCCTCGAACAACGCGGTCCCCGGCTCCCAGCCGCGACCGACCGAAGCAGCCACCTCGGTGAGGTAGGACCGTCGGAAGCCGTCGCTCTCCAGAGCCCCGTGCCAGACGGTCCCGCTGACCGCGCCGAGGCGGCACCCGTCCAGGAAGGGCTCGCCGGCGAGCACCTCCACGACACCGTGGTGGATCTCGTACGCCGTGGTCACCGGATGCCCCCGCCACGCGCCGCTCGGGCGCCCCAGCACCTTGTCGCTGCCGAAGACGGTCCGCACCGGCAGCAGACCCAGACCGGGTACGACGCCGGAGCGAGCCTCGACATCGTCCTCGACGGTGTGCCCGAGCAGCTGGTAGCCGCCGCAGATCCCCAGCACCGGGAGACCGTCGGCGGAGCGGCGCTTCAGGGCCACGTCCAGACCGCGGCGCCGCAGCCAGCCGAGGTCCTCCACGGTCGCACGCGTCCCGGGCACGACCACGAGGTCGGCGTCGGCGAGCTCCTCCGGCGTGGACGCGAAACGCACCAGCACTCCCGGTTCGCTTCGCAGGGCGTCGATGTCGGTCCAGTTCGACAGTCGAGGCAGCCGCAGCACCGACACCCGCAGGACGTCGCGCCCGACGGGCGGACGGGCGGCCACCGGGGCCGACAGCCCGAGACTGTCCTCGACGTCGAGCTCGAGGCCCTCGGCCCACGGCACCACGCCCAGGGTCGGGCGCCCGGACAGCGACTGCAGCATGGCCAGCCCCGGTCGCAGCAGCTCGACGTCACCGCGGAACTTGTTGACCACGAAACCGCATACCAGGGCCTGGTCCTCGCGCGAGAGCAGGGCGAGCGTGCCGAACATCGCGGCGAAGACCCCACCCGGGTTGATGTCGCCGACCACCAGCACCGGCAGGTCCGCGGCCCGGGCCAGACCCATGTTCGCGATGTCGGTCGCCCGCAGGTTGATCTCCGCGGGCGAGCCGGCGCCTTCGCACAGCACCACGTCGTACCGCGCGCGCAGATCCGCGAGGCAGTCCAGCGCGACCTCGAGCAGGGCGGGCTTGTGCTCGCGGTAGGTGAGCGCGGAGACGTCTGCGTATGGCTTGCCGAGGACGACGACCTGCGAGGTGCGGTCACTGCCGGGCTTGAGCAACACCGGGTTCATCGCCGCCTCGGGCTCGACGCGCGCCGCTGCGGCCTGCATCGCCTGGGCGCGCCCGATCTCCGCCCCGTCGACCGTCACGGCGCTGTTCAGCGACATGTTCTGCGCCTTGAACGGGGCGACAGCCACCCCCTGCCGGACGAGCCACCGGCACAGACCGGCCGTGAGCACGGACTTGCCCGCGTCGGAGGTCGTGCCGGCGACCAGGAGGGCGCCCTTCACCGCAGGAGGCGTACGGCGACGGCGAGGCCGCCGGTGACGAGGCCGACTGCGGCGGAGAGCCGGCTCGCGCGGGCGATGTCGGCGACGTCCGGAGCCGGACCGTCGCCCAGCAGGGGCCGGTCCTCGCGCCGTGCGGCGTAGCTCACCGGTCCGCCGAGGGTGCGCCCGAGCGCACCGGCGAAGGCGGCCTCGACGGGCCCGGCGTTCGGTGACGGGTGCTTGTGGCCGTCGCGTCGCCAGGCCCGGCTCGCCTGCCGGGGCCGACCACCGACGAGGGGTGCGAGGGTGACCGTCAAGGCTGCGGTCAGGCGGGCGGGGACCACGTTCACGACGTCGTCGAGGCGAGCCGCGGCCCAGCCGAAGCGGGCGTACCGGTCGGAACGGTGGCCCACCATCGCGTCCAGCGTGTTGACCGCGCGGTACGCCAGCAGCCCCGGGACGCCCGCGACCACCCCCCAGACCAGCGGGCCGACGATGGCGTCGGAGGTGTTCTCCGCAATGGACTCGACCGTCGCCCGGGCAAGCCCTGCCGCGTCGAGCACCGTGGCGTCGCGTCCGCACAGGTGCGACAGCCGGGCCCGCGCTCCGTCCAGGTCGTCCGCGTCGAGCAGGCGCGCCATCGTGCGCCCCTCCCGTCGCAGGGTCGTTCCGCCGACGGCTGCCCAGGTGGCGACCCCCGTGAGCAGCAGCCGCTGGCCGGGCGTGCGCGCGGACCGGCTGAGCCCCGCGCCGGCCAGCACCACCGCACCGGCGAGTACCCCCGCGTACGCCGTGCCGACCAGCCGGGAATCGCGGTGCGCCACCCTCTCTGCGGCCGCAGCAACGGCGCCGAACGCCGCCACCGGATGACCCCGGCGCGGGTCGGCGAGCACCGCGTCCAGACCCAGTCCACCGGCCAGGCCGATAGCGCTGGACCACGCGCTGGCGGTGGGCCGGGCGCGGGCGTACGGCCCCGCGCACGAACTCAGGGCGCGGCTGCGGGAACGGCTCACTCGGTGGTCGCGGCCGGCTCCGACGACGGGGCGGGTGCCGGCGAGGGGGCCGGTGCCGGCGAGGGCGCGGGTGCCGGCGAGGGGGCGGGTGCGGGCGAGGGGGCGGGTGCGGGCTCGGTGGTCGCGGCCGGCTGCGGCGAGGGGACGGGTGCCGGGCCCTGCACAGGCTCGGGCGCGACCGTGGGCGGCGGCGGGTTCACCGGCGGCGCAGCCGCACTGCTCTCGGCCGGGCTGCTTGACGGCTTGCTGCTCTGCCTCGAACTGCTGTCCGGCGGCTGGGGCGTCGAAGGCGCGATCTGCGCGTCAGCCGCCTCACCGGGCGACTGCGTAACGCCTGCGTCGCCGCCGAACGGCGTTGCCGGTCCGGGGATGTCGATCGGCGACGTGCCGTCGCCGGACGCGGCCGCAACGGGAGGGCCGGCGGCGGCGGACGCCCCGGCCGCTGTCTCCTCGCCCGGGCGGGGACCGCGGTCCCCGCGACCCCTACCGCCCCGCTCACCCCGCGGCCCGCGCTCAGGCCGCTCCCCACGCTCAGGGCGCTCCCCGCGCTCAGGCCGCTCCCCACCGTCACCGTCGGGTCGGTGCTCCCGGTCACCGCGGCCGGGTCGGTTGCGACCCCGCTCGGGCCGTCCGGGGCGGGTCCGCTCACCCGCGAGCTCCCTGAGCGGCACCGTCATGTCCATCGCCCCCGCGAGGGCGTACTCCTGCACGAGCAGCTCGAGCTTGGGCTGGTCCTCGGTGCTCGCGGTCTCGAGCTTTCCCTCGGCGAGCCCGCGCAGCTCGGACAGGCGCTGCAGGCGGCGCTGCGCGGTGTCGCCGGGATGGGTGAGCAGGACGGCGTGCGCCATGCAGGCGGCCGTACCGCCGACCGCGGTGACGGCCTCGCGGACGAGAGCCAGATCGGCGAGGCACGGCGCGCAGAAGGTCGGGGCGCTGGAGGTGGTCATGGGCGGCAACGTTACGGGCAGGCGCGACGCCGTGCCGATCAGCCCAGCAGGGCGCTGTAGACCAGCTGCCGCAGCTCGCCGCGGACCGGGTAGGTGCTCGACGGCAGGAGCTGGGTGAAGAAGCTCGCGGTAACCCGCTCGACCGGGTCGACCCAGAAGGCGGTGCTGGCGGCGCCCCCCCAGCCGTACTCCCCCGCGGTCGCCGGCACCTTGCCCGCCACCGGATCCACCAGCACGCTAAAGCCGAGCCCGAACCCCATCCCCTCGTACGCCGCCTCGGCGAACTGGCCGCGCCCCACTTGGGCGAGGGTTTGACCGCCCGGCAGGTGGTTGCGGGTCATGTAGGCCAGGGTCCGCGGTCCGAGCACACGAACGCCGTCCAGGGCACCGCCGCCCAGCAGCATGCTGGTGAACCGATGGTAGTCGGCCGCGGTACCGACCAGACCGCCTCCCCCGCTGAGCAGGTCGGGCTTGCGCAGCGCGGCCGCGCCGACCGCGTCGTGCCGCTGCGCCCGGCCGGTCGCGGGGTCCGGGACGTACAGCGCCGCGAGGCGCTCGACGTCGGGACCCTCCACGTACCAGCGGGTGTCGTGCATCCCGAGCGGTCCTAGGACGCGGTCCCGGAAGACCTCGTCGAGCGGCTTGCCGTCGAGGACCTCGCAGACGCGCCCGAGCACGTCGGTGGCGACCGAGTAGTTCCAGGCGCTCCCCGGTTCGAACAGCAGCGGCAGCGACGCCCACAGGTCGCAGACCTGCGCCAGGTCCATGCCCCGGGGTTGGCCGAAGTCCGAGCCGGCCGCGCGGTAGATGGCGTCGACCTGGCTGGAGTACGTGAAGCCGTACGTCAGGCCGGCCGTGTGGCTGAGCAGGTGCCACATCCGCACCGGCTCGGTCGAAGGGACGGTCACCGGCGCAGTCGGCGGACCAGTGCGGTAAACGCGCACGGCGGCAAAGCTGGGTATCCACCTGCTCACCGGGTCGTTCAGGGAGAACCGGCCCTCCTCGAACAGCGACATGGCAGCGACCGCCGTGATCGGCTTGGTCATCGAGTAGATCCGCCACAGCGTGTCGTGTTCGACCGGCAGCCCCGCCTCGACGTCACGCATCCCGGAGGAACCGACGTGCACGACCTGGCCGTCCCGCGCCACGACAGCGAGCCAGCCGGGCAGGCGTCCGTCCTCGACGTACGACGCGAAGTGACGGTCGATCCGGGCGAGGCGGCCCGAGTCGAAGCCGAGCTCGGCGGGGTCGACCTCGACGGACAGGGAGGCGGTCACCGCGTGAGGCTATCGGCGCGAGTCGGCAGACAGCGGACCAGTCCCGGTGCGAGGCTGCGGCTACTCAGGCAGAGCGCGGTGTCCGCACCGCGGCCGCGGGCACCTCACGCCACGGGTCGTACTCCAGGGTGCAGTCCTGGTGCGCGTCGACGAATGGGCGCATCTGTGCGGCGCCGGCCACCGGTCCCTCGAGGCGGTAGAGCGCCCGGCAGCGCCGGCACCGCAGGCATGGTGCGCCGTCGCTGTCGCGGAAGGGGTCGACGGTCAGCACGACCGATACCTAGCACGGGCGCCAGCGCCGACGGGGGCGACACGCGGTCACCGATAATAAGCACTCCGTGATGGGCCTAGCCTTGAGCCTTCCGCCGAAAGGACAGGGACCGGTCATGACCGCGCCGAGACGACCCCGCGCGCATCGGCCGTCCTCGGGCGGCAAGGTGTTCCGAGGCGTGCTGGACTCCAGGCCGTACGCCGACCCGCCGCTGTCGACCCGCGACTGGACGACCATCCCGCCCAAGCAGGTCCGGCTCGACGACCTCATCACGACCAAGGCCGAGCTGCGGCTGGATGTGCTGCTGGCGGAGGACTCGACCTTCTTCGACGACATGTTCTGCCACGTCGTCGAGTGGCAGGGCGAGCTCTACCTCGACGACGGCCTGCACCGGGCCGTGCAGGCGGCACTGCAGCAGCGGGTCTGGCTGCATGTACGTGTCGCGCGGCTGTCCGGCGACGGCGACTGGCTCAACGCGGCGACCTGACTCGCAAGGCGACCTGACCCGCAAGGCGACCTAACCCGTAAGGCGAACGGCGGCTCTCCTGGCCGCGCCGCATCACCGTCAACCGGCTCTGCGCCTTCTGGCACGGCGATCACCACCGGGTCGGCACCCAAGATCGGCGTGGCGACCCGGTGCGCAGCCCCACGCAGGCCGGCGGCACGGCGATCACCACCCGTCGGCACCCAAGATCGGCGTGGCGACCCGGTGCGCAGCCCCACGCAGGCCGGCGGCACGGCGATCACCACTCGTCGGCACCCAAGATCGGCGTGCCGACGAGGCCCCAGTCACGTGAAGCACAGGGAGCGCGTACGACCGGGCCGAACAGGTGCAGGAGTGCGCGGTAGTTGCGATGGGCAAGCACTCCGGCATGAGCGTGGCCCCCTCTCGTCCCGGCCCGACCGGTCCCGCTGCCCAGCAGCCCGACCTGCCCGACCCGGACAGGTGGAAAGCCTTGTCGGTCTGCCTGGTGGCCGGGTTCATGACACTGCTCGACATCAGCATCGTCAACGTCGCGCTGCCCAGCATCCAGACGGGTCTGGGCGCCGGCGAGAACGCCCTGTCGTGGATCGTGTCCGGCTACGCGCTGGCATTCGGGCTGCTGCTCGTCCCGGCCGGTCGCCTGGGGGACGCCCGTGGCCGACGCCCCGCCTTCGAGGTCGGGCTCGCCCTGTTCACCCTGGCCAGCATCGCCTGCGGCTTCGCGCCGACGGCGGCACTGCTGGTGGTCGCCCGGCTGGTTCAGGGCTTCGCGGGCGGCGTGCTGACACCGCAGGTGAGCGGCTTGATCCAGCAGATGTTCCGGGGTGCGGAGCGGGGCAAGGCCTTCGGGCTGTTCGGCGCCACCATCGGTGTCTCGACGGCGATCGGTCCGCTGCTGGGCGGGACGATCATCTCGGTCTTCGGGGCCCACACCGGCTGGCGGTACGTCTTCTTCGTCAACGCCCCGATCGGCGTTCTCGCCTTGCTGCTGGCTCACAGGGTCATCCCGCACGCTCCTCGTACCGGTCCCCGCAAGAGCTCCGACCTCGACCCCGTCGGCGTGCTGCTGCTGGCGGCTGCCGTGACGTGCGTGCTCCTACCGCTCATCGAGCAGCGGACCTGGCACAGCGGCGCGCGCCTGCTGCTGTTCCCCGCGGCTGCTGTGCTGCTCGCCGCGTTCCTGGGCTGGGAAGTGCGCCACGGTCGCCGTGGGGGCGAGCCGGTCGTCGACCTCACCCTGTTCGAGCGCCGTTCGTACACCCTCGGTGCGGGCGTCGGGCTGTTGTACTTTGCCGGCTTCACGGGCGTGTTCTTCATCTACACGCAGTACCTGCAGGACGGGCTGCACTACACGGCCCTGCTCGCCGGGGCCGCCATCACGCCCTTTGCCGTGGGGTCCGCCGTCGCGGCGGGGCTCGGGGGCCGCGTCGTGACGCGCTATGGCCGGCCGCTGGTCGCGATCGGGCTTCTGCTGGTCGTGGTCGGGCTGCTGGGGACCTACGTCGCGGCGGAGCTCGTGCCCGGCCGCGGCATCGGCTGGGCGGCTCTCGCTCCGCTGCTCGTGGCCGGGATCGGCAGCGGGCTGGTGATCACCCCGAATGTCACGATCACCTTGTCGGAGGTGCCGGTACGACGGGCCGGTACCGCAGGCGGCGTCCTGCAGACCGGTCAGCGGATCGGCGGGGCAGCCGGCATCGCGGCGACCGGCAGCGTCTTCTACGGCTCCCTGACGGGGCGGCAGCCCGACTTCGGCCTCGCCTTCCGGCACGGGACGCTGGTCATCGTCGGCCTCGTGGCGCTGGCCCTGCTGCTCGCGCTGCTGGACGTGGTCACCGGCCGGAAGCCCTCGCAGGGCCGTCCCGGCGCCTAGCGGTCTCCCGTCAGAACTCCCTGCGCCGCTTCAGGGCCCGGGGGCGTCCGTCCGGGTCGTACACATGGTGGTAGGCGACCGTCGCCCAGCGCCGGGTGGAATCGGACAGCGGCGGGTCCACGAGCGGTCGCAGCCGGCCGGGCGGCCGCGGCGTTCGGCGGTCGCCGTCGTGCCACGCCTGCAGCGCCGCGGCCGAGCGCCGCAGCTCAGCGAACGCGGAGAGCGGATCGATGAGGCCGTCCTCGTCGTCGCGGTCCAGGTGCTCGCGGTGCAGCTGCAGCCGCAGGTCGCGGGCGTAGGTCCGGGCGCCGTCCCCGAGGCCACCCGGGTCCCGCGGCTCGCGCGGGTCGCGGGTCTCGTCCACGACCGCAGCACTGAGCTCGGAGTCGTGCGTCCAGGACCGCCTGTTGAAGTTGTCCGAGCCGATGGTGGCCCACGCGTCGTCCACGATGCAGACCTTGGCGTGGATGTACACCGGGGTGCCCTGGTGGTTCTCGGCGCCGTAGACCGCGACGCGGTCGCCGCCGGCAGCTCGCATGATCGACATTGCCCGGTCCCGCCCGATCAGGTTCGGCGGCTTGGAGAAGCGGCCGTCCTGGTCGGGGTGGTGCGGCAGCACGGCGACGACGTGCAGGCCCGGTTGCGCCCGCAGCGCCTCGGCAAAGGTCTGCGCGACCTCGTTGGACCACAGGTACTGGTCCTCGACGTAGACCAGGCAGCGGGCTCGTCGCAGCGCCTTGGTGTAGCCGTGCGCGACGCTGCGCTCGCCCTCAGGCGCGAAGGAGTAGCCGCCGAGCCGCTTCGGGTAGGTGCGCAGCAGCTGGACGGAGTGCGTCCCGACCGGAGCCGGGTCGGGCTGCTGCTCGGGCAGCGGGTTGGCGTAGGTGTCCTCGTGGTGCACCCGCGCCGCGATCCGGTGCAGCGGGTTGCGCGTGAGGGGCTGTGGGTCTTCCCAGCGCTCCCGGAACACCGTCTCGACATCGCCGACGACCGGCCCGCGCAGTTCCACCATCGCGTCGTGCCAGGGCGGCGTCGGGCCGTACACCCCGGCCATCGGCTGGCACTGTCGGTCACCGCCGTGGTCGGCGTCGTCCCGGCGGCTGTGGCACAGGTCGATGCCACCGACGAAGGCGACGTCGAGCTCCGGGCGCCCGGGATGGCGTAGGACGACGAACTTCTGATGGTGGGAGCCCCCGGTGCGCACCCGCATGTCGAGCAGGCACTCACCGCCCGCCGCGCCGATCTGCTCACCCAGGTGGCGGTTCTCGGAGGCACTGAACGACAGCTTGTCCAGGTGCGAGCGCCACACCAGGCCGCGCACGTCCACGCCGCGCGAGGCCGCCTCGCACAGGGTGCGGGACACGCCGCTGTCCGGGTCACCGGTCAGCATCTGGTCGGGGTCGCCCCGCCAGTCGGTGAACAGCAGCAGGTCCCCCGGCCGCTGCTGCCCGATGCGGCGTACGAGCTCGGCGAAGTAGGTCGCACCGTGGATCAGCGGCGTGGCGCTGTTTCCCGTCGAGAACGCGGCACCGTCGGGGTGCCGGCTGTCCAGGCGGGTCGCGGGGTTGCGTCGTTCGGGGGGACTGAGGAACCACTCGGTGACGGTCACGGTGGAACCCTCGTGCCCTGCGCGCGCCACGGCAAGCGTCTCGGCGGACGCGTCGGTCCTGCCGCCCGTACGGGGATTGGCTTCTGGCAGGCTGTACGGGGTGCCCCGAACCGCGACCGCCGCGCAGGTCTCCCGCCCGCAGCTGCTGGAGTTCTTGCGCCCGCGGCACCGTGCCCTGCTGATGACCCGCCGGAAGGACGGCTCGCCGCAGCTGTCCCCGGTGACGGCCGGAGTCGACCCGCAGGGCCGGGTGGTCGTCGCTACCTACCCGCAGCGGGCGAAGGCACGCAATGCCCGACGCGATCCACAGCTCACGCTGTGCTTCGTGTCCGACGACTGGGACGGCGCCTGGGTGCAGGTCGACGGAACAGCCGAGGTGCTCGACGTGCCTGAGGCGCTGGAGGCGTTCGTGGACTACTACCGCAGCATCGGTGGTGAGCACCCGGACTGGGACCAGTACCGCCAGGCGATGCTGGACCAGGGCAAGTCGCTGCTGCGCGTGACGATCCAGCAGTGGGGGCCGGTCGCCACCGGCGGCTTCCCGCCCGAGCTCGACCGTTGACGGCCCTGGCCGGAAGCTACGCGCCGAGCACCGTGCCGTGGGTGCGCGAGGAGGTCGAGCAGCTCGAAGGCGTCGGCGGCCCGGCCCGGCGGCAGCGACCGGTCGTCGTGCTCACCTCGCTGGGCGCGCGCACCGGCCACTGGCGCAAGACGCCGCTGATGCGCGTCGAGCACGCCGGGACCTACGCCGCTGTCGCCTCCATGGCCGGGGCGGACCACCACCCCCAGTGGTACGCCAACCTGCTCGCCCACCCCGTGGTGGAGCTGCGCGACGGCGAGCAGGTTCACGCGCTGGTGGCCCGGGAGGCGACCGGCGCCGAGCGGGCAAGGTGGTGGTCCCGCGCCTGCACGGCTTTCCCCTCCTACGTCGACTACCAGAGCCGTACGCGGCGACGCATCCCCCTGCTCCTGCTCGAGCGACCGGGTGGCCGGGACGACCAGGTGCGCGCGCACCGAGTCGGCGGCAGGGCTCAGAGCGAGGCGTAGAGGGCCTTTTCGAAGTTCTGGTACATCGTCATGGACTCGGGGGTCACGAACGGCAGGAACTGCGTGTAGATGCTGGCGGTGATGCCTGCGGTCCGGTCGACCCAGAAGTGGGTGTTGAGCAGCCCGGCCCACGAGCCGCTGCCGGCTCGACGCCCGCCCGGCACGTCGTCGGTGTTCAGGAGCAGGCCATAGCCCCACTTGTGACCAGGCCCCGCGTTGAAGGAGTCCGTCGTGGCGGGATCGGCCGTCGCGATGGCCGGCGGGAAGTCCAGCTCGCCGATCTGGTTGGTGAAGGCAGCGTCGACAGTGGCGGCCTGGAGGATCCGGACCCCGTCGAGCTCACCGCCGCCGAGCAGCGCCCGGTGGAAGCGGATGTAGTCCCTCGGGGTCGAGTGCAGCCCGTGCCCGCCCGCCCAGTACTCCGGCTCCTGGTTGAGCTCGATCTCACTCGCCGCCCAGGTCCCGTCCGCGCCCTTGAGGTGCACCGGGACCGCGTTCGCCCGCTGGTCGGGGCTCATGTGGAAGGAGGTCTCGTCCATCCCGAGCGGTCCGGTGATGCCCTCCTTCACCGCGACGTCCAGGGTGACGCCGCTGGCGGCCTCGACGACCTTGCCGAGCCAGTCCGTGCTGAGGCCGTACTCGAACGTGGTCCCCGGATCCGCCACCAGCGGCGCGGTGAACACCACGTTGGAACCGGACAGCACGTTCGGCGTACCGGTCACCGACTCCCAGCGGACCAGCTCGGCGTTCCAGAACCAGTAGCCCAGCCCGGAGGTGTGGGTGATCAGCTGCTTGACGGTGGCCTTGCTGGCCGGCTTGCGCAGCCTCGGGGTGTCGCCGTCGAAGCCCTCGAGCACCTGCAGGTCGGCGAACTCCGGCCGGTAGTCCTCGACCGGCGCGTCGAGGTCGAGGGCGCCCTTCTCCATCTGCTGCAGCGCAACCGTCGTCGCGGCCATCTTGGTCATCGACATGATCCGGTAGTGGGTGTCGACGCTGACCGGCTCGTCACCGCCGGCCACCCGTGGACCAGCCGCACCCTCGTAGATGATCCCGTTTCGGTCGGCCGCGATTGCCGAGACGTTCGGAACCGCTCCGGAATCCACCGCATCGCGCAGGACGTGATCGATCGACGAGCTCACTGCAACCTCCACCGGGTCAGGGGCGACGCAGCCCGACCGTGGGGGATGCGACCGCGAGGGCGCCGACGTGACAGATGTCACACAGGCGGGTAACCTGGCCAGTGTGGCGCGGCCACGTCGGGGCGCACAAGCCCTAGAAGCGCGGCCAGCTGAGCAGCCGCCAGCTCGGTCGCTCCGGGGTCGGCAGTTCGTCCAACCTGGTGATCAGCGCCGTGAGCTGGCTCTCCACGATCGCCAACCGTGCGGAGAGCGCGTCCAGCTCGGCGGGCGCGGCCGGCGCCGCGTCCCGGGCCGCCGCAGTCGAGGTAGCAGTAGTCGAGGTAGCCGCAGTCGAGCGTCGCGAGCTGCGCCCGGGCCCAGCTGCCCTCGGCGCCTTCCTGCGTCGCGCCGGTGCGGCGGGCGAGGACGTAGGGGAACCGGCTGCGGCGTGGGCGGCAATCACCGAACTCGGCAGGCGTCCCCGGTCCCCCACGGCATGGCCGTTCGCCTGTGCCCACGCACGGATGTCGGAGGTCCTCGCAGCAGCCATGTGATCAGTCTGCCAGGCCCTTCTGCGACCCGTCCCCCGACGGGAGCACTCCCCTTGCCGGTTGGCCCGTGACAGGCGCTCACCACAAGGTCGCCGCCGTGCCCCGGTCCGCGGTGAACCGCCGGGGCGAGCTGTGCGTGTACCGGGAGGAAGCGGGTGCGTGTCCCTCACGCCGCCCCCCGGTACCTCCGATGAAGGGATCCTCCTCGTGCAGTCCATCTCCGTCTCGCGTCCCCTTACCCGGCTGGCGCTGCTCGGCGCCGCCACCGCCGCCGCCACAGCGCTGGGCCCCGCGGCGCTGGCCAGCGCTGCCAGCGTCCCGACGCCGCCGAGCGGCTCGGTCGCGACCCTGATCGGCCCGTCCGGCGGTGTGGTCAGCGGCTTCGGGATCACGGTCCGCCTGGCCCCGAAGGCCGTCGCCAGCCCACGCCAGATCATCCTGAGCGTGTTCCCGGACGCCCAGGACGTCACCCCGCCGGCCGGGCAGACGGCGGTGAAAACCTTCGGGGTTCAGGAGTGCGCCGCAGACTTCTCCGGCTGCACCAGCGTCAACGGCAACTTCCCGAACTCCCCCGGCGGCACCCAGCAGGTCGCCGGCCGGACCGTGCACTCCACCGCCTTCCGGAAGCTCAGCACCACCCCGAACAGCCACGGGAACACCTCCCTGGGCACGATGGCCGACAAGCGCGTCACGATCAGCACCCAGACCGCTGGGACCAAGGTGTTCATCTACAACCCCAACCCCAGCGACACCGCGCACGCCTACCCCAAGCTGCTGCCCAGCACGAGCATGAACGGCGTGAACACCTTCAAGACCTTCATGCCGCTCCAGTGGGCCATCACCAGCCCCACCAGCGCGGCTTCCGGAACGGTGCAGGTCAATGCCGGCACCGGTGGTCAGGCCGCGACCGGCACCAGCAGCAACGCCGCTCGTGACGCGGAGCTCGTCGTACTGGGCGCCGGCGGCCTGGCCCTGATCGGATGGTCCGGTCGTCGACTGAGCCGTCGGGCCCACCAGCGCTGACCGTGACAGATACCCGCACTGGCCCCCCCAGCTCCGTTCGACGGGGCTGGGGACGTCATTGCCGGCCCGGTCGGGCCGGCGCCCTGCCCGCCCTCGGTCTGCTGGTGGGGGCGGCCCTCACGGCCGGTGCCGCGCTCGGCCTGACTCACCCACCCGCAACCGAGCGGGCGTTCACCGTGAACCCCGCCGGACGGCTGCCCCGAAGCACCGCCGCACGTGTACCCAGCACTGGTGTACCCAGCAATACCGCCGCTGCGGTCCAGCGGCCGCCGGGCGTGCCCCCCGCGCCACCACGTCGCTTGAGCATTCCTGCTGTCGGCGTGGAAGCCCCCGTCGTGCCCGTCAGGATCAGCGCGGGAGCGTTAGGCGTCCCCCAGGACGTCCGCACCCTGGGCTGGTGGACAGGGGGCGCGGCCCCGGGTTCGGCGCTGGGCACTGTGTTGATCGACGGGCATGTCGACAGCGCGCGCCAGGGCGCTGGCGTACTCAGCGCGATTGCTCGGCTGCCCGTGGGCGGGAGCATCTCCCTGGTCAGCGGCCGCGGCACGACCAGCTACCTGGTGCAGGCCCGCCGCAGCTACGCCAAGAACGCCCTTCCTGGTGACCTGCTGAACCGCACCGGTGCGCCACGCTTGGTCCTGATCACCTGCGCCGGCCCCTTCGACGCCACCACCGGGCACTACCGGGACAACCTCGTCGTCTACGCCACACCCACCGCTAGAGGCAGGACCAACTAGCGGCGCGACCAACGACCGTACGCGCTTGCGGGAATTGCTCTCCTGAGGTTACGTTGAGACAAGTACCGCATGACCGTACGGATGAGGTGTTCGATGAGGAAGCAACTCGCGCGACGCGCCGAGCACACGACAACGGCCGAACGTAGGTCGACGGCAGACGCGCCGACGTGCGTTACGGGGCCAGTCGGCCGGCTGGGCTTCGTCCTGACCGAGCTGCGGGACCTGGTCGATGAGCTGAGTGCGGCCCGGGCGGACCGACGACGAAGGACGAGGGAGCAGCACTGATGGGCGTTCTGGGCACGATCGGCAGCAGCCTGCTCGAGGGCTTCTACATGTTCTACGACACCCTTTGGGCGTTGGTGCTGGGCTTCGCGCTTTCCGGCGCCGTCCAGGCGTTCGTCAGCAAGGGCGAGATGCAGCGCGCGCTCGGGGACCACCGCCCGGGCACGGTGGTGAAGTCCAGCTTCTTCGGCATGGTGAGTTCGTCGTGCTCCTACGCCGCCAGCGCGCTGGCCAAGTCGCTGTTCTCCCGAGGCGCTGACTTCACCTCCTCGATGATCTTCATGTTCGCCAGCACCAACCTGGTGGTGGAGCTCGGGATCGTGCTGTGGCTGCTCATCGGGTGGCAGTTCGCGGTCGCGGAGTTCGTCGGCGGCTTCATCATGATCGCGATCCTGGCAGTGGTTCTCCCCCGGGTCGTCGACCTCGCCGAGCTCGACGCTGCCCGCGCCCGGCTCAAGGAGGGCAAGGCCGGCAACGGCGGCCACGAGGAGCACGCCGCGATGAGCGAGGCCGAGCACACCGACAAGCCGTGGCGTCAGCGCATCCGCAGCCGCGCCGGTTGGTCGGACGCCTCGGGCTACACCATCAGCGACCTGACGATGCTGCGCAAGGAGCTCGTCATCGGGTTCGTCATCGCCGGCTTCGCCAGCATGGCCGTGCCCACCAGCGTCTGGCGGACGCTGTTCCTCACCGGGCACGGCTTCGCCTCGACGCTGGAGAACGTGATCGTCGGGCCGTTCCTGGCCTTCATCAGCTTCGTCTGCTCGGTCGGCAACGTCCCACTCGCGGCGGCGCTGTGGAAGGGCGGGATCAGCTTCGGCGGGGTCATCGCGTTCGTGTTCGCCGACCTGCTCGCCCTGCCGCTGGTGCTCATCTACCGCAAGTTCTACGGCACCCGCCTGGCGGTGAAGCTCAGCCTGGTGTTCTGGGCCGTCATGAGCATCGCCGGGCTGCTCACCGAGCTGATCTTCCAGGCGCTCGGCGCTATCCCGACGACCCTGCGCGGCGACATCGCCACCACCCACATCGGCCTGAACTACACCACGGTGCTGAACGTGGTCGCGCTCGCCGCGTTCGGCTACCTCTACTACCTGTATAAGAACGCCTCCCGCTTCGGCGGCGGCGACGGCTACGCCAAGGACGTCGTGTGCGGCATGCAGGTCCGCCCGGCCGACGCCCCGGCGCGCAGCACCCACCAGGGGACGACGTACTACTTCTGCTCCGACAAGTGCGAGCACAAGTTCGACGCCGATCCCGCCAGGTACGCGGGCGGCCAGGCCACCAGCGCCATGAACGAGCCCGCCTCGCGTGAGGTGACGGACCCCGTCTGCGGCATGAGCGTGGACCCCGAGACCGCGGCCGCCCATACGCAGCACGCCGGACACGAGGTCTTCTTCTGCTCGACCGGCTGCCGGGACCGCTTCGTCGCCGACCCGGCCGCGTACGCGCCGAGCGCGGCCCGGTGAGCGCCACCGGCAAAGCTGCCGCGGCACGGCTCGCGGCCGAGCATGCGCTGCAGCCCCTCGACCCCGAACGGGTCGAGCACGCCCGCGACCGGCTGCCCAGCGCCGACGACGCCGTCCGGCTCACCGGTCTGCTGAGCCTCATGGCCGACCCCATCCGGCTGCGGATCCTGTACGCCTTGGACCTCACCGAGGAGCTCTGCGTCGGGGATCTGGCGCTCGCCCTGGGTGCGAACGAGGACCAGGTGACGTACGCACTGCGGCTGCTGCGCACCGCGGGGCTCGTCCTGGGGCGCAAGCAGGGACGCGTGGTCTACAACCGGCTCGCCGACGACTTCCCGGAACCGCTTCGGGAGCACTGCATGCGCCAGCTCATCGAGATCACCCGGCACGTCGCGGACGGCGACCAGGAGTGAACGCACCGCCCTGGTCCGGGCGGCGCGTCCTCACTGCGGCCACTGCGGCCGCATCGCTGCTCGCGGTCGTCGCCTGCGGCTCGACCAGTACCGCCGTCAGCGACCACGGGTCGGCCCCCACCACCTCCTCGTCCGGGGCCGACACCCCTGCCGGCGCCTCGCCGATGCCGTCGGGCGCCGCATCGGGCTCGCCCGGGATGGGCGGCGGGATGGACATGGCCGGCGGTGCCCATCACCCGGACCCCGGCAAGGGCCTGCTGGGCACCGAGGACGGCTACACCCTGCTGCCCACGACGAAGGCGATCACGGCCGGGACGCAGACCGTCTCGTTCCGGATCAACGACGCCACCGGGAAGCCAGTCACGTCCTACGCCGTCGACCAGACCAAGCTGCTGCACTTCTACCTCGCACGCGCTGATCTGGCCGGCTACGTGCACGACCACCCGGTGCTGGCCAAGGACGGGACCTGGTCGATCAAGGTCAACGTCAGCAAGCCCGGGCCGTACCGGATGTACGCCGACTTCGTCGCGAAGGACAGCGCAGGCAAGGACCACCCCGTCGTGCTGTCCACGCCGCTCACGGCACCTGGCGCCTACGTGCCAGCCTCGCTCGGTGCATCACCGGCGGCCCAGACCGTCGACGGCCTCACGATCGCGATGACCGGCCACATCACAGCCGGAGCCGCGAGCAAGGTCAGCTTCCAGGTCAGCGCGGATGGGAAGCCGGTGACCGACGTTGAGCAGTACCTGGACTCCTTCGCCCACCTGACCGCGCTCCACGCGGGCGACCTGGCATACCAGCACGTACATCCGGAGCTGACGGCGCGTCCCGGGCAGAAAGGCGGCCCGGTACTCCCGTTCGCCGTCGAGTTACCCGAGAAGGGCACCTGGCGGCTTTTCCTGCAGGTTCAGCGGGCCGGCGTGCTGCACCTTGTGCCGTTCACCGTCACGGTCAGCTGAGCATGCCGGTGCCGCAGTGACGGCCGGCTCGACGCGCGCCTGGTGGCGAGCGGCGTCGTCCGGGGCGGTGGCGGCGGCCGCCGCGCTGTCGGCCACCGAGCTCGGTGCGGCGCTGGTGCCCGGGGCGCCCAGCCCGGTCCTCGCGCTCGCCCGGACCGTCATCGCGTCGACCCCAACCCGGCTGAGGGAGGTCCTGGTCAGCTCCGCCGGCACCGCGGACAAGCCCGCCCTGCTCGTCGGGATCGTTGCCGTCGTGCTTGTTCTGGGTGCGCTCGTCGGCGTGTGCGCGAGGGCCAGCCGTGCGGTCGGACGCGCCGGTGTGCTGCTGCTCGCGTTGGTCGCGTGGGTCGCGACGCTCGGTCAGCCCGGTGGCTCCGCGGGGCCGAGCGGACTGGTGCTGCTGGCCGCCGCCGTGCTGGGCCTCGCCGTGCTCGACGTGCTGTTGCCCGACCGCCCCGACCGACGACGGGCGCGTACGCCGACGGGCCCGAGCGCGGCGGCCACCGAGGCCGCAGGGCCGGCCGTCCTCCGGGGGTCCTCGGGCCCCTTGGGCAGGCGGGCCTTCCTGCAGCGCTCGGGCGGGGTTCTCGCGATGGCCGCGGGGGGCACGGTCATCGCCCGCTCGCTGGCTGCCCGGCGGTCAGTGGAGTCCGTTCGCGCGGCAATCCAGCTCCCCCGGCCTGGGCGCCGCGCCTCGGCGGTACCGACGGGCGCCGAGTCCGGTGTGGCCGGAACGACCTCGCTGGTCACCCCCAACGCCCACTTCTACAAGATCGACACGGCGGTCGGTGGGGATCCGCAGGTCGACCCCGGCGCCTGGTCCCTGCACCTCGGTGGCTTGGTGGACCGGCCGGCCCGGTTCACTTACGCCGACCTGCTCGCGATGCCGCAGACCGAGGCATGGATCACCGTCGGCTGCGTCGGCAACGACGTCGGTGGCGATCTGATCGGCACGGCCCGCTGGCAGGGCGTTCTACTCGCCGACCTGCTCCGCGCCGCCGGGCCGCGGCCAGGTGCCGTGCAGGTCGTGGGGACCAGCGTCGATGGCTACACCGGCGCCTTCGGCTTGCCCCTGGCACTGGATGGACGCAACGCCCTGCTCGCGCTCGGCATGAACGGAGAACCGCTGCCGGTCGCGCACGGCTTCCCCGCCCGGCTGGTCGTCCCCGGGCTGTACGGCTATGAGTCCGCCGTGAAGTGGCTCAGCCGGATCGATCTCGCCGACGACACCTACCGGGCGTTCTGGGTCACCCGCGGTTACGCCAAGCAGGCGGTCTTTCGCACCCAGTCCCGCATCGACGTCCCCCGGGCCGACAGCACCCTTACCCGCGACCCGACCGGGCACGTCCAGGTCGCCGGGATGGCCTGGGCCCCGCACCGGGGGGTGACGCGCGTCGAGGTCAGCGTCGACAGCGGGCCCTGGCGGACGGCCGAACTCGCCGCCGGCACGCTCGGGCCCGACACCTGGCGACCCTGGACCCTTACGTGGGCCGCGCGGCCGGGCACCCACCAACTACGGGTCCGGGCGACCGACAGCACGGGCGAGACGCAACCCGAGCCGCCCCGAGGGGTCCTGCCCGACGGAGCCACCGGCTGGCACACCGTCGCGGTCACCGTCAGGTAGCGCCCACAGCTCGTACCGCAGCCGATCCCACCGTCGGGCGCGGGCGGGGCTGTCGGGTTGAGACGCGCCGCGCCGCTTCTGCGCGAAAGACGTCGGCTCGTCCGGGGCTTACGTCGGAAGGGAGCGGGTAGTCGGCCGGTCAGCACCCGTGCCCGCCCGTCCAGGCCGGCTACCCGCCGAGGACGGGACGCGGCCGGATCGCCCCGTTTCGCCACTAGCCCCGGAGGCCCCCTTGTCCACGCCTGATCTGGCTGCCGTTGATTTCGGTGGTGCCGTCACCGACGGCTTTCGTACGTTCGCGACGTTCATCCCCAAGCTCATCGGTTTCCTGCTGATCCTGATCATCGGTTACTTCATCGCCAAGGTGATCAGCAAGG
>JAABUT010001745.1_pt1 | contig 23484 bp, 20 predicted proteins | sample 5559281 | NCBI WGS metagenome assembly JAABUT01 (sample SAMN10711880, study PRJNA513359) | rock metagenome | isolation source: Antarctica rocks | place: Antarctica: Victoria Land, Ricker Hills nord | collected 2016-01-04
CGGCCCCAATTTGGCGCGTACCCCGGCGGGCGGGAGAGCCGCGACGGGGGTTCACTGGTCGGGGTGGATCCAGTCGTAGACATAGGTCAACCGCGTCCAGCAAGGTCCCCGGTACGCACCAGATCCGAAGCGGAGTCGCGCAGCTTACGGTTGGTGTCTTGACTCGCCCGCACCAACATCTGGAACGCGCCGTCCGCGGTCACCGTGTGCCGCTCGATAAGGATCCCCTGCGCCTGCCCGATGACGGTGCGGGCCGCCATACCCACTGCCAGCTGCCCCACCTGGACCGCGAGGTCGACCGGTGCGCCCCCCTGGTCGGGACGTGGCCGCTGCCCCACCACAGACGCCACCACCACCGCCGGGTCACACGGTTGCGGTAGTTGCGGTTCCATGCGCTCTTCTGGGACGTCGAGGCCCCGGCGGCGCAGCTCCCGTAGCAGAGCATCCCGGCGCCGCAACCGTGTCCGAAACTCGCCGTCCCCAGCAGCAGGTGAGCGAGCCGACCGCGCACCCAGCGCATACCGCAGCTGAGACACCTCAACCACCAGCGCCGGCGTCGACCGAACCCCACCAAGGGCCAGCGGTGACACAGCGGGGGTTCGGGCCGCCACCTCAGCAACAGTGGGCGTTGACGTCCAACTCATCGATGGTCTCCGACCTGCGAATGCTGGAGAGCCACCGGGGTCCCGGGCGACCATGAACACTGCGAGCGTACCCCCAACCTGCGCCGGGAGTACGGTCCTCGTCCTAAATGTTTTGGGTGACTGCTTGGGGCGTTCGAGCGGTTGCCGGCCGGGGCCTCATTCACACAGATTCGTAGATTACCGGGTAGGGGCTGCCTGCTCGGCCTATCCGACATGACAAGAGCTTGGCCGACGTCGAGTTATCGCCGGCTGGGTCGACTGGTCCAACCAGAGACGTCTTCACGGCTCCCTCGGCAACATCCCCCAGTCGAGCCAGATCGGCTACGAGGTGCGGTGCGAAGCGGTGGGTGAGCGCGGCACCGCGACCATCGGGCTGGGCCAGGGCCTGTTCGTGCGCCGGGACAACCGCTACGGCGGGGCGATCCCCGACGACTTTCGCACCCGCTTCAGCTGGGCCTACGATCTCGAGTTCCAGGCATGCGTCGACGCGACCCGACGGGGACAGGTCGTCGGACCCACCGCGTGGGACGGGTATGCCGCCTCGGCCGTCTGCGAGGCGGGCCTGGAGTCCCTCGCCTCCGGCGGGCCGGTCGGGGTCGCCCTCGCCGAGCGGCCCCACCGGCAGCACCCAGCGACCGATCGAACGTATCGAACCGAAGGATGACCATGAGCAGCCCAACCCGCATCACCCACCTCGTCGGCGGCGCCGACTGGACCGGCCAGGCGGAGCGCACGAGCGACGTCTACAACCCGGCCACCGGGGAGGTGACCGGTCGGCTCGACCTGGCCTCGGCCGAGACCGTCGGCGAGGTCGTCGCCCATGCGAAGGCGGCGTGGGCGGAGTGGGCCGACGCGTCCCTGGCCAAGCGCACCAAGGTGCTGTTCGAGTTCCGGCAGCTGCTCGACGCCGAGAAGAAGGACGTCGCGGCACTCATCACCGCGGAGCACGGCAAGGTGCTCGACGACGCCCTTGGCGAGGTCACGAGGGGTCTTGAGGTGGCCGAGTTCGCCTGCGGCATACCGCAGCTGCTCAAGGGTGGCTTCTCTGAGAACGCGTCGACCAACGTCGACGTCTACTCGCTGCGCCAGTCCCTTGGCGTCGTCGCGGTGATCTCCCCCTTCAACTTCCCCGCCATGGTGCCGATGTGGTTCATCCCCATCGCCATCGCGTGTGGCAACGCTGTCGTCCTCAAGCCGAGCGAGAAGGACCCGTCCGCGGCGCTGGCCGTGGCCCGGCTCTGGAAGCGGGCCGGCCTGCCCGACGGCGTCATGAACGTCGTCAACGGTGACAAGGAGGCGGTGGACGCGCTGCTCACCCACCCCGACGTCAAGTCGGTCTCCTTCGTCGGCTCGACCCCGATCGCCCGCTACGTCTACGAGACCGGCACCGCGCACGGCAAGCGTGTGCAGGCCCTGGGTGGCGCCAAGAACCACATGCTCGTCCTGCCCGACGCCGACCTCGACCTCGCGGCCGACGCCGCGATCAACGCGGGCTTCGGGTCGGCGGGTGAGCGCTGCATGGCGATCTCGGCGCTCGTCGCCGTCGAGCCGATCGGCGACGAGCTGGTCAGCAAGATCGTCGACCGGATGGGCAAGCTGCGCACCGGCGACGGCACCCGCGGCTGCGACATGGGCCCGCTGGTCACCGGCGCGCATCGCGACAAGGTGATGGGCTACGTGGGTGCCGGCGTCGAGGAGGGCGCATCCCTGGTCGTCGACGGCCGGGATGCCGACGTCGACGGCGCCGACGAGGGCTTCTTCCTGGCGCCGACGCTGTTCGACCACGTCGACACCGACATGTCGATCTACCAGGAGGAGATCTTCGGGCCGGTCCTGTCGGTGCTCCGCGTCCAGTCCTACGAGGACGGGCTGGCCATGATCAACGCGAACCCCTACGGCAACGGCACCGCGATCTTCACCAACGACGGCGGCGCGGCCCGCAAGTTCCAGCGTGAGGTCGAGGTCGGCATGGTGGGGGTGAACGTGCCGATCCCGGTGCCCGTCAGCTACTACTCGTTCGGCGGGTGGAAGAACAGCCTCTTCGGAGACAGCCACGCGCACGGGCTGGAGGGCGTGCACTTCTTCACTCGCGGCAAGGTCGTCACGTCCCGCTGGCTCGACCCCAGCCATGGCGGCCTCAACCTGGGGTTCCCGCAGAACACCTGAGACGCCCTATTTCACCTAATAGGAGTGCAGCGCACGGGTTCTCGACATGAGGAGCGTGGCGCACGGAATCCCGTGCGCCGCGCTCCTCATGTTCACGCCGGACCGCCCTCAGCGCTCGTCGACCACCATGTCGAGGGCGTAGTCCTCGGCGCGGTAGCTGTGGTCGCCGAACTCCACCGCCGTGCCACTGGTGTCGAAGGCCATCCGGGTCATCGTCAGCACCGGTTGGCTCCCCCGCAGCCCGAGATGACGCCGCTCCGCCGACGTCGGCGTCCGCGCCCCGACGGACTGCCGGGCCACGACCGGTTTGGCGCCACGGGTGCGGAGTGCGTCGTAGAGGCCGGTGGTCTCAAGCTCCTCGCGGGTGAGGTCGGTGTATGCCGGCGGCAGCCAGTTGTGCAGAAGGGCCAGGGGCTGGTCGCCGACCAGCCGGAGCCGGACAAGGCCCAACAGGTGGGCGTCCGAGGGGAGGTCGAGGGCCGCCGCGGCCCGGGCATCCTGGGTCACCTCGAGGGTCAGCACCGAGGTGTGCGGCGACCGGCCGGCTCGCTGCAGCTCGTCGTAGAGGCTGGAGAGCTCGAACTTGCGATGGACCTTGGCGTTGGCCACGGTCGTCCCGACACCCCGCCGGCGCACCAGCAGGCCCTGGTCGACCATCTCCTGGATGGCCCGGCGCACGGTCGGCCGGGAGAGCTGGAGGCGCTGGCACATCGCCAGTTCGTTCTCGAACGGGTCTCCGGGAGCGAGCCGTCCGTCGGTGACGGCGGCTCGGAGCTGCTCAGCGAGCTGGTGGTAGAGCGGCACGGGCGAGCTGCGGTCGATCCGCAGGTCGACCAGCTGCGCAGCCATGTCCCGCACACTATCGAGACTGACCGTTCTGAGGTCACAATGTCCGGACAATTCCAGCCGGCGGGACCTTCCTCTGCCCGACGCGAGTCAGGAGCGCTCGACCGCTCTCTCCCCGGCCAGCCGCCTCCCGGGCACACCCCAGGGGCCCAGCTCCCGCCGGGAGGCCACCCGGTCGGCGACGACCCGCGCAAGGGCTACGGCGAGCGCGGCGCATACCAGGCCGATGAGGAACCCGCCGACGACGTCCGGCACGTGGTGCACATGCGCCGCCACCCGGGCCGCGCCGATGAGCGCGCTGACGACGAGCAGCGCGACGCCCCAGAGGCGCCGGGCGGCAAGGACGACGCCCGATACCGCGGCGGCGACCGTGGTGTGGTCCGAAGGGAACCCGTTGTCGTCGGGGTGGGCGAACAGAGGCGGCTGCCCGTCGACGACGAAGGGCCGCGGGTCCGACCACACCAGGCTCGCGCCCTTGACGGCGATAGCCACGAGGACCACGGCGAGCAGCCCGCCCACGACGAGCGCGAGCCGGATCCGTGGTGTCGAGACCACCCACGCGGCGAGCGCGGCACCCAAGACGACGAAGAGGGCACCTTGGGCGACAGCGGTGACGACGGCATTCACAGCGTCAGGGTCTCGCACCGCCCTGTGCGACGACTGGACGCGACGCGGAGGGGTGGGCACGGCATCATGGGGTGATGATCCCCATGCAGCCCTTCGGACGCACCGGCCACGACAGCACCCGCGTCATCTTCGGCGCCGCGGCCTTGGGCCAGGTGACCCAGGACGAGGCCGACGCGACGCTGGAGCTGGTGGCCTCCCACGGCATCAACCACCTCGACGTCGCGCGCAGCTACGGCGAGGCCGAGGTGCGGTTGAGGCCGTTCCTCAGCGAGCACCGCGACGCATACTTCCTCGCCACGAAGACCGAGGACCGCACCGCCGACGGCGCCTACGCGCAGATCAGCGAGTCGCTCGATCGACTCGGCACCGACCACGTCGACCTGCTCCAGCTGCACAACCTCGTCGACGAGGAGCAGTGGCAGACGGCATACGCGAAGGGCGGCGCTCTCGAGGGGGCCATCCGCGCGCTCGACGAGGGCCTGACCAAGGCTATCGGCGTGACGGGCCACGGGGTGACCGTGCCCCGACAGCACCTGAGATCGTTGCAGGAGTATGACTTCGCCTCGGTGCTGCTGCCCTACAACTTCCCGATGTCGCACAACGAGCGCTACCTGGCCGACTTCGAGGAGCTGGCCTCGGTCTGCCGCGAGCGCGAGATCGCGGTGCAGACGATCAAGTCGATCACCAAGGCGGCGTGGCCCGACGCCGACCGCGAGACAGGGTCCAACGGTGACCGCGAGCAGCACTTCGCCGCCACCTGGTACGAGCCGCTGCGCTCACCGGAGGCCATCGAGACCGCGGTGTCGTGGGTGCTCGGCCGCGAGGGCGTCTTCCTCAACACGGTCGGCGACATCCACCTGCTTCCGAACGTCTTGGACGCCGCGGAGCGCTTCGCCGGACGCCCGACGGACCAGCAGATGGAGCAGCTCGAGGCCGCGTTCGACATGGCGCCGCTGTTCGTCTGACCCGCGGACGCGGCAGGCTCACCCTGCGGCGGTGACGGCGCGCAGCTGCGCGAGGGAGTCTCGGATCAGCTTCTGCAGGGTGCGTTCGTCGGGCCCACTCACCCATCGGTCGAAGGCGACTCTGAAGACGGCGACCCCGGCCTCGGCGGTCAGGGCCGCGGCCGGCTCGGCCACGCCGCGTGCGCGCAGGGCGACGGCCATGCCGGCGGCCAACGACGCCATCTTGATCAGCTCTCGCTCCTGCAGCACCGGGTTCGCGTCGATGACCTCCTGCCGCTGTCGGGAGCGGGCCCGGTTGGCCTCGAAGAGGGCTCCGGCCGCGTCCAGCGCTGACGCGACAGCATCCATCGCGCCGACCGAGGACGGTGTCTCGGCGACGCGGTTCACCAAGAGGTCCTGGAGCGCGCTCGAGCCGCGGAAGAGGACCTCACGCTTGTCGGCGAAGTGCCGGAAGAAGGTGCGTTCGGTCAGGCCGGCCCGGGTGGCGATGTCGGCGACCGTCGTCTGCTCGAAGCCCCGGTCGAGGTAGAGCTCCATAGCCGCCTGCTCGAGACGGCCACGCGCGTCCGGCTCCCATCGACCCATGCCGTCGACCTTAGTGATGACAGGAACTGACATGGGGTGTTACCGTCCATGTCATCGACTGACATCATCTTTGGAAGGACTTCAAAGCGCGTTTTCGTCACCGGCGCCTCAGGGTGGGTCGGCTCCGCCGTCGTGCCTCAGCTCCTCGAGTCGGGCCATCAGGTCGTCGGACTCGCTCGGTCGGACGCCTCGGCCGAGGCCCTCACCGCCGCCGGCGCCGAGGTGCACCGTGGCGACCTCGACGACCTCGACGGTCTGCGCGCCGCGGCGGCGGCCTCAGGGGGCGTCATCCATCTCGCCTTCAAGCACGACATAGCGTTCTCGGGAGACTTCTTCGGAGCGGTCGAGGCGGACCGGCTCGCCATCGAGACCGTGGGTGACGCGCTGGCCGGGTCGAGCCGGCCGTTCCTCATCGCCTCGGGGACGCTGGGAATGACCCCGGGCCGCGTGGCGACGGAGTCCGACGGACAGGCCGTCCCACCCGGGTCCTTGGCCGAGCCCGATGGTGAGGCGCCGAACCCTCGCCTGCTCAACGCCCAGCGCGTCGTCGCCCTGGCCTCGGAGGGGGTGCGCTCGGTCGTGGTGCGGCTCCCCCCGACGGTCCACGGCGATGGTGACAACGGCTTCATGGCCACGATCGTGGGCATCGCCCGCCAGAAGGGCGTGTCCGGTTATGTTGGCGACGGGTCGAACCGCTGGCCCGCGGCGCACCGCCTCGACGCGGCGCAGGTCTTCCGCCTGGGTCTCGAGCACGCCCCGGCGGGATCGACGCTGCACGCCGTGGCCGAGGAGGGCATCTCCCTCCGCGAGATCGCCGAGGTCATCGGCCGTCACCTCGACCTCCCGCTGACCTCGATCGACCCGGGTGACGCGGCCGCCCACTTCGGCTGGCTGGGCGGGTTCATCGGCGTCGACAGCCCCGCCTCGAGCACCCGCACCCGCCACCTGCTCGGGTGGCAGCCGACGCACCCCGGCCTGCTGGAGGACCTGGAGGCGGGCCACTACTTCCGGACGTCCGGCTCGTAAGGCGGGCGCCTGACGCGGGCCGGCCCCCGGCCGGGCCGGGCCGCACACCGCCGCCCCCCTGACGCGGGCCGGCCCCCGGCCGGGCCGGGCCGCACACCGCCGCCCCCCTGACGCGGTCAGTGGTCAGCGGCCACGGGTCTGGCGGGTGGCTAGGAAGCCGTATGGCTCCGCCATGGCCCTCGAGGGAGCCACCCCACGTGCAGCGGTGGCGGGTCGGCGGGGCAAACCCATGGAGCCGAGTTTGCCCCTTGTCCGCATGGGTACGCCTGGGGTGTACCGCGGGGTCTCCTCCACCGCACGTCGCGCGCACAGGGCAGCGAACGTCTCCCGCCTGGGGCCGGTCGAAGCCGGTTCGACGGTGGTCCCGCGTACTCACGGCCAGCCCGTGACCAGTCAGCGCATGCCGACGGCGCGGTCGTCGGCCCCACCACCCGGCACCCGGCATCTCACGACGAAGGACTGACGTATCCATGGACGAACCCCGCACCCCGCCGACCGTCGACGAGCCCACCACTCCCCACGAGCCGTTCCCCGCCCCGCCGGACCAGACCGCCCCCGAACCGGTGTCAGCGACCGGCAAGCCCAGCGGTGCCCCGCACGACGTGCGGGCCCAGTCCGGCGCATACCTGACGACGGCGCAGGGTCTGCGCCGGCCCGACACCGACCACTCACTCAAGGCCGGCCCCCGCGGACCGACGCTCCTTCAGGACCACCACCTCCGCGAGAAGATCAGCCACTTCGACCACGAGCGCATCCCCGAGCGAGTCGTCCACGCCCGCGGTGCGGGGGCCCACGGCGTCTTCCGCGGCTACGGCACGGCCACGTCCGTATGCCGCGCAGGCTTCCTGGCCGAGGGCGTCGAGACCCCGGTCTTCACCCGTTTCTCCACCGTCGCCGGGTCGCGCGGGTCGGCGGACACCGTGCGGGACACCCGCGGGTTCGCGGTGAAGTTCTACACCGACGAGGGCACGTTCGACCTGATCGGCAACAACATGCCGGTGTTCTTCATCCAGGACGGCATCAAGTTCCCCGACGTCGTCCACGCCGTCAAACCCGAGCCCGACCGGGAGATCCCCCAGGCGGCTTCAGCACACGACACGTTCTGGGACTTCGTCTCGCTGCACACCGAGGCCCAGCACCACACCATGTGGAACATGTCCGACCGCGGTCTCGCAGCCTCCTACCGCACCATGGAGGGCTTCGGGGTGCACACCTACCGGCTGGTGGCGGAGGACGACAGCACGACGCTCGTCAAGTTCCACTGGAAGCCCAAGGCGGGCGTGCACTCCCTCGTATGGGAGGAGGCGCAGCTCGCAGCCGGTGGCGACCCTGACTTCCATCGCCGCGATCTCGCCGACGCCATCGAGGCCGGGTTCTTCCCGGAGTGGGAGCTGGGGATCCAGACCTTCCCCGACACCGAGGAACAGACGTTCGAAGGGATCGACCTGCTCGATCCCACGAAGCTGGTCCCTGAAGAGCTGGCGCCGGTGCAGCTCATCGGGCTGATGACCCTCAACGCCAACCCGACCAACTACTTCGCCGAGACCGAGCAGGTGGCCTTCGTGCTGGGGAACTTCGTGCCCGGCATCGACGTCACGAACGACCCGCTGCTGCAGGCCCGGTTGTTCTCCTACCTCGACACCCAGCTGACCCGGCTGGGCGGTCCCAACTTCCACCAGATCCCCATCAACCGGCCGCACGCCCCGGTCAACGACATGCTCCGGGAGGGGTTCCACCAGCACGCCGTCCACAGCGGCAAGGCGCCGTATCGCCCCAACTCCGTCGACGGTGGCTGCCCGTTCACCGCGGGCGCCGAGATCGGCGGCTACGTGGAGGTGCCGGCCGTCGTCGAGGAGTCGGTCAAGGTCCGCGCTCAGGCCCGGTCATTCGACGACCACTTCTCGCAGGTGCGGATGTTCTACCGGTCGATGACGCCAGTCGAGCAGGAGCACATCGTCGCCGCCTACTCGTTCGAGCTGGCCAAGTGCTACGAGTCGGCCATCCGCGAGCGACAGCTGCAGTCCCTGGCCAACATCGACGCCGACCTGTGCGCCCGGGTGGCGGCAGACCTGGGTATGCCGGCCCCGACGGCGACCATCGAGCTCGAGGACGCCGCACCCAGCCCGGCGCTCTCCCAGGTCGGAGAGCCGTTCCCCGTCGACGGTCGCAAGGTCGGCATCGTCGTCGACGAGGACAGCGATGCGGGCCGGGTCTCTGGCCTGGTCGACGCCCTCACCGCGGCCAAGGTCGTGTCGTTCCTGATCGCCCCGCACGGGGGCACCGTGGCCGGACTCCCGGTCCACCGCACCTACGCGACGGCCCGCTCGTTCGAGTTCGACGCCATCGTCATCGCCACCTCGGCCACACCGGCGGCGAGCGCCCAACCCGGTCTCGACGCCCGGGCCGCCGCCCCCTCACCGGCGTCGGCCGTCGACCCGCGGGTCGTCCTGATGACCCAGGAGGCCTGGCGGCACAACAAGGCGCTGGGTCAGCTCGGCGACCCGTCTGCGACCGACCCCGCCGTCGTCGTCCTGCCGGCCGGTGGAGCCGGAGTCATCACGTCCGACGACCCGGCCGAGCTGGCCGAGCAACTCGTTGCCCTGCTGGCGCTGCACCGGGTGTGGCAGCGGTTCGCCCCGGAGATGGCAGGCGTGTCCGGCTGACCGCCGGCTGCTCCGCGTATGGACTCATCGCCCTCCGGGCGCGAGTGGGCGACCGGTATGGGGGTTGCCCACTCGCCGCGAACGGGGCCGACGTCCCGGTTCGGCGGTCGACACCGTGACCTTGACCACCGACGGGCTACTCCCGCCATGACCCCGGGGCCGGGAGGCGGCGTGCTGCGGATAGCGGTGACGGCCACGCCGCTCTACGGCCACGTGGCTCCGCTCCTCGGGGTCGCCCGCGCGCTGGCACGACGGGGCCACGAGGTCACCGTGCTCACCGGTCGGGAGTTCTGTGACCTCGTCGTCGGAGACGGGCTGGCGTTTGCTCCCCTCCCTCGGGCGGCCGACATCGTCCATCGCCCCGACCGGGGGCCGCGGCCGCGGGTGGTCCAGGGGCGGGAGGCGATCCTCGAGACCTTCGTGCGCCCTCTCCCCGCCCAGCACCTGGCCCTGCAGGACCTGCTCCGCCACGGGCCCTGGGACGTCGTCGTGTCCGACGCCGCGTTCCTCTGGGCCTTGCCGCTCGTCCTGACCGCCGGGCCGGGTGCCCGGGTTCCGGTGATCGGTGTCTCGGTCACACCCCTCTCTCTGACCAGTGTCGACGCGGCGCCGTTCGGCTCGGCCCTGCAACCCGGCCGGACCTCACGGACCCGCCGACGCAACCAGAGGATCCACTGGCTGCTGCGCCGGGGCCCGCTCGGGCCGCTGCACACCGAGCTGGACCGGATCCTTGTAGGGCTCAGTGTGGCGCCCGGCACGGTCGACTACTTCGACCACGCCACCTACTTCGACCTGACGTTCCAGCTGGCCCCGGCCGAGCTGGAGTACCCGCGCCGCGAGCTGCCGTCGACGGTCCGGTTCGTCGGGCCGATGCTCGGTGAGGCCATTCCGACCGAGCGACCGGGCTGGTGGGACGACCTCACCGGTCGATGCGTCGTCCACGTCACCCAGGGGACGCTCGACACCGACCCTGGCAAGCTCATCGTGCCGTCGATCCAGGCGCTCGCCGACGAGCCCGTGCTCACGGTCGTGACCACTAAGGTCCCTGAGCTCGCCTTGGCGAGCGCGTTGGGCGGGCGGCTCCCCCCTAACACCCGGACCGCCCCGTTCCTGCACTATGACGAGCTGCTGCCGATGGTCGGGGCCGTGGTCAGCAACGGTGGGTTCGGCGGCGTGCAGCACGCGCTGCGCTTCGGGGTCCCGCTGGTCGTCGCCGGTGACACCGAGGAGAAGCCCGAGGTCGCCGCCCGGGTGCGCTACGCAGGCGTCGGGATCGACCTGCGGACGGGGCGGCCGAGACCCCGACAGGTGCGGCGGGCGGTCCGGGCGGTCCTGACCGAGCCCAGGTATGCCGTCGAGGCGGCTCGGGTGAGCCGGTCGATCCAGCGGCTCGGCGACCCTGCGACGACGATCGCCGACGCCGTGGAAACCGCCTGCCGGTCGGCGACCCTGCCTCGCCGCCTCCCGTAGAGAAGGACTTTCGGGCGAGGGCCCACCGACCACGGTGGGCTGACCGAGCCGGGCAAGGACGAGATGAGCGGGCGGTCGTGTCGGCTCGAGTCGAGGGACCGGGCGGCCCCTCCCCTGCTATAACGGGGACCCTGGGGACAAACCGGACCAGCCAAGACCAGCCAAGACCAGCCGAGACCCGCGAGACCGGGGCCGGGCCAGACCAGACCGAGGCGGTGCGGTGTACCCCAGGGCCACTCGGCGCACGAAGCCCGTGGCGCGCGTGCCGCGAGCACCTCGTGTGCCGACCGGGACCCCCCGCTGGCTGCTCGTCACGGCCGGCCTCGTGGTCGTGGCGGTGGGCGTCGTCCTGGTGACCCGGCCGTTGGACTCGCTGACGGCCTTGTCGCTGTACATCGGGATCAGCTGTCTGATCTCCGGCCTCGGCGACGTGCTCGTGCAGCGACCGCAGGACGACCGACTGCGGCTGTTCAGCGGGGCCCTGTGGTGCGTCGCGGGAGTCGCCGTGCTGCTGTTCATCGGTCGGAGCGTGTCGCTCCTGGGTCCGTTCGTCGCCGCGCTCCTCGTCGGCAGCGGAGCCGTCCGGCTCTTGGATCTGCGGCGTGGCACCACCTCTGAACGCATGCTGGACGGGCTGTTCGGCCTGGCCGAGCTGGTGTTCGGCTTGGCGGCGCTGCTGTGGCCCGACGCGACGTTGCTCGTCGTGGCCATCCTGTTCGGGATGCGCAGCGTGGGCTTCGGGGTGTCCCTCGTCTGGAGGGGGTTGGCCGGCCGGGCGACCCTCCGCGCTGGCGACAGCCGTCAGCGCCGGCTGCCGGCCGCGGCCCGCTGGGTCGCGGGCGTGCTTCTCGTGGTCGCGGCCGCCGGGACGTTGGTGGCCGGGCAGGTGTTCCGGCAGGGGGTCCCGGTCGTGGACGCGTTCTACGACGCGCCGGCGACGGTCCCCGGCAGTCCGGGGCAGCTCCTGCGCACCGAACCGTATGCGGGCCACCTCCCCGACGGGATGACGGCATACCGGCTTCTGTACACGACCACGGCCGACGACGGCGTCCCGGCTCTGGCGAGCGCCGTGCTCGCCGTTCCCACCGCGGCGACGGGGAGCGTGCCCCTGGTGGCCTGGGCCCACGGGACGAACGGCGTCGCACGGGCCTGCGCCCCCAGTCTGGGTCCGGACGCGATCCCCCTGAACAACGTGGCGGCCATGGGGTCACTGACACGCAACGGATGGGGCGTCGTGGCGACCGACTACACGGGTGAGGGGACGCAGGGGGCGTACCCGTACCTCATCGGGCAGGGAGAAGCCCGTTCGGTGCTCGACTCGATCCGCGCCGCCCACCAGGTCAACGGCCCCCACCTCTCGGATCAGTCCGTCATCTGGGGGCATTCGCAGGGCGGCCACGCCGCGTTGTGGTCTGGTCAGATCGCCCCCCAGTACGCGCCCGAGCTGCAGATCAAGGGCGTCGCCGCGATCTCCCCCGCCAGCGACCCCCTGGCCCTGGCGGCCGGCGTCGCGAAGAACCCCGGTGCTCTGGGCGCCACCCTGGGCGTGTCGTTCGTCGTGACGGCCTACGCCCGGACCTACCCGGACATCGTGCTGGGCGACATCGTGGTGCCCTCGGCGCGCACCTTCGTCAGCGAGGCAGCCGCCCGCTGCACGACCGACCCTGGGACGCTGGTGACCATCCTGACGGGCGCCGCCCTGGCGCTGGACCCGATCGTCAAGGTGGACCCCACCCAGGGGGCGTTCGGACAGCGGCTCCGACAGAACGTGCCCCTCGGGCCGTGGCCGGCCCCCCTGTTCATCGGCCAAGGGGCGGCGGACGAGGTGGTGAACCCGGCGACCCAGGCCGCCTACGTGGAGGGGCTCTGCTCGGCGGGACGCCCGCTGCAGTTCACCAGCTATCCCGGGGCCTCGCACATGGGCGTTATGAAGCCGGAGTCGCCCCTGACCGGCGACCTCGAGACGTGGACCCAGGACCGCTTCGCCGGCCGACCGGCCACGAATACCTGCCGCTAGTCAGCGTCGTCCTCGAGGTGTGGGCCTCCAGCGGCCAAGGGGACGGACCGCACCGCACGAGGCCGCATGAGGACCGCCACGAGACCTCCGCCGATGACGAGCGCCATGCCGACGACCACCGCCACCGTCGGAACGTGACCCCAGAACACCCAGTCGATGACCGCGGCGAAGACGATGACGGAGTAGACGATGGGGCTGAGCCGCACCGCAGACGCGTACCGGTAGCCGAAGACGATGAAGACCTGCGACAGGAACTGCGCCACGCCGACGGCCAGCAGGACGAGCCAGGTCTGGGGCGAGGTGGGCGGTCGCCAGTCGAGCACGGCCAGAGGCAGGACCATGACGCTCGACAACGCGAAGTAGTAGAAGAGCATGCGGATCGCCGGCTCGGTCGCTCCGAGCATCCGGACCGCGATCAGGGCGACCGCCAACATGAACGCGCCGCCCAGGGCCAGCAGCTCACCGACCTCGAACTGGTGACCCGCCGGCTGGAGCACGAAGACGATCCCGACGAACCCGATGGCGGCGCCGATCCACACGTAGCGGGAGGTCCGCTGCCGGAAGACGACCCACGCCAGCACCGGCATCCACAGGGGGGCGCTGAAGGTCAGGAGGTTCGCCGTGGTCAGAGGGATGGTGCGCACCGCGACGAAGAGCGCATACCAACACGCGGTCCCGGTGGCCGCCCGCACGATGTGCAGCCCGATCCTGCGCGTCTGCACCGCCGCGCGTCCTCCCCGGACGACGACCGGCGTGATGGCGAGGAGAGGCACGAGGTTCTGCATCAGGACGACGAAGCCCGTGGAGGTCGTCTCCCCGGCGACCTTGCCCAGCGCGCTGACGAGAGCGACGCAGAGGAAGGAGGCCGTCGTGAGGATCGCGCCGACGCCGATGCGCTCGGGGCGGTGCTTCCCGTCGACGCTCACACTCCGGACAATTCCATACTTCGGGTGCCCGCCGGAGCGGACCCAGACGATCTCCAGTGTCGGCGTCGCCTACCGGTGATCGGAACGAGGAACGCCCCCGGCCGGCGTTCCCACCGGCCAGGGGCGTCCACCGCCTGTCTCAACACAGAGTGCGCCCGAAGAGATTCGAACTCCCAACCTTCTGATCCGTAGGAAACCCGGATTTCGTCCAAGTGGTGCCGTCCGGTGTCGACGCGTCCGTGCCCTGCGGAAACGTCCCACCGCTTGGTGTTAAGTCGTCCCGCTGGTGCCGCAGGTGCTGACGCGTCCGGAGCGGTTCCTACAGATCTCCTACAGACGCAGCCCACCTGTCGTGCCCGGGAAGGTCAGCGGTCAACCCGGCCAAGCCGTGAGGCGCCTCACCGACCGAGGTACCCCGACTCTGGGGGGGCCTCCCAGATCGGCGTCGGTGAGGGGTGCTGACGGTGCTGCCTACCGCCCGCAATGCGTGTAACCCACACCGCCCAGAAGGCGCGAGGTCTCGTAGGCGCTGCACACCGCCCACATAGACGCACCTCTCGGCCAGCGAGCCGTCCGCACATCCCGGCTTATCGCATTTGGCCGGGCATCTCACTCATGGCAGCTGCGGTTCGCCGGTGCCCACGAGTGCCCCCCCACCGTATGCGGCGGCGCTGGTTCTGGTTGTTGCGTAAACCGCACGCGTTAGCCACGTCGCGGTCGGAGAGCATGCCGTAGAGCGGCGCGGTGACCTCGGCCAGGTCGAGCGAGGGGTGGGGATGTAGCGGGTTGGGTCCGGAGGGGTTCGGAGGACGGCAGGTGGCTCAGCCTTACAGGCCCCCACCGGTCGACCGGTCCAATTGTAGTAGATGGGTGTTCGGCTCTCCAGCTCAGCGCCAACCCGCCTGGTTCACCAAAGCTGCCGGGCGCGTACCTGGAGTTGCCGCTTCGAGGCATGGCCCCCGGGCGCTCGAGAGGACGACTACCCAAAATGCCCATCGGGCCGTAAAGAGCACTATCATGGAATTACGGATATTTCGCATCTGAGATGTCAGTCACCGACGCCCGCGGGCCACGCCTCTAGATCTACCGGAGCCATAGCCATCCGGCCGTCACGTCGAAGTTGTTCCTGGACCTTGAGCCCCATCGACTGCGTAGTTGCTGGGTCACCGCCCGTCGAACGTCAGGGCCCCCAGGTGTGCCGACTGGTCGAGGCGCCTCAACCGGTCTCGTCCTGCCGCGTTCGCAACGATGGGGCCAAGTGCGCCGGGCTCGCCTGGTCAACCGACTCCCCCGACCGGGATAGACCATGAGGTAAGGCAAAACCATGGGCAGACGTACCATCCACCCTCCCGCGCCACAACCCACTGGCCTCCGACTCCTGAGCCGTCGCCATCCACATGCGGACGTCAGTGGTGCGGTGACCGCGGACACCAACGTCATCACGACGTCGACCCCCCCGACCCCCAGGTCGGCAACGTCGAGCAGCACAAGCAGCACGAGCAGCACGGCAACCGCGCCGACCGGGACAAGCAGCACGGCGACCGCACCGTCTAGCACGGCCGCGTCGCCGTCCAGCACGGTCACGTCGCCGTCCAGCACCGCCGCGTCGCCGTCCAGCACCGCCGCGTCGCCGTCCAGCACCGCCGCGTCGCCGTCCAGGCCGCAACCGCAACCGATGGTGCTCAGCCTGTTCGGCCCGGGCGACTTCGCAACGGTCACCGGGTTGCGTATGCAGCTGCGGCGCGCGGCCGCTGCCGCCCAAGGTCGAGAGCTGATCGTCGATCTGTCGGATGTGCCGTTCATGGACGCTGCAGGCTTGGACTCGCTGATCGAAGCCCGAGCATTGACTTTGGACCGCCTCACGATCCGCAACCCGCCAATGTCCTTGCGGCGGATTCTGGAAGCGCTCGGTCTCACTGGCCAGTTCACGATCGTGGGCTCGACCCCTGTTGACGGAGACGACCGGTAAGGGCTCAGCGAACAATGACGAGAATCTAGCTGATCGCCGCTAACTCCAGCTAACCCACGGCTAACCCACGGCTAACCCTGGGCGGTGTTGACGAGAGCGCGCCCACCGTATGCGTCGACACCGGTTCTCGACGCATACCGAAGCCGAAGGCGTTGCGTCCTTGGGGTTGGGCGAGCCGGTCGTAGCCCTCCCCCGCAGGCGGGGAACCCAGGAGCGGGCGTGCTAGCAGCCAGCGGGGCTCGCGGATTCGACGGTGGGCCACCAGGCTCGACGGTGCCGGAAACGGCTTCACCTTCGGCGAGCTGGCGAGGGCAGCCTGGTCGTAGAACAGCGCCAAGGCGTGCCCGGATCTCGGCCACGTCCGGGTTGGTGTCGGAAAGGTCGGGCAGCTGCCGAAGGATCTCCTTGACCGTGTCCACGCGCAGGATCTGAAACCACGGTCGCCGGCGTCGACGGGCCAGCTCAACGGCCTGGCGAACGCGTCAGAGGTGAGCCGTTCATGCGCGGTCGGTAGCCGCCGGCGACCGGCCCACTCGGGGTCGCGTCCGCGGCCGTGCCGGAGCGGACGTGGCGGGTGGGCGCGTTGGCGGACCTCCCCCGCAAGCGGGAGGTGCCCTCAGGTGACCATGTCATTGGCCAGGCGGACGGGTGGAGCCAGTCAGCGACGACGATCGCGTCGTTAGGGCATCGGTAACCGCCAGCGACCAGGCGGACAGGTCGGTCGTCACGTGGGTGACACCGGCCCGCCACGATTGGAGTCGCACGGTCCCGCTATTAAGTCCCCTGACGGCGGTCCGCCTGTCGATGTGGGCAAGCAGCCCGCCGGTGCCGACAGCATCGACGACGGCGGTGTGCCACCGGTCAGGTGCGACCCGCTACTGGCCGCTGACCGGATCCTGCTCCCACGTGATCCTCCCCCGGGGGGGTCTCATCGATGCGCAGCACGCACACCGGCGGCAGCGAGACCTTGCGGATCAAGGCTTAGTTGATCGGCATGGCAATGACGACGGTGGGAGCGGCTGCTTTTGATCGGAGACCTAGGCGACGTTCCTATATATCCGTTACGCAACATACGCGCCTTTCGGGAAGCATGCGACCATTTGGCGTAATCCCGCCACCAGCGCTGCGCCGCATCCGCAGTCACCCCACCGCTAGCGTTCGCGATGGAAGGGGCGCGACGGGGCTGCACGCGGACAAGGCGTAGGACGTCCTCGCTGCCGGTCTGGGCTTCGCGGGTGCGGCCCTGGCGGCCCGGCTCACCGAGTCGGGCCGGCTGACCGTCCTGCTGACGAGACCCGTACCGAATGGTCGCCCGGATTACCTAGACCGCGAACATCCCCCGGCACATCAGCCCCCACTCCCTTGGGGATGCGGCGATCACCAACGCCGTGACGCCGGCGTCCCCCTCCGGGACGTGGAATCGAGGGGACCTCCAGCGGCACCGTCGGCATAAGCACCGCGGTCACCGCTGCTGGGATCTGGGCCGTGGAGGTCCACGCGCACCCGTCCGGCCGAATGACGCCGACACGGCAAGTCCGACCAACTGGAGGCCTACCGCGCCGCCCGGTCGGTGCTGTTCGGGGGCCACCGCCGATCAGAGAATGCGTCCATCGAGCCACTGCGTGGACTCAACGTCGCCCGCCGCTGCCGCGGTCAAGGCCCAGCAGGCAGGTAGCGTCAGATCGGCGCCCTGCAGGTCAACTCCCCGGCCCATCTGCGTGACCGCCACCGGGACCTTCCCGACACCGAACTGGTTGCCATACTCGTCAAACGTGACCCGACCAGTCACCGACCGCGGTGAGGCCGACACCATCTTCGCGCTGCGCGCGTTGGCCCGTCGACCCCGCGACCTCACCGAGAGACTCAAGTAACGACCAGGAGCTCCTATGGGGTGGTTGTTGCCTCGGTGGCGGTACCGGAGGGGTTCTCGATGGTGACCTCCTCAAAGGGCAGGTGCGCAGTTACTGCCGGGAAGAACCAGAGGAAGAGGGCCGTGATGACGGCCAGCGCCAGCACGAGCGCCTGCAAGGTCTTCGCGAAACGGCCTCCCGGCAGCGCTCGCCACAGCGCGGCATACATCCTTGATTTCCCTTTTAAGCCCGGCTGGCAGGGTCAGCGAGCAGGTCCGGCGGGAGCCCGTGGGCGCGTGGGAACGTTTGCTCGAGCTGCGAGATAATAATATAGCGGTTGGTCGAGCCGTACTTGGGGTCGCATGAGGTGAGGGTGAACCAGCTCTGGGTCGGTGACACGCCGGGCTGCATTGGCACCGGGTCCAGGACGTCGACCCTGGTCGGGGACACGATCTCGGTGCTCAGGGTTCGGTAGACGAACCACCCCTCGCGGGTCTCGATGATCATCAGGTCGCCCGGCTTGATCTGGTCGATGTCGATGAGTGGGTTGCCGTGACCGGCGCGGTGACCGGCGATGGCCACGTTGCCGACGTGGCCGGGCAACTGAGTCTGGGGGTAGTGACCCAGCCCTCGAGCGAGCGTGTCCGGACCGACTCCCTGCAGAACGGGCCTGGCCCAGCTGGGGCCGCCGAGACGAGGTATGCGCACGATAGCAAACACACTGCCGTCGGCCAGAGTGGTACCACCGGCCTCGGCGGGAGCGCCGCCACCGGCGGTCTGAGGGCCGGTGCCACCGCCCGCAGAAGCAAGGCGGCCCCCCGCGGCTGGTGTGGACGGATGGGCTGTCGACGTTGGCGTGCCGAAGTCCCGTTCAAGCCCCTCGACGATGCCTGATTGCGCTCGAGTGTCGACGATACCGACGTAGCCCAACTGCCACACCACGAACAGCAACATGATGATGCCAACAGTGACGAAGAGTTCCCCGGCCACGCCGACAGCTCGCCGCACGCCGGTCACCTCGGTTGCACCCACGGACCGCGCCGAGTTTCAAGTTCGTAAAGATCGAGCAGAACGTCGACGTGCACGATGATCTCGTCCGGACGGTCGTGGTAGCGGTCGCCTCCGTGCTTCGCCCGCTGGAGGAAAAGGAGGAGCAGTTGGCCGGGTTGTGCGAACCCGGTAACGCGACTTGAATGTCTCCGGTACTCGGACGATTCCCAGGGCGGGTTCGTCTTCTGCGCGCTTGGCCGACATCCTTCGGTGGACGCGCGCCCGCTTCGCGGGAAACGGCTACTCACCAGCGCCAACGTTGGGGCTCCGCTGAGTCCGATCGTAGAGATCTCGGTGCGGCGACAGGACAAACATGCATTGCGTGATGATGATCTACGGCACCCGCCCGGAGGCCATCAAGATGGCTCCGCTGGTCACGGAACTGCGGCGCCACCCGTCGTTTGAGCCGGTCGTCGCGGTGACTGGGCAGCACCGGGAGATGCTCGACCAGGTGCATACGTCCTTCGGCATCGTCCCGGACCACGACCTGGACCTGATGGTGCCGGGCTCTAGCCTGGCCTCCATTTGCGCGACTGCTCTGATGGCGGTCAGCACGCTGCTCGAGACCGAACGACCGGACGTCGTTGTTGTGCAAGGGGACACGAGCAGTGCTTTCAGTGCTGCCCTGGCGGCCTTTTACCACCGCGTGCCCGTCGTTCACTTGGAAGCCGGCCTGCGCACCGGGGATGTGTATGCGCCGTTCCCGGAGGAGATGAACCGCCGCCTCACCACGCCGATCGCTGCCTTGCACCTGGCGCCGACGTTCATCTCGCGCCAAGCGTTGGAGCGCGAAGGGGTGGACCCCGCAACCATCGCCGTCACGGGCAACACGGTCATCGACGCGCTCATGGCCACCCTGTCGGCGCCGGCTGCCTTCGAAGATCCCAAGGTGGCGTGCGTGGTCGCGGCCGGTCGTCCGATCCTTCTGGTCACAAGCCATCGCCGCGAGTCGTGGGGTGACAAGATGGCCGGAGCAATGCAGGCGGTTCGCGCGATCGCCCAACAACGGCCCGAGGTCGATGTCGTGCTGCCTATGCACCGCAATCCTGTGGTCCGGCGGCTCATCGAACCGGCCTTGCGCGACCTGGAGAACGTCGTGCTCTGCGAGCCGCAAAGCTACCCAGAGTTTGTGCATCTTCTGGACGCCGCCCACCTGGTCCTCACTGACTCCGGGGGGGTGCAGGAGGAGGGACCGAGCCTGGGAAAGCCGGTGCTCGTCATGCGTGACACAACGGAGCGTCCGGAGGCCGTTACGGCCGGGACCGTGAGGCTCGTCGGGACGAGGCCGGCAACCATCGTCGAGGCGACCCTGCGCCTCCTTGACGACAAGGTCGCCTACGCCGCTATGGCCAACGCAGTCAACCCGTACGGCGACGGGGCGGCGGCGGGGCGCTGTGTTGCGGCCATCGCGCAGTTGCTGGGCGTCGGCGCTCGGCTGCCCGACTTCGCCCCCTAAGACGGCTCTGAAGCAGCGGCCGGTCGCGCAAGGGGCCCGGAGAGGCCTCCTGCGCGACCCGCCGACGACGCACCAGGTGCGGTGTGCCTCCGAGCTAGCGCCGATCAGGCGCGGGACTGTCGCGTGGACGTCGGCCGGCGGCGGTAGAGGAACATCCCCAGTGCTGGCAGACCGACGACCGCGACGGCTGCGCCCCCGACGGCGACAGCGGGTGCCACCACGGGGATCGGGAGAACCCTCGGGCCGCAGACGGAGCTCGCGACCGTGATGGTCTGGGTGCTGTTCAGGAGTTGCACGTAGATCGCATCAACGGTAAGGGTGCCGTCCGGTGCGGTGGTCTGGCGGTTCAGGGTGATCGTGGCCAGACCAGCAACCGAGACCGTCGAGTTGGGGGCCGGCGAGGTGGCGAGCGTTATCGGCGTGCCCGTCAGTACCGTGACCGTGCCGTTGACGATTGAGGTGCTGCCGGAAACAGCGCCGCTCGTGGAGTTCACCGTGCACTGCGAGCTCACCGCGGTGGCGGTAAGGCTTCTAAGGGCAGACAGCCTGACGTTGAGATCTGCGACACTTGCGGTGGCCCCCCCCGCGTTCGCGGTGGTGTTGATGACACCTGTCGTGAGCAATGTTCCGACTGCTGCGCTGGCCACGCTGTTGGTCGCTGGGCCGGCGGGGAAGGCGCTCGCGGCAAAGGGCCCGCACGTGACCAGGCCGCCGCAGGCGAGCCCAGTGGAGCTGGTCTGGCCCGGTGCGGCCGATGCCACGGGAGCGAGAGCGAGCGACGTAGCGGCCACGGCTCCCAAAGCCGCAGCAGTAAGCCGGCTCCGTCGCCTGGTGATCGTTTTGAGCATGTCGATCCTTTCCGTGCCTAGTTATGCTTCGAGCGCGACGGGTCCGGGTTGGAGGTCGGTGTTGCGTCGGGTCTTCGCCCATCCTCGGCGGCCGCCGAGGATGCGGAAGAGGGCCCGCCAGCAGGTGATGTAGAACGTTGCAATGAAAAGCGAGTACGCCAGGCCGAGGCCGAGAGCCCTGCCTGCACCGATGCTGGGTTCGCAGCGTCGGGCGTAGAGGGGACCCCACATGACGAAGGGGGACAAGCCGAGGACCAGGTAGAGCACCGCGAGCATCCAGCCCCCGTGGGTCACGAAGTACGCCATCTCGGACGGGTAGGCGTGCACGTTGTAGGCGAGGACGGCAACGGGGACCGGGTAGAGCACCGTGCCCAGGAGCTGAAGCCACGGCTGGATGAGGTAGTAGCTGGCCTCCAGCGCACCCAGGGTGCTGACGTTGCGCGACGCCCAGATGCGGGGCAGGTAACTCCCGCACTGCATGGTCCCTTGCCCCCAGCGGGTCCGCTGGGTGAGCAGGCGGCGCATACTCGGCAGGCCCTCCTGGTCGACGAGGGTGTCCATCGTGTACTCGTTCTGGTAGCCGGCCATGAGCAGGTGCAGGCTCAGCTCGTAGTCCTCCAGCAGCGAGCCGTGCCACGGCCGGTCGTCGTGGCCCGCAACGGCGTCGAGGGCCGAGAGCCGAGCGAACTGGCCGTTGCCGCCGAGCCCGACAGTGCGAGTGCGTTGGCGGACCATCTGGATCGCCGAGATCGGTGCCCGGAACTCAAGGTCCTGCATCCGCACAAGCAGCTGGCCGAGGAAGTTCGCTATTCGGCCCCGGGAGGCGAACGGCAGGCGGTCGTCGCGGTTGACCATCCGCACGCAGATCTGGACGGCGCCGACGTCGCCACGGCCGAACAGGTGGGCGGCCGAGATGACGTCGAGGCAGTTGTCAGCCGGGACACCGTCTGCGTCGAGGACCCCGACGATGAGCTTGCTCCGGTCGACGTCGACGTCGACGTAGCGGCCGACCTCACGCTCGACGTCGTCGAGGTGCCGGTTGAGAGCGTCGTAGGCGCTGTTCAGGGCGTCGCCTTTGCCTGTTCTCGCGTCGGGCAGACAACGGCGGACGAGGTGGACGTGCCCGTCGGCGTTGGCGTGCCGCGCGACAATCTGCGGCGTTGCGTCGAGGCTGGCGTCGTCGACCACCCAGACGTGCGCCTGGGGAAAGCGGCCGCGGAGCGTCTGCACCGTATGCCCGATCACCGCCGCCTCGTCTCGCGCTGGGACGACGAAGTGCCACTGGTAGTCCCCGCTGTTGCCGGTTGCCGCCGGCCGGTGGCGCAGGTAAGGCACGACGATGGTCAGGACATAGCAGATGAAGGTAACGCTGATGAACAACGAGATTGCCTGAACCAGCCCGAGACCGATGAAGACCTTGTCGGACATCAGCTGGTCACCTCATGCCCACCGCGCCGTCCGGGCAGGACGATGCAGAGGAGCACGACGGCGGCGCCCCCGATGAAGGCGATGCTGATCAGAGAGCCGGCGACGAGGTGACCCCACTGGTAGCCCTGTTCGAGGCCGAACCGCGTCACCAGGCCGGCGATGACCCCGAGGCGCAGCTGGTTCGCGAGAATCAGCAGGACGGCGGCAACCACGACCCCCAAGAGCACCCGACCGGGGTCGAGGCGTCGCCGAAGCAGCATCGCCGCACCGATGACCGCGAACGGAACGATGAGGAACGCCGACGTGCACTCCGGCGTCACGTCGAGCCCGAAGGCTCGGCCCTCCCCGATCTGGAAGATCACCACAGAGTCGGTTCCCGTGAAGGTGACCACCCCGCCTCCGGAGAAGATGAGCGAGGCGAGGACGGCCTCGAGGTGGCGGTATCCCTCCTGGAAGAGCAGTAAGGCCCCCGCGCCGATGGCCAGAACGCTCATGACGGTCAGGCGCCAGGCGTCCCCTCGCGGCGGCGGGGGGTGCAGGAGCGCGCCGCCTTCCGGGCTTGGAGGCCCCAGGGAGTGGCTCATAAGCCGCTCTTGGTATTCCGTCGGAAGTAGGCGACGCGCAGAAGGACCACGCCGACGATGACCGCCAGGACTGCGACGAGGACGGCGGTGCCGGCATAGATTCCGGTCGCCGCCAGGGCTCCGGCGCTAGCGACTGGCGCGATGGGCTTTGCATACATGGGGGGTCCTTCAGTCTCGCGTTTGCCTGGGTCCTAGTGATCCCGGAAAGAGCCACCGCGGCGGTTCCATTGAGGGACGACAGTGAGGCTTCGCCTCTGACCGCCGAGTGCGTGGCTGGCTTGGGGGGACCGGTCGGCGCATGCTGGGGGATGGGATCTTCGCCTGTGCACTCGGTGACGGTTGGTGACCTCCTCGAGGGTCACGT
>JAABUT010001746.1_pt1 | contig 23475 bp, 22 predicted proteins | sample 5559281 | NCBI WGS metagenome assembly JAABUT01 (sample SAMN10711880, study PRJNA513359) | rock metagenome | isolation source: Antarctica rocks | place: Antarctica: Victoria Land, Ricker Hills nord | collected 2016-01-04
CGGCGTACTTCTCGGACGCTGAGCGCATCGCCAAGGTCAGCCGGGGCCTCGGCGCCGCCATGGTGGGCGTCACGGTCGACTCGCTGGGCGCGGGCGAGCTGCTGGCCGCGCGCGGCTGGTGACAGCGGCGGCGCGCCGCCCGCGCGTCGGCGTCCTCGCGTTGCAGGGCGACGTGCGCGAGCACGTCGCGGCGCTGTCGGCGGCGGGCGCCGAGCCGGTCGAGGTCCGCCGGCCCGGCGAGCTCGACGGCGTCGACGGCCTCGTCGTCCCCGGCGGGGAGTCCACCACGATGGGCCGGCTGCTGGCCGTCTTCGACGTGCTGGAGCCGCTGCGCGAGCGCGTGGCGGCCGGCCTGGCGACCTACGGTTCGTGCGCCGGGATGATCCTGCTGGCGCGCGAGGTCCTCGACGGGCGCCCGGGGCAGCCGCTCGTCGGCGGGCTCGACGTGGTGGTGCGGCGCAACGCTTTCGGACGCCAGGTGGACTCCTTCGAGTCGGATCTCGACGTCACCGGCATCGACGGGCCGGTCCACGGCGTCTTCATCCGGGCGCCGTGGGTGGAGTCGGTGGGAGCCGCCGTGCAGGTGCTCGGCCGGGTGCCGCACGACGCCGGGTCCGGGGCGACCGGCGGTAGGGTCGTCGCCGTACGCCAGGGGCACCTGCTCGCCACCTCCTTTCATCCGGAGCTGTCCGGCGACGCGCGGGTGCACCGGCTCTTCGTGGAGATGGTGCTGGAGGCGCGGCCGTGAGCGGGCACAGCAAGTGGGCGACGACCAAGCACAAGAAGGCCGTCGTCGACGCCAAGCGGGGCAAGCTCTTCGCCAAGCTCATCAAGAACGTCGAGGTGGCGGCCCGCACCGGCGGCCCCGACGCGGCCGGCAACCCGACGCTCGCCGACGCCATCGCCAAGGCCAAGGGCCAGAGCGTGCCCAACGACAACATCGACCGTGCGGTACGCCGCGGTGGCGGGCTCGACGGCGCCGGCGTCAACTACGAGTCGATCATGTATGAGGCCTACGGGCCGGCCGGGGTCGCCGTCCTGGTGGAATGCCTCACGGACAACCGCAACCGGGCCGCGTCCGACGTCCGCACGGCGATCACCCGCAACGGCGGCTCGATGGCCGACCCCGGGTCGGTGGCCTACCAGTTCGCGCGGCGCGGTGTGGTCGTCGTGACCAAGACGGCAGGACTCTCCGAGGACGACGTGCTGACGGCGGTGCTGGACGCGGGCGCCGAGGAGGTCAACGACCTCGGCGAGGCCTTCGAGGTGGTCTCCGCCGCCACTGACCTGCACGCCGTGCGGCTGGCGTGCAGCGACGCGGGGCTGGTCATCGACGACGCCTCGCTCGCCTGGGTGCCGGCCGCTCGGGTGCCGCTCGCCGAGGACGGGGCCCGCAAGGTGCTCCGGCTCGTGGATGCGCTCGAGGACTGCGACGACGTGCAGGACGTGTGGGCGAACTTCGACATCGACGACGACGTCCTCGAGGCCGTGGAGGCGTAGCTCCCCCGCCGCCCCTCGCCCGCGACGTCCACCTCCCGCGCGACGTCATCCCCACACTGACGTCATCGCCACAGTGACGTCCACCTCCCGCGCGACGTCATCCCCCCACTGACGTCATCGCCACAGTGATCATGGTCGGTGATCACCGTGGAGACCTGGTGAAGGATGCGGCCATGCCACCTCCACAGTGATCTTGGTGAGTGATCACTGTGGAGGTGAAGCAGGCTCCCCGGCCTTGCCAGCTCCACAGCGATCACGAACGGTGATCACTGTGGAGGTTGGGCGCGGTGACTCGGGCCGCGCCCCGGGCATGGCTTGTCCCGGGCCGCTCGGCGTGGCGCGTCGCGCGCGGTGCCACTGGCGCCGTACGTTCGCGAACGTCTGTTCGAGGAGGGGGACCGGTGCGCGTGCTCGGGGTCGACCCCGGTTTGACCCGCTGCGGCCTCGGTGTCGTCGAGGGCATCGGCACCAGGCTCTCCTGCGTCGACGTCGGGGTCGCGCGCACGGAGCCCGGCCACGACATCGGCGGCCGGCTGCACGCGCTCGAGCTGCACTTCGAGGACTGGCTCGACCGCACCCGGCCCGATGCCGTCGCCGTCGAGCGGGTCTTCAGCCAGCACAACGTGCGCACGGTCATGGGTACGGCGCAGGCCGGCGCCGTGGCGATCGCCTGCGCCGCCCGCCGCGGACTGCCGGTCGCGCTGCACACGCCCAGCGAGGTCAAGGCCGCGGTCACCGGCAGCGGCACCGCCGACAAGGCCCAGGTCGGCGCGATGGTGACGCGGCTCCTCCACCTCGGCGAGGTGCCTCGGCCCGCCGACGCCGCGGACGCCCTCGCCCTGGCCATCACCCACCTGTGGCGCGGCCCCGCCCAGGCGCGGCTGGCCGCCGCGGCCGCCGGCGCGGCGACAGCGGCGGTGCGCCGGTGATCGCCTCCGTCCGCGGGACGGTGCTCGCCACCGGACCGGAGGGAGTCGTCGTCGAGGTGGGCGGGGTGGGACTGCAGGTGCTCTGCTCGCCGGCGACCATCGCCGGCCTGCGGGTGGGGGAGGAGGCGCGGCTCGCCACCAGTCTCGTGGTGCGGGAGACGGAGCTGACGCTCTACGGCTTCGCTGACGCCGACGCCAAGTCCGTCTTCGAGACGCTGCAGACCGCGAGCGGGGTCGGACCGAGACTCGCGCAGGCGGCCCTGGCCGTGCACGATCCCGACGGCGTACGCCGCGCTATCGCCACCGAGGATCTGGCCGCGCTCTGCCTGGTGCCTGGGATCGGCAGGAAGGGCGCGCAGCGCCTGGTGCTGGAGCTCAAGGACAGGCTCGGTGCCCCCGAAGGTCCGCAGCCATCGCGGCGGCCCGCGTTGCCGTCCTCGGTCGCGCGGCAGGTGCACGCCGCGCTGCTGGGCCTGGGTTACTCCACCCGCGAGGCCGACGAGGGGGTGGCAGCCGTCGCACCTGCCGAGGCGGGCGGCGACGAGGCGGCCGGCGACGCGGCCGGCGGTGACGTCGCCGCGATGCTGCGCCGCGCACTGGCGGTGCTGCGCCGTGGCTGACGGCGGCCCCGCCGGCCCCGCCGGCCCCGCCGGCCCCGCCGGACCCCGGGAGCCGCTGACGTCCGCGCTGGCCGCCGACGCGGAGCGGGTCGCCGAGGTCAGCCTGCGGCCGCCGTCGCTGGAGGAGTTCATCGGCCAGGAGCAGGTGCGCGAGCAGCTCTCGCTGGTGCTCGAGTCGGCCCGGCGCCGGGGCGCCCCTCCCGACCACGTGCTGCTGGCCGGCCCGCCCGGGCTCGGCAAGACGAGCCTCGCGCACATCGTCGCGAGCGAGTTGGGGGTGCCGCTGCGCCAGACCAGCGGGCCGGCGCTCGAGCGCGCCGGTGACCTGGTCGCCCTGCTCACCTCGCTCGACCCCGGCGAAGTGCTTTTCATCGACGAGGTGCATCGCGTCGCCCGACCCGCCGAGGAGCTGCTCTACACGGCCATGGAAGACTTCCGGGTCGACGTCATCCTGGGCAAAGGGCCTGGCGCGACGGCGATCCCCCTCGACGTCGCGCCCTTCACCCTGGTCGCTGCGACGACGCGATCGGGGCTGCTCACCGGACCGCTGCGGGACCGCTTCGGGTTCACCGCGCGCATGGACTTCTATTCCCCGGCCGAGCTGGAGCGGGTCATCCACCGCAGCGCCGGGCTCCTCGGCGTACGGATCTCGGCGGAGGCGGCTGTCGAGGTCGCCGGCCGGTCCCGCGGCACCCCGCGCATCGCCAATCGGCTGCTCCGCCGCGTCCGCGACTACGCCGAGGTGCGCGCCGACGGGGCCGTCACGCTCGCGGTCGCGCGCGCGGCCCTGGCGGTCTATGAGGTCGACGACCTGGGGCTCGACCGGCTCGACCGAGCGGTCCTCTCGGCGCTGTGCCGCAGGTACGGCGGGGGCCCCGCCGGCCTGTCGACCCTCGCGGTCGTGGTCGGCGAGGAGCCCGACACCGTCGAGGAGGTGGCCGAGCCGTTCCTCGTGCGCGCGGGGCTCGTCGCCCGCACCCCGCGGGGCAGGGTGGCGACGGCGGCGGCGTGGCAGCACCTCGGCCTCGTGCCGCCACGGGCCGCCGCGGGGGACACGCTGCCGTTCGGTGGCGCCCCCGCCGGCACCTAGACTGCGCGATCGTGACCGGAGCATCGCTGGCCGCCGCCTCGAACGGCGGCGGGAACGGGCTCATCGGTTTCCTGCCCGTGGTCGTCATCGGCGTCGTTTTCCTGCTGCTGATCAGCCGGAGCAACCGCAAGCGGCAGGCGGCCGCGGGCGAGGTGCAGGCGGGGCTCGAGCCCGGCGCCCAGGTGCTGACCACCTCCGGGCTCTACGCCACCGTCGTCGCCGTGGACGACGAGGACGTGTCGCTGGAGATCGCGCCTGGTGTCGTCTGCCTCTTCGCGCGCGGCGCGATAGCCCGGGTCCTGCCGGACGAGGACGAGGACGGCGAGGACGACGACGGGCCCGACAGGGCGGGTGACGTGGCGCCGGGTGACGATGTCGCAGCGAGGTCCACCGGCGCGGCCGGCGTCGATATGCGCAAGGACGACAACCCTCCTGACGGGCCGGACCGGCCGGGGCCGACGCCCGCATCGGCCGACGACGAGCCGCCGCCGCGCCCCCGCGAGCCGGGGGACACGCCGGGCTGACCGCGCGTTGGACGGCGAGAGGCACCGACCGCCCCCCGCCGACGCGGATACTCGTCCCGACGCGCCCCGCGCGGCGAACCCCGCGCGCCCCTTCACCTGGAGAGCCTCACGTGGCACGCAGGCCGAGCACCCGGCCCTGGACCCGACTGATCACGTCGGTGGTCCTGACCGTCATCGCGCTCGCCGTGATCCTCGCGGCCGGGTGGTCGCCGAAGCTCGGCCTCGATCTCGCCGGCGGAACCACCGTCACGCTGCAGCCGAAATCGCTCGAGGGGCAGCGCCCGCCGGAGTCCTCGCTCGACCAGGCCGTGAACATCATCCGATCCAGGGTGAACGGGCTGGGGGTCAGCGAGGCCGAGGTTGCCAAGCAGTCCCCCTACATCGTCGTCAGCGTGCCCAGCAGCTCGCGGAAGAACGTGCTCGACACCGTCGGGCGTACGGCGCAGCTCACCTTCCGGGTGGTCGACGGGACCGCCGTCCCCGACCCGACCGTGCTGCCGCCCGACGTCCAGGCCTCCCTCACGGCGGCGCCCACTCCGTCCGCAGGAAGCTCCCCATCGGCAGGAGGCTCCCCATCGGCAGGAGGCTCCCCGTCGCCGGGGGCGACGCAGCCCGCGGCGACGCCCGCGGCGGTGCCGTCGGGAGCGGCGTCCGCGTCGGGAGCGGCGTCCTCGTCGGGAGCGGCGTCCGCGAGCGCCTCGCCGTCGGGCCAGGCCAGCCCGAACGGTCGGCCGCCGGTCGACGTGCAGGCTCCCGCAGCCGCGACGCCGGCAGCCCCCAGCGCGCCAGTCCCCAGCGTGCCAGCCCCCAGCGCGCCGGCCCCGGTGGCACCACCAGCGCCAGCACCGGCAGCACCGGCAGCACCAGCCGCGCCCGCCACACCAGCTCGTGCCGTCGGCGGCACCGCACCGGAGCGTGCGGCGGCCCTCGTCGCCGCCGGCCTCGACCCGCAGGGCACCGCCCCGCTGACCTTCACCGAGGCGCAGGCCCGAGCGGCCTTCCCGGCCTTCGCCTGCGGCGACAAGGCGTCTTTGCGCAGAGCCTCGGACTTCACCGCGGAGTCGTGGGCCTTCGGTTGCGGCCGCCAGGGTGACCCCTCGAAATACCTGCTGAAGCCCGCCGGCGCGCGCGGCACCGACGTCGGCAAGGCCGCGGCGGAGCCGGACACGATCAGCGGCGGCCAGGTCCAGGTCGCCACCGGCAACTGGAAGGTGACGCTCGAGTTCAAGAACGACAACTACGCGAAGCTCAGCGCGGCGACCGCCGGCGGCACGATCCGCACCGCCATCGTCCTGGACGCGATCGTGCAGTCGGCGCCCGTCAACCAGCAGGCACTCCAGCGCAACATCGAGATCACCGGCAGCTTCACGCAGACCGAGGCCGCCGACCTCGCGAACGTGCTCAAGTACGGCTCGCTGCCGCTGTCGTTCAAGGACAGCGCCACGATCCAGACCGTCAGCGCGACGCTCGGCCGCGACTCCCTCAACGCCGGCCTGCTGGCCGGCGGCATCGGCCTGGCCATCGTCGTCCTCTACTGCCTGCTCTACTACCGCGCCCTCGCGCTCGTCACGGTGCTCTCGCTGGGCACCTCGGGCGCGATGGTCTATGCCACCACCGTGCTGCTCGGGGAGAGCATCGGTTTCACCCTGTCGCTGGCGGGGATCGCCGGCTTCATCATCGGCGTGGGTGTCACCGCGGACTCCTTCGTCGTCTACTACGAGCGCATCAAGGACGAGGTGCGCGCGGGGCGCACGGTGCGTAGCGCGGTATTCGCCGCGTGGGCCGCGGCGCGGCGTACCACGATCTCTGCCGACGTCGTGGCCCTGCTCGCCGCGGTCATCCTCTACGCCGTCTCGGTCGGCTCCGTGAAGGGCTTCGCCCTGACCCTCGGCCTCACCACCGCCCTGGACCTCGTGGTCTTCTTCTTCGTCACCCGGCCACTCGTCGAGCTGCTGACCAAGCGGACGTTCTTCTCCACCGGCCGGTTCAGCGGCCTGCAGGCCACGGGACCGCAGGCGCCGTTGCGGCGGGCGCCCGGGCGCCGCCCGATCACGGCGACCCCGGCGACCGCCCGCGCCGCCGGCGCCGTGTCGATGACGAAGGAGGCCTGATGGCCGGCTCCGGCGGTCTCCGGTCGCTCGCCGGCCGGCTCTACGGCGGCCAGCTCTCCTACGACTTCATCAGCCGGCGCCGCCGGTGGTATGCGATCAGCGGCGTCTTCCTCGTCGTCAGCCTCGCCGCGCTCGGACTGCGCGGGCTGAACCTCGGCATCGACTTCAAGGGCGGCTCGACCTACGAGCTGCCCCGCGGGACGGGCAGCGTGGCGGTCGCCGAGGACGTGCTGCACCGCGAAGGCGTAGCCGAGCCGGTGGTGCAGCGCCTGACGAGCAATGGTCAGGACCGGCTCCGGATCACCACGCCGGTGCAGACCCAGCCGCAGGTCGAGAGCACCATCACCGCCCTCTCGCAGCGTCTCGGCGTCAAGGTCGATGACGTCACCAACTCCACCGTCGGCCCCACCTGGGGCTCGGAGATCAGCCGGAAGGCCCTGCAGGGCCTGATCGTCTTCCTCGTCGTGGTCTCGCTCTATCTGGCCTTCCGCTTCGAGTGGCGGATGGCGCTGGCCGCGCTCCTCGCGCTCGTGCACGACCTGCTGATCACCGTCGGCGTCTACGTGCTCGTCGGCTTCGAGGTCACGCCGGCCACGGTCATCGCGGTGCTGACGATCCTCGGCTTCTCGCTCTATGACACGGTCATCGTCTTCGACCGGGTGCGCGAACTGACCAGGGGACTGTCGGCGACGTCGAAGGTGACCTATGCGGGTGCGGCCAACCAGGCGCTCAACCAGACGGTCGTGCGCTCGCTGAACACCTCCTTCATCGCCGTGCTCCCCGTCGCCTCGCTGCTGTTCATCGGCGCCTTCGTGCTGGGAGCCGGCACGCTCAAGGACCTCGCGCTGGCGCAGTTCGTCGGCCTGCTCGCCGGCACCTATTCCTCCATCTTCATCGCCACTCCGCTGTTGGTGCAGCTCAAGCAGCTCGACCCTGCCGTGCAGGCGCTCGACGCGAGGGTGCTCCGGGCGCAGGCCTCGGCGGGCCGGCGCGCTGCCGGCCGCCGGCCGGCCGGGACGGCCACGCTCGTCGGCGAGGAGGGGGAGGTGACGCAGCAGGAGCTCGACGCGGTCGACGACGAGGGCGAGGGGCTCGCGCGCCCGGTGGGGTATGCGCGCGCCGGCGCCGGCGTCGCGGTCGCCGGTGCCCGTCGGGTGGACCCGGCGCGACCGGCCCGCCGCAAGGGCAAGGGCGGGCGCCCGGCCGGCAAACGCCGCCGCTAGGTGGCGCCCCTGTCCCTGCGCGCCCGCGCGCTGCTCCGCGACGTCCCCGACTTCCCCAGCCCGGGGATCCTCTTCCGCGACGTCGGGCCGTTGCTCGCCGACGCCGAGGCGTTGGCCGAGGTCGTCGCCGGCCTCGCGGCGCAGGTCGGGGCACTCGGGGCCACGGCCGTCGCCGGCATCGAGGCCCGTGGCTTCGTCCTCGGTGCCGCCGCGGCGGTCGTGGCAGGTGTCGGCTTCGTGCCGCTGCGCAAGGCGGGCAAGCTGCCGGGGGAGACCTGGCGGGAGGACTACGCGCTCGAATACGGCACGGCCACTCTCGAGCTGCAGGCGGGCGTGCTCGCCGCGGGCACCGCGGTCCTCGTGGTCGACGACGTGCTCGCCACCGGGGGTACGGCGGCCGCCGCGGCCGCGTTGCTCGGCGCCGCGGGGCTGCGCCCGGTCGGGCTCGCGGTGTTGCTGGAGATCGTCGGGCTGGCGGGCCGGTCGCGGCTGGCCCCGCTCCGCGTGTCGAGCACCCTCGCCGTCTGAGCCTGCTCGGCCCGCCGGGTAACCTGGCGGCTCGACACCGGCACCAGCGCAGGAGCCGCCCGTGACCGAGGCCACCCCCACCGGCACCGCCCCCGTCCTGGTCGAGCCGTCCGACGCGGGAGCGGTTCCCGCGCCGACAGAGTCCGCGGAGGCCGCGGGCGCCGTGGACGCGCCGACCGTCCCCGCCCAGGCGGACCGGCAGGTGGCGGCGCCCGCGGCGCGCCGTACCCCCCGGACGGCCGTGCCCAGCGGACGCGTCCGCGCCCGCCTTGCCCGCCTCGGCAGCGCCCGCGTCGGGGCCGCGCCGCCCGTGCTCGACCCCCTGCTGCGCACGATGCGGCAGCACCACCCGAAGGCAGACCTGCGCAGCGTGAGCCGGGCCTACGAGGTCGCGGCCGAGGCGCATCAGGGGCAATACCGGCGCAGCGGTGACCCCTACATCACGCACCCGCTGGCGGTGGGAGTCATCCTGGCCGAGCTCGGGATGGACGAGCCGACCGTCGTCGCGGCGCTGCTGCACGACGTCGTCGAGGACACCCCGGTGCTGCTCGAGTCGGTGCGCGAGGAGTTCGGCGACCTCGTCGCGCTGGTGGTCGACGGCGTCACCAAGCTCGACAAGGTCAAGATCGGCGACGCCGGCGTCGCCGAGGCGGAGACCATCCGCAAGATGGTGGTCGCCATGGCGAAGGACCCGCGGGTCCTCGTCGTCAAGCTCGCCGACAGGCTGCACAACATGCGCACCCTGCGTTGGCTCCCGGAAGCCAAGCAGGAGCGGAAAGCGCGCGAAACGCTGGAGATCTACGCGCCGCTGGCCCATCGCCTCGGCATGAACACCCTCAAGTGGGAGCTGGAGGACCTCGCGTTCGCCTGCCTCTACCCCAAGCGCTACGACGAGATCGTGCGGCTGGTCGCCGATCGCGCACCGAGCCGCGACACCTACCTGCGCGAGGTCGTCGACGCCGTCGAGGCGACCCTCGGCGAGTCGAAGATCAAGGCGGCGGTCACGGGGCGCCCCAAGCACTACTACTCGATCTACCAGAAGATGATCGTGCGTGGTCGGGACTTCGCCGACATCTACGACCTCGTCGGCATCCGCGTGCTCGTCGACTCGGTGCGGGACTGCTACGCCGTGCTCGGTGCGCTGCACGCGATGTGGAATCCGGTGCCGGGGCGCTTCAAGGACTACATCGCGATGCCCAAGTTCAACATGTATCAGTCGCTGCACACCACCGTGATCGGTCCGGGCGGCAAGCCCGTCGAGCTGCAGATCCGCACGCAGACCATGCACCGGGTGGCCGACTACGGGATCGCGGCGCACTGGCGCTACAAGGAGATCGGCGGGTCGCGGCGCAGCGCGGTCGGTGAGATCACGCCGGCCGACACCGCCGGAGAGATGGCCTGGCTGCGGCAGATCCTCGACTGGCAGCGAGACACCAGCGACCCCGGGGAGTTCCTCGACGCGCTGCGCTTCGACCTGCACGAAAACGAGGTCTTCGTCTTCACGCCGAAGGGCGACGTCGTGGCGCTGCCCGCGGGCGCGTGTCCGGTCGACTTCGCCTACGCCGTCCACACCGAGGTCGGGCACCGCTGCATCGGTGCGCGCGTCAACGGCCGGCTCGTCCCGCTCGAGTCCCCCCTCGACAACGGGGACACCGTCGAGGTCTTCACGAGCAAGGCCGCGACCGCGGCGCCGTCCCAGGACTGGATGGGCTTCGTCGCCTCGTCGCGGGCCAAGGCGAAGATCCGCCAGTGGTTCGCCAAGGAGCGCCGCGAGGACGCCATCGAGGACGGCAAGGAGGCGATCCAACGCGCCATGCGCAAGCAGGGGCTGCCGCTGCAGCGCCTGCTGTCCGGCGAGGTCCTGTTGTCGCTGGCCAAGGAGATGCGCTACGCCGACCTCGCCGCCCTCTTCGCCGCGGTCGGCGAGGGCCACCTCGGCGCCCAGGCCGTGGTGCAGCGGCTGGTGCAGTCACTCGGTGGCGAGGAGGGTGCCGCCGAGGACCTGGCCGAGACCGCCGTCCCGACGCGCACCCGGCAGCGGCCGGCGAGCGACCCGGGGGTGGTCATCGTCGGCACCGAGCCCGGCGACGTGTGGGTCAAGCTGTCCCGCTGCTGCACACCGGTGCCCGGCGACGCGATCGTCGGCTTCGTCACGCGCGGCAAGGGCGTGTCGGTGCACCGCAGTGACTGCGTCAACACGACGGCCCTGCAGGCCACACCCGAGCGGCTCCTCACAGTCGAGTGGGCCCCGTCGTCGGAGTCGGTCTTCCTGGTCGCGATCCAGGTGGAGGCACTCGACCGCACCAGGTTGCTGTCCGACGTGACGCGGGTGCTGTCCGACCAGCACGTCAACATCCTCTCGGCCTCCGTGACGACGACCCGCGACCGGGTCGCCGTCTCCCGCTTCACCTTCGAGATGGGCTCGCCGGAGCACCTGGGGCATGTCCTGCGCGCCGTGCGCGGCATCGACGGGGTCTACGACTGCTACCGCGTGGTCAGCAAGGCCGACGCGACCACCGGCTGAGCCCGCCCGAGGCCGTCACGCCTGCAGTGCCGCCGACCTGGCGACGGGCTGGCGGTCCTGCACGGACGCGACGGCCGCGACGAGCGCCGGCACGAAGCGCGCGGCCCCGAGCACGAGCGACGCGTGCCCACCCTCGACCTCGTGCAGCGACGCGCCCGGCACGCACTCGGCCATGCGCAACTGCCGTCGGGCCGGGATCGTGCGGTCCTTGCTGGTGGCGACCACAGCGGTGGGGACGTCGATCTCGCCGATCCAATCGGCGGAGTTGAAGCGGCCGAGCTCGCGTAGCACGGCGGGCATGGCCCAGGCGCTCGTGCTGCGGAACTCCCCGATGCCCCAGTTGCCGAGGTGCGGCGCGACGCCGGGGACCTCGGGCAGCAGCGCGTAGCGCCGGTCGACCCGGTCGCGGCTGTAGCCCGACAGCGGCAGCATCCCGGCCGTGAGGACGGGGAAGAACATCCGCTCGAGCGGCTTGCCCCGGAAGTTGCGCGCCGTCGCCGCGAGCACCAGCCCGGCGACCCGGTCGCGATGGCGGTGCCAGGCCAGCTGCGCGATCGCCCCGCCCATCGAATAGCCGATGGGGACGACCTGGCCGAGGTGGAGGGCGTCGGCGACGGCGACCACGTCGTCGGCGCAGTCGTCGAAGCGGAAGTCCTCCGAGCGGATCCCGCGGCCGTGCCAGCGCTGGTCGAAGAGCACGACGCGGTGCGTCGCCGACAACGCGGCGAGGGACGGGAACCACGACAGGTACGCCGTGCAGCCGAGCGCGTGCAGCAACACCAGCGTGGGCTTGTCCTCGCTGCCCGGTGGCCCGGCCACGTCGACGCAGAAGGTGGACCCGCGCCCCGGCAGGTCGAGCCGGCGGCCGGGCGGGAGATCGCCGGTGAAGCGCGGCAGCGACATGACGCGGCGCAGCGCGGCGGTGACCACGGTGTGGGAGACCACGCCGCCGACCGTACCCCCGAAGTCCTGACGGGGCGTCAGGAACGGCTCAGGACGCGGCCAGCTCGTCCCGGCCGGATGCCACCAGCAACTCCTCGAGCGCCGGTGCGAGCCGGTCGACGATGCCGTGCAGGTCGGGCAGGGTGTCCGGACAGGCGAGTGCGGAGAACGCCATCTCCCCGACGTAGGACCAGACGGTGAGGTTCAGCCCGATGCCCTCGAGGATCGGCCCCACGCTGTAGATCTCCGCCAGCTGCGCCCCACCGATCGAGACGGGTTGGCGGGGACCGGGCACGTTGCTCACCACCACGTTGACGGGGGGCCGGTGCCGGTCGGCGCCGCGCAGCCGGGAGTAGGCGCGCATGAAGCCCACCATCGCGGCGGGCGGGGTGAACTGCACCCAGCGCTCCATCATGTCGGCACCCAGCGCCTCTTGCACCGCCTTGGTCGTGCCGGTGACCGCGGAGATCGCCCGCAGCCGGTCGACGGGGTCGGCGACGTCGGTGCACAGCGAGGTGAGCAGGCTCGACACGCGGTTGCCGGAGAGGCGGACCTCGCCGCCGCCGGGGACCGCGAGCGGTACGGCGGCGAGCAGGCTGCGCGCCGGGAGCTCGTCGCGGGCGGCCAGCCAGCTGCGCAGCGCCCCCGCCGCGACGGCGAGCACAACGTCGTTGAGGCTCACCCCGAAGGTCGCCTGCACGGCTCGGAAGTCCGCCAGCGGCAACCTCGCGGTCGCGAACGACCGGCGGGCCGTGATGGCGCCGTTGAAGGAGGTCCGCGGCGCATCGAGGATCGGGCGCGGCGGCCGCACCGGGAGGCCCTTGCGCACCCGGGCCACCTCGCCGACGCGTCGTCCGGTGTGCACCAGGAGCGCCGGCAGGGTCGTGAGCTGACGGCCCCAGTCGCGGACCCCCTCTCGTAGCAGCCGCCATCGCCGGGGGGTGGGCTCGCCGCGCCACGGCTCGCTGGCCGGCGCGGGGTCCGCCCCGACGGGGCCAGCCGGGACGGCGTCCATGACGTTGGCCAGCAGCGCCGCCGAGGCCACCCCGTCGGCGAGGGCGTGGTGCATCTTGGTGACGACGCCGAGCCGGCCGTCGGCCATCCCCTCGCAGACCCACACCTCCCACAGCGGGCGACGGCGGTCCAGCGGGGCGCCGGCGATGTCGCCGATCAGCCCCTCGAGCTCGCGCATCCCGCCCGGGGCCGGCACGCGCAGGCGGTGCACGTGCGCGTCGAGGTCGATGTCCGCGTCGTCCACCCACACCGGGTGGTGCAGCCGAAGCGGTACGTCGACGAGCCGGCGCCGGAAGGGCGGCAACAGGTGCAGTCGCGCCGCCAGGGCATCCCGCAACGCGGTGGCGCCGTAGTCGTCACCCGGCCGCAGGATGGCGACCTTGAGAGTGTGCATGAGCAGGGTGGGGGTCTCCATGTAGAGGTACCCCGCGTCGATGCCCGGCAGCCGCTCCACGCCGCCACTGTGGCACTGCCCGCGCCGATCTGAGGCAACATCAGGCGGGTGAGCCACCGCCCGCCACCGTCCGTGGTCGGTGATCCCGCCGAGCTCGGCCTCGACCGGGAGCGCGTCGCCAGGCTGGTGGCGAAGGCCGAGCAGGCGGTGCTGTCCGGCCGGCTGCCGTCCGCGCAGATCGCCCTGGCGCGCGCCGGTCGGCTGGCGCTGGACCACACCGTCGGGGCGCCGGCCGACTCCCGCTACTCGGTCTTCTCCGTCACCAAGGCGCTCACCGCCTCGGCCGTCTGGCTGCTGCTCGGGGACGGGTGCCTCACGCCGGAGACCCGCGTGGCCGAGCTGATCGAGGAGTTCTCCTCCGGTGGCAGGCAAGACGTCACGGTCGAGCATCTCCTCACGCACACGGCGGGCTTCCCCCGCGCCCCCATGCGGCCGGAGGAGGGCGGCGATCCGGTCGCGCGGCGGGCCCGCTTCGCGACCTGGCGGCTGGAGTCCCCGCCGGGGAGCCGCACCGGCTACAGCCCCGAGGCCGTGCACTGGGTGCTTGCCGACCTGCTCGAGCGGGCGACGGGCCGGACCTACCGCGACGTCATTCGCGCGCGGGTCCTCGAGCCGCTCGGCCTGCGCCGGCTGCGGCTCGGCGTGGCCGCCGACGATGCGGCCGACGTGCGCACCGTCGTCACGGTCGCGGCGGCCGACGGTGCCCACGAGGCCCCTGCCGGCGCCACCATCGACGCGGAACACCTGCTGCGCGCCAACTCCCCGGCGGTGCGCGCCGTCGGCGTACCCGGCTCGGGCGCGGTCTCCACCGCCGCGGACGTCGCGCTCTTCTACCAGGCGCTGCTGCACGATCCCGCCGGCGTGTGGGACCCGGCCGTCCTCGCCGACGCCACGGGCCACGTCCGCAACCGGCTCGTCGACCCCTTCACCCGGGTGCCGGCCAACCGGACGCTGGGGCTGACCGTCGCCGGGGACGACGGCAACGCCGTGCTGCGGGAGTTCGGTCGCGAGTCGGGGCCGCGGGCCTTCGGCGCGGCCGGCATCGGCGGTCAGGTCTCCTGGGCCGACCCCGACACCGGCCTGTCCTTCTGCGCCCTCACCGACGGCCTCGACGCCGACCTCGTCGCCGCCTTCCTGCGGGCGAGCGCCCTGTCGACGGCGGCGTGCCGATGCGTCGCCGGCCCGGTGGCCGCAGCCGTCCCCTGACAAAGACCTGACGATGCGTCAGAGTGCGGGCGTGGGCCGCCAGAACCTCGCCGATCTCTTCGAGGCCGTCGCCGACGCCGATCCCGACCGCGAGGTGCTCGTGGTCGGGGAGCGCAGGTTGACCTACGCGGCCCTCGACGGGCGTGCCTCCCGGCTCGCGCAGGCCCTGGCCGCGCGCGGCGTCGGTCCCGGTGACGCGGTGGGGCTGCAGCTCGCCAACGGCAGCGAATACCTCGAGGGGATGCTCGCGGCGTTCAAGCTGCGCGCCGTCCCCGTGAACATCAACTACCGGTACGTCGAGCGCGAGCTGCGGCACCTCTACGACGACGCGGGCATCGTGGCCCTCCTGCACCACCGCGGCTTCACGTCGCGGATCGCGGCGGCCCTGGCGGGTCGCCGCGCGCTGCGGGCGCTCCTGGTCGTCGACGACGGCAGCGCCCCGGCCGGGGAGGACTACGCCGGGGAGGACTACGCCGGGGAGGACTACGAGGCCGTGCTCGCGGCCGCCGATCCGGCGCGCCCGCGGGTGCCCGGTCGCTCCTCCGACGACATCTACCTGATCTACACCGGTGGCACCACGGGGCTGCCGAAGGGCGTGGTCTGGCGGCACGCCGACATCTTCACGGCGGCGATGGGCGGGGGCGACCCCTTCCAGGGCGGCGACGTCCGCGCGTCGCCGGAGGAGCTGGCCGCACGCCTGCCGGCACCGGGGCTGTCCGCGCTCGCGGCCCCGCCGCTGATGCACGCCGCCGGGCACTGGTTGGCCTTCCACCAGCTCCTGACCGGCGGGCGCGTCGTCCTGCTGCCGTTGGGCCGCTTCGACCCGCCGGAGGTCTGGCGCACCAGCACCGCCGAGAAGGTCCTCACCCTCGTCATCGTGGGTGACGCGATGGCCAAGCCGCTGCTGGACGAGCTGGCGGCGCACCCCGAGCACGACCTTTCCGCCCTGTGGGTCATCGCGTCGAGCGGCGCCGGTCTGTCGCAGCACAACAAGGATCGCCTGCTGCACCTGCTCCCCGGGCGCAGCATCGTGGACTCCCTCGGCTCGAGCGAGACCGGCGTCCTCGGCGCGAAAGGCGGGCAGGGCGGCGCGACGTTCACGCTGTCGTCCTCGACGGGCGTGGTCGACGCCGACGCTCGACTCGTCCAGCCGGGTTCGGGGCGCACCGGCAAGGTCGCCCGCCGGGGCAGCGTGCCGCTGCGCTATCACGGCGACCCGGAGCGCAGCACGGCGACGTTCATCACCATCGCCGGCGAGCGGTGGGCGCTGACCGGCGACGAGGCGACGGTCGAGGCCGATGGCACCGTCCGCGTGCTCGGGCGTGGCTCGCAATGCATCAACACGGGCGGGGAGAAGGTCTATCCCGAGGAGGTCGAGGAGGTGCTCAAGGCCCACCCCGACGTCGAGGACGCCGTGGTGGTCGGGGTGGCCGACGAGCGCTGGGGGCACCGGGTCGTCGCCGTGGTCGCGCCCGCCGCGGGCCGGTCCCTCGACGATGCCGCGTTGCGGGCTCACTGCCGGGCCTCGCTCGCCGGCTACAAGGTCCCCCGCGCGGTCATCGGGGTCGACGCCGTGCAGCGTTCGCCCGCCGGCAAGGCCGACTACCGCTGGGCGGCACGCCTGGCCGCCCAGCGGGACCGCCGTTCCCCGACCTCAGCGTGACGAGGAGATCCCACCGTGCAGCAGCTCGCCCCCATGGACGCCTCCTTCCTCTACCTCGAGTCGCCGACCACCCCGATGCACGTCGTCGGCGTGATGTTGCTCGACACCGAGGCCGGGGAAGGCGGCTACAGCGGCGACCGCTTCGAGGCGACGCTGCACGAGCGGCTCCACCTCATGCCGGCCTTCGAGCGCCGCCTCGCTCCGGTGCCGCTGCACCTGGACCACCCCTGGTGGGTGCACGATCCCGACGTCCGCGTCGGGGAGCACTTCCACCGCGTCGCCTGCCCGGCCCCCGGTGACCTCCGCGCTCTCGGCGCGCTCGTCGGCGACATCGCCGGCCGGGTGCTCGACCGGGACAAGCCGCTGTGGGAGATGTGGCTCGTCGAGGGGCTGGCGACAGGCGGTGCCGCGGTCGTGGCGAAGATGCACCACGCCACGCTCTACGGCGCCGCCGGGGCCGACATGATGGCGCAGCTGCTGGACTTCGGCCCTGACGGCCGCGATGTCGAGCCACGCCTCGACGACGGGTTCCCCGCGGAGCAGGACGCGTCGGCCGCGCAGATGCTGACGACCGCCGCGCTGCACTCCGCCCGCCTGCCCCTGCGGGCCGGGCAGACCCTCCTCGGCGGCCTGAAGCAGGCCGGTGCCCTCGGGGGCCTCGTCGCGCGCCGCGCCATGGGCGGCGGTGGCGGCACCGTCGGGATGCCCTTCAACGCCCCGCGATCGAGCCCGTCCGGGGCGCTGACGCGGCGCCGGGACGCCGCCTTCTGCGCCGTACCGTTCGCCGACGTCAAGGCGGTCAAGCAGGCCTTCGGCGTCAAGGTCAACGACGTGGTCCTGGCGGCGACCACCGACGCCGTGCGCCGCTATCTCCTCGACCACGGCGTTTTGCCCGGCAAGCCGCTGGTGGCGAGCGTGCCGCGCGCCGTCGGTGCCGGCGCGGTCGCCGGCACCGACACGCTCGGAGCCCTTCTCATCCCGCTGCCGGTGGGGGAGGCCGACCCCGTCGCCCAGCTCCTCGGGCTGGCGGCGGACAGCGAGGCGAGCAAGGAGATGGCCGACGCCCTCGGCAACGACGCCGTCAACCAGGCGGCCCACCTCGTGCCGCCGCTGCTGTTCGCCGGCGGCTCCCGCCTCTACAACCGGCTGGGGCTCTCGCGGCTGCACCCCCCGCTGCAGAGCCTCATCGTGTCGAACATGCCGGGACCACCGATCCCGCTGTGGTGCGCGGGGGCCCGCGTCGCCGCCGTCTGGCCCTTCGGGCCGCTCCTGCCCGGCAGCGGGCTCAACGTGACGGTCCTGTCCAACATGGGCAACCTCGACGTGGGATTCCTCGGCTGCCCTGATCTCGTCCCCGACCTGTGGGACATCGCCGACGCCTGGCCCGGCGCGGTCGGCCGGCTCCTGGCGGCGGCCCGCGCCGCCTGAGCCCCGGACCCGCCGACCCGGGCCCGGACTGGCAGGCTCGCGGGGTGGGCGATGGCGACGGGTGGGTGCGCTGCGCCCAGGGACACCGGCACTGGGGGCGGCACGGCGCCGCTGGGCTGCTGCTCCGCGCGCGGCACCCCGAGGACGCCGGCGGCCGGCTGGTCCTGCTGCAGCAGCGGGCCGGTTGGAGCCACGAGGGGGGCACGTGGGCCGTGCCCGGCGGTGCCCGCGACAGCCACGAGGACGACCTGGCGTGCGCGCTGCGCGAGGCCGAGGAGGAGGTCGGCCTCGACGGCTCGAGCGTGGTCGTCGTGACCACCCACCTCGACGACCACGGGGGCTGGCGCTACACCACGGTCGTCGCCGATGCCCCCGGCGCGCTGCCCGTGCGGGCGTGGCGTGAGACCGCCGCCGTCCGCTGGGTCGCCGAGCACGAGGTCGAGACGCTGACCCTGCACCCCGGTTTCGGCGCGGCCTGGCCACGGCTGCGCGGCCTGCCCTGACCGCCGACGGTGACCTGTCGGCGGCGCGCGACCCCGGGTAGGTTGCGCGCGTGGCCGCACCCGAGACCCTGCGCGACGTCATGAGCGAGAAGGTCTGCACCACCGCGCACACGGCGACGGTCGCCGAGGCGGCCCGGGCGATGCGCGCGGCCGGCGTCGGCTCCGTCGTGGTGTTGCGGGCCCGCGCCCTCGCCGGGATCTTCACCGAGCGCGATCTCGTGCGCGCCGCGGCCGCCGGTGTCGATGCCTCCCGCTCGCTGGTGCGGGCCTGGATGACGACCGAGCCGCTGACGATGCCGTCGTCGACCCCGCTCGGCGAGGCGCTGGCCGTGCTGCGCGAACGCCGCCACCGCCGGCTTCCCGTCGTCGACGACGGTGTCCTCGTCGGCGTCGTGTCGCTGTCGGACTTCCTGCGCGCCTCCGACCTGCGGGTCGGCGGCGCCGCCTGAGCCGGCCGTGCGCCTCGCCACCTGGAACGTCAACTCCGCCGCCGCCCGCCAGCCACGCCTGCTCGACTGGCTCGACCGGGCCCAGCCGGATGTGCTGGCACTGCAGGAAACCAAGCTGGCCGACGAGGATTTCCTCGCGCTCTTCGACGAGGACCTGCACCGTCGGGGGTACGCCGTGGCCCACCACGGTGACGGCCGCTGGAACGGGGTCGCGGTCGTCTCCCGGGTCGGGCTGACCGACACCGGCCGCGGCGTCGCCGGTGCTCCCGGTTTCCCACTCCCGGAGCCGCGGGCCGTCGCCGCGACCTGTGCCGGTGTGCGCGTGTGGTCGGTCTACGTGCCCAACGGGCGCTCGCCCGAAGACCCGCACTACGCCTACAAGCTGGCGTGGCTCGGGGCGCTCCGCGAGGCCGTCGCCGCCGACGCCGCGCGCGGTCCGGTCGTCGTGATGGGTGATGTCAACGTCGCGCCCACCGACGCCGACGTCTGGGACCCGGCCGTCTTCGTCGGCTCGACGCACGTCACCCCAGCGGAGCGCGCGGCCATCGTCGCCCTCACCGATCTCGGCCTGGTGGACCTCGTCCGACGTCGGTGGCCGACCGAGAACGCCTTCAGCTATTGGGATTATCGGGCCGGCGCCTTCCAGAAGGACATGGGGATGCGCATCGACCTCGTGCTCGGCAGCAGCGCGCTCGCGGACCGGCTCGCGGCCGCCTGGGTCGACCGCGCGGCGCGCAAGGGCACCAAGCCGAGCGACCACGCCCCGGTCGTCGTCGACCTCGACACTGCGCCCGACGGCGACATCGGCCCGGTCGTGCCGCCGCCGTCCGCGGTGCGGCGCTAGGCCCGCGACACCCGGAACGTCTGCACGGTCACCGGTATCACGGGTTTGCCGTCCGCCGCGCCGCCGGCCGCGCCGGCCGCGCCGATGGCCTTCAGCACGTCGAGGCCCTGCGTGACGGTGCCCCAGGGCGTGTAGGTCGGGGGCAGCGGGCTGTCGCCGTAGTTGAGGAAGAACTGGCTGCCGCCGCTGCCCGGTCGCCCGGTGTTGGCCATCGCGATCGTGCCGGCCGGATAGGTGGCGCCGTCAAGGGCCTCGTCAGCGATGGTGTAGCCGGGGCCGCCGGTGCCCAGGCCCGTCGGGTCGCCGCACTGCAGCACGAAGATGCCGCCCGTCGTGACGCGGTGGCAGGGGGTGCCGTCGAGGAACTTCGCCTCCGCCAGATGCCGGAACGAGTTCAGGGTGCAGGGAGTCCTCGCCGCGTCCACCCGCCAGGCGACGGTGCCCGCGCTGGTCACCATCGTCACGGTCGCCGTACCGCTCGTCTGGGTCGGCACCGCGGGCGGCGGCCCCGGCTTGCGGTCGCCGGGGTCGGCGGCGGACGGGTAGTCGCACCGCGGCCCGGTGGCCCGGGGGGAGACCGTGCTGTTGTCGGAGCCGCAGGCGGCGAGCGCACCGACGGCCAGCGCCCCGACGCAGCACGCCCCGACGAGCCGGGGGGACAGGCGCGACACGGTCATCCCTTCGCCACGGTGACGGTCTTCAGGAAGACGCGCTGGGCGGGCTTGCCGTCGGTGCCGACGCCGGCCACCCCCCGCCCGACGATGCCGTCCAGCACGTCGAGGCCGCCCGTGATGGTGCCGAAGACGGTGTAGCTCGGCGGGAGCTGGGAGTCCTTGTCCACCAGGAAGAATTGGCTGCCGTTGGTGCCGGGACCGCTGTTGGCCATGGCGAGGGTGCCGCGGGGATAGGTGGCGCCGGCGAGGTTCTCGTCAGCGAAGGTGTAGCCCGGGCCACCCGACCCGGTGCCGGTCGGATCGCCGCACTGCAGCACCGTGAGGCCCGCGCCCGTGGTCACGCGGTGGCACTCGGTGCGGTCGAAGAACTTCTTGCCGGCGAGGAAGGCGAACGAGTTGACGGTCACGGGGGCCTTGGCCGCGAGCAGCCTGGCCGTGACGGTGCCGCAGGTGGTCTCGATCGCCATCGTGTAGGTCGCCGCCGCGTCGATCGTGCGCGCCGGCGCCGTCGGGAAGTGCTGCTGCGCCGGTGCCGCCGGGGTCGCGGTGAGACCGCAGGCCAGCGGGCGGGTGTCCGCGGCGGCGGCGCTCGTCGGCGCGGTCGCGGGCGGCGTCGTCGGCGCGGTCGCGGGCGGCGTCGTCGGCGCGGTCGCGGCGGGCGTCGCGACCCGCTTGCCACCGCCACCGCGCAGAGCCCAGGCCGCGACCCCGGTGACGGCAAGCACGGTGACGACCACGCCGCTCGTGACGAGCGTGCGCCGGCGCCGCCGACGGGCCAGCTCGGCGCGGCGCTCGGCCTGCCGCAGCTGGCGCTGCCGCTCCAGCTCGCGCTGCCGCTTGACCGTGGCCACCGTGTCCTCCTCGATAAGCTGCCGACACCCGCGCGGGAGCGGCACAGCTCTGCGTGTCTACTACGTCAAGCCGAGAGGACGTCCGTGCTGGTCGAGGGGTTCCCGGCCGGCTCGTTCGGCACGAACTGCTGGGTGGTCGCCCCGGCGGCGGGGGAGCAGTGCGTCGTCGTCGACCCCGGGCAGGAGGCGTGGCCCCGGTTGCAAGACGTCTTCGATGCCCACCGGCTGCAGCCGGTCGCCGTGATCCTCACGCACGGGCATCTCGACCACACCTGGTCGGTCGTCCCGGTCTGCGAGGCGAAGGACGTCCCGGCGTGGATCCACCCCGCGGATCGCGCGCAACTCGCCGACCCCGGCCTGGGCTTCGGCCTGCCGCCCGGCAGCCCCGTCTTCGGCGGTCTCACCTTCGCCGAGCCGGCTGACGTGCGCCTGCTCGCCGACGGCCAGGTGCTCTCGCTCGCCGGGCTCGAACTGCGCGTCGACCTCGCCCCAGGGCACACCCCCGGCTCGGTGGTCTTCGGCTCCGCCACCGACGGTGTGCTGCTCGCCGGCGACGTGCTCTTCCGCGACAGCATCGGGCGCATGGACCTCGCCGGTGGCAGCGAGGAAGCCATGGCCGACTCGATCCGGCGCGTCGTGCTCCCGCTCGACGACGGCACGGCCGTCTATCCGGGGCACGGTGAGACGACCACCATCGGCCGCGAGCGCGCCAGCAACCCCTACGTGCGGATGGCCGCGCAGGGTGCCGCCGACTTCACCGTCGGGACCCGTCGGACCGGGCTGTGAGCGGGGTCCCGGAGGCCGTCAAGGGCACGGTCGATTTGCTGCCGCCCCAGGGGGAGCGCCACCTCGCCGTCCGGGAGGCGCTCGTCGCACCAGCCCGCCGCGCCGGCTACGGCTACGTCGAGACGCCCGCGCTGGAGCTGACCGAGCTCTTCGCCCGGGGCGTCGGTGACACGACCGACGTCGTGAACAAGGAGATGTTCTCCTTTGCCGACCGGGGTGGTCGCTCCGTCACGCTGCGCCCGGAGGGCACGGTCTCGGTCGTCCGGGCAGCGCTGGCCGCCTCGCTCGACCGGGGGCCGCTGCCGGTCAAGCTCTGGTATTCCGGCGCGATGTTCCGCTACGAGCAGCCGCAGGCGGGCCGGCAGCGACAGTTCTGGCAGGTCGGCGCCGAGGCCCTCGGCAGCGAGGACCCCGCGCTCGACGCCGAGCTCGTCGGCCTCGCGGACGACGGTTTCCGCGCCCTCGGCCTCGCCCAGACCGAGCTGCTCATCAACAGTCTCGGTGACCCCGAGGACCGGGTGGCCTACTCGGCGACGCTGCGCGGCTGGCTCGGCGACCGGGTCGGCGGGCTCGACGCCGAGACCGACCGACGGATCGAGCGCAACCCGCTGCGCGTGCTCGACGACAAGCGGCCCGAGGTTCGCGCGCGCACCGAGGGCGCGCCCCTGCTGTCGGCATCGCTGTCGGCCGCAGCCCAGGCCCATCACGACGCGGTGCGCCAGCACCTCACCGACACGGGCGTCACCTTCACCGACGACCCGCGCCTCGTCCGGGGGCTGGACTACTACCGGCGGACGACCTTCGAGTTCGTCCACCCGCTGCTCGGCGCGCAGTCGACGATCGGGGCTGGTGGCCGGTACGACGGCCTGGCCGAATCGATCGGTGGCCCCCGGCTGCCCGGCGTCGGCTGGGCCCTCGGCGTGGAGCGCACCCTGCTCGCGCTCGAGGCGGAAGGCGTTGCCGTGCCGACGCCCGGCGTGGTGGCGGTCTTCGGGGTCCCGCTCGGCGCCGCGGCCAAGTCGCTCCTGGTGCGGCTCGTGGCCGAGCTGCGCCGCCGCGACGTCGGAGCGGACATGGCCTACGGGGACAGGGGTGTCAAGGGCGCGATGAAGGCCGCGGACCGCTCGGGCGCCCGTTTCGCGCTCGTGCTCGGCGACCGTGACCTCGAGGCCGACGCCGCGCAGGTCAAGGACCTCGAGTCGGGGGAGCAGGACACCGTCCCGCTGCCCCGGCTCGTCGACGTACTCGTGGAGAGGTGCACGTCGATGAGGTCCGCACAGTGATGCGCACGCGCGACGCCGGGACGCTGCGTCCCGCCGACGTCGGCGCCGCCGTCGTCCTCGCCGGCTGGGTGGCGCGGCGGCGCGACCACGGCGGCGTGGCGTTCCTCGACCTGCGCGATGCGAGCGGGGTGGTGCAGGTCGTCGTCCGCGACCTGTCCACCGTGCACGACCTGCGGGCCGAGTGGTGCGTGCGGGTCACCGGTGAGGTCGGCGCGCGGCCCGCCGGCAACGACAACGAGGCAATCGGGACCGGGGCCGTCGAGGTCGTCGCGAGTGACGTCGAGGTGCTGGCGGAGGCGGCCGCGTTGCCCTTCCCGGTCGAGGGTTCC
>JAABUT010001747.1_pt1 | contig 23472 bp, 33 predicted proteins | sample 5559281 | NCBI WGS metagenome assembly JAABUT01 (sample SAMN10711880, study PRJNA513359) | rock metagenome | isolation source: Antarctica rocks | place: Antarctica: Victoria Land, Ricker Hills nord | collected 2016-01-04
AAAGACAAAGACAAAGACAATCCACACCTCCGCTTACCTGCGCCTTCGGCTGCGCCGAGGCAAAGCAAGTTGCTATACCCCTCGCTGACAGCTGAACTCTAAAGCTATTCCTTTCAAACTTGATCATGTAATTCCCAGTGATGAGCTGACTCATGATACCATGACAGTCGGGGGTGCAACAAAATGCTGCAATGTACATCAATGCACATGTTTGGATGCAGACTTTTGACTGCTGCTGTATGAACGACGTCAGCTGAGTCCGGATGCTAGATCTGAGCTGAGCGTTGCTGGCCACGAGTCACTAGGCACAAGCAAACATCCGTGGTGTAATGGTTGTTTGTACCTGAAACAATATGAGCGGCCTTAGCACAAGCAGTAGATCCTGACCGAGGATTAGGTCATGCAGTCCCTCCGGGCACAGGCACACGAATGTGAAAGGGCATACAGAAACTCTTGACCAGCTATGTCTATAAGCAGGGAGGCTGTCTGTAGGGCTGCCTGGGTGTATGTGGTAGCAAGTCGTTAACGAGTGCTTATGCTGCGCACGCTGGCAGAGAAAGGCTCATTGCTGCGTTACTGCCTGGTCATATGTTGTACAAAAATGCCACATGCAGCGGCAAAGATGACACATTTGATATACACGCACAGCGACAGCAATGAAGCTAGAGACACTGCCACTCTGCAATTGCTTGTTGCCATGGCATGCTTGCTGCTTACACTGCTTGGTTGTTGTTCGCCCTCCTTTTGCCCAATGTCTGCAGTCTAGGATGGTACCTAACCACATCAGCATACACATCAAGGATCCTGGGAGTTTGGATTTGCACAGATTCTCCACTTTGGGACCTAGACACCCCTTGGGCTACCAGAGCTTGAATTGGCCCTCGCCGTAAGCCATGACTACTCTTACCAGCATGCAATCCAACTGCTTCTGGGTGCTGGTTTAGCTTGTGCCTAATGGAAGCAATGACAGCTAGGGTCCAGTTCTGGCATCAATTTGGCTCTCCTGGCAACTGTTGCAAGCTCCCACACATTGCTCATTCCGCCCAGGCATTGTGGGTACTTCAGTTGAGCAGCAGAGATGATTAGGCGCTGGCTATCAGCAGGGGATTTGCCAAAGAAGCTGGCATGATTCAAAGTTGGGATGTTTGCATCAAAGGCACCAAATGGGGCTGAAGAGCTACTAGTAGGTGCCACATGTGTGCCATCCAGTAGCAGGGGCCCAAAGTCAACTGGTGGCAGCCTGCAAGTGCATGGGTTGTTTACTTACATGTACATGATTGCCTCACCATTTGAGTCAATCTCCAGGTTGGACATATGAAAGCTGACAATGGCAAGCAATGTCACACGAAACCAGCCCTGAGCATTCCAACAACGGCAAGTTTTCAACATTGGGGATGACACAACGATCAACTAACTTGTCAACTATTAACCTGCTGCCAGATAAACCTTTATTAACCCTTTGTAAAAAAAATCCCCTCCAAAAGGTTGGCCGAAACTGACGCCAATCATATTTTTCATTGTGACATGTTGCTTGACCTCTAAATGTCCCAATGTGATCATTTCCAGGCTCTTTGGGTCGTCGGCGGTTGTCAAACCACCTATTTTTAACTATAAAGCCAAATCAAGTCCATGTCCTGCAATATGCATCTGTCTGGCGCGGCGGGACACCAGTGGCCTCTGCAGCGTCTGAAAGCGCTTTGGGGAAGACAGGGTGCGGGGCGAAATTAAACACCCCTGGGCGAAATAGCGAAATGGCGAAATGCAGCTGGCGAAACTCGGCGAAATAGGTTACACTTGGACTCAGAATTTTTCAAAGGCTGCTAAATGCTTGTCTTGATGAGGTGCAACTATTCATGCGTTCAGGTAGTTGAGTTCAGTTTGCGCATTGCAGCGCTAATATGCAGGCAGTAGTACATTGCTAGTGGGCCTACATGCCATCTAGCACATCATTAACGTCAAATCGCTCAGTGCTGGTGCCAAAGTCTATGTTGGGCAATGCCTGCTGAGCAACATTGCCCTGGAAATCCAGGTCGAAAGCAGTGTCATTGCAAGCCATGCCAGTGTGGATACTACTGCGATCCTCATGCTGAATGTCATTGAGGTCAGCTTTGTAGTAGGCATCCAACATATCCACTCAAGCGTTCCAAAGCCCTTCTGCCTACTGGCGGCAAACCCTATAAATGTATTAGGGCTTGACTTTCGCCACTTTCGCCCAGCGGGGGTCGTGGGCGAAACCCCGGCGAAATAATTTCGCCATTTCGCCGGCATAATCAATTAATTTCGCCCCGCACCCTGGGGGAAGAGGAGGAACAGGTCAAACAGTCAAAGAATCAAAGTCCTTTCAAAGGTTGGGCATCGCGGTGCTGCCCGACTCTTACCTCCGTTGCGTAGTTGATACTTGGACTTGTTGCGTGTTTATCTGTTGCTGAATTCTGCGATCTGCCGACGGCAACGACCTCCAGAGATCCCTTGCAGTAAGTCCTGCAGGCCTGATCACTGCACTACCAACGTGTCCTCACCGTTGAATGGCTTCGAGCATGGCAGGCGAAGAGCATCTCGTCATGAACCCGGCGTGAATCCATCTGACATTCATTGTTGACTTGTCTGCGTGACGGGCCGAATCGGACTCAGCTGCTTGCTGTACTCAGGCTGATCGCAACACGCTTTCGGCGCACGGGCCGGTCTCTGATTCAACAGGTGGGCACACCAGTGCAAGGCTGCTCTCTTGTCGCGTTGCCTGTGCAAGCTCGCTCACTCAGTCTTCTGATGCACTTTTCGTTAGGTCAACCAGGTAGCCTCGTGTGCTTATCTTGTGTTCCCTGCGCATGGCTGACTGCGGCTGCTAAACTTGCTTAGCACTGCAGGTGTGCAGAGAGCCGCGGCAGACACCTTGTACTGTAGGGTGACAGTGGATTTGTGCTGGGCATGCTTTCCTGACCTGACCCTGCAACCCAGCAGGCAGCAGCTGCTATGCAGCATAAGTCGTAGGCACTCACCGTCCACCCATCAGCATGACAAGCACTTACAGCAAATTAGACACAGCTGGTCAGACCCAGCCACCTCCTGATGCGCAAAGGCATACAAGCGAGAAGCGTAGACACGCTGATCAATCTCCAGTACCCCATCAGCCTCATCAGAGTGCTGCATTCGATGAACAGCATCCTATGGTTGATGACGCAGCTGCCGCAAAGTCAAGGCACAGGGAGCACAAAGCAATGAGGAGAGAGGCCAAGAAAGCCAGAAGTACAAGGGCTGCACCAATCAACATGGTAGCAGCAGCAGCAGCTGCTGCACCAGCAGCAGTACAAGCTGCAGCACCCCAGACAGCAATGGCAGCATCAGCATCACAGGCAGCACAGCAAGTAAACCTCAGCGCAAGCAGTTTACAGCTAAACAGCAGCAGGGACAACTGCCAAGCAGCCACCGGACTTCCCTGGTCAGTTGCTGCACCTTCTCAAGGTGCCTTGAAGCTGGCTGGGGTCTGCAAAGAAACTGTTGATTGTGATGCAGCAGGTACAGCTCCTGCTACAGGCTGCATGCCATCATATAGACTCACAGTGCAGACTGCAGCATGCATGGTTGAAAGTGGTAAATGTGCAGTAATGCTTAATATACATTAGCTCTGCCAGTGATGCATCTGCACTATCTGTGGAATGCTCTGAGCATATTCAGTGCTGCAGTGTGAAGCTGTTTGTCTTTGTGGATCCACCAAGCAAGATCCGTTTCCAATCAGGCAGTTTGCTGTTTTTGTGAAGTTTCAGAGCAAGACATCTTTTTTATTACATGGCAGACATCCCTAAACTGTGGGTTAACCATACGACTCTGCAATTCTACAGCATGCCTTGAGCATAGCAACATTGAGCAGACCCCGCTCTGATCGCATTGCAGGCCCTTCAGCCCCTGTATCAGGGACAGCTTTAGTTCCAGAGGAGAAGAAGAGCATCAAACAGAAGAAGAAGAGGACAAGATCTCCTTCACAGACGGGGTTGCTTGATAACCAGGGGAACGACAATAGGCCTGGTTCTCAGTCATTGCAGGTAGGCACTGCTGACTCATAACTGTCCCACAACCTGGTCTTGCTGTTGTCAAGTCTCACCCCCTTGACTGTATATGGGCCAGCTACATGTGCCATCAGAAACTGGACACAAGCACCAGTCCCGTAGCCACAAGAGCTTGATTGACTGTTGCATGATTTGTAGCCTTGGCCAACATGTGATTTGTGTCTTGACTAATGCACGGTGCATGCATGCAGGCAACAGAGCCAGTGTTGCAGCAGGCAGATCCACAGCCTGAGCCCAGAGCCTTGGCAGAGGGCCCAAAAGAAGCTGCTAACCATGATGCATCAGGTATGGCTCCTGACATGCTGACACATTGAACTTGTATACTACCAAGCAGGTTCACAATGCAAGGATCAGCGCAAACCAGCAATGGTTTGGATATGTTTGCAGCCTGCTCAAACTTGCAACACACACAAGCCCTTTTGAGTTCCATGTGCTGCAGACGTGTTTTGCAAGTCCACATTCACTGCCATTAGATTTATGTATCAATTGCATGCTCAGTTACTGCAAGACTTCATTGGGGTTTACCTTGCATGTAACACATTTCAGTTTCTGGATTTATGCTCCAGGCACTGAAGGTCTTGGATTCAGGACAGGTGATGCCCCCAAGAGGAAGAAGAGGAAGATGACTCCAGCACAGAGCACTGACAACTTGGCAGCCAATAGGCGTAGCCACCAATCACTGACGGTATGCTCTCATCATTGGAACCATGGCTTGGCTACTACCATGTTGCCTTTGTTGTTTTCAAACTATTGTGAGATGCAAAACCTGCATCAAGCTGCAGATTGCATGCTTTGCATGAAACAGTCATTTGCAACAGCTGCTGGCAGAAGCAAAAAGCTTAGTGTGACAGGCGAGTGCCACTACATCAAAGCCTCATGTGCCGCAGCCAGCCAATCTTCACTCACATGTGGGTAGTACATGGTCAATAGTGATGCCTCGAATTTGTTGCAGGTTGAAGCTCCAATGGCACAACAGGCTGATCCGCAGCCCAGCATGAAAGCGCCTGAGCTTCCTAGTGAGCCCAAGGAAGCAGCTGGGAAAGCTAGCTTTATGAGCCAAGTAAAGCTAGCTGCCCTGCCCACCAGCCTTACAATCCCTGACAAAGATAGCTGCTGCATTGGGCAGCACATTGCAATTGGCAGTTGATCTTACCATGTTTGATGATGCATGCTTGTGTATATATTGTCAAACCCAAGCGCGCTGCACTTTGGCGCTTTCACCTGTACTGTCCTGCTGCCATATTTGTTTCTTGTTTAGTTTCCTTGTGTTGGGCATCTCACCTGCTTTGGCTTCTGCAGGGATACATTGACAGGTGTGAACGCTGGCTTGCTGAAGCTGTCCAAGGCAGCGCAAATCCTAAGTGCGTGGCTATTCACATCATGATTTTAGCTCATTATTGGGAATTTATGGTTGTGATGTATGCGTCTGACACTGAAAGTCGGAAAGCCTCTTTGCAACAGATCAGCAGAATACAATTCAGCATCAGAGGCCTGGCTAAACAACTTCAAGATCTGTTGCCTCCATCATGGATGCCTGCTGTGGTGAGTCTGCACAAGACACACTTACCGCTATGCGCTTGATGGACAGACTTTGTATGTTGCTTTTGTCCAGGATGTGCCCATAAGCCATGAAGATGTGTGTTTCAGGCTCTGCTGCATTGACTGCTTGTCACTGTCCTGCAACCTTTAGGGCAAAGGTCTTGCATGCATCGTATGCTCATCTTGACAGAGGTGTTCACATGACAGTTGTGCTTCTGTGGGATGAACAAAACAAAACAAATGCTGCTGAACCATCAGCTGTTGTGCTTGTTTGCAGGTGGTGACTGCTGGTAGGCTGCTGCGGGGGCGCTCACTGATTTGCCCTTTGCGGAGGCTGCTGTCCTCCAAGGTAGCACTCAGCAATGGCACTCCTCAGTTGCTGCACCCTGAAGACCTGCCACATGATTGTGCCACACAGACAGTCAGCTACCTCCCGGAAGCAGTTCAACCAACCCCTGACGACCAACGTTTTGCCATGTACCTTGGATGCTGGTCAGACACAGCACGCCAGGCTTCTGCAGCTGAGGAACCACCAAGGGATGCCAAGGCATCATTTAGCAGTCCCCAGATGCACGATAGGCAGACCAAAGGCAGAGAGCTGACAGCTCAGCAGGTGAAGCTTCAGTGCCTGACTGATGCCCTCTTATGTATCCTGAGTTCCTTGTCCAATACAATGCAAAGAAGCTTCATGACCCTCATGCATGTGTGAGAAGGCAAAGAACAGCTAAGCTGAGCATGCAATGCAGGCCTCTGCCTCAGTTGAGCTGCCAGCAGCAGATCAAGCTGCAGCAGCACCCCTGGAAGTTAGGATGGTCACAGACGCTGCTGAAGCGAGTTGTCAAGATCTTGAGGAGCCAAGACTTGCAAACCTTGAACAAGCCGAGACAGAGCCCATGTCAGATGTGGCATCAGCCAAGTCCAGGGGCGGGGAAGGCACACCCTCCCACATTGTACATGTACTGCTGCTTAAATCAAGTCTTGCATACCTGCATGATGACAGCCACATCCACAGCCTTGTCTACAGCTAGCTATGATGCAGCCAGGTGTGCCGTTAAGATGCAAGTAGCAAAGACAGATGTCCTATAGAGCATGCTGCAGTGCAACTTGCACACCCGTTGTGTGGCACAACAGACATGCTATAGGCAACATATCAAGCTGCTGGTGAACAAACATGCCCAGAACCGTAATACGAAGGTTCCATGATGGTTTCAAGCATGAGTAGAGCACTGGAGGTTGTGTTCTAGCTAGCTGTTTGTTGCACAGGCTGCGTCCACACTCAGTTCAGGTCAAGCAACCACTTTGGTAGCTTGTGAGCTGCCTGCAGCCGCTGCTCAGCCCCAGTTCAGTGAAAACCCTCATCCACTTGACAGTTGTGACTTGGGCAAGTCAGATGCCACTGCCAATGCAGCGCCTGCACAGATGACCAAGAGGCTCGCGCCTGTAGTGCCAGCGTCCAGAGGCAATAAGCTTACGTGCCAGGCTGAGGGTGACACAGCAGCAGGTACAGCTCATTGTTCTTGTGGTGACGTCATCAGCACAACAGCTGCAGGTCTTACCATTGATCATTGCGCTAAAACCCTAAACCTGTGCAAATCCTAAAACTGAGTCATGTGTAGACTCTTTGATAGCAATTGCAACCGCAACAGCCAAGAAGGCTGTCTGTTTGGTCAATCCGTGCGCCTGCCTGTCTGTCTGTCTGGCTGGCTGGCTGGCTGGCTGGCTGGCTGGCTGTCACCACAATTTCCATAGCCTGTCAAGGCCTGTCTGAGCCTGCAGCGTCTGATCTGTCTGCGTGTGTACCAGCATTTGTGTAATTGCCTATCTGTGTTCATCTGTCTGTCAGTCTGTCTGCCTCAAGATCTTTGCAGACCTTTGTCTGCCTTGTCATGCCCTTCGTGCCTGTGCATGCCTCGGGGGCACTACAGCACCACTCTGCAGCTCAGTGTGTGCTTGTTGTGCACGGCACTGGAGTATAACAAGTAAGGCAAACTCTAGTGTGTCTGATTGGTATGCATGGTGACATAACTGCCACAAGTGTTCGCGCTGCTGAGTTGCGATGTACGTGTGCACACAGGGCATACAAGCCTCCATGGCAAGAGCACATTGCCCATTGCTCAGTCAGCCCAGAAGCCACCTTTGGCTCCAAAGCCTGGTCAGAAGCCCAAGCAAGTGCCAGACCAGCAACGTGCTGAGGTATTAGCTCGGGATCCAGCTCAGCAGCAAGTTGAGCAGCCAGTCCAGTTGCCAGCTCAGCAGTCAGCTCAGGAATCAGCTGTGACTCACAAGCCAGCTCGGCAGCCATCTGTCGCTCAAGAGCCGGTTCAGGAGAGAAGTCAGCAGAAAACTGAACAGTCACCTCAGGGGCCAAATCAGAAGCAAGCTGAGAAGCTGAGGGTAGCCCAGGACCGTACTCAGACGTCAGCTCAACAGCCAGCTGGAACTCCCACCACAGGCCAAGAGCCCGCGGAGAAGATGGTCACGCAGCAAGATCAGCGGCAAGCTCAGAAGCCTGCTCAGCAGCCTGCTCAGCGACAGGTGGAGAAGACAGCTCAGCGGCCAGTTCAGAAGTCAGCTCAGAAGCCGGCACAGCCCCAGCCAGAGCACGAGAGCTTTGACTGTCAGGGCCTCAGGCTACTTCCCAAAGACACACCACTCTGCTGTGAAAAGGCAGTGCACAACCAGGCAGGACCTGACCAGACTGCTGCACAGCTCAACGCCTATCTCAGGCTTGATGACGATGGCTTGGCTTACGCATTTGCCATCTTGAACAAGGTAGCATTACCGCCATATGATGCCGCTGATGGGGCTGCACGCAAGAAGTCAGTTGCTGCAGAACTTGGTGAGTTCGCATGCTTGACTATGCAGCCGTCTGTCATGGTTCAATCATGTGGCAAATGCACATGCACTGATGATGTGCTGGAGCAGGACCTGCACTGGAACCTCGCGCCGCTCATGCATGCTTAGCAAACAGAGTCATCACCAACCACCTGTGTTGTGGTATGTACATGCAAGCACTTGTTATGTGAAGCATTTGTTGTGTCAATTGCTGACATTAAACAAGGGCGGCTGATCTGATGTGAGACTTTGAGTCAGTGCTTGTGCTTTTTGCAGAGCAAAAATGGCTGAAAAAGTATGGCCGCTATGATGTGCTTGTGCGCAAACTGCTATGGTGGAGAGCCTTCTGGAAACATGGCAAAAAAGATGCTGATGCAGCCCTGATCACCCGCGATGAGTTTGTTCAAGTGTGCCTGATGGGAGTGCAGCCTGCAATTGCAGCAAGGACAGACAAAATGACTGGTGTGTGTCATCCTGCCCAGGTCAGATGTCTACTCTCGCTTCCCGCATGATTTGGTGCTCACCTGGTGCTTGCGTATGCAGCCTTGTGCACATGCACAGGTTTGAAGCAGAATCTGATGTGACCCAATCACAGTGCTATTGTTGGTTGCAAGCATGTTTGAACTCGGTTCCCAATGTTCATCCCGAGCTTAGTCTACTCAACTACACTGGACACATGTGCAGAGTGGTCTGTGAGGCATAGTATCTCTGCAGAACAGAAGAGCACTTGCTGCTGTCTCTGCTTGCAGGTATGCAAGGCCTACTTGCAAATGCTTGGCAAGATATACGGTGATGAGCTGGTGATGCGACCCTACATCATGAGTGTGGATGCGTTAAATGCACAGGATACAGCAGGTACATGCCTTTGGCTGAAGTCTTGTGCACAGCTTGCAACAAGGCGCGTTTGCAGTGATCTGTTGAGGCATCATTGCTGCCTTCACATGCTGCTTGGTCCGGGTTTACATGCTGCTTTTTACATGCTGCTTTCACATGCTGCTTGGTCAGAAGATCCTTGCTGGTACTATGTATTCAAACTGGCAAACAGTTTATGTCATGCGTGTCCATGACAATAACAAAACTTATTAGTGATAACAACAATATAGACCGCATAAACAAAAAGTCGATAATCTTAATGATGGTTATAACACCAACAATAATGAAAATGGTCATGACGAAAAACAATGCCAACAGCAATAACAATAATCATAAGAATAATCACAATTACTATTATAACTGTTTTGCTTGTGATAATGTCATATAAAGATGATATATTTCAGCAAATGCTAGATGTGTGTGGTCTTGTCCTGTCCTGCTAGGCTGGCTTGTTGTGGGCAACACAATAGGGATGTGTGATGTCAGGACATGGAAAGCAGACACAACTATGTCATTCCAGATCTTTTTTGGCCCACCCACACACCTTGGACCTTTGCTTGACCAAACATCGTGACTTTGGGGACTGTACTGTCCTGCATTTTAAAAACATGGCCCAATCCATGCGCATACGCATATGTAAACTGCTATGTACTGCAGGAGCCGAGGCCTTGAGCAACTTCCGCCTTTTGCAGAAGCGCTTTGTGGTGTATCAGCCCAGCAAGGCAGCACCACGACCCACACCTGCCCAAGGGCGACCCCAATCTGGCCCTGAGCAGATCGTGAAGACCTCCTCCTGCCTCCAGCCAGGTAATGCAAAGGGCAACATCATATTCTAAGAAGGAGAAAACATGCCTAGTGTTGCAGTGGCTGCTGTTGCGACTGCAACGCCACAGCCAGTAGGACTGCAGAGTTGTCATGCAATTCCTGCAAGTGATTTGGTGCATGTACATGCGCTTGATTCACACTGCATGTGCTACTGCACAATAATGTCAGCAGCACCCAAGGGGTGAGCTTGATGGTGGTCTGCTTGTCTCCAAGACTGCAATGTGCAATGCAGGCCAAGATCAGCCAGCAGCAAGCGAAGGCAGTGACAGCGTTGATGTAGACATCATGGGCATGGAAGAGCATGACGATGCCAATAGTCAACCAGCTCTGTTAGGTACCCTTGCGCTTGTTTTGTCTTCCTACCCAGTGGCCACATTGCTTTAAACTGTCTCTCAACTGACTCTGCACATGCTGTTCATGCCCAAGACTGCTCAGTTGGAAAGCAAATTCTGATATTTTCTGTCCAATCCTGATGAAAAGAGTCTTTATACTGTCATGTAAAATTTGCATATCATACCATTTGTTATGCTGCAGATTGGGATGAGGCTTTGGTGCAGTTGTGGAAGACAGCGCAGCAGAAAGTGGGCCCTCTCAACCATGGCGAAGTCTGTGACCATTTAGATCCTGCTGCGCCATCTTGTGGGCTGCAGGTGACATTTGTCGGTGATGCTGCCATGTAGTAACATACACATGAGAGGCTGTCAATGTGCAATCCTGCACACACCGTTGCAGGCAACACAGGCTGACGCATGCCGTCATACATTCCTAAATGTCTTTTCTGGTGTTACAATTGCCTGTAATCAATGCAATGTGTCAACACAAGACACCACAACTTGCTTCATACTGCAGCAGCAGTGCGCCAAATGTGTAGCTCAACAGCATGCAGCAACTCAACAGGCCAACAACAGCCTGCTTGTGCTATGCAGAATGGCACCTGGCAGGCTGGGCGGTGCATTTCACAAGAGGTGGCTGACAATGTCAGAGTGCAGGATGCCATCAATGACAGCCTTCTGAACAAGCCACATGGCTTTTCCCATCTGTATTTTATTGATGGCACATTTCCTGGAGAGCTGCCAGAAGGTGTCACATGCCAAGATGATCTCCCAGGTCAGAAGGTTTTCTCCAGAGTGTGTTCATCTCTGTGATAGAAAGACGGTCTTGCGGCCAACCACATCAATGGTTCTGACATTAAAAGCACTACTTGTTGGCCCTGTTGTGCCAAGTGTCTATTACGCAAGAGCTGCCCTACTAGCTATAAACCTCATTGATTGTGTCATTCTTGCAAGACATTTGCTGCTACCACCCACATTGCAGCTGACTCCCCTCAGAGATTGAGTCTAATTATCTGGTCTGCACAGGTCTGTGGTGTGGCGTAGATCAGACCGCAAACCGGATGTTTCCGCCAGCTCTGCGGTCTAACAGGTCTGATAGCTTCTTCAAGCAGATGTGTGTAGAGAGCCATGGTGCTGCTTCCTTCACGCTGTTTGCAGCCTGTGGCCTGGCCACCAACATCACTCCCTTCCATCAAGAGACCAAGAAGAGGAGGGCTTTCAACTGTGGGACTGGGGACTTCATCGTGCAGCCCCTCTGTACAGCAGACAATGTCAGGTGAGCCTCTGTCCTCACAGCCTCACAGCCTGCTTACAATACAGCAACCAATTGAACCTGGCAGTAGCCAAAACAGGTCGCAGTTACAAGCATGCAGCACCAGTCACAAACACCTCGCTTGAGTGCAGAAATGTACAGAGTATCAAAAGACCCATGCCTTGTGGACCCATGCCAAGGCGCTGTAGACAGGTGCTTCTGCGCACCAAAAGTGTTGTCAGTCCAGTACCTGCTGCGTGACTCAAATGTTGGTCATGTGCAGGAAGTTAGAGAGGGTGCATGCAGCGGTGTTGGGGGCTCATGAGCGGCACGCCTGCCTGCTGCCCCTGGAGATGTACCTGGAGGAGGGCATCCCCCTGGTCTGCTACATACGCGACCAAGGCCATGCTCAGATGGTGGAGCTGCCAGAGCAGTCCTGCCACGCCTTTTTGTCCTTCTCTAATGCAGCTGCCTCGCCTCCCTGTATCAAGGTCAGCTCTCAAACCTAGTTCATGTGTTACCTATTTCAGTATGGCAGTTACTCATTTCAGAGTGTTGTAAACTGAGTGTCAAATAACAATACTGTCTGGCGACACTATCTCATTGCTGGCAGCCAACCTCACCAACACCAGACTCGGCTGTCTCTTGCATTGGCATGTCATGCAAACGTGAAATGCATAGCAGAGCAGGTGATCTATGATGTGGGGAACATCAACCAATCACCCCACACAGGATGCTTTGGAGGTGTCTGGGCTTGTACATATCACTCTCTAGCTTGACCCACAGAGGCAGACTCCACCAATGCACTTATGTTGGACTTCATCTGAGCACACTGTTGCATGGAAAGCTCACAGCAAATGTTAACGGTTGCAGGTGTCTTGCAACGACTGGCACTTGGAGTCAGAGCTGAGCAGTGCGTACCTGCTGGAGAAGCTGTTGGCCAACTGTAGGCAAGCAGGTGTAGAGGCTGAAGTGGGTGAGGGCGGTGCAGACCCTGACATCTGGGTGGCGACCCCCTATGCTCTGCGACAGCCTTGCTCACTGCATGAGGAGACAGGAGAGCCCAAGTGCAAGCTAGGCCTAGATGGCACCTGGCAGCGCCCCTGGGCAGATGAGATGCAGGTCAGTGCACACCATCTAGCTATCCAGCACTAAGATGCTCAATACAAATGTCATGTTCATGCTCACGCTCACATTGATGATTGATCAAGGCTTTTTTTGCCATTGCGGCATGTTGCTGTTGCATCAACATGTGTGCACAGCAGCAACTTCTCATCATGGCCGTTGAATGGTGGCTTCCAAAGCAAATTTGAGACAGGTCCATTGGGATGCTGTACAGATGTCAATGTAAAACAGCAATCTTGTGCTGCTCATGTGAGTCAGTGATCTGTACCTTTTTCATGTGCTACGCATGTAATGCGTAGGACCCTGCATGTTGCCGCCGTACAAGCCATTACCTGAGATTGTAGTCTTCTTCATTGATACCTGCCACTGCACAGATGTGCACTGATGTAGTTGATATGATGTCATACCTTCACATGCTTGTGATTGAGTGCTGTAACTGCAAAACTTGTGGACAACAGTATGGTGATTTGTCCTCCAGACTCAGGAGTGCACTGAGGAAGATGTGGCTGAGCAAGCTGACACATGCAACAGATGCAGTGATGTGGAGGTGCTGCTGGTGCGCTGCGTGGAGAAAGAGATAGACAATCTTGAAGGCAAGCTCAAAGACACAACCTGGAATGCGCTCGTCACTACATCCCAAAGCCTCAGGGTGCTGCAGGTGAGACGCTTCAAACACCTGCAAACTCTACCGCTTGCTTGTATTGCTCGTTCCTCCAGGCATCAAGCTTGACGGCAAACAGAGATCAACAGCATATTTGCTGAGACTTAGTTTGCAAGCTAGCAAGAGCACCTTGCTATATGCACTATCCAATATGATGACATTGTATGATTGGTCATGGGACCTGTTGCGTGCCTCACTTTTCTAGTTTTTAGCTAAAGTAGCAAAGTCTCCTTCACTTTCAGCCCAAGTCACAAGGCTGACTCATGGCTGTGCAGAATGCCTTGCCTGTCCTACTGGACCTGGCAATCCGTGCTGGGTTGGTAAGCTCTGATCAAGCTGGGTACTTCTCTAAGGAGTACATGCACCGCCTGATCCACCTGGTGCAGAAGGCTTTGGGCACAGTGGGCCTGGACACACCTCTGCACCAGGCTGAAGCCTTTCTGGCTAACCTTCAGCCCAAAACGCGTTCTAAAGGTACATGGAGATTCAGCGGCGGTCTTGTGTCACTTCCTGTGCATTGCACTGATGTTTTGATCACGCAATGTGTGCATGCTGTTGTTTGACATGGCTATGTTGTGCCTGCTGACACCCATTCAGGTCTTTTTTTACTTGTAACCCTGCATGCAGCATATCTTGCAATGTGGATTGTTTTGCAAGGAGATGACTCACATTTTGCTTTTTTGTGATAGGCAGCAAGGAGGTGGATGTAGGCAATTGTGGGTCAGCTGAGGACAGGCACGCCTCTCACATGTCCAGTGAGGTCAAGGGGATGGTGAAGAGTGATCAGGTTCGTTTTGTTTACTTGTGAGGCTTTTCTCTGCACATGCATACATAGGGCTTGCTTTGCACGGCACCCTCTGGTCATCATTCTTGCCACACTGGGACAGACTGCGTCCTGCATGTAGGGCACCATTTTGCAGCAAAAGAGCACATGTGATGATTGCAGGTGTTTAGTGTTTTCATGCACCTTCAAGATGCTGCGGACTGTAAGGTCAGCTGCAGCACAACTGCAAGCAGGAAGAAGACTGCTGTCGCCGTGTTGAAGCACTTTATTGAGGCTGTGGAAGCCCTAACACAGACTGAGTTGTTAGAATTGAGCATGCCCACGTTGAGGTCAGTGCAGATCTAGCTGTTTAGAAATCATACATCATGCACACGCTGCAAAAACCTCAACGAGGGGTGGCTGTTCAGCTCACAGTGGTGTTGGGTGCATGATACACAAATCACAATTTCAGTGAGTGGCAGCTTCAGCATCCACAACCCGCAATCTTTGGTCCTATGTGAATTCCCAAAGCGGGGCAAACAGAGTTTCACAGTGCTTGTTGAAGCAAACCCCTGCAGAAACAAAAAAGCTTTCGTTGTGCAGGGCACACTGGCTGTTGGCAATGCAGAAGGAGTTGCAATCATCCAAAGTTGTCAACAACAGACTGGACTTTGGCAGACTGAGCAAGGCCAGGGAGCACAGGTGCTGCCTGGAAGAGCTGCATGACCATCACTGCCAAAATTTGGTGCAACAGCATGCAGAAGAGTGGGGTGTGGCAGACTACGGAACATACCTTTAAAAACAGTTTCATTTGGAAGTCAGATATGTGCCCCGGGGTGGCATTTAAGTCTACCTCAGGGCAATCACATTATGTACACGGTAGCAGTATTGCTGCCATCAGCTCATGTGCGTCTATCACCAGTCCCCAACCATGATGTATGATGTCATGATTGTCCGTACTCTGAAACATGTTTGTGGTTTGTCAATGGATCCAGGACACAAAAAGATCTGGCAGCTGTTCATGGCTGCCCACGGAATTGCGGCTCACTGGTAAGTCAAGCTAAGCAGAGTTACAAACAAAGCACAACTGCAAGTCAGATTATTCGGTGCATGCAGCCAACAACACATTGTAGGCATTGCTGAGACATTGGAATACTGTTTCAGCAGGACAGGAAGCTGCTATGCATGATTGCTCACAGACTCCAAGCTTGCTGGCCCGACAAGGTAAGCAGGGTGAACAACAAAGAACCGCGTGCAAATCATGGCAGACAACATGTGCCAGTAGTGTCATCACAATGATACATCATACTATGCTCACACAACAAATCACTTTTTCAGCAGAACATCACGCTACTGCGCATGACTGCTCACAGAATCTGGGCTCACGGGCTTGTCAAGCTGAGCAGCGTGACTAATAAAGCACAGCCTTCAAATCACATAGCAAATGCATACAAGCAGTGTCATCAGCATTGTATAGCATTGTTGACTCCACACTGGCTCAAGGGAAGATCATGCTGCCGTGCATGACTGCTTTCAAAATCCAGGATCGCTCGCCTGTCAGGGTGACTAGCAAAGCACAGCGTGCCAATCACATTATACAGCCAAAGCAGATTATCAGTGCTATTAGCACCATGTAGCACTTTTGACTCAAAAGATATTGTCCCAGCACGCATGACTGCTCAGAGAACACCAACACATCCATAACCTTTCGTTGTCATCAGCACTGATAACAACTGCCGACACACATGTAAGTGCCAGTCAGACAGCTGTATGCGCATACGGCAGCACGTTGATGTGGCCACGATAATATGCCCACTGAACAGATGTGTCATGAGGAGTGTGCGTGTGAGTAATGCGCCATTTCAATACCATGCATGGGCACACCCTTCTCCCCCAATGCCATCTCTTGCTGGGGTTGTGCAATACATTTACGCATCTAGGACTGCCTGTCAACAAGGCAGTAAAGTTTGTGTCCGATGTAAAAGTATGTCATAGCATGTGGCAAAAAACCGAACAGTTCGCTGAAACAACAACAAAAGCAACACAGACCTATTAGCTAACAGGGTACAGGTACGCCAAAACTGTAACCTAGAAATCATGTCTAATACTAAGGTCTGTCACTTGTGGTAAGCTATCAAACACTGCAGATAAGCTGCTTGTGCTCACAGAAGAAGAGCTCTTCCTTGATTTGGCTTTTGTTTGAGGTAGCTGAACTACAGTCTCTGCAGCTGAAGGTTCAGCAAGAGTGCCATGCTGGCAGGGGCAGTCTGCTGGCCCCGCATGTGATGTAACCTCCTGCAGACACCACACAGCAGATGGGATCTTGCACAATGGAGGCTTTGCAAGTAATGCATAAGACATATGCTGAGGGCTTTGCGCAGACATTGCTTATGCAAGCATTGCAAGCCATAGCAGGCATCAGCTTTAGCTGCCGGGACAATGTCCACACTTACCATGCAAGCATCAACAACAAGATAGGTGGCAGCACAGCGTAGCTTGCACACCTACAACAAAGCACTATGTGCACTTCTTCAATATGACAAGTCCACCATAAGAGACAGGTACACACCTTGACAGAAGATGGGTCAGCTCTAGTCTTAGATACTGTGGTCGGTGATACCGGGAGAGCGCCTCTGGTCATGGTGCCTTGCACTCTTTGTGCTAAGCCATGCATCGTCATGCTTTGTGAGGCAGTCCCACTGCTGTGCGCAACCGCTGCTGCTAGCATGTCCCCGTGGTCAGTGATGGCCTCCTCTGTTACATCTGGTGGACTACGGTCACTTACTGCTTGAGAATCATCCTGCCAGAAAGAGGCTGTTGCACCACTCTGACCGCAAGTTGAAAACGCACAGCATGTAGCTTCTTGCTTCACGGCATCTGATGCCAGGGGAATTTCCTGGCCAGAGCCAGATGCAAAGATGAGAGCCAATGGATCTGGCTTGGGATTGATGGTCGGGGCTGACACACAGGTGGGCTCCTCCTTAATGCCATGCTGAACTGTGTGGCATTGCTTAGCTGCAGGTTGATCTGCAATTTCAGCTTTTGCCGCCATATCTGTGAGAAGATTGCTCAAATGCTCCTCTTTCACAGCCTGCAGAAGAGACAAAGGGCTCAACAATGGAGGTGAACATGCTCACAACACTGAAATCAAATACTTGCTGTTGTTGCTGCCATCACATCGAGGCTCTAAACTTGTGCATTCTGCTTACCTCCTGCAGCTTTGGAAAGTCAACAGTCAAGACCTTGTTGGCATTGTTGCCAGATTGACTAGAGCTCAAGGAACGCGGCTCATGCATTTTGCATATTGTGCCTCTTCCTATGGTCACTTGTACAGTGCCAGCTTGAGCAGCCACGAGGAGTGAGCAAGCAGATTGCCAAGCTGAGAATGTCAGTCAGGCAGCTTAGCGAGCTAGTTGCTGATGCTTGCAAGGACAGCAGAACAGTTTGTCATGGCCAGACGTAACATTATGCCGGCTCGCATGTAAAATGAGCTCACGTTGAGTTTGCGGTGGCGTCAACATGCAACATTGCAATTAGAGGGTCTGCAAACAGGTGGCAACCGTCCTCATCCTCTTACATACGATTCCATTGCGCAGGTGACATAGGTTGATGTTCCGTTTCTTTCTGTTCTGTTGATAGTCTGATAGATAATCTTCAAGCATAGAGGTCATCACCTCTGAATCCGCTGCAGATTGTAAGACAGCTCCACAAGCAGCCCTCAGAGCAGCTTTCCTTGCCTTCTGCTTCCATTTCATCTTCTTGTTCCTACGCTGTTGGCTTGCTCTTTGCCCTACCTTCAACTGAAGTGTGTAACAAGTGTGGATGCGCAAGATTTTCTGGTAAGAGCTGCGGTTTGAAGAACATCAGTGCCAGAAGTCTTCTCTGTGCTAGGCATTACCTGTACTGGTAATGTCTTAATTGCAAGGACAGCAGGACTTGCATCCCTCTCAGCTGCCTTTGTCAGCTTCCTCTTTTCACGCCTTGCCTGTCTCCTGTTGCAGCCAACATGAGGTGTGCCAGTGGCTGCCATGGCAGCACCCTGACAAAAAGAGCCTGCCCAAATGACGTGAGGAGCTGACTTTCGCAAATATTGATGTGAAAGTCGCCTGAAGGAGCTGAATAAGCGCCCGGGCAGGTTCGCGGTCTGGTTAGTATGAAGAAGTCCACCACCAAAGTTGCACCAAGGTCGTGCGAGCGGGTATGTGGAAACGCATGCACCGAGATCGCTGCAAAGAGTACTGATTAGTGGGGTGTCGCTGTCGAAACACTTTGAAGTGTCGCTTGACATGTTGGCATTACTCCTGACGGCTGCTAGTTCAGGCTCTCGAAAAATGCTGTGGCCTGAAACGCAGCGCTACTGCCGCTTGCCTGCAGCATCCTGTGACTCGCTATACCTTGCAGCGTGTTGGCAGCTGTTGTTGTATTGTTTTTGTTTGGTGTCCTAAGGACCAACTGGGGGCCAACAGACAGAGTTCTGTCGTTGTGAATTCAGTCAGACAAAACACACTTCCTACGAGAAAAGCATTTCCTGAGAACACCACCACATGCATTTGGCTCACACTTGGCTATACTGTACAAGTTTGCTGAAAACGATTTGCATACTTGTTCCTAATGTGACTGTAAGCTAGACCATCAAAGATAACATGTTGTTCATCCTCTACATCTTGGAACGAATGACACAGCTGACAACGCCTGTCCTTCCTTACAGTGCCTACCCAACGTCCTGTATCAAGATGCTTTTGCTTTGCTCGCTCAATGACTATTGCAATGCCGACTCATGAAAAAGGTTCTGCTGTGACAGAAGAAAGGTGATCAGCTCCTTATGCCAACTTGACCAATGTAAAGCATCTACCCGAACAGTCCCATCAGCTTGAAAATTGAAACCCTCCATCATTGCAAGCGTGACAAGGCAAGTGTTGTCCAATCCCATGTCTTGTGGTGATAGCGCAAATTTTGTTGCAAGAAGTGGGTTTGAAGAGGAACACGGCCCAACGCTGCTAGTACAATCTCATTTGCTGTGGACGTCCAAATTTCTAACAAACTTTTCGGAAAGCTCTTGTGCAGGATTTCTGCAGCCGCACCATAGCTGCGATTCACGCCCCAGACCTCAACATAGCTCAGAATGGGCGGCACAGTAGTTTCAAATAGCTTGCATTGCAGAGCAGGGTCCTTGATGCCTAGGATTGCACACTGCCGCTGCATAGTAAACATTGCCTTCCTAGCCGCTGCCACCAAGATCCCTGTCCCAAAAGACATGTCTCCGGTAGCATGAAAGGTGAAGCTAAGATACTTATAGCTCTCCACCCTCTGCACAACCAGTTGCTAGTTGCTACACACCTGATTATCTGGATGTGGGTGGTTCCCAGTTTCTGGAACTCAAAGATTCCATATAGCAAAACCTGTGTCAGCACACATGCATTTTAGCATGCTGCATAAGACAGAGCCCCTAGGCATGTTGATAGGACTCAATGCAGTCTTTGAGTCAAGGTCATACCTGTACCAATTCACACTGCAATGTGTCCATGTCCACATTGGACGATACTGTGTCAATGAAGCCAGTGTGACTATTCAACAATTCATTAAATTCAACAATGCATTCAATTGACCAAAGTTGTTGAATTGAATGAATTGTTGAATAGTCCATGGTTTGCTTCTTGAGCTGGCATATGTTTACTTGATGCAACACCACTAGTAGTGACAGCATCAAGAAGCAGAATGTCAGTGCCTGCGACATTGTTATATATGTTTCGTAACTGACATCAGTTGGCTCAAGCAGAATGCGACTTCTCCTTACCAGCAAGCATTTACATGTGCTCCTTCCTGTACTCTCCTGCAGGTAGAGCCTGCAACATATTCCTCACTGTTATGTGTGTGCCGTCGCGCACTTGCAATCTGGTACACACCTTTCTGCAGCTCTTTCTGGCTCAGTCATGACCCCTGATCTGCCACTGTACACATAGGTCGGTTGCAGGGAAGTACAGCTGCAGGGATATACAGCTGCAATTTACCCAAGTGTACAGTGGCAGATCAAGGGTCATGGGTTGAGCCAGAAAGAGCTGCAGAATGGTGTGTACCAGATTGCAAGAACGCGACAGCACACACATCATGACAATGAGGAATATGTTGCGTGCAGGAGAGTACAGGGAGGAGCCAATGTACTTCCCTGCAGGATGCGACTCCACGTCGATGTACAGCAACCCCAGAAGTGCTTACGTACTGGTCTATTCCTGTTATGTACACTGCAATACGCTGCAATGTAGCAAAACACTATAATACGACACTATGGTTGTTGCCACAGTGTGACTCAACGCCATGATCACTTCGAGATTGCTACCGCCTTTGCAGTATTAATTCCTGTGCCTCGCTTGGCCCCTTGTGTGCTCTCTATCGCTCGCTGCAACGCTATCAGACTCGTGCGTCTACTCTGGCAATGCAGGAATGCTGTGGCGTATAATGCAGCGCTACTGCTGCTTGCCTGCACCATCCTATGACAGGGTATGTTGGGTGGATTGCCTATCCAGGATTGCCGTGAATCAAGCGTGCAACGCGTAAACCTTCGGAGCGCGGGTTCACGCCTTATCAAAGCTAGCCATAATTGCAAGGCCTTTGTACTTGCACGCTTGCTCGTACGGATTGATTGAGCTTTTTCAGCTGCTTCGTGCACACAATGGACCTTGCTGCCACACTTTATCTGTTAACAAAGCTGCCCCGCTGGCAGATCCCAGCGAGTCAGGTGACTGTTTGTTGGCGTCGTCAGCAAGAGAGTGACGTTTTGCTCCTGAGCCCTCCCTGACATCACTCGCGGAAAAGATAAAAGGCTGCCAACCACAACTCGGAGTAAACGCAGGCAAGTGCTGGCACATCACGCACTCGCGAGAACTGATCGTGTCAACTTCCCGTATACCAAGCTGGCTCTGTAGCTTGCCTCCACTTTGCGCAGACAATTGTACTGTAAGCATTTTTCAAGGTCGCACCCTGCAGGCGATCGCCGATGGGACACATACGATCCATTGAAGAAGGCTATCCTGAAGCGTCGAGGCAAGTGCAGCCAAAAATGTACAGTCTGGTTTACGACAACACAAAAAGAGGAACAGACGGTGTGGGAAGGCTCGTGAAGGTTACGCAGAATGTTGATCCCGCTTTGTAACAGCCAGCCAAATTTGTCTGCTTTGTCAAATATGCGTGTAGACAAGTTAGCTTACAGCACAGCTGTTTCTACATCACTGTTGATGGCAGAGCAAAATAGCTTCAAAGTTTTGTTATGCTTCAAACTGTTGGCATGTGAATTAGAGCTCTCCTGAGCTTCAGTGTAGGCTTGACTCAGAGACATTTCACATATCATGGTTGTGTGCTTCATGATATGGTGTCCATCAACCAGTCATTTTGTGGGCTGAGTTGAGCTGTGTGCAAACTGTTGGTTGCAGCGGGTTGGGGCGCCTAAGTCTTGAGCTGCTGGCACGTTGTGTAGCACCTGAGGACGCCAAGAGAGGTTGCAGCTTTTCAACTTGTACGCAAGCAGTGGTTGCACGTTGCAAGTAAGTTTTGCTGTCTCTCACACTCATTTGCTTTATCACTGTGTGTGCTATGCAATTGCGTCAAAGCTGATGTCAGTGCTGTTTTGATATCATGCTGTGTCGACGTTTGCAGAAATGTGCAAGTGACGTGTGACTTGTGTTGTTGTTGACAGCTGTACACAATCATAAATGCATCATAACTGATGTGATGGCAAGCGCATCATGCGCTGTGCAGAACAGTTATTGTGTCTTGGAATTTCTAGCGAAGTGATTAGTGAAGAATGACCAATGTTGCAGGACATTCTGCAACAGAGATTAATGTAGATTGCACGCCCTCTCAGCTGTGTACAGTGCTCACAAGGTACACAGCTGTTGACACTGTTAATCTGGAAAGGTGTCAGCTCGGACAGGTGCAAACACCCAGACCTGTAGAGATTGAGGCCCGCAAGCGGCATTGGCTGTATGCATAGAGGTACCTGCTGATTGCATAGTGTCCATCAGCCTACCTCAGGTCAATGTCTTTGACAATGTCGTCACATTGACAAAGCTGACCTCCTTGAGGGTGGGGTGCATGTTCTTTTTTGGATCTTATCGATTGGTGCCAAGTTGACAGAACTGCAACACCTAGAAATGATGTGCATTGCTGGTCTTTAAAATGCACACATCATCATGTGGGGTTTCATGAACATGACTCACCTGCAACACCTGGTGATGTCTGCCCGTATACCACTGAGGGTGCTGCAAGCTTTGACAAATCTGACAACCCTCATGTTTGATGGAGGACCTTTTATGTATGAGGCAGTTATGGCAGGCGGCCTTTGCCCTTTGTTGCAAACTCTGAGCAACCTGGTGAACCTGAACTTTACACAGTCCAACTTGTTTGCATGTCAAGTGCAATGCATCAACACAATGACACAGCTTAGGTCTGTTGCCTTTGGCACATGCAAGCTGGCATCACTGACGTTATTATGTGCTTTGACGGGGTTGCAACACATTCGTTGCTGGTGCAAGATGAACGGAATGTTGTGCATGGCAGAATTGCACGACAGGTGGTCTATATATGGTCACATTCCAGGCGGCACAAGTGCCTCAACCAACAATGTCTCAGTGTAGATACCAATAGCAGCCGGCAAAGCAGCAGTGATCTTGAACAACCTGAAATATCCATGTTTACACTCAGTAGTGACACTGATGGAGACGGTGATGATGCAGCTGGCGATGACACAAGTGACATGCCTTGATACTGTAACTATTTAGCAGTGGTTGATCTTGCTTCGAGTAATGCAGACAGTAAGTTTCAATCAGATTTCAATGTGAAAGCAGTGGTGCAAAAGAGATACCACACACGCGGCCACAGCTTGAAGCAGCATTTGTGGCATTGCTTCCAAAAGTCCTGTAAAAGATTAGAATGTGAGTCAAGAAAGCAAAACGAGTCTGCCCTGCACTTGGATTGACACAACGTGATCAGGATTCTGGACAATCATGCACATACTGTGATGTGCGCATCCCACTCCCAGGCATTCTTGGGAGCATGTACCTCATGAGGTCCAATCCACCCAGGAAGCAACACAAGTCCGCTACAAATATGTAAGGTGTGAACCTGTGTGCTTGCGCTCACATTGTCCAGGCTGACTCTAGGATCCTCTCCAGGGCTGTGTCTCGGTAGGGCATGAGCGTTGTTGTCAATATAAT
>JAABUT010001748.1_pt1 | contig 23466 bp, 15 predicted proteins | sample 5559281 | NCBI WGS metagenome assembly JAABUT01 (sample SAMN10711880, study PRJNA513359) | rock metagenome | isolation source: Antarctica rocks | place: Antarctica: Victoria Land, Ricker Hills nord | collected 2016-01-04
CGAGTAAGGTGCCCCGCATGACACTGAGTAGACGCGGACTGATCCGTGCGACCGTCGCGGCCAGCCTGGTGGTGGCCGTCGCCGCTGCGACGGCGGCCTGCGGAAGCTCCAGCGGCGGAGACAGTCAAAGCATCACGGTGTACAACGCCCAACACGAGGACTTGACCAAGCTGGAGGCGGACGCGTTCACCGCGCAGACCGGCATCAAGGTCACCTTGCGCAACGGTGACGACTCCGAGCTGTCCAATCAGCTCGTGCAGGAAGGCTCAGCCTCACCCGCGGACGTCTTTCTCACCGAGAACTCGCCCGGTATGACGCTGGTGGACGGCAAGGGCTTGTTCACCAGTGTCGACCAGGCCACTCGCGCCCAGGTCCCCGACCAGTACGCCGCCAAGGACGGCAACTGGGTGGGTTGGGCCGCGCGGTCCACGGTGCTGCCCTACAACCCGACCAAGCTCACCCCGGAACAGCTGCCCGCATCCATCATGGATCTCGCCCAGCCGCAGTGGAAGGGCAAGATCGGCATCTCCCCGTCCGGGGCGGACTTCCAGGCCATCGTCAGCGCCGTCGTCCAGCTCAAGGGTGACGATGTTGCCGCCGCCTGGTTGAAGGGTCTCAAGGAGAACGCCAAGATCTACCAGGGCAACACTTCGGTGATGAAGGCCGTGAACACCGGAGAGGTCGAGGCCGGGGTCATCTACCACTACTACTGGTTCGGGGACCAGGCCGAGAGCGGAGCCAACAGCAAGAACGTCCAGCTGAAGTATTTCAAGAACCAAGACCCCGGCGCCTTTGCGAGTGTGTCCGGCGCTGGTGTATTGAAGTCCAGCAAGCATTCCGACGCTGCCCAGAAGTTCGTGGCGTTCCTGACCAGTCAGAAGGGCCAGCAGGTTCTCTCCGACAGCAACGCCTTCGAGTACAGCATCGCCAGCGGTGTCCCCGCGAACCCGAAGCTGGTTCCCCTTGCCGAGCTCAACCCGCCCAAGGTCGACGTGTCCGCGCTCAACGGACCGAAGGTCGTCGACCTGATGCGCCAGGCGGGCCTGATCTGAGGTGATCGCCCTTCGCGCACGTGCGAGCAGGAGCACGGCGATTCCCGCTGGGCTCCTGCTCCGCGTGGGTGCTACCGCCGTGGCGCTCTTGGCGCTACTGCCGCTGTTCTACGTCGTCGGCTACGCCATCGGCGCCGGCTGGGACGAGGTGTCGCAGCTCGTCTTTCGCGCGCGAACCGGTGAGCTGCTGTGGAACACCGCCCGGCTCACGGCGCTGACCATTCTGTCCTGCGCTGCGTTGGGCCTTGGCTCGGCCTGGTTGGTGGAGCGCACCAACCTGCCGGGACGGCGCATCTGGAACATCCTGCTGGTTGCTCCGCTGGCGGTGCCCGCCTTCGTGAACAGCTACGCCTGGGTATCTCTCGCGCCGTCCATGCAACACCTGGGCGGCGCCTGGCTCATCGTCACGCTGTCCTACTTTCCGTTGGTGTACCTGCCGGTGGCGGCGATGCTGCGCGGGCTGGACCCCGCACTGGAGGAGACCGCCTACGCCCTGGGACTGGGGCAGTGGGCAACTTTTCGACGGGTGGTGCTACCGCAGCTGCGCCCAGCCCTGTTCGGTGGGTGCCTGCTGGTCGGCCTGCACCTGCTGGCGGAGTTCGGCGCCCTGCAAATGCTGCAGTTCCCCACCTTCACCACTGCCATCTACGACCAGTACCAATCCTCGTTCAACGGTCCGGCCGCCAATGCCCTGGCCGCGGTGCTGGTGCTCGCCTGCCTGGTGTTGTTGCTGGGCGAGCTGAAGCTGCGCGGGCGCGCCCGATACGCCAGGGTGGGCGGCGGCGCGGCCCGGCCTCTACCCAGACTGGAGCTACGCGGCGCGACGCTGGGAGCCTTGGCGTTCATGGCGGCGTTGATCGGCCTCGCGCTGGTGGTGCCGCTGGGCAGCCTGGTTCGCTGGCTGGTCACCGGAACGTCCACCGCGTTTCCGGGCGCCACCCTGGTCTCCACCCTGCTCAGCTCGCTCGGCCTCGGGGTGAGCGCCGCAGTGCTCACCACGCTGCTTGCGGTGCCGGTGGCCTGGCTCAGCGTCCGGCACCACGGCCGGGCGGCGACAGCGCTGGAGCGCAGCACGTACTTCGCGAGCGCCCTGCCGGGCATCGTCGTGGCCCTGGCGTTGGTAACCATCACCATTCGCTTCGCGCCGGCGTGGTACCAGACCGGCCCGGTGTTGGTGGCGGCCTACGTCATCCTCTTCCTGCCGCTGGCCATGGTGAATGTTCGTGCCGCCTTCGAGCAGGCGCCGCCGCTGTACGACGAGGTGGCCAACGGGCTCGGTGTGGGAGCACTGTCCCGGCTTGTCCGCGTGACCTTGCCCCTGATCGGTCGCGGGCTCGGCGCGGGCACGGCGCTGGTGTTCCTCTCGGTGGTCACCGAGTTAACGGCAACGCTCCTGCTGGCTCCCATCGGCACCGAAACGCTGGCGACCAAGTTCTGGAGCTACAGCAGCAGTCTGTCCTACGGCGCAGCTGCTCCCTACGCTGCACTCATGGTCCTGATCTCCCTGCCCGCCACTTACCTGCTCACCAGGGCGGCCGACGAAGGTCTGCCCACGTGAGCACGCTGACCGTGCGCGGCGTGCACAAGAGCTTCGGGGCCACCCCGGTGCTCAACGGCGTCGACCTCGAGGTCGCGGACGGGTCCCTCACCGCCCTGCTCGGCGAGTCCGGCTGCGGCAAGACCACCCTGTTGCGCCTGGTCGCCGGATTTGATGACCCCGACGCCGGCACCATCGGATTCGGCGAACAACTGGTGTTCGGGCACGGGCGCTCGGTCAAGGCCCGCCGCCGCCATGTGGGCTACGTGCCCCAGGAGGGCGCGCTGTTCCCGCATCTGGACGTGGCCCACAACATCGCCTTCGGCCTGCCCCGCCAACAACGGCGCGCTGGGCAGCGGGTGACCGAGCTGCTCGAGCTGGTCGGGCTGAGCGCTGCGCACGCCTTAAGGCTGCCGCACCAGCTCTCCGGCGGGCAGCAGCAGCGCGTGGCACTGGCCAGAGCGTTGGCCCCGCAGCCCACCCTGGTGCTGCTCGACGAGCCGTTCTCCTCCCTCGACGCGGGCCTGCGGGCCGAGACGCGCCGGGCCGTGTCCGACGCACTGCGCACCGCGGGGGCGACCGCCGTGCTGGTGACTCATGACCAGACCGAGGCGCTGTCCATGGCCGACGAGGTCGCGGTGATGCGGGAGGGGCGCGTCACCCAGTTCGGAACCCCCGCCGAGGTGTACGACTCCCCGACCGACACGATGACCGCGGCCTTCGTCGGCGAGGCGGTCTTGCTGCCCGCCACCGTCCACAACGGCCTTGCGCGGTGCGCGCTTGGTGTGGTGGTGCTGCAGGATCCCACGGCCGAGGGCCCTGTCACCGTGCTGCTGCGCCCGGAACAGGTCGTGCTCAGCGCGGACGGTAGTGGTACACCCGCGACGGTGACCCACCTCAACTACTACGGCCACGACGCCACCATCGGTCTGCGCGTGCTGCCCGAAGGTCCGGCGGTGCTGGCCCGGACGACCTCCCGCGACTTGCCGGCAGTAGACAGCACCGTCTGGGTGGCCGTTACCGGGAACGCGCACCACTACGGTGCGTGACTTTGTGAGGCACAAAAAACAGGAGCAGCGCGTGCATCGACAGCATCGCGGCGGTGCCACAGTGCTGGCGGACAGCTGGTATGCCGCAGCGCTCGCGGCCCGACCTGCCGGCGCGGGTCTCATCGTCAGCCTCGACGACGCGCTGCGCTGTCGGCCGGCGCTCAGTTGGTTCGCTGCGCGGTCCGGAGTAGCGCGCGGGCTATTGCTGACCGTTCTGGGCCGTCGCCATGCAGCGGTGCTCACCACCAACCCCGCACCGGGCGCACGGACCGCCATTGCCCTGCATGGCTTGCTGCGCCGCCGACGCGTTGTGCTGCTCGAGTACATACAGGAGATGCCCCAACCTGGTGGCCCCCACGAAGCACTGGTACAGCTCAATTTCCGCATGCTCAGAAGGGGCCTGTTGCCGCATGCCTTGCTCGTCGGCCAGGTGCTGACCGAGGTGGAGCGACTGCGCTACGCCGCAGCCCTGGGCCTGGGGCCAACTCAACTGGCGATCGTCAGTTGGCCCCGCAGTTCAACGAAGACAAACCACCGGCCGCCGGCGGTCTCTGCGCGAGGACGCAGCGTGCTCGCCTCCGGCCGGCGGACCGACTGGGACACCTTTCTTGCCGCGGCCGGTGGCGCCGACTGGGACGTGACCGTGGTGTGTTCAGCGTCAGATTCCGCGGCCGTCAGCGCGGCGACGAGAGATAGCTCATTTACTGTGTACAGCGAAATCTCCGCCGACGATCATCAGGCACTGGTGGAATGCGCCGACGTCTATGTCGTCGCCGTGCCGGAAACGGGCGGCAGCATCGGGCAAATCCGCGTCATGAACGCCACCGATGCGGGTACAGCACTCGTTGTTTCGGACGTCACGGGTGTTCGCGGCTACGTGGGGGCCAACACCGCGGCGATCGTCAGCCCCGGACAACCGAAGCAGCTTCGCGCCAAGGTTGATCAACTGCTCGCAGATCCACGACGCCGTGCCGAACTGGTCGACGAGGCTACCCGGGCAGGAAACTCCTGGACAATGAACGACTATCTAGACGCCCTGTGCGACACGATACGCAGCGCTATCACGTACCCAGGAACAGCGCCCTGATGAAGTTCAGCAGCATATTGATCAGCGTTTGGAAGAAGTCGGGCTGCACCGATGGGGGTGGCCCGACCGGGGGGACCACTGGCGGCGGTGCAGTGACCGGAGGCGGCGCCGAGGTCGGGGGCGGAGCACCGGTACCGAGGGTCAACGCGGCGCTGGTGCCCGGCAGGGCACGGCCGGCGTAGGTCGTCGCATTTCGACTGGCGTTCACGATGACACTTCCGTTGGTGAAGTCTCGCCGCCACACACCGGATTGCACCTGGCGCCGCGCGCCGAGGGGCGATCCCAGACGGAGGGCGTCGGCAAAACACTGCGGATATGTGGTGGATGCCGAATACGCGACGTCAGCGCCGTAGACGCCCTTCCCGTTGTCGACGAGCAGGAAGGTCGATAGACCGTAGCGTGCTGGTCCCTCCGCGGTCTGTTTGTCATGACTCAGTGTCTGACTGCCATTAGCCAGGGACCATTCCAGCCACGACACCTGCTCGCTCCAGCGACCGTCCTCGATCGACGCGGGGACCGAGCCGTCGCCGCCCGCTACGAAGTACTCCGAGTTCGGGATCACCCCAGCCTTGACTATGTTCTGGCAGAAGGACAGGTAGCGGGTGTTGACCGTCCCCAGGTTGCCGGCCAGCCGAAACCCAGCGGCGTGCAACCGGGAGGCCAGCACCTGCACGAAGCCGACCAGCGCATCCTGGTAGGCGGCGTCGGTTGGGTAATTGGCAGGCGTCGACGGCCACCCACCCCAGCCGAAGCTGGAGTTCAGTTCGTCCATCAGTACGCCGCTCCACTTTTCGTTTCGGCACTTGGCCACGAGGAAGTCGGCAGCGGCATTGCGGAACTCGGGATTTCCAACGTCGAGGGCGTTGTCGGGATCGGAGTTGCGGGTGATTACTCGCCCCGCGCTGTCACGCAGCAACCATTCACTGCGTACATCGGTAGGCCTCATACACTGGGTGATCCCCGTCGGATCACTGCTGCGCCGAACGACCGTGGCGTAGACGAACTGTTGCGCAACCTGCGACATCGGCGGCCGCACGCGGTCTCCTTGCAGCCCCTGCCACTGCCATCGTTCGGTACCCGCCTCGGATGGGTTCCCGGAGAAGGCGAACCGCAGGTAGGTGGGCGCGTAGCCGAGTGTGGCAGCCTGGGCGGTGGGCGTTGCGGCCAGGGGCAACGCCGCGGCGGCAGTGGCTAGGGCGCCCAGCTGCAACACCCGACGACGCGTGAGCGTCAGACCAGCGCCTGGGTGTAGGGCGCGCCCTGAGTCGGGCAGGAGGGCAAGAGGTACAGATGCGGCGGCCTGGTCCATGTGAATCCTTCGATCGGTCGCTCCCACCATTACGGACGGTAAGTCGACGAGTACGGATTGTAGGCGCTATGACACAGTTTCGTAACCCTTCGAGTGCGATGGTGACACTGTGTAGTGGATGGTCGGTGCAGACTCTAGGGAGCAGCGCCTGTGCCGGTTGGCTGAAGTACGGTGACGCACATGGGTTTCTCGGGTAATTCGCGCGAATGAGTCGCAACCGTACGCTGGTGGCGATGGTGGTCAGCTACCGGCGGGCTGACTTGTTGCGGCGTTGTCTGGACTCGGCCCGCAAGCAGCTTCCCGACGTGGAGGTACTGGTCTGGGACAACCATTCCGACGGCACGCCCGAGGTCCGGGCCCTGGCGACCGACTTTGATGACGTGACCTGGGTGTTCAGCGACACGAACGTTGGTTTTGCTGCAGCGGTCAACGCTCTGGCGGCGCGTCGACCGGATGCTGACCTGTTGTTGCTCAATCCCGATGCCGAGCTCACCGGCGACCTGTCCCAGAGCCGTGCGGCCCTAGCGTTGCCCGGTACCGGCGTCGCCTCGCCTACGGTGATCGATCCTGACGGCCAGGCACGGCCCTGGGACGTCGCACACCGCGGCCAGTCGGTGTTGCGGTCGCTGGTATCTCATGCCGGGTACTCAGAACGGTTGCGCGGCAAAGGTGTCAGCGAGCTGTACTCGGCGCCCCGTTTCGACTCGGCCCGGACAGCCACGGTGGACGGCTACCTCACCGGATGCGCGCTGCTCATCTCCCGTCCGGCGTGGAACGAAGCGGGAGGCTTCGACGAGCGCTTCTACGTCTACGGGGAGGAGACCGACCTGCAGCAGCGCCTGGTGCGCAGGGGCTGGACGCTACGGTTGGTGGACGAGCTCCACGTTCGCCACCGCGGCCATGGGACTGTCTCCGACGAGCCCGCCCTGGCGAGCCGCAGCACCGATCTGCTGCGTAATCATCATGCGCTGCTGCTCGGCGTGCATGGCAATTCGGGGCCGGGCATGCGCTTCTTGGCCGCTCTCGCGGTCCTGGATCGGGTGCAGCGCAGCAGCCGGAGGACGCGGCGTGTCGCACCGCTGCGGACGGGCGGTGGGGCGCAGGTGGTACTGACGACTAACGAGTTGGTGCGGGGCGGAGCTGAGCGCCAGCGGGTGCAGCTGGCCGGCGAGTTGGCGGCGCGCGGCTACCCGGTGACGCTCGTGTGCCTGCAGGGCCTCGGCCCCCTGCAGGCAGAGATCGACCCGCGCGTGCGCGTGCTGCTCAACCCCTGGTGGCTGCCGTTTCCGTCGGCGCTGGACACCAGCGAGCGGCCCACCGTCGTCATCACCGACATCACCAACACCGAGGTGGGATTCGCACTGGCCGTCACCCGGAGTCGAGGACCGGGCCGTCCTTCCTGGCTGCTGGCCAGCCATCATCCGCCGGAGGCCAACGGCCCTACCTACGGCGCCACACTCGGGCGGGCAGCACAGCGGGCGGACGGGCTGATCGCACTGTCCCCCGCCCATCTGCAGCAACTCACCCGATTCCAGCGGCTTCCGACGCCGACCTATCTGGCGCCCAACGGTGTGCCGGACACCGAGCACGCGCCCCGGCCGGCACCTCGCAGTCCGCTCCGCCTGGGCATGCTCAGCCGCATCGTCGAGCACAAGAATCCGCACCTGCTGATGGAAGCGCTGCGCCCCTTGGCCGGTCTCGAGTGGACGCTGGAAATCTTCGGTGACGGCCCGGATCGGACGCGGTTGCAGGCATTGACCCCGCCGGAGCTCACCGCCCGAATCCGCTGGCGCGGCTGGGCTTCCGGGCCGCAGCACGTTTTTCCTCAGATCGATGTGTTGTGCGTGCCGAGCGAAACCGAGGCTTTCCCCCTTGTGGTGCTCGAGGCGATGGCCGCCGGGGTCCCCGTCGTGGCTGCGGGCGTGTGCTCGGTACCGGACATGCTCGACCACGGCGCCGCAGGCGTGGTTGTCCCGCCGGGCTCGCTCGCCGGGTGGACCGAGGCGCTACGCGCCGTCATCGGCCATCCCGAAGACCTGGGAGCCCTAGCCGATGCGGCACGCCTGCGGCAGCGGACCCTTTACACCGTCGCAGCAATGGCTGATCATTACGAGAGTGCCATTGGAGCCACCTTGGCCCGTCGGGGAGTTTCCGCATGACCGTTCCGGATACGCCGGGGGAACGGCGTCGTTCGCGCCGCAGCACCGACCCCACTTTCTTACCACCGGGCATGGTCGAGCGGCGAACGCCGACCGAGATCGTCGGCGTGCTCGGGGTGGGGGTCGCGGTGCTCACCGTTCCTCGGGCTCTGGCCCAGGTAACGTCGATGATCGAGCGCGGCGCCGTGGGGACAGTCGCCTTCGCCAACGCACATCTGCTCAACCTCGCAGCCGACCGCACCGACGTCCGGGACACCTTGCGCGCGACCGCCTTGATCCTCAACGACGGCGCGGGTGTGGCATGGGCGGCCAGGACCAAAGGCCAGCCCCTTCTCGCGAACCTCAACGGCACGGACTTCACTCCCCTGCTGCTCGAGCGCGCCGCGGCACGCGGCTGGCGAGTAGCCATGCTTGGTGCACGGCCGGGTGTCGCCCAGCAGGCCGGCGCGGCCCTGTGTGACCGCTTTTCGGGGCTGAACATCTGCCACGTTCAGCACGGCTACTTCGACGACAGCGAGTCGGACCGGATGTGCGCGCAAATCAAGGCGAGTGATGCCCAGCTGCTTCTGGTCGCGATGGGTAACCCAAGGCAGGAGTTGTGGTTGCAGCAGCACCTGCCCGCAACCGGGGCCAACGTCGGCCTGGCCGTCGGCGCGTTCTTCGACTTCGCCGCGGGGCAGGTGCCGCGCGCGCCGCGGTGGATGCGGGCGCTGAGAGTGGAGTGGTTGTTCCGTCTGCTGCTCGAGCCCCGCCGGTTGTTCGGACGGTATGTGATCGGCATCCCCCGCTTCCGCAAGCGCGTACGCCGCGATGTCCTCGACCCGGTCAAACCCCATCTCTCCCGACGCGCCGAGGACTCGCACGGGGACGATTAGCCCACGGAGCCACGCGGGCAGGACAGCTCCTCCCAGACCGACACCCACTGCCGCAGGTAGCCACGGATGTCATAGCCCTCCGCGGTACGCCGAGCCGCCACGGCAGTGCGGGCGCGTAGCTGCGGGTCGTCGACCAGTTGGGCGAGCACCGCGCTCAGCGCCGGGACGTCACCCGGATGCACCAACATCCCATTCTTGTGATCGGTGATCACCTCCGGAATGCCGCCGACCGGCGTCACCACCGGAACCAATCCCCAAGCCATGGCCTCGAGCAGCGCCATCGGCAGGCCCTCGTTGTAGCTGGGCAGCACGAACACTTCCGCCCGAGCGAGTTCTCCATCCCTTTCTTTAGGCGCCAGCCAACCCGCCACGTGCACGCAATCACCCACACCCAGCTCGTGGACCAGTCTTTGGACGTCCGCGAGCGGCCCGTCGCCGTACATCCGCAGTTGCAACCGAGCACGGATCGACGGCTCCAGTCGAGCCACCGCCCGCACCAGGTCCGACCCGCCCTTGCGCTGGGCCAGGCGGCCGAGGAACAGTGCCGGCATGCGCACGCCGGCCGGCCGGATGGGTACGCGTGCGGGCAGCACCACGGGGTTCGGCGCCACCCGCACAACCGCAGCCCTGGCGCCCGCGAGTCGGACGGTGTCGACCATTCCGCCGCCAAGGACCGTGACGTTTGCGGCGCGCGAAAAAACCCCGCGGACCAGTCGGCGCCGACGGGCGGACATGACCGCGAGCTCGTCGGCGAACTCGGCGCCGTGGCAATGCAACACCACGGGCACCCGGAGCAGGCAGGCGACATGCAGGAGAAGGCCCTTGCGTACGAGGCTGCCGCGCTCGGCAACGTGCAGGTGAAGAACATCAGCCCTACGCGCCAAAAGCAGTAGTAGTACCGCGGCCGCCCCCCTGCCGAACGCGGTGGCCCGTCGCGCGACCGAGCCGTCCCGGTGGGTCACGACGAAGCGAACTCGCACCTGGCTCAGACCGGAGGAGTGCTCCAGCATCAACCGCTCCACAGTGGACATACCGCCGAAGCCCGCCGGATCGGGGCCCGCCATGAGGACTCGTACAGCCGGGCGGTGACGTCGCTGCGGAGGCCGCGTTTTGTCTGCTCTGGCGCTCACCTCGGCGACAACCTGTTCCGCAACTGCGTGATTAGCACCCGTGCGGCGAAGCCGGCAGTGAAGCAGTTGTCGTAGTGGGCACGTGCAGCGGTTCCTTCAGTCGTCGCGTGCACGGGATCGGCGAGATCATCGAACGCCGCTGCCAGCAGCACCGTGTCGCCGGCCGGCACCGGATGGCCCCCGACTGGGAGGTACTCGGGAAGGCCACCAACGTCGGAGACGATCGCCGCCGTCCCACACTGCATGGAGGTGAGCTGAACCCCACTCTGGGTGGCGGAGCGGTAGTGCACGACAGAGGCTTTGGCATGGGCAAGGGCCGGGAGCGCGTCGGCGAACTGGAAACGCTGTCGCCGCCAACGGCAGTGCGCGGGCAGGTCTAGGTCCACCTCGTTGCCGTCTCCGATGACGACCAGCTCGTCACCGCGGTAAGCCGACCCGTGCACATGGATGGCCCACGCAGCCAGCGTGGTCGGCAGGTCCTTGTAGGGATTGATCCGCCCGAGCACCACCATGTCCCGGCGGTCCGGCGCCGCTACCACCGGTTGCACCAACGACTCGGGCGCCTCCGAGGGCAACGGCACGGTGATCGTCGGAATGCTCCAACGGCCGCGGGCGTGTCGGGCGACGAAATCACTGAACGTGACCATGAGATCGGCTCGCCGCAGGACGCGGTCGGCGACCACCCGATGGTGCCAGGGCCGGAGCTCGGTGTGGTCGTGCGGTGCGTCGTCGTGCATCAGCACCGCGACGGGTGCCAGGCGCAAGATCGGCATCAGTCGGGGGTCGGTGAACTCTTCGGTAACCACCACATCGGGCCGGAACCGACGTGCGACGCGGAGTGCAGAAATGGCCGAGCCGAAACTCGCGGGTCGCTTGATCGAGCCGGTGACGACCACGACTCCTTCGGTCGCCGCGGCCACCTCATAGTGCTGCGGTGTGGTGATCGTCAGCACTTCGGCACCGTGGGCCCGCAAACCTTCGGCGAACACAGCAGCCAACGGGCTGCCCCACGGTGCGACCCAGAGGATCCTCATCAGGCCAGGACTTTTACTCAACATGCCGGCACGGCACCGTTGCGCAGCCACAGCTCGGCGGCGCCGCCGTGGGAAACGGCAACCCGCGTGTACGCATGGCCCACCTCGACGAGAAACGCACGAGCGGTGTCATCGGCGAGCGCATCTGGCGACGCGTTAACACGCCCATAGACCAGCACGGCATCCAGCTGCAACCCATCAGCCAGTCCTCGGGCAAGGTCGATGTGCGGTGGAACCGTGTACAGCCCGAACCGGCCCGCCCGCAGCACCTGATCAGCGCGCTGGTCAGGTCTGTAGCGCCACAGGTAGTAGGGCACCCAGCCGGACTCGTTTCCCATGTCCAGCGCGTCCCGGTCCGCCGCGACGAAGCCCACCTGCTCCACCATCGGTTGCAATACGACACTGGAGGAGCTGCCATCGTCCAAGCCAAGCTGCAGGATGGTCGAGTTACGCGGCAAGCAGCCCCCCACCTCGCGGATCTCGGCGGCCAGCCTTCCCGTCTCCTGCTGCGCAGGAAACCGCAGGACGACGAGGACCAGCGATACCATCCCCATCGCCATGGCCATCGCGAGCACGGGTATCCGCAAGCGGGGATTGATCGTGGCGCGGGCGAGTTGCGCCGCCAGCCACGGCACGAGCAGCAGCGGTAGCAACAACGACACCCGCATTGCGAGGAAGCCTCCTGCTCCGGCGACACCCCCCGGAGAGACGACGGCCGCGAGAACGCCAAGTAGGGCGGCTAGCAACACGCCGTCGGTGACCTCGACCCCGATTCGGTCGCTCTCGCGCGATCGCGCCCGAATGCGGGCTAGCACAGCCACCGCTGCACACACATACAGCACCAACGCCACGACCCGGTAGATGTCGAACTCGGCATGCGTGGTTGAGACATACGCGCCGGTCATGGTCACCACGTCCCGTAACCGCTCCAGCGGGCCAGCAGTCTCCGAACTCAGGCCATCCGGCGGATTGGCTATGACGAAGATGGCGGTGAGCAGGGCAGAAGGTGCCGCGGCGACCGTCACGCGGATCAGGTCGCTTCCCAGCATGGGCCGCTCACCCGATGCGCGTCGGCTCAGCGCCCGCGCGAGCACGACGGCGACGCACACGCCGAGCGCAACCAGCCACGGAACAAGATGGGTCGCCCACGTGAGGAGCAGCAGTGCCCCCAACTTCCAGACGGGTAAACGGTGCGGGCGCTGCGACCATCGAAGTACACAGGCCACCGTTGCCATCATTAGGACCACGGCCGCGCAGAAGTCGAGAAATCCCATCGCCAGCGGCCGGTGCCAGGCGAACGGCAAGAGCAGCACAGCCCAAGGAGCCGGTGCCCCAGCGGCGACGACCAGCGAACGTGCCGCCATGGCGAAGCCGATCAACAGCGCGCAGACAAGTACTTTCAGCGCCAGCCCGGCGTCGAGCACATGCAACAATCCGAGCAGCACCAGCTCGACTGTGAGGTTCGGCGGTACGCCCGGGCGCCATTCGATGATTCCGCCGTATTCGCCGGTGAACACCTGCCCGAGGGTGGTCGCCGACGACAGGTGCAGCCCCCCGTCCTGCAACACGAGTTCCGGTAGCAACAACACCGCAACCACTGGTGCTGCGGCCACCACCCAGAAACTGGTCTCGGCAACTGCTCGGCTTCTCACCCCTCGCTCTCTCCGCCACCGATCACCACGAACGAGTCAATCAGTGTCTGCACCTCAGGGCTTCGCCGACCAGCACGTACATCAGCTATCACGCTAGCGGGAACGGTGGCGGCCGCGGCATGGTAATCGAGCATCAGATGGTTCTCGAATGCGAACCAGGTCGAAGGGAAAATAAACACCAACTGCGCGGCGCCGGCGTCCAATGGGCGGTGCACGTAGATTGGATTGAACCTTAACTTCCCCTTGGCGTGCGGCCACTCCTCCTGCGCCGGCAGGTCGGTGAGCGCCTCCTCCGGGCCCGAGATGAGGGTGAGCCATTTCTCGCCACCATCCAACGGCTGAGGCTCCTGCAGTGCGACCCGCTCTCGCCCCAGGTAGCTGCGCAGCAACGCACGCTCACCCAATACGCGGTGCGGTCGCTCACCGAACACCGCGCTCCAGCCTTCCGGCGTGCGCTCGTCACCCTCGTGCGGCTCCACGTCGAGGTTGCCCACCCTGGTGAACACGGCGGGCCCGGGACAGCACCGGCGCACCTCGCGAAGCAGCGCCTTGGGGTCATCGAGGAAGTGCAGCGCGTCGGAGCAGAACACCGACCCGGCGGCGCCGTCGGCGATCGGCAGACCCTTGTTCGCGTCAGCGCAGACAAACGTCCCCCCCGGCGCCACGAAGTGCGCCGCCAACCAGACCTGATGAAATGTCCGGTCCACCCCGAGCACCTCGGCGTACCCGGCGAGCAGCAGATGGCGGCTGAAGTGTCCGAGGCCGCAGGCCAAGTCGACGATCGGCCCACGCCAGCGGGCGAGCGCCGGGAGCACCGCGAGCGCCGCCAGCTGCCGCGGCAGGACGTCGCGCTGTCGGAAGTAGTTCGCCAGCTCGGTGTCGACGCCGTCACTGTGCTTGTGCAGCCGCTCGATCCACTGCTCCAGCGTGCCCCGGCCGCCCGCCTCCAGATGCCGCCGCACCGACCAGCGCCGGGCCGCCGAGAGCCCGGAGCGCAGTCCCGGAACGCGGTCTTGGCCCGGAATTCTTCGGCCCGCGACAGCCAGCGCGGGTGGCAGCGCGAGCAGCCGCGCCAACGCCTCGGTGCCCTGCCCTGAGCGCACGAGGTCGATGAGCTCGTCGACCCGGGGACCGGCCACCTCCTGTTCCCCGGTGACGTGTCCCTGAACGTCCAGGCGCCCGTGCCGCAGCACAGCCACGCCGTCGAGAACGGGGTAGTCGTACGCCCCCCCGACGAGCACGCCGAACACGGCCCCCGGCAGCGAACCCGACGCGGCGGGCACAAATCTCAGCGACGCCCCGTTCACCGGGCACCGCAACACCGCGAACATCTCGGGTGGCGCGACTAAGCGAGCCGTCCGCGCAGGAACCGGGCGGTCGCCTCCCTCCTCGGCGAGCACGCGGTGGGCCAGCTGGGCCAGCGCAGTGCCCATCACGGTGCTGTTCAGCCGCCGCTCCACGAGCTCCCGACCAACTCGCCCCAGCGCAGATGCGCGCTCCGGATCGGCCAGCAGCGACTCAATCGCAGCGGCGAACGCATCGACGTCCCCCGGAGGCACCAGCAGGCCGCCGTCGCCGTCACCGAAGTGGTCGGCGAAGCCGGGGCTGGCCGTGGCGACCCAGGGGCGGGCGCTGGCCATGGCCTCGAGCACCACCGTCAGGCCAGATCCGTGCGCGGTTTCCGTTGCCGCCACGGCGACTACCTGCCCAGCACCGTAGAACTGCGGGCGACGGGAACCCAACTTCGCGGCGATCACCCGGCCGGTGCGTTCGGGGACCGTGGCCGCGCGCGTGGTGGCGAGCAGGAGCCGGGCTTCGGGCCTGTGCAGCCGCACCTGCTCGACCGCCCTGCTCAACAATGCGTGGTCGCGGTGTTCGTCGTCGCCGACGCTGACCACCAGCCCGGGCACCGGGTTTCCCCGCGGCCGGAAGTAGTCGGGATCGACACCAAAGGGCACCACCGAGATCCGTTCGGCGGGAACGCCCCATTCCTGCACGAGCAGGTCGCGCTGCACTGTTGTGTGGGTGAACATCCCCGTCAGCCCCCGCAGGCCGGCCCGGATTCCCCGCTCGGTCACTCCGCCCAGATCCCACCAGTCGGTCAGATTCATGATCCCGGAAAGCACCGGCGGCCCGGGACGGCCACGTCGGCGATGCACCGATCGACGCAGTGCGGCCGGTAACCCCGTCCATTCGTCCCAGCACAACACCAGATCGGCCTGCGGCGGCACAGACACCAGCCCTCGGGTCCATTGCAGTCCGCCGAGCCGGTGGTCAACTCGCCTCGCCAGCCATTCCAACGGCGGAGATCCGGTCCCAGCGCGCAAGTCGAGATCTGCGGCGTCAGCGAGCACGTGCAGACCAAACGGAAGCGGATCGGGGACAATGCCTTGTGCATACAATTCGGGCCACCGCCGCAGGTCGATACCGTGGCCCAGTTCCACCCGCACCTTCGGTGGTACCCCCATGTCCAACCTCCGGCTCCCCAGGCCGCGCTCGGATGCGGTCATGATGGACGTTAGCCCAGGTTCCGGGCAATGTCATCGAGCTGCGCGGCAAGGTGCCCGGTGGTGAAACGCAAAAGCACCGCTTCACGTGCCGCTTGCCCCATCCGGACAGCTGCCACAGGGTTGGCCAGCACATCCCGCACCGCAGCCGCCAACGCCGGGCCGTCGCCCGGAGGAACGAGCAAGCCCGTCCGTCCGTGGTCCACGTAATGCGCGAAGCCCGGCGTCGCGGAGACGACCACAGGTACGCCGCTGCACATCGCTTCCAGCGTGACGGTAAGCCCGGAGACGTGCAGGTTGGGATGGGTGGATACCACAACCACCGCTGCCTCCCCGTACAGCGAACGTATCCCGCGAGCACCAGTGCCGCCGGCTTGGAGCCACCCTCGATCGGCATGCGGTGCCGACCACCTCGTTGTGGCTACCCGGGCCTCAAGCTCCACGCCCGCGGCACGCAACGAGCGGAGTGCGGCGGCGAGTGTGTCGAAGTCGCGGTGGCGGTCATTGCCGGCCGACACCACCAGTGGTACGCCACGTCGGGCGCCGTGCCCGCCGGGGCCAAAGAACTCCGCGTCAATCCCGAAATCGACGGGGTGCACACGATTGCTAGGGACGCCGTAGGTCGCGCACAGAGCGTCCACTTCGGCGTGAGAATACGTCCATATCGCCGCAGCACTCGGTAAGACGCCCTGGGCCAGCCGGCGCTGAATGGAAGTCACTCCGTCACCGCTTGACAACCACACCGAGCCAGTAACTACCGAGCGGCCGCGTCGGCGCAACCGCTCGCGGAGCAAAGCAGGCAATCCTGATCGCTCGTCCTGGCACAGGACGAGTTCAGCGTCCTCCGCCCCGATCCCGCGATGCATCGAGTCCATCCACTCGATACCACCGAGCCTGCTGCTCGTGATCCCGGCCACCCGGGTGGTGCGGCGCCCAGAGAACGACACGGCTGCACTCAACGTGTGGCCATGCCCCCCGAGCCTATTGAGCCCATACGGCCAGTAATCGGGTACCTCACCCGCCGCATGTCGGGTTTCCCACTGTGCAACGTCGAGGTCTCTCGCGTACTCAACTCGGATCCGCATCGCGCGCCTCAGCATCTTTCCTGCCCCCGCCGACGAACTCGGTCAGCTCCGGCACCGTGATCACTCGCAGGAGCAACAGTGCTCCTCCATACGTCAGCCCGCTCGCCAGCACGGGCACCACCACCGGTAAGTCGACGGTCAGCAGGCACACTGCGAGCGCGGCAGCTGTGGGCAGCAGGAGACGGCCGATGCCGCTCAGCGGATTGACCGCAAGCCCCGCCCAGCGCAGTCGTAACACCGCGAACAGGACGCCCATGCTTTCGGAAGCCACGAGCGCAATGCCGCAACCCACCGCACCAAGGAATGGAATCAAAGCCACGTTGAGCAGGATGTTGACCAACAGGTTTATCGCCGAGACCCGGAGCAGGAACGGTTGTTCGTGCACCACGAGCAGGAGGTCTGAGAGAAGTTGACTGAAGAAGCCGACGGCGACGGCCACGAAGAACAATCTCAGCGGTACTGTGGTGAGCGAGCGGAACTCGTCACTGGCAATTGCATTGACGATGTGGCCGGCAAGCGGCCACCCGAGGACGGCAACCGGCATCGCGCATATAAGGAGGAAGCGCATTCCTCGTTGCACGGCACGCAACGCCGCCACACGGTCCGTCGTCACCCGCTCGGCAATCGGCGAGAAGCTCGATTCGGCGAAGAGCACCCCAATGATGGAGAGGTTGAACGCGAGCGGCAGCGCGAGCCCGTAGGCGCCAATCTGCTCGTTGTCGGAGATAAGCGAGAGCAAGACCCCGTCCGCGCGCCAGTACAAGACGCCGACAAAGATGCTCATCGTCAACGGCAAGCTCGCCCGGAAGAGCTCCAGCGCCTCTCGCCGCCGAAATGTTGGCTTTATCTGCACCATCCGCAGTGCGCCCACCCGCGTGACCACGTATTGGACGATCGGTGGCACCGCCTGTGCGGCAGCTATCGCGAGCAGTCCCTTGTCTGCCGCTACAACAGCCGCGGTAACCGCCAATGTGAGGCAGCGCGAGACCACATCAGCGAGGGCAACGGCGGAGAATCGGATGTGCACGCTGAACACAGGCTGGTAGCTCGAAGCCAGACTGTTGAAGATGAGACCGGTGGACAGGATGGCTACCGCTAGCTGCCGTTCCGAGTCGCCGGCGTAGATCCCGAGGCCGGCGAGCGACGCCAGCACAGCCACCGGGACGGCGTACAGCCAGCTCATTCCGAGGCTTAGGGAGACGAGGTCACGTAACGCTCCAGTGCCCGCGGCCACCCGCCGGATGATGATGCTGCCGATGCCGAGCTCGGTCAGTGTCTGAAATAAGCCGACGAACACAACGGCGGAAGTGAGAATGCCATACTGTTCGACGCCCAAGTACCTGGTGGCGATCCCGACCGAGACGACGGACGCGACAAGCGCGACAACGCGAGCACCGAACTGGACGGCCACACCACGCGCGATGGCGCGGTAGGTGTTCGTCACTGGAGCGAGGTTACTGCATCGTGGTGGTCACGCCCGTCGCCTCGACGGAGGACCGAGCCGTCCAGCCGCAGTCCCCGCCCGGGTCGACAGACTCGACTGTCGGGTGACCCGTACGCTTGTCCACGTGGACAGCCCGCCCGCATCCCCAAAGCCGGTTCGGCGCGGCGTCATGAGTCGTCGTAGGCTGCTCGCAGTCGGTGGCACAGCGGCGGGTGCAGCGATTGTGGTGGGCGTGGTCGGCACCGACCAAGGGTGGTGGTCGCCGCTCGTGAGCACCATGCCCGGCGCCGCCGGGTCAGCCGCCTCCGCCGCCACGGGCAGGCCAATATTTGCACGCTTCGCGTATTCGGGTGATCCCAGCGAAGAGGGCACAGCGCGGTGGCAGTGGCAAGGCCTGCAGGGTGACCGGATGCGACCCTCCCTCAACGTCGTGGCGACCCAACTGCGTTATGCCACTGCGGTTGCGCGCGCAAGTGACCCGACCGGCATCACGCAGTGTCTGCCACCTCACGAGGTCCGAAGCAATTGGCGCCTGCGTGACCTTCAGGGCAGGCCTGTGCTGCGTAACGACGGCGACGACGCAGCGCTCGATGTGGGTGAGCCGGATTTCCAGCAGGCCGCGGCGGACTTCCTGGTGGCCGAATGCAGACAGCAGCGGTGGTCGGGCGTGCTCCACGATGAGTTCAACGCAGACTTCCAGTTTGGTTGGCCTGGAGCGGTTCCGGCCGCATATCCAACGCCAGCGGATTGGCAAGCAGCACAATTGCGGTACGTGCGGGTGCTAGCCTGGCGGTTGAACGAGGCTGGCTTTGTGCTCGCAGGCAACCTCGGGACCGTTACTCGTGACACCCGCAATTGGAACGAGCAGCTGGTAGACGCCGGGATGATCGCGGTCTCAGAATTTTTCGTCACGGGCGCGACGGGCGGCGGGACGATGGCTTCCGCGGAGAATGGCCAATGGAAGGAGCAAGTCGACTGGGCGGAGTGGAACCTCGCTCGGCACAGAACCGTGGTTGTACACGAACGGCAGAGCGCGGAAGCTCCCATCCGCTACGGCCTCGGCACCTTCCTGTTGGTCGACACCGGCACCGGAGTTTTCGGCGCAGATGTCGACTACGACGCCGCCACCACCCCGTACCCGGCATGCTTTACCGATGCAACCCGGCTCGGTCCTCCCACAAGCAGCCGCACTGAACTCGATGACGGACTATGGGCCCGGAGCTTTCGCAACGGACAAGTACTGGTGAACAGCCGCGAAATGGCGACGAAGTGGGCTGGCATCACGTTGTCGCCGACCAGCGCTGCAATCACGGTGCACAGTTGAGTCCTGGGAAACGGTCCTATCGCCGCTGAGACGACCTCAGCCGAGTCTGGGCGCGCGTCTCCAGAGGTGCCTGCTCTTGCGGCCCCGACTTCGCCGGCGGCCTCGTGGGCTCACCCTTCGGCTCGGCCACAACCGTGCCCGGGTCGGTAGTGGCCTCCGAGTCGGGGGCAGCAGCTGGCATGCGCGTATTCAGCAGACGGGTGGCGAGCAGCGCCAGCATCGCCAGCACCGCACCCGCGGCGAGACCGAGCAAAGCAGCCAGCGGCGCCGGGGGCAGTGATTCAGCGCCGGGTGCGCTCGCCCCGCTGAGTATTCGAACGTCGACACGCGGCGGGACGCCAGGCTCTGTCTCGAGGGCGACGATCTGGTTGGAGAGGACCGTCAAGACCGCTTGCGCACGCTGCTGAGCCTGCTTGGGATCATCCGCTGCGGCGGACAAAGCGATCACTGTGGTGTCCTTCGGTACGGTCACCACAATTGAGCCTGCTAAGACCGACGCGTCAACGCCGAGACTCTGGGCAGCCGGATCGAGCACGACGTCGCTGGTGGCGACGGCTGCATAAGTCGACATGCGTTGGCTGACGTACTGGTTGGCGGTGTACGGCGTGTCTTGGGATGAGGCCGACGCGCGACCGGTGACCACGAGTTGGGCGGTCGATACCACACCCTTTGCGTTGGCTCGCACCACGTAAGCGGCGCCCAACACACCGAAAAGCACCGCAACCAGGACAACCCACGCCGTCCGCCTAACGACAGCCGTCATGTGCTTCTCCCTAACGATGGTGCCGCGGTTCGCGGCACGGGCCTCAAACACATGCAGATCTCGATCAGCGCAAAGGAAATACCGGCGAGCAGCATTGTGGGTCGGTCGATCAGATTTGTCTGAAATATCCCCTGCAAGCCGATACACAGAAGGCCAAGAGCCGCGGCAATAGGCACTGTGGCGCGGCAGGTCCCTACCGTACGCGTCAGTTGCACAACGGCCGAGCCCAAGCGCACCAGCAACCACATCATGGCCGCGAGGCCGGGAATGCCGAGTAGCAGCCAGAGCCGAAAGTACTGGTTGTGTATGAAGTACTGCGGAACCACGACAGTGACATCCCGCGACGAATCGTAGTTAACCTCGTACTCGCCATATGGCACACCGATGCCGGTACCCAGGTACGGATCGGCTTCGAGGGTCGCCACCGCGGCCTTGTCTTCGGCCAACCGGTCAGTGAGACTATCCTCCTTAGTTGCCGCCCCCGTCACCGCGCTCACTGCCCTGGTCCCGAGCTGCTGCGCGGACGTACCGAGCGTACCTGATAGCGCGATGCTCATCCCGATGCTGCCGAAGACCGCAACCACCAGCGCCCGCTGAGCAATGCCCCTCATGCCGCCGCGCAGACCGGCCGCGAGGATAACGATGACGATGAGTGGAGCCCACGTGCTGCGGTTGAAGCTGAGGGCGACGAGTGCCACGCCGGGCAGCGCCACCAGCAGCCACAACGAACGCCTGGTCCCCCACGCGACGCCGGCCGCAAGCACCACCAGCAGTAACGACCAACTGGCAAGAACGGGATCCGAAACCCGGGTTACCGAAGCCTCGGCCGATCCGGTGACGACATAATCGCGTGCGCCCGCTTGCAGCGCCGTCCAGCCGAAAGGCACTGCGAGCAGCGCAAGTGAACTACTGACAAATGCGCACGAGAGCAGGACCAACAGCAGCTGTGCCGCTCGGCCGGCAAAGGCCCGGCGGAACAGCAGGTACGCCGCGGGCATGAGCAACATCACCCGCACCGGCTCAGCCAATTCGGTGTGGTCAGCGCCCTGCACCAACCCTACGATGCCACCACACACAATGGCGACAGTGAAGGCAAGCAGCGGCGAACCGAAGACTCGGGCACCGTCGCTTCTCTGCCGCCGGTTCCACCAGCGCCAGACGACCCCCGCGATGCCCGCAAGGATCAAAACGTCCTGGATGGACAAGGTGACGACGCCCAACGGCAGCAAGGTGATGCGCGGGCTCGGCGCACCGAGCCCGATAAGGAGCGTTCCCACCGCGGGCCATCGGAGGTCGCGGACGGCTCCGACCGCCAACACAAGGCCCAACAGAATCAGCGGGATCGTTGATCCGGTGACCGCATGGACTAGCAGCATTCCCAGGGCGCCGCCCACGCCGAACTGGACCGTCCAGCTGCGCGTCGCAGCCCACCACGCCGCCAGTTCGGTCCTGATCTCCCCGTCGAGATCCCACTCGTTCCGCCGACGCACGGCGGTGACTGGTTGCGTGAACGCCGCAGCGCATGCGCCGGATCCGCCGCCGAGCAGTCCGCCGAGGACTAGGATAAAGCTCAATGCGTGGAGGTGGCCGTCGACGGGTTCCGACGCCGCGCTGACCACATCGACTTTGGTGTGGACGGCGCCGAGGCTCTCGGTTTGCAGCTGACCGACCTGCCTCGAGGTGACCGTGGCGATGGCGTTCGTCACCGCAACGAGTCTTGTGCGATCCGTTGCACTTACGCGAATATCGATGATCAGAGCACCAGGCCTCAGCTGCGCCTGCACGGTCCCACGTAGGGATCCACCCGGTAGATGGAATTCGTCGGCAACAGTATCGGCAACCACGCCTGATTCGGCGTAGCTCACCACGGTCTGCGCGGCGCTCTGCGCCTGACCGTTGATCTCGAACAGGCTGCCCCCATTTGGTCCGCTGCCGCCGGTTACCACAACTGCTGCGCTGCTGTGCCAGCTTGCGGGCAACACGGCCCAGTAGGCCGCCGCCAACACGACGCCGAACATCAGACCCAGCGCGGTCCAGAGCAGCGAACGGCGGCGACGGACGCGCCCTGTCGGAGGCTGGCGGTGACCGGGGGGTGTGGTGCCGCGGGCCGGGCTGACGATCATGTCCGCATCAACCCACGGTCCGGGCTTGAGCACCACCCCACGCACCTCCCAGCGGCTCGACCTGAGGGAGCATAGTCCGGGCACTGTGTTCACCCGCCCGCTCCGCATACGGGTACGTCGGTCGTGACGTCCATGGGGAGTACGAGCGGCTGGATCGGCACCCTGGCGCCACCCGCAGCGGTGGGTGCGGTCAGCACAAATTTCACAACCACCGCAGCGCCTGGGGGCATCTCGACTGTGACGGTGAACACGGGATGCCCGCGCTCGGTCCCCGGTTTTGCGGACACGGGCACACCGTTGACCGTCACCACCCTCAACTGAGCCCCGGCCGTGGCGTACAGCGTGACGTCGGACCGGTTGATCCCTACCGGACCCGGTGGTGAGCCGATGGTGACGAAGGGCGGAAGCCCCTGTGCCGGCGCACTGTTGGTTAGGGTGGCGGTCACCGTGGACTGCCGGGTTGGCTGGGCGCAGTCAGCGGCCATGTAGTTCACCGCTCGCCCCAGGTAGTAGTCCAACTTGCCGTGTGAACTGTTGTTGACCACCAGTCCCGCGTACGGCGCGGCGTCGTCGGGCACCTCGTGACCTAGCGGCGTCGGGGCCAACACCGCTTGCTCGGCAGGAAGCGCGCTCCACAGGTCCAGCCGTCCCTCCGCTGCCGCCTTGCCCAGCGCCCGAAGGAGATCAACGGTGTGGCCGCCGGAGCCTCCGATGATCTTCTGTACCAATTCCCCGGTAACACCCTGCTCGTAGACCTTGCGGGCATCACGGTCGGCACCGTCGAGTCCCGGAAACTTCTCATAGATCTCCGACTCGGTTATCTGCACGAAGTTGTCGCCGTCAACGAATTGGCCGTCCGGCAACGTCAGTCCACCCACGGCATCCAGCACATAGCCCAGTGCCACGGGGTCGGTCGCCATGACACCGTCGACATGCTGCCCGGACTGCAACTGCCACAGAGATGCCCAGATCTGCGCGACATATGGAAAGTTGGCGCTGATGTTGGAGTTGCCCCACGCGGTGGTGGAGTTGCCGATGTAGCCCTGCTGGGCAAACTCGGGCCCGAAGTTGACGGGGTTGCTGCCCTGGTCGACGAGGTCCGCGTTACTGCCGCTGCCCATCTTCACGACGCTCACCTGTCCGTGATCGGCCCGCAGAATAGCGAAGGAGCCCAGCAGTCCCCCCGTCCCGCGGGCCTCGGCATTGGTCTGAAACGCGAAGAAGTAGGTGCGGGGCCCGTCACTGCCCAACATCGGCGGGACGATGGTTGCCGCGTCGGTGGCGGTGTTCAGCAGTCCGACCAGTTCACGGGTCTGCACTTGTAGCTGCTCACGCG
>JAABUT010001749.1_pt1 | contig 23462 bp, 25 predicted proteins | sample 5559281 | NCBI WGS metagenome assembly JAABUT01 (sample SAMN10711880, study PRJNA513359) | rock metagenome | isolation source: Antarctica rocks | place: Antarctica: Victoria Land, Ricker Hills nord | collected 2016-01-04
ATTTGCTACTATAAATATAAACCACCCCTGTGTTTAAAACCTCCTTCAAGAAGCGTGTTTAAAACATGCTTTGAGCTAGCCTAAAGGAGTTAGTCAAAAAACATGTTTTAAACAGATTCGCACCCTAGTGGTAAGGCAGGTAGATTGTAAATTTCCAAAGTGCTTTACTCTAGCGGTCCTGCGGAATACTAAGGTACAAGGTTATCACTTGTACACTGTTTGAGGTAGCCCAAGACCTAGTCGTGCCAAAACACTAAGCAACAACAAAGTTGGACACGAAAGTTCCTGTTCGTTTAGTGTGGGGCACGATTGAATGAGCCTTCAAGGACATGCATCTATCAGAAAGAAAAAGAAATACGTACGGAGTATGGGAATCGAGACACCGATAGTGCAAGTTGCTAACATGCTAGCTGGCCTGGTTCGCCTTCGTTTCTCATTTTCCATTCTTGGCCATGGACAATTAATTCTCAAGCAAAGCCTACGATCGTTAGATTGCTTCCAACAATGATACCGTGCACAGGGAGCATTCTACGTTACCGATATGTCAATATCGATGAGATTCGTTCTCTTGACCAGCATCAGGGCGACCTCCGTGCTCAGACGTCTAAAATGCGGGGGAAATAAGCTCTTCCACAAGGTACTCTCCAGAAGTCCAGAGGCTCACGGGCCCTTTAGTCCGAAACCCTTCAATTGACTAAGACGCATGTCTGTCGTTGCTTTTAAGTTGCTTGTAGTCGCTCTGTATCCGGTGTGATGTCTGCCTTCGGGGAGAAGAGCTGGTAGTGATCGGATCTGAAGAGCTGTGCTGATCCGAGTAGCACTACCATATCATGGCTCCGCACATACAGGACGAGGTCCAGTCACATTCCCTCCGCGATCCCGAGTCGTTCTGGGCACACCAAGCTGAACAGCTGTATTGGCACAAGAAGCCTTCGAAGGTGTTGGAGCAGCCAACGAGGAAGCTCGCCAGTGGTGTCGAGCATCCGAGCTTCACATGGTTCCCAGATGGAGAGATATCAACTTCATACAATTGCATAGATAGGCATGTCAGGGATGGCAATGGCGAGGCCACGGCGATTATTTGGGATTCGCCCGTCACAGGCAGCAAAGAAAAATACTCTTACAATCAGCTACTTGCTGAGGTGGAAACACTTGCTGGGGTATTACGGGAGGAAGGCGTAAAAAAGGGCGATGTGGTTCTTGTATATATGCCCATGATACCTGCTGCCCTTTTCGGAATTCTCGCCATCACTCGCCTTGGCGCCATGCACGCAGTGGTATTTGGAGGATTTGCCCCCGCATCGCTGGCGCAGCGAATTGAAGCATCAAAACCTCGAGCTATCCTGACAGCATCATGTGGTATTGAAGGTGCAAAAGGCCCTTCGGGTTACAAGTCGTTCATCGAGGGAGCACTAGACAAGAGTAGCTTCAAACCCGGGAAGGTCATAATATGGCAAAGAACCGAAATGAGGTGGGATCCGGTTACAGAGGAGAATGGAGAGCGGGATTGGCAGCGATTGGTCAAGAGCGCGAAAAACCGGGGCCTTAAAGCAGACGCTGTGTCGGTCAAGAGTAGCGATGGAATCTACATTATCTATACAAGTGGTGAGTTTCGTCAACCTGACAAGCTTCATATGGCAATAGGCCTCAATCGGACCCCAGTATTAGGTACACAAAACTATCACGTGGCATCACTAAAGAGGAATTGATGTTATGGTTACATCACCGTGGCTAATCTCGGAAGATCCTGGGACTAATTTGACCCTGTCTAGGTACTACCGGTTTGCCAAAGGGAGTACACCGAGAAGCTGGCGGACATGCCGTAGGCTTGAACCTTTCGATACGGTATCTCTTCGACATCCATGGCCCAGGAGACGTCATGTTTTGTGCCTCGGACATCGGTTGGGTAGTAGGCCATTCCTATATCCTTTACGCTCCTTTGCTCGCAGGAGCTACCACCGTACTTTTCGAAGGTAAACCAGTCGGTACACCAGACGCAGGCACTTTCTGGAGAATAATAGAAGAGCACAAAGTGAACATTCTTAGCACAGCACCTACAGCTTTACGGGCGATCAGACGAGATGACCCACAAAATAAACTATTCGAATCTGCTGGCAAAAGAGGCGGACTGAAGCAATTAAGAGCACTCTTTCTTGCTGGCGAGCGGAGTGAACCAAGCATCGTCCACATGTACCAGGAGCTTCTCCAGAAGTACTGCGCTCCCGGTGCCCAAGTGATCGATAACTGGTGGTCCTCCGAGTCCGGCTCGCCAATATCGGGCATAGCGTTAAAAGCTTCCGCTGGAAAAGACTTCACCAGCACTCAAACCCACAAGGCGTTACCCATCAAACCTGGATCAGCAGGCAAACCTCTGCCCGGCTTCGACGTTAGGATCGTGGACGACTCAGGGAACGAAGTTGACAGAGGCCGCATGGGAAATATTGTCCTCGGCGTACCGCTGGCGCCAACCGGCATGACTACACTTTTCAACGACGAGGAGAGATTCTACAAAGGCTATTTGAAACGCTTCGACAGCAAATGGATCGACACTGGTGATGCAGGTATGATTGACGAAGACGGCTATGTGCATGTAATGTCTCGCTCTGACGACATCATCAACGTTGCGGCGCACCGCTTCAGTACCGGTTCGGTTCTTTCCCTTCCCTTGTTTTAAACCAACAATGAACGTTTAAAAGCTAATAGACAAGCCCCCAGGCTCCATCGAACAAGCCATCTCCTCCCACCCGACCATTGCCGAGTGCTGCGTCGTCGGCATCCCCGACGCCCTCAAAGGCCACCTCCCCTTCGCCTTCATAACCCTCTCCACCCCTACCCACCCCTCGTCCGCCATCCCCTCCTCCGACCTCTACAAACAAGTCCAACAAAACATCCGCGAGCAGATCGGCGCCATCGCCGCCCTTGGGGGGATGGTGCAAGGCAAAGGCATGATCCCCAAGACTCGGAGCGGCAAGACGCTGCGGCGGGTGCTGAGGGAGCTGGTGGAGAATGCGGTGCATGGCGAGTTTGCGAAGGAGGTGCAGGTGCCGGCGACGGTGGAGGATGCGAGCGTCGTGGAGGTGGCGAGGGAGAAGGTGAGAGAGTATTTCCAGAAGAAAGGGGCGGAGTTGCATCGGGCGACGGAGCAGAGGGCGAAGTTATGAAGGGGGTCTCATTGTTATTATTAGGCGGTTTGGATGGTGGGGGGGGGGGGGTGTATATATGCGCGGGATACGGGGGATGGTTTGGATTTGGGGAAGGGAAAGAGAAAGACTATATGGCGAAAATGGGATAGGATATATGCATGGCAGATTACAAGAGTTGTCAAATTACTTGTCCAGCATCCTACATCTCACTTTCCTGCAACAAAATTCCCACCCCTCCGACGACCCTTCCTGTCTGTCCTCGCCATCCCCGTGCCGATTTACATAGTCCTGCCATCGTTTCAGATCCAGCATGGGAGATTTGGGCATAGTGGTAATCAGCTCCGTAGTGGAAGAAATATATAAAAAACCCAAATAGAAATTGTAATTCTATCACGTCTATAAGAAATCTTTACACCGCAAGACAAATAACCCCGATCAGATCACTGAAAACCCCTATTACCTATACACCCCCCGCGTCACAACTCCCCATGCCCCGCCGCCGCCGGCCTCCCCGCATCCCTCCCCAAATCGACCCCCCTCTTCTTCCGCCACTTCTCCCACAACGCCCAAACCTCCTTCTCCATGCCGCCCTCCATCTGATCCGGCAGCACAACCACATACTCCACCACCAACGCCCCATACGTATCCACCTCGACGTGCTCGGCCTCGCCCAGCCACACCGGCATGCCCTCTCCCTTCACCACATCCACTTGCCCAGGCTGCACGGTTTCGCCGCGCGGGCGGGAGAGGTAGATGGTGTGGCCGTCGAGGTGGGTGAGGTTGCGGGTCCAGGCGCCGAGCCAGGCTTCTCGGAGGCTGAGGACTTCTTTCCAGAAGAGGTCGCGGCCTTTGCGGCGGAAGAAGGTGCCGTCGGTGCGGTGGGGGTCTTCGGACTCGAGCTCGGCTTCTTTCTCGCCCAGCACAACGACCAAGTCTCCGGCGACCCAGTCGGGGCTCTCGTCCGCCTCGTTCTCGTATGTGAGACGCTGCCCTTTCGGCATGCCCTTTTCCACGCTCAGGACGTGCGTTGTTGTCTTCCGCATCACCCTGCTGCCACCGCACACTTTGCACGGCCGCCTGATCGTCTGGCCTTTGCCCCCGCACTGATCGCATCCCATCTGCACCTGCTGGAAGATTCCCGGCGCAAGCATGTGCTTCTGCACCACCATGCCGCGGCCCCCGCATTTACCGCACGTATCAACCTCCCCGTCCGCGCTGCCTGAGCCCTCGCACTCCTCGCATATCTGCTGCTTCTCAATCTGGAACTCGTGCTCGGCACCCGTGTAGAAATCCCGCAGCGGCACCGACACGCGGACTTCCATGTCCGGTCCGCGGCGTTGGCCGCCGCCATGGCCCGAGTGGCCGCCACCGCCGAAGAAGCGGCTGAAGAGGTCAAACGGGTCGTGCGAGCGGCCGGCGCCGTGGCCTTGCTGATGCTGCTTGAGGCCTTCGTGGCCGTATTGGTCGTAGATTTTGCGGGTTTCGCTGACGGAGAGGGCGTCGTAGGCTTCGGCGATTTCGACGAATTTCTGCGAGGCCGAATCGTTGCCACTAGAGTTAGGCGGATTGAGTCAGAGGTCCGTTAACCTGCAGCGATTTGCTTAAAGGGTGAGGGGGGGGCGTGTTGGTAGATTCGTCTAGGGAAACTCACGGGTTTTTGTCAGGATGGAATTTCTTGCTGAGGGTACGGTATGCTTTCTTGATATCCCGTTCCGATGCTGATCTATCGATGTTGAGAAGCTTGTAGTAGTCTTCGGCGCATATGGCTAGGGGGAGGAGGCATAGCAGCAATGCTGATAAGAGCAGCATTATGCCCTTTGGGCCAGCGTAGAGATTGCCAAGCGCGGCAGGATGGTGATTGACTCAGGAGGTAGATGGCACCTTTAGCACGACATGATCCGTTTTGAATGTAGGAAAAGCGGTATATATTATGTTTGGCTTGTATGTGGAAGTTTTTGGAGTTAAAGCTACGGTGGCTCCTTCGATGAGCTCTGGCACCGGAATTTCATTTACGCCACGCCAGGCACGCGCCATATGGCTAGTGACTACCCCTACCGTAAAGCCTCACGACCAGTCGGTCTTTTGGAAGATGTAGATATGGTCATTTGAAGATGTCGGACGCTGCTCCTTGCAGAAAACAAATACGTCCTTATACAGTTGACGAAGCTGGTTGAAGTCTTCATTTTGGCTAGATTTCCACTTGGAAGCATCGAGTTCATCGTATCTACTTACCAATGAACGAAGACTATCAGAGCATGTCCTCGTTTTGATGTTCCTGCACAATCATCAAGGTACGATCTACTCAATAACAAACCCAGGAAAGCGTTTTAGTCCAAGGCTTTCAGAATTGGTAACAAGCACTATTCTAAATTCTGCTTTAGAAGCGCTCAAATCTCCTACAACTTCTGGGTCTTTGAGCCTGTGGCTATCTCCCGATTTGTCTCCAACAATTTTAATGTCCATATATCGCGCTGCCAGAGAACAAATACATTACGTGAAAAGGTTTCAAGGATTTATCTACATGTTCGACTAGACTTCTGAGAGACGAGGGAGTGGAAACGAGTGGAACGCGTTGGTTTCCAGGGTTCCGCGAAAAGTGTCGAGAAAGAAGTGATGGGGAGAGTCTGAAATGGATGCATGCAGAGATCTAGAAGAATGAGGGACATAGGCTAGCTAAGATGGGAGTATTGTGATCCAGGATGCAATAATTGATGTATGCGCTGGGTCAGATACTTAGATATCTATTGACTGCAAGACGAAGGCTGCAATGTAATCCAATAAAGTAGTACGAGTTTGGTAGAGAAAGGAACGCACATAAGATAGGTAATGCATCGAAGATAAGGAACTGACAAGGGGTATCACGTTTGTGATGGGCCTCTTAAGAAAGGCGACCACATCTGATGTGAAGGAGTACGTATCTGAGATGGCCGCAGAAAAAGTGGAGCATGATCTTAGACGTTCAAAAACCAACATCGCTCAAGAGCTCTTGGCTGAATGCTACAATGGTGGAAACTCGAAGGTCCTGAAGGAACCAGGAGAAACAGATCCTAGCTTTTCAAGTATGTGAGGGTTGGCGAACATCATCTCGCACAAGTCAGATTTCGAAGGGCAGGGAGCAACGGATAGTAGCAAAAACGCGAATAAGAAACTTATCCGCACTTGAGAGATGATGGCACTAAGAAGCATCAAGCAAGACTGTTGTCACATTTATGGCCATCGTCTTGCCTTCTGTGGGTCAAGACTGCCCTCTTCATGCACTGTGCCGTAAAAAGCAGATAGTGAAAAGTCTGCCATGCCAGATCAGATCGTATTCCATGCAGAAAATTGTAGCAGATATGATGAAGCTTGATCGTTGGTGGAGTTTAAGCTGAATCAAAGGATTGACGGATGGATCGCAAAATGAGAAAAGGTAAAGTACCTTATACGGAGGGCGACAAGAAAGTCCTGCCCCACGCTAAGAACATTAGAGCATACAGTAGATTACAATTGCTGTGCGCTTAATGCGCCCTCGACAGAAATTCTAGCTAAATAGCTCAAATTTCACAGTTCAATCAACGCTTCATAAATATATCAAAATTAAGAAAATCGAATCGCTTTTGCATCACCTACCATCTGTTATGTTGCTGCGTATGATGTTCTTAGCCGTATCGCTTACTAGCGCTGGGCAGGACTTTCGGTGTCACCCTTCGTAAGTATACACAGCCAGCAGGTCGTACATAAAGAAAACGCAGTACAAGCACCTAGAGGGAAAGCACCAGCACATGAGGTAAGGTAGTCATCCGCATAAACCACCCGCATGTACCTTAAGCCCTGACAGGCTGACAGCTGCGGCACAACGTGGAGTGCATGGCTTCCCCAGGCGGAACGCACAGAAGGCCACTTTGGGCTAGTATGGCATCCAACACAAAACCTCATAGGCTGGACCTTGAGGGTACCGTTTGCTGGCAATGTAGTAGCTACTTGCCGGAAAGAGCATCCCCTCGATCCTGCGCGAAATGTGTGGCTGTCGAAATCTCTGTTTGCATTTAGTCATTTCTCTCTTCCATAGCTGACTTCACCTATCTTCATCCGTGGTTGGCCGATGACTGGATTATCCCCATTCGATTGTAACCAACACTGGGCAAAGTCGGTGTACACAGTGAAGCGGAGTTGCTGAGACGTCCAATTGACGGTCAGGGCGGTGTGAGAATTTTGATCAGATGAGGCCCTGCCACATATAATACCATGTCCAAAATTCATGGTAACACAAGGAAAACAGGAAGCGCATGGTTGCTGGCATGCAAGGCATATGAGGTGCACCCTGCAGCAGATTGACGCATGACACGCACAAGGCTGCCGACAGGAGAACGGAGAAACATCTCCCAACAGCAACATCCTGATTCCAGAGAGCTCTCGTTGACACCTCTCTGATCGTAAGTGAGCTCGGCAATGTTGGGCAGAATCAGCCCCCCCTCCCAACGTTCCTCTCCCTGCCCTGCGGCTTTCCCTCCTGCTCCAGGCCACTGCTACAATTGTAAATTATTGATAACCGAGCGACGAGCTAAAGTAAAGTGAGGTCGGGTAAGTAAGGTAAGTAAGGCAAGGTAAGGTAAGGTATGTAAGCGGGGCTTTAATCTTCTTGCTTTGCTAGGTAGGTACTTGTTGGTACTTTATTTTCTACGAATCATGCCGTCCCTAAAACGTCATACGACCAATTCCAAGGGCAGATTCCCGCGGTGAAATCGAGGCCTCCATTGTAAGGTCTCCGCGCGATGGCTTTGCGGCTGTCTCACCGTAAAGAGAAGTAAGGAAGAGTAGGCTCTGGGGCACAAATCTTTTTCCGTGTTAAAGGGAATAACAGAAAGCTTCAGCTAATCAAACCACCCATCACGATATCTCCACAAAATGCCCTTGATCCAACCCCACGCCCCCCCACTTTACAAGATCATCCGGTATCTGATGTGGGAAATTAGGTCTGATAAGTAACAGAACATGTATTTGTAGTAGTATCTCCGTAAAAGAGAGTTCCCCAATATGACCGATTGGAAGATATTCGCAGCCATGAGCAGCAGCTGATGATCGGAGGGAGCTATCAAAATGTCGGTGAATCCCCAGTTGATCCAATTGGGTATCGGCGGGATGCCAGGAGGTGCGTGCAAAGCTTAGGACATGGCTAGGACTGCTAAGCAGAGGCCTGGACCATTCCGCTTGCTGGGGTCCATGGGCCAGCGTGTCGATCACAGTAATGGTATTATATTCGACCGTGTTCTCCATTCTCAGTTCTCACAGGCCTGCGACTCTGCGAGGCCGAAAATACGACAGTCAATGGAATATCGGGTATCATATCAGCAGGCATGCCGGCTACTACTGGTGTCGGTAGCTAATCTACATTGCTCCTTGAACATACCGCCGTACAGGCAGACCTCATCTGACAGGGATCCATCTCACGTTAGCTGCCTTCAACCATTCTTCTTCAACGCGTAAGCGAGAGGAGGCAACCTAACACGAGGTAAATGCTGACAACCTCTCACAAGATATCGGAATAGTCATCAAGGTACTGCTGCAACAGTACCATAGTCGGCAGGGGTTCTCAGGCGAAAGAATGACCGTGGACTAGTTAGTGGTTACATTCATAGCCTGTAGCCTATGCGTATCGTCTTAGACTCGGGCGTAAGGTAGTCCGTGCAGTTGTGAGGTAAAAGTAGAATACCGAGAGGCGACCTTTGCTGGTGCTTGTTCCCTTAATGGCAAGCACTCCATACGAAGTATGACTCGATGTTTGCCTTGTTACCTAAAAGATAATCAGTGCCACTGTCGACGGCGGCCATCCAGCCCAGAAAAGCCAATGGAACGTAGGGATTCCGTACACGGTTTATGATCGATTTGATATTTCGAGCAAGACCCTCAGTCCTGAAAAAGCAGCTAGATGGGTTAGTACGGTACTGAAGCACTGTGGTACTGTATTTCACTCTACTTCACGTGGGTATACTAATAAGTGTAAACCATGGGTTAACCAGGGAGACAGCCACACAGCAGAAAAGAAACATAACCACAGGTAAGGTACATACACCATTGCACTAGCGCCATTAGGAATCGAACCTAAAGTACATACTCCGTATTCCATACGGAATACGAATCACGTACTCCCTGTCAACAGCTAAACATATCTTGGCTCGGCTGTCAGATGGCACATCAAGGTCCCCTCACTAGTCACTACCTGAGAAACGTGCCTGAGTACCGGTAATCCCGTACGGTAGTTTACCATACACGATCAGTTCATTCCCAACTCCCATTTCTCTCCACCCTCTCCACCCACCCCTGCGACGCCTTTCCACCGGTTCCCTGGCCCTGGGACTGCTTGAAACGGTAAGACGGTCAGCCGATGATCGCGTTGGGATCTACACTCCTTACACTTGACGGATAGAGGATAGAGGATAGAGAGCGCTGCCCGAAGGGACCCCCCGAAGGGACCCTCCCAGTACTCCTACCTAGTCGTAAAAACCCTCTTTCTCCACGCCATCATCATAATCTTTGCTGTAGGTATTATTACCTGATTGCCTATTCCCTCCACCACACCTGTCCGGTTTCCGTACCGGGAGTTTGGCATCTGGGTACCCCATTAAGGTGTTGCTTTCGATCGCAGCTCAGTAGCGAGGTGTCAGAAGCTGCCCCAAGGTTCAGAAGGGTGTTCGGACTTACGGTACGTTGCCCGCTGTCATGCTTGACAGAGATTACGGTACCCTAAACGGACAAAGCCATTGTGAGCGCGCGTTGACATTCCTGCAGCTTGCTGGTATATACTCGATCTCAGTAGCATAGTATCTTGTCAGAATTCCGTGCGTCTCGTGGTAGCCCCGATGAGGCTCTTGATTGGTGTCACATAGGGAGGATACCCCGGAGCGCGCATGAGCCCATTACTGGTAGAGCAGATGGATTTGACCATTATTGTGAGACGAATAGATGGAAGGCCCAGGTTCAGAGGCATCGAAGCGGCAACGGCTGGATTCCTATAATGTATCGCACCGCCTGCAGCAGCAGCAACCTCCCATTTCACAGCCACACACCTACTCTGGTCACACATTACCACCACCAAATTCTTACGTACAGCCGCCCCCGATCCCACAGTCCCCATACCACGAAGCTCCTCCCCATGAGCATAGAAATTTGCCAGATCCGATCCCTCACGGATACAACCACTCCCTCTCCGGTCACAACACTCCCATTCGAGACTCGAGAGGTTACCCTTCTGATCCAGGTTATTCTCGACGTGGCAGCGCTTCTGGTGCTACGCGATCTCCTGACGAATATCCGCAATATGCTGCCGCGCGAAATTTGAGTTCCACCTCTAGCGAAGCTCAGCATTTTCCACCGCAACATCTAGAACATGCTGTGCATTTGTCGGGATACCCACCCCAAGACGGACCATTGAATGGCAACACACACCATGGTCTTCCAATGGCGAATTACAACGAACAGAACTACACCGTTACGCAAGGACACGCCCCAGAGTATAGCCAATCACCCGTCAACGCCGGGCCCCATTCCTACGGTGCATCTGGTTACGGTGCATCGCCTGGCTATCATTCAAGCATGCAGAGGCCCAAGAAAGGGAATCGTGCTCAGCAAGTACGCTTCTTCAGCTGCCGAAACCGATCACGACTAATGCATTCTCGTAGGCGTGTGACGTCTGTCGTGCCAAGAAAGCAAAGTGCGACGAACAGAGGCCTGAGTGCGGTACTTGTCGCGAAAACCGGGTGAGCTGTAATTATCAAACCGTGGTGCCAGCCAAGTAACACTTTCCATGTCTTCCATTTACTCATGACCAGCTAATACAATTCAGAGCCGATCGTGCAAACCAAGCAATTCTGGAACAGTTGGCCGCTCAAAAGGATGACATGCAAACGCTGAATCGAACCGTGGAGGGTAGGCTTGAGCGTATAGAACAAATGTTGTCCAACATGAACAGCCCTAAGCCGGCCACTGGCTCTACACGCGAAAGTCCAGACATCAAATCCGTACCCAGACACTTGAATAGTATGGAAAGCCCAAAGAGAAGGCCTGCAACAGAACAAAAGACCGCGCCGTATGTGTTGTCTCAACAAGCTAAAAACCGAGAGCAGAGGACGGTTGACACAAGTCCAAGCGGATCTCACATTACCACTAGTACCGATTCAACCGGAGCAGATGTTGGTTTGTTACGTGACAGTGGCCCAGGAGTTATACCAGAGATTCCTATCCCAATAGAGCACAGTACCGCCGCTCACAGGCTGCTTCGCTGGCCGTCGATCAGCGCACTGGTCAAGCAATCGAAGCTCGTGCGACAGGTGAGAGAAGACTATGTTATGGAGCATGAAGAGTTGAAGGGGGTCCTACGAGTGTATGGTCGAGGTGAAGGAAAAGATTATCTTGATGGAGGTCAGCCAGGCGCAGCAAGTCCCGCAACCAGCTCTACTAGTGGCCGAAGCGAAGAGACTGCAGAAGCACGTAGTCCAGCTTCACCACCGGAAGGCCTGTGGGGCACTGACCTTGATCACTCAAACAACGTCGAGCCGCGTATTACGAGTGCAATTGGTGGTCTTACTCCTGAGAATCACTTGAAGCTTGATCCAAAAACCCTCCGCCAGCTACTTCAAAGCTATTTAGATAACATCCACATTCTCCATCCTTTCCTCGACAAAGGCCGGTTGACCCGTATGGTTGAACGTTTCTCGATGCGATATAACCCCTCCGAGCAGAACCTGACAAAGATGTTGTTCTCTGGACCTGCTACCTCGGGTACAAGTTTCGATGGTTCGCATCGAGCTGCAAAGAGAAAGCTTTCGGATGGTTATTCTCGCAATTTTGTCCAAGAGCCAGGCTCCATTCCACATCCGCCAAGCCCGAATATCACACCTGAAAAGTCGCCTGCTAATGCAATTGTTCTCCTTGTGATGGCATTGGGGAAGATATGCCAGTGGAAGGATCCTCTGCCAGGGCCTGTATCTGGACATTCGGGAGACACGCCCGTGCCCTCGAGAGTTTATACGTCTTCACGAGCGCAAACCGATTCTCCACCTCCCCTATCGTTGAGGCAGTCTCCAATGTTGTCAATCCCTCCCGCAACGAGCATGCCAGCCTCTTCAACGATTTCTGGCCTCCGCCTTACCAATTATAGTCCTCGGTCGTCAACCGAAGAAGGCTCTGCTTCACCAGCTCCTAGAAACATTGACGTCATACCAGGTTTGGCTTACTACGCCAAAGCTACAGATATCTTGGGCAACGTGCACGGTAGCAACGAGTTAGCCAACGTGCAAGCCAACCTGTTGGCAGGTCTTTACGCCGGTCAACTAGCGCGAACCTTCGAGAGCTGGAGTTGGATACATTCGGCTTGTAGAGCGTGTCGGTACCTTGTACGAGATCCAACTTTAGCAAGGGAGCGGGATCTGACGCGAAAGGACCTGATCAAGTTTGCGTTCTGGACGTGTTCGCAATTAGAGAGCGATATTCTGGCGGAACTTGACCTACCTCGAAGCGGGATTCAGGACATGGAGCTCGAGTATCCGAAAGGCTTTTCTGAGTTGGCGGACTTTGAACATATTGATAACCAAGGCGTTAACGTTCCAGGAGCGGTCAAAAAGATGATGAGTTACTACTCGTTTCAGATCCACATCCGCAATAGCCTTAATAGTATGCAGAAAGATCTTCATCCCCCAGAAAATCGTGAGCGCAAGACGGATTTCTTCAACATGCGCAATATTCACGACGAATCTCTCCAGAACTGGAGAAACGTGCTTCCACCTTGGTTACAGTGGAAAGATGATGATGAGCCATCTCCGGATATCAACGATGCCCGACTACGCGCAAAATATTACGGGGCACTTTATATAATCCACCGACCGTTCCTCCGCCACTTACTTGACAGTGAGATAATCGCTCAAGGAACCGACTCACCTCAATCAGATGTTCTCAAAGGAGCTCTCAACAAGCCATTAGCGTACTCTGCTCAGTCTCACGAGCGAAGTCGGGGCGCAATGGCCCCGCCAAGGTCGACGAGCGCTGACTCAAACGGCCAGGCTGAAATCCTCCATTCAGCTAAAATTTGCGTCAAGGCCGCCATGCGAAGTACTGTCGCGTTTGACAATATTTTGAACCGCCAACGTCTGATTGTGACCAACATTTTTGGCACAGCTCATGCGTAAGTAGCCACTCCTGTTACCCCTCGAAGCATCTGCAATCAAACCAGTCCTTTTCAAACCCGTGATATTAGTCTTGTAATTAACACGACCGTGTGGTTAGGCAATTCGGCAACATCCTGGTTCTGGCTGCTACATACAAATCAAGCTTGCGTTTCCTTGTCCCAGCTGAACAGCTCGAGCACTTATTCGACCGCACAATCAAATTTCTGCGCAGTCATCACCCCATTTCCAGTACGCTCGCCCAAGACGCACTGATTCTCGAAAGCCTACGACAGGTTATTTTTGAACAGCCGAGCCTCTCTTTCTCATCCGCCGATGATTGAAAGTCCTACCAAGGTGTTCACACATCCCGTTCTTGATCCCATACGAATCTACCTCCATGGTCAATGTCCATACTCCAGCACTTCTACCAGTAGCGCGGCTACCCGCTGCTTGGGACCACTATATACTCATCATATACTCAACGACCTCGTCATCAAATGTCATATGTAAATTACTGGGCTGGCCATTGTCATTATGCATATTCCCCAACGGCACCTAACTGGCGCTAGCGTGGCCTTTCCGATGCATTTCTTGCTTTCAATTCGTTCCTTTCTTATGTCTTATTTCTATCGTTTCATGTATATGGGTAGAGGCTCATGCCGAATCAACTACACACTCATTTCGATCTAAATCAAGCCGGGCGTTTGTGGGTGGCTTTTGTGAGCGACGCCCTTTTTGATTATACCAGGGGAGGTTTGTGTCATTCCTTACTTTCGACGTCATGCGCCTGATCTGGTTGAGACGCGTCAAGCGTTCTGCCGGGTGCCTAGCGGTGGGTGGTTGCATTTGGCATTTGGTTTTATTATAGCATAGTACATAGTCTGTTGAGAGATCAGGCACAAGGGAATGCAATGGCAGGCGGATTGGTTCTTCTGGGCACGGCAGAACCGGACGCATTAGTCAACATGGGTCTTCAAGATCTAGCCCATTGGATATCTTGATCTACCGGTAGTCACTTGTTCTATGTTTTGTGCAATCGCTCCTCACACGGATGTTCTGACAGCACTCGATGTCTGGTAGCCCAGAGAACTGAACAAGAGTTCATGCACATGGGCTTGACCTCTCACTCTCTTCACGCCGAAAAGAACTGAACACTTGATCATGACTCTTGGTGCCGGAACAAGCCTGGACGCATGCTACCTACATGATACACAATCACCGAGTAAGAATTTAGAGTTGTGGCGTTATGTGGCTGTGCGTTTCTTTTGAGCATTCAGGGTCTAATACATGATTGGGTGTATGAAATTGGGTTTCATGTTTGTTGACAACTCAAAATCAAGGAAGTGACGCTTCACAACCGCGGTCATTTATCACACACAGCAGTCTTTCATATACATACTTAGACGACGCCTAAGATCCCGAGAAGTATCCTTTGTTGAAAATACGTGCAAACATAAATACAAGCTACCACAGCAGTTTCTCTCTCTCTAGTGGGACTGCTAGGTTACTATTGACGGCACCTCATTGGCGATTTCGGTCCTTACCCACTCCAAAACGCTTTTCCGCCATTGTAACTGGCCCCTGAAGTCGTACTGCTCTCTATCAGAATGTTGGGCGCTCTGTCCCCTTTACTACTTGCCCTAATTCCCTACGTTTCTGCCTCTCCAGTTGATACCAACCCAGCAGCAATAGCGGAAGAACTGCCCCTGATCACTCCTGCCCCTACAACATGGGATCCTACGAAGACGAAAAGAGACATCCTTAGCGACGTTGGTGTAGACGTCAAATCAATATTATCAGACCTGGGCAGTATACCTTCGTATGTTGCCTCGGGCGTGCCAAACTTCTTCCAAGATTTTCCAACCGGAGCGGGCGTTCAGAGTAGCCTAGGGCTCGATGATAGTCAAGTCGCCGCACTACCAACCCAGGTGCTGAATATACCGTGAATATTACCACCTCCCGGTCCGCGTTTGGCAGCACTGGCTAACGAGATCGCAGAGGCTATGGAAACTGGACTGACCGGGGCTGGAACTTGCGCTTTCACGGCAATGTTTTGAAACAGCCAAACATTTCCGAGTCAAAGCTTGACGACCTTGCAAACGGTTTTCTGGTCGGCACATCTGTGCAGTCACTCCCACCGTCGCAGGCTTCGCAGGCCAGAAACTTAACGGCCGAGATATACGTCCTCCAGCAGAAGAACCAAAATGTGACATTCAGCCTGAGTCCAGCACCAACGGCAGGAGCCTCTGGCGAACAAGGTGGAGGAGGAGCTACCACTCCTCAAGGTGGCAACCAAGTTGTCAAATTCCCGGTTCCTACAACTGATGAAGGCGACTTTGATGGATTCGTTCCTATCAATGGCCAGGGGCTCGCAGCCGGCAACACCACATCTCAAATCCAGCGTCTAAGCGTTCACACCAACGGAACAGACATGGGCAATGCAACAGCCTACCTCGTCCCCTCAACCGGCCTCACCATCATCAATGACATTGACGACATCCTTCGCGTCACCAAAATCTACGAGCCAAAGGAAGGCTTGCTGAACTCCTTTGCGCGCCCGTTTACCCCCTGGATGAACATGCCCGACATCTATGCCAACTGGTCCCGCAGCATCCCAAACTTTCATTTCCACTACCTCACCACAACCCCCGAGCAAGTGACCCGAAATTACATGGACTTTATCTACAAGACCTATCCCGGTGGTTCCTTTGATACGCGTCCCCTGAACTTCAGCAACGTTGACGAGACCCTCAGTGTCCGCAAATACTTGCTCGTGAAGATCTTCCAGACGTATCCACACCGGAAATTTATCCTTGTCGCTGATACGAGCAACAGCGATGTGATGAAGGGTAAATCTCCACCGTTTTTTTCAAGTACGGATGAGGCTTTGCTAATTAAACGACTGCCTTACAGACTATCCGGCTATGGCTACAGAGTTTCCGAACCAGGTCCAGTGTATCTTCCTAAGAAACACATCGGCAACAGACCCCGGTGATAAATTTCCTTATGACACCAGTGGGTTCAAACCCCTGAACCAGCAGCAGTACATGTTCTTCCTCGTGCCTGTAAGTCACCTCACCGCCACCCGCCTACATATGTATATAATCTAAATCTACTGTTAGGACGACCTCACCAACCTCGACATCTCCAACGGCCACTGCCTCAACACCACCATTCCGCAAAACGTCACCTTTGGCTACCAAGGTCTTCCAGGCGGCAAGAATCTCGGTAGCGGTAACGGTACCGGGAATGGTGGACCGAACCAGAAGGGTGCTGCGGGCAGACTTTTTGGGAAGAGTGTGTTGGCGACGTTAGCAGGGTTAGCAGTAGGAGCTGCGGTGGTGTTGTGAGGGGTGGAGAGTGGATGAGAAGGAGCCGAGAGAGAATACCCTGGGATCGATGGTTGGGTTGGAGAGAGAGGGGAGACGGGTGGGGTGGGAGCTTGTATTGTGTATTTGGTGACAAGGGGTTGGGGGCTATCGCGTACATAAGTTTTGGTTAGGGACAGTAAGATTTCGTGCCATAGAGGCATGCAAGGTGACTCTTGGCTTCTTCGCTGCTACTCCGATGGAACTCCTCACGCTCGTTCCAAATTTTCTAGGTACTCGTGCTTCTTTCTACCCTCGTACGTATTCTATGATTCCCCGAGGCGGATGAGGTGTCGAGACCTAGTGATCCTTTTTTTTTAAAAAAATTTGAGACTTGTGTTTAGGTTTGGGGAGTTTATGGGGTATGATTATGGGGAGTTTATAGGTTCTGTAAAAGGGAGCGATGTTCGGCTTTCGGCTGATTGATTTGGTTTTGGTGTGGTGTGGTGAGTGAGGAGGGGTACTGTAGGTAGGGCTTGATGTTTTTTTTGTTGGGTTTTGGTTGCTGGGTTGTTTGAGGTGGGGGATTTGTATGTGGGGGTTGTATTGTTGGAGTGGATTTTGGGGGGATGGATGAGAAGTTCTACCGTGTACGGAGTACTACGAGTTGGGATATTAGGTTGAGGGTTTCGAAGAGGGGGGGGTAACTGAGGGGAAATGGAAAAGGTATTTCTAAGAAACAGTTCTTTCCGGACATCGATACGGGCTGGATAGTAGTGGATTCGGTAGAGAGACGACCATGGCTTATAGACGGGTAGTATCATGCTTTCTACATATGTACCACTCTCTGGCCGTTTCTGAGCGATGTTAGACATATGTATACTATTGAAATATGATGGGAACTTCTATTGTATGATACTACTACTACTGAGCACACCGTAGTTGACGGTTTAAGGGGATATGTAAATATCTAGGCGATGGGAAACATTCGAGTAGGAAGAGCAAGCAACAGGTAGGAAGATCGTTGGCGCAGTCGTATATCGCTTAGAGTGTGATAGGAAGTCCTAAGCATCCTGGTATGTATTGAGTGGCATGTAGGGACTTCCCACTACCGCTTTATAACCGATGTTTTAGATACCCAGTAATCAACGGACGTGTACTGTAGGAATTTCCTGCCAGTCTGAGCGATGGGGTACTGAGCACATTAAGGTACTCTTCCTACATTTCGCTTGTCCCCCTCGATCTCTTCCATTCTTTTTGTCCCTCGTCTTTTTTTTTTGGACAACGTTGCATGATTTGTTGCTAGATCTGATTGTGTCATGCGGGCTTTTGAAGGAGGCGTATGGCGTCAGGTGGAGGGGTGGCGATGATGGTTATGAGGAGTTTGAAGGGGGTCGAATGGATGGGGATGAAGATGTTTTCTATTTCTTCGATCTTTTGCCCCTTTTCCTCTGGACGGCTCATCCGCTCAGTAGACCATTTCGCTAGGAACGTTGAAAACTCTACCTTGTCTTGACTGACATGTAAGAAAGATTCTTATCAGGCTAAGCGATGTACTACTACTGAGCAGATGATTAGACAGGTAGGGAGGGCAGTGTGCTCAGCAGGACATTGTTTGGAGAGATAGGAATTCCTACTACTTTAAAGCGATGTACTTACTACCGAACCAAACTAGGTTCGTTGGCTGCCCGAGCAAGTCTGTTACCAATGGAAAGCAACGCAGTTTTCAGCTATTGCTGACTCAGAACTTATTGGTTATTGCGGTCGTATAATAGGTTAATTACTAATTAATTTGACTAACTAAATAATAGCTATTTACACAATTTAATATATGCGCTGGGAAAGTCAACGGGGAAGTCAACGGGGAAGTTAATGAGGAAGTTAATGGGTAAACTAATGAGGTAGGAAGTCATGAAGAGAGCCATGAAAGGAACCATGAAGGCTGTTCGATAGAGTCATATTTGATGCTCTATAGGGAACAAATTTGATCCTTGAATGATGAGTAGAATGGTGAGTAGAGTGGTGAATAGGGTGATGAGTAGAGTGGTGAGTAGGGTGGTGAGTAGGGTGGTCAGTAGGATGGTCAGTAGAATGGTCAGTCGGAAGGTCGGTAGAAAGATCAGTAGATAGCTCGATAGAAAGCTCGGTCGGAAGATCAGTAGAAAGATCAGCAGAAAGGTCAGTAGAAAGATCAGTAGAAAGAACAGTAGAAAGATCAGTAGATAGCTCAGTAGAAAGCTCAGTAGAAAGCTCAGTCGATAGCTCAGTCGATAGCTCAAGTAGAAAGCTCAGTTTGATAGAGAGTTTGATAGAGCGTTTGATAGAGAGTTCGATAGGGAATTTGGTAGAGAGTTTGATAGAGCGTTTGATAGGGAATTTGGTAGGGCGTTTGGTAGGGAGTTTGGTAGAGCGTTTAGTAGAGAGTTTGGTAGGGCGATTGGTAGGGCGTTTGATAGAGAGTTTGATAGAGCGTTTGATAGAGAGTTTGGTAGAGCGTTTGGTAGGGAATTTGAGTGGGCGAGTAGGTAGCGAGTAGGTGAGCGAGTAGATGGTGAGCATGTAGAGTGGTGAGTAGAGTGATGAGTAGAGTGGTGAGCATGTAGAATGGTGAGCATGTAGAGTGACGAGTAGGATGGTGAGTAGGGTGGCGAGTAGAATGACGAGTAGAATGGCGAGTAGGATGGCGAGTAGAATGGCGAGTAGAATGGCGAGTAGGATGGCGAGTAGAGTGGCGAGTAGGGTGATCAGTAGAATGATCAGTCGGAAGGTCGGTCGAAAGATCAGTAGAAAGCTCGATCGAAAGATCAGTAGAAAGATCAGTAGAAAGATCAGTAGAAAGATAAGTAGAAAGGTCAGTAGAAAGCTCGATCGAAAGATCAGTAGAAAGCTCAGTAGAAAGTTCAGCAGAAAGATCAGTAGAAAGTTCGATATCAAGTCATGAAGAGTGCGTTCTATTGAGTCAGTTAGCATTATTTCATACGGAATAGAAAGTAGAAACTGTTCTATGAAGGAAGAAAGAAGTGGGAAGAAGTAAATACTCTGAATCTTCTGAATTTTCTAGCGTCGACCTTCGACTGAGAGCGAAGATTACTAATCACAGAGGTAACAGTACTGTTTTCAAGCCATGTAGAAAGCATTGTTTGAAGCACTGTTTAACGTGTTTTATGCATTCGATCGACGCGTTTGATAGAGCGTTTGATAGGGAGTTTGATAGAGCGTTTGATAGAGAGTTTGGTAGAGAGTTTGATAGAGCGTTTGGTAGAGAGATTGGTAGAGCGAGTAGATGAGCGAGTAGATGAACGAGTAGGTGAGCGAGTAGGTGAGCTCTGACGTTTCTTATTTATATAGCTGTTAGGAAATATAGAAGGCATATTGCAGAAGGTAAAAGCACGCTGTTAGCGATGAAGAACGAAGTGAAGAACGATGTGAAGCAGTGAAAATACGAAGTCAAATAGAAAAGTCGAACATTCATGATTAACTGTAATAGATTTAGAGAGTCGCTACCCGTACACCTCTCTGACTTACATGTACACCCCTCTAGCTTACATGTACACCCCTTCTCGGAAAACCTGGAATTTCCGTTGCACATCACTCAGTTACACATCAAATTTAGTAGACAGTTCAAGAGTTTACATATGATTTCAAGCAACCTCTTCACAGTAATTTTGCACTGTTTAAAGAGCTTCAATATCGCTATTTCAGCACCTTTTTTGCTACATATGAAACGCTGCAAACAGATCTGCATTCGTTTGAATGAAAGAGGGTGTGACAGCACGTTCATCTCGCTGCCCTTCACCTCGCTGCCCTTCACCTCGCTGCTCTTCATCTCGCTGCTCTTCATCTCTTGCTCATGTGAGACTTCGATCTCGACCTCGACCTCGCTTTCGCTCTCGCCCTCGTTTCTGCTTTCGCCCCTGCTTCTGTTTCATTCTCTGCTGTAGCTCTTATTGTTTCATCTTTCTCAGTACATGTTCATGCTGTGACAGTTTTCTTTGTGTAGAATTTTTGAACTCTTGCTGATGTCTAATGTCTTGTCATTCTCTTGCTTCTATGAGTCTACTTTTTGATTAAACAATAGCAAGATTTTGAACTTGTAGAAGTGAATCTGACAAGTTCAACATGAAGAATGTAAAAACATCATCATTCATTTTCACATTGAATGTTTCAGAAGCAGCTTCAGCTTCAGAAGTAACTTTGATAAAATTAATGAATAAACTCACAGCTGAGTCTTTAAAGCATCAATGTGAATGTATATCTTTGTTGGGACCGTGCCTAGATCATCCAACCAAAGGGGCTCAGGGCTGGTATGTATGTATTGTTCTTTAGAGGTAGCTATAACAAGACATTAAGAATACAGAAGAGAAAGAGTGCGAGCTCTTCTATAAATAATGGCTTGAGGCTGCGCTAGGCTCGATACAGATGTGATGTAATAGGCCAGATGTGTTTGCCTAAAAGAATGATGAAAGGGGTGAATGAAGAAAGTGCTGAACAACGGGAAGAAGTGCTGGGGATGGCCCGAAGGGGTGCGCTAGGTTCAAACTAGGCATAGCGTCATGGTTTGCCCTAATCAAATTGATTAGGGTTAGATCTGAACCCTGGCCGGTTCAGGCATGTTCGTAACAATCTTCTATCTTCAAAACTTCATCTTCTGCTGTATTATTCATGCGTCGTTGAATTCTATGAATGCATGACAAGCTCAGAATTCTAATGAAGATGTTGATGCATGATGACAAAGATTCTTCAGTGATCGTGATTAAATTGTACTGTTCAATGATCTTGTGCAAAGCAAATAAAGTTATATGAGCAACAAGATCACGTAGTATTGAAGCTCATAAATGAAAAGATAGTCTGATCTTCGTCATCTGAATGATTGCAATGTAATCATGATGTTGATTCATAAGCAATAGCTTCAGACTATTTACAACGCTCTTCAGATCAACAATGAAAAATTCAAGCTTACATTTTAGAGTTGCATTGCTTTCTTCATCATGAGAAGTAGCATAATTGTTGAAGTGTAGTTTGCAATTAATTCAGCATCTAACAAACTTCTTCTTATAGATCAGCAGTAAATCATTTCTTAAATAGAAAACTGCTTCTTCATGACTTATGTCATAAATTTTCTGAAGATTGATTCATTGAAATTGATACTTCTTCTCAATCTTAGCATACATGATCAGATGTCATGTCTTGTAGAATGTTTATCAGTTTTCTTTGATATCAAAATGCTTTTTGCAATTGACTAGAATGTTCTTGTCAATATGTCAAATACACAGCAGATGTGAACTTTCATGAAAAACACTTTGCAAAGCATTGATCAGATTTCACTTACAGTCAATTAAGATCATTGTTGAATCAGATAAATTAAACTCAGTATACAAAAGCTTCAGCTGCTTCAGAACTCACACACAGTTTGCTGTTTTTTCAACTTTCATGAAGCAGAATTCAACAAAGAAAAAAATGTTCAAAGCAGTGATTTCAATGATAATCAGCAATGACATCTTGTAATGATTAATCTTGTAGATGCAGTTCATGATGAGTATCTTGCTGTTGCATTTCAGCATATCACGACAGCTTGATTAACTGAAAAAGAGTTTAATGATTCTATTGAATTCATTCTTTTTGTATTGTCAGAATCAGAATTCACATTTCAGATTTTGAAGAAGAGTTTGAACAGAACTTAGAATGTCAAGAGCTTGTCTTTTCTGCTGATTCTTTACATTGTAAATGTCATGTCAAGTGAAGAAAAAGTTTTTCTTATCAGCATTAAGTTGAAGATGAGTTAAAATCTGTGTTGATCTAACTTCAACTTTGATAAGAAAGTTTATTGACTTCTGAATCTTTTCTATCATGATCAATCTTCAAAAAGTTGAATGAGCTGAGACAAGTGTAGAAGTGTTATGATTCTAGCTACGCATTTTTGTTGATAGTTATGTTGATGACTATTTTGAGAATTATTGTTGATCACTTATTGCTAAAGCATAAACTTGTTTTGAAGTCAACTTTATTCAAAGTTAACTTATGTTCTTCTGAATCATATAAATAGTTGACTCTTCTCTTCTAGATACTTTTCTTTCTTAGCATTTATATACTCATTACATTACATTCATATGACTCATTCTATGCTGATCTCTAACATTATATAAATGCTTCTTCATTACAGACGAAGTGAAATAATTTGCATTGATTTCTTCAAGTGCTTCTGCTAGTAATTCTTCAACTCTTTATTGACTTTGATCTAGTGACTTGCATTCATGCAGCAGCACTCATCTTTCTTCTCTTGTGAGCTGATTCAGCGAGAATAAACAAAAGATTCAAACTCATGCGCTGATCAGCGAGTATAAACAAATGATTGAAATCATTCAACTAGATCAAAGATCAGCAAATTAATCATTCATTCAGATTTGCAAGAAATTCTTCAAATTTATTGAATAATCAAACAAGATCAGTCTAGAACTGCGTCAAAGTCTTTATCTCAGAAGCAAATCTCATAGTAAGTCTGTTATAATGACATCTTTTGTCAATGCAATGATTTATAAGCACATCACTTTATTTATCAGTGAATCGATCTATCTTGAGTTTCTGTGTCAACTAGTGAGTCTGCTTCAATGACATGTTCAATAGTAAGTTTGCTACAAGAGCAGATAATGATTGATTTCATCAACAGAGTCAGTCACTCAATAGTGAGTTTGCTTCAATGATGTTTCTTTGTCAATGCAATGATCTACAAGCACATCACTCTATCAATCAGTGAATCAATCTATCTTGAGTTTCTGTTCAACTAGTGAGTCTGCTTTAATGACATGTTTGATAGTGAGTTTGCTTCAAAGATGCATTCAACATTGATCTTGTCATTGAGTCAGTCACTTGAAGTGAGT
>JAABUT010001750.1_pt1 | contig 23448 bp, 24 predicted proteins | sample 5559281 | NCBI WGS metagenome assembly JAABUT01 (sample SAMN10711880, study PRJNA513359) | rock metagenome | isolation source: Antarctica rocks | place: Antarctica: Victoria Land, Ricker Hills nord | collected 2016-01-04
CGCCATCGCACCGGCGGCCAGGAAGAACCCGAACGACGTCGTCAGGTACATCAGCCCGATCGTCTTGTGGTCCGTCGTCGTCAAGACCTTCACGACCTTCGCGCCCGGGCCGGGTCGCTCCCGCTTCCCTGAGACCGGGCGGGTCACGCCAGAAAGAAGGGTCATCAGCAGCTCCTGGCAGGACGGCGGCGGCGAAAGGTTGGCGTTGGGCCGGGTGCAAGGGCGCAAGCCAGACTCGCACAGATGTTGTGCCGCCGACGACAAGCGGCCGACCTGATCTCCCGAACACCCTCGGTGCCGGCGGCGGCTCGATCGCGGCGTACAACCGGAACTTCAACGCTTTGCAGATCAGGCCGGAGTCGGCCGGGTCGGACCGCGGGCCGGCCTGCTACGACCGTGGTGGGCTGCGGCCCACCGTGACCGACGCCGACCCGGTCCTGGGCTACCTTACCTAGACCCGGACAACTACGCCGACGGGCACAACAAGCTCGACAAGAAGCACTCGGTCTTTGCCATCGACGAGAACCTCGCCGACGAGCTCGGCCTGTCCACCATCGCGGCTGCCAAGGTCATCGGGAGCACCGTCGAGGAACAGATGGCCGTCGACATCGAGAACGAGCTCCGCTCACGCGGTGACCTGATCGAGGACTACTCGACGCTGGCCGCCGACCGTCGTCCGGGACGGGTGTACCGGAAAGATTCTTGACCGGCTGGGGAGCATGACGAGGTGGTTGACGTCGTCCTGATGAGTTGGCCTGGCTGTGGGTCATCACGCTATGCGCGCCGGTGCGGTCCGGCTTCCTGACGGTGCCGCTGCTGGCGTGGCGGCCGCTGGCGCAGGGCGGCACTCGTTACGGAGCCTCACCGAACGACGTGCGGCCGACGCGAGCGGCAGGACGTCGGTGCGCTCCAGGTTCGGCGAAACCCAGCCGTCGAGCCGTTGGGGTTGCTGTTCTCGCAGCAGGAGTACAGCTCGGCCCGACAGGCGTTGCACGCGCCACAGGCGATCGGGAACGGCACGACCACGCGGTCGCCGGCGCAGCATGTCGCCGGAGATGCCCCTGCCGACCTCAACCACCTCGCCCATGAACTCGTGGCCGAGGATGTCGCCCTTCTCCATCGACTGGACATAGCCGTCGACGAGGTGCAGATCCGAACCGCAGATGGCGGTGGACGTGACCTTCACGATGGCGTCGCGGGCACTGAGGATGCTGGGATCGGCGACGTCCTGCACCTCGACGGTGTTGCGGCCCATCCAGCAGTTCGCCTTCATGACGGCACCTCCACATGCTTGTCGTCGTCCACATGGTTCTCGCCCCGAACCGACTCGGCAATCTCCTGGGTCGTGAGCAGCTGGGCCGAGTGCTGCGGGAACTCCTTGTGCGCGCGCTTGCCGCCGGGCGCGCCGTCCGAACGAACGACCTCGCCGGTCTCCATCACCTGCTTGAAGCGGCGCAGGTCGTCGTCTAGCTGCTGGTACGGCTCCTCGCCGGTGAACCTGGCCGCGGCCTCGCCGACCTTGCCGCCGGGCACCGCGTACTGCGGCGTGACGTGTAGCTCGGTCCCGCGGTCGCCGTGCCGGGGTGAAGGTAAAGGTGCGCCTCGGCGGTTTTCGCCGTCCTGCTCCGGACAGCCCGGACGTGGTGTGGCGCAACGCGTCGTTCCGCGGCTACGCGGGGCACCTTCGCACCCCGGAGGCGCTCGACGCGCTCACCGAGCTCGCCGTGGAGGGCCTCGATACGGCCTTTCTGTGCAGCGAGACGGTCTGGTGGCGCTGCCATCGGCGGTTGGTGGCCGACGCGCTGCTGCTGCTGTACGACCTGCCCGTGCAGCACCCGCTGCCGGGCCGAGTCCCGCCGCACCTGCCGACAGAAGGTGCGCGTCGGGTGGACGATGTGCTGGTGTACGACGGGAGCGGCCCGATCCTGGCCGCGACGACCTGCATTACGCGCACCCGACGAGAGGCCTTGACATGTGGTGGTCCACGCTCACCGGCAAGCTCGAGCAGGCGGCGGTCCTCGACCCCGTCACGGACGCGGTTGAGAAGGCGGTCGACGTGGTCCTGCCACGCGGGCCCGTCAAGGACGCCCTGCACGGCGTCTGGCTCGGCCACGCCCTGCACCCCCTGCTCGTCGCGGGGCCGATCGGGCTGTGGGGCGGCGCGTCGCTGCTCGACCTCAGCCATGACAAGGGCAAGCGCCAGGCGGCGCGCACCCTTGTCGGCGCGGGGGTGCTGGCCGTCGCGCCGACCGCGCTCAGCGGCCTCGCCGACTGGTCCGACGTCGGCCTGTTCCGACGGCCGAAGCGGGTGGGCCTGGTGCACGCCACCGTCAACACGGCGACGGCAGTGCTGTACGGCGCCAGCTGGCTCGCCCGGCGGCGGGGCGACCAGGCACGCGGCGCCGGGCTGGCCCGGGCCGGGTTGGTCGGGCTCGCCGTCGGCGGCTACCTCGGCGGGCACCTGGCCTACAGCGAGGGCGTGACGGTCAACCGCAACGCCGACGACGACCCGACGGCGCCCACGGACTGGACCTACGCCGGGAGCGAGGCCGAGCTGTCCGCGCCCGGCCTGCACCGGGTCGAGGTCGAGGGCCTGCCGGTGCTGGTCACCCGTCAGCGAGGCGCGCTCTACGCGATCGGCGCCCGCTGCAGCCACTACGGCGGCCCGCTCGAGGAAGGCGAGGTCGTCGGGGACGAGACGCCCTGCGTGATGTGCCCCTGGCACTCTTCGGTGTTCTCGCTCGCCGACGGCGGGGTCCGGCGCGGCCCGGCGACCGCTGCCCAGCCGGCCTATGAGGTGCGTACTGCCGGCGGCCGGGTGCAGGTGCGCGCCCGGTAGGCCGCTGGCACCAGGCGGCTGCTGTCAGGCGGCGAGCGCGAGCCGGGCGGCGACGAGCAGGGCGGGGAAGGTGAGCAGCGACCCCGCGCCGGTGATCGTGTTGACGATGCCGGCGACCAGCCCGGCGCCCGCCAGCAGCAGGGCCGGTACGGGCGCCACCTAGGTCGGCCCCGCCGGCCGGCTCGTCTCGAGGCGGTCAGTCGTCGTCGGAGCCGGCCAGGCTCAGCGCCGCGCCCGCCACGACCACCAGCCCGATCATGATGTCGTTGACGATGGCGCTGCGGATCTCAGGGTCGGTGCGGTAGCCGAAGACGACGGGATGGCGATCAGCGCCAGGCCCAGGATCAGCACGCCGCGGCTCGCCCAGCGGCCGGAACGCCAGCGCAGCAGGTGCGTCGCCGCCAGCATCGCGACGAGGGCGCCGACGACGATGTCCAGGACGAAGGCCCGCAGGTGCGGGCAGTAGCGGAGGGGTCCTGCTCGAACACCGTGCGCAGGTGCACGTCGCGGACCTGCGCGTAGTGCTCCGCCAACGCCCGCCACTCGTCGGTCTCGTGGATCTGCACGCCGCACCTCCGCCATTACCATCCTGCCGCACCCGGAACCTAGCCTGGTGCGAGGCAACGATCCCCCGGCACCGGGAGCTTCCCGTCAGGCATGCCATCCTGCGGCATGACCCGACCCAGAATCGTGATCGTCGGTGGCGGTTTCGCGGGCTACCACGCCGCCAGGTCACTGTGCCGGCGCGCCCGGGGTAGCGCGGAAGTCGTGCTGGTGAACCCCACCGACTACTTCCTCTACCTACCGCTGCTACCGGAGGTGGCCGGCGGCCTGCTCGACCCGCGCCGGGTCACCGTCTCGATCCCCGGCACCCTGCCCGAGGTCCGCCTCGTGCTCGGCTCGGTCGACGGGGTGGACCTGCACACCGGACAGCTGTCCTACCTGGACCCGGAGGGCCGCCGCGGCGAGCTCGGCTACGACCGGCTGCTGCTCACGACGGGCAGCATCAACAAGCTCCTTCCGGTTCCCGGCGTCGCGCAGTACGCGCACGGCTTCCGTAACGTCGCCGAAGCGCTCTACCTGCGCGACCACGTCACCCGTCAGATCGAGTTGGCCGACAGCACCGACGACCCCGCGGAACGCGAGGCGCGCATGACATTCGTGGTGGTCGGCGCCGGCTACACCGGCACGGAGGTGGCGGCTCAGGGCGTGCTGCTGACCGATGCCCTGGTGGCGCAGCACCCGCGGCTGGCGGGTGCGCACGCCCGGTGGTTGCTGGTCGACACCGCAGCGCGGGTGCTGCCGGGACTGGACGAGCAGATGGCTGCCACCGCCGACCGGGTGTTGCGGGAACGGGGTGTCGACATCCGACCGGGCACGTCGGTCGCGGAAGCCAGGGCCGACGGCGTTCGGCTGAGCGACGGCAGTCACGTGCCGACGCGCTCCCTGGTCTGGAGCATCGGCGTGCGCCCCGAGCCGGTCGTGGCCAGCCTGGGCCTGCCGACCAGGCACGGGCGCCTCGTCGTTGATGAGTTCCTGGCCGTGCCGGGCCACCCGGCCCTGTTCGCCTGCGGCGACGTGGCCGCTGTCCCTGACCTGACCCGGCCCGGCGAGATCACAACGATGACCGCGCAACACGCCCAGCGGCAGGGGGTACGGGCCGCCGGCAACATCATGGCGTCCTGCGGCACGGGGCGGCGCCGCGCCTACCGGCACCGCAACCTGGGCTTCATCGTCGACCTTGGCGCAGACCAAGCCGCGGCAAACCCGCTCCGCGTCCCGCTGTCGGGGCTGCCCGCCAAGACGCTCGCCCGCAGCTACCACCTGAAGTCGATGCCGGGCAACCGGGTGCGCACCGCGCTGGATTGGCTGGCCGAGGCGGTGCTGCCCCGGCAGAGCATTCAGCTGGGCCTGGTCCGCTCGGCTGACGTACCGCTGGACACCGATGCGCCGACGGCCACCGGCACCTCGACGTCCTGAGCCGTCAGCGCATCCGCCGGATGCGCTATGCGGTAGGTCGGGCATACCGCCGGTACTGCAGGAACAGGTAGCCGTCGGACTCCAGGGCCTGGGTGAGTTCGAGGGCGACCGGGTGGTCGAGCTCGGGGCCGTTGAGGATCCGGGTGGCCGCGCCCGCCACGAGCAGGGGGGCCACGGTCAGGCAGAGCTCGTCGAGCAGGCCTGCGGCGGCGAGCTGGGCGCTGACGCGCGGTCCTCCTTCGGCCAGCACATTGTCGACCCCGCGTTCGGCCAGGTCTTGCAGTGCGAGGGGAAGGTCGACGCTCGTGTGACCAGCCACGACGACGTCGGCGACGGTTGCCGCGCGCGCCCGGCCGCTTGCATCGGCACTGTCCGTGGTCAGCACGAGTGGCCGCTGTTCAGCTTGGGTGAAAAACGGGGCCTGCCAGTCCAGGCGGCAGGAGCGGGTGAGGACGGCGATCGCGGGTACCGGGCCAGACCCCAGCCCTCGCGGCGGGTCCGGGCCGCGGAGTCTAGGCGGGCCGGGCCGTAGCTCTCGGTTCGCAGGGTGCCGGCGCCGACAAGGATCACGTCGGCCAACGAGCGCAGTACGACGAACACGGTGTGTGTCGGCGATGCCGCCCAGCCCCGCGGTCCGCTCCTGGAGCGACGCGGCGCCGTCCGCGCTGGTGATCATGTTCATCCGGACGGCGGGCCGGTGCGGGCCGACCCGGGACAGCCGGCGGTACGCGTCGGCCGGGTCGACGGTGGGCTCGGGATCGGGGAACAGCCGCCGCAGGCCCGGGCGCGGGCTCGCGGGCGAGCTCACCGCCAGCTGCCGGTGGTGGTCAGCTGCTCATGCCGGGAGGCGATGCTCGCCAGCAGGTTCTGCCATGAACGGTCGAAGGACTGCGCTCCCTCTGTCCGCAGTTCGGTTGCGAGGGCGTGATGGTCGACGCCGGCCTCGGAAAAGGCCGTCAGGGTCTGCTCGGCGTCGCCGCCGTCGATGGCCATCAGGCTGCCGACCTGCCCGTGGTCGGCGAAGGCCAGCAGAGTCGCGGCCGGCATGGTGTTGATCGTGAACGGGGCGGCCAGCGCGCTGACGTACAGCACGTCGGGTGCCTCGGGGTTCTTCGTTGAGGTGCTGGCCCACAGCAGGCGCTGGGGGCGGACGCCTTCATTGGCCAGTCGGCCCCAGCGAGGGGAGCCGAGCAGTGCCCGGTAGGCCCGGTAGGCCAGGGCCGCCTCGGCGATGCCGAGGCGGTCACGCAGCTCGGCGGGGACCCGGTCGGTCACGGCCTTGTCCCAGCGGCTCACGAACACTGAGCCGACCGAGGCCACCGCCGGGTTCAGGCCGGCCTGCACCCGCCGCTCGAGGCCACGCAGGTAGGCCTCGGCGGCGGCCTGGTACTGCTCGGCCGAGAACAGCAGGGTCACGTTGATGGGCAGCCCAGCGAAGGTGCACTCCTCGATCGCCGGCAGGCCCTCCGGCGTACCGGGGATCTTGATGAACAGGTTGGGTCGTCCTGCCTTGGCGTGGAGCTTCTTGGCCTGCTCGATGGTGGCCGCGCTGTCATGGACCAGCAGCGGCGAGACCTCCAGGGAGACCCACCCGTCGACGCCGTCGCTGCGCTGGTGGACAGGCGCGAACAGGTCAGCGGCCCGGCGCAGGTCGGTCAGCGCCAGCTCGAAGAACACGTCCTCATCCGACGCGCCGGCCGCCTTGCGGGTCGCGATGTCGGTGTCGTAGTCCGGACCGCCCTCGATGGCCAGGTCGAAGATCGTGGGGTTGGAGATGAGCCCGGTCACCGAGTGTCCGGCGATGTAGTCCTGGAGCGTGCCGTCGTTGAGCAGGCCACGGGGTGATGTTGTCCAGCCACAGGCTCTGGCCTGCCTCGTGCAGCCGCTGGGTCGGGGTCATCCGGTCTCCTTGTTCGGGTGGTGTCATGCGCCGACCAGCCGACGGGCGGCGTCGGCGATGTGGCGGGCGGAGATGCCGGCAGCGTCGAGCAGCTCGGCAGGGGTGCCCGAGGTCGGCAGCCCGGACACAGCCAGATGCGCCACGCGCAGGGCCGGTGCCGGGGCGGGCGGCTGGGTGGCTGTCGGGGTGTCGGCGAGTGCGGCCAGGACGGCCTCGCCGATACCTCCTTCGGGATAGTGGTCTTCGGCCACGACCAGCCGGCCACCGGTGGCCCGGGCGGCGTCAACCAGGGCGGCCCGGTCGATCGGCTTGATCGAGTAGAGGTCCAGGACGCGGGCGCGGATGCCGTCGGCCGCGAGTTGCTCGGCGGCGGCCAGGCACTCGTGCAGGGTCACGCCCGCCCCGATCAGGGCTACCTGGTTGTCCGGGCCGGCGCCGTGCAGCTTCGACCCACCGACCGGGAACGCCTCGTCGGCCGGGTAGAGCACCGGGTAGGCGCCGCGGGTGGTCCGCAGGTAGACGATGCCGCCGGTGTCCGCCATCTCCCGGACCAGATAGGCGGCGCAGGGGGCGTCGGCGGGATACAGCACGACCGAGCCGTGGACCGCGCGTAGGGACGCCAGGTCCTCCAGCGCCATCTGGGACGGCCCGTCCTCACCGATCTCCACGCCGCAGTGCGAGCCCACCAGCCGGATGTTCACCTGAGAGATCCCGGCCATCCGTACGAAGTCGTAGGCCCGGGAGATGAACGCGGCGAAGGTGCTGGCGAACGCCACGTAGCCACGGACCGACAACCCGACGGCCGCCGCGACCAGCTGCTGCTCGGCGATGAACATCTCGAAGTATCGCTCCGGGCAGACTTTCTGGAACTCCTCGGCGTGGGTGGAGTTGCCGACCTCGCCGTCCAGCACGACCACGTCCGGTCGTACGGCCAGCGCCGCGACGGCCGCCCCGAACGCGACCCGGGTGGCGACCTTCTCGCCCAGCTCCGAGGTCGGGAGGGTGACCTTCGCAGGCTGATCGCGGGTCAGGGCTGGTGTCCCGGGCTCCGGGTGGGACGTGGTGATCTGCAGGTCGCTGGGGCCGCCGAGGGCGGCGACCGCACGCTCAGCCATGTCGGGGGGCAGGGCCTTGCCGTGCCAGCCGTTCTTGTCCTCGATCTCGGGCACGCCCTTGCCCTTGATGGTCCGGGCCAGCACCACGGTGGGCCGGTCGGGGTCGGACCGGGCCTGGGTCAGGGCCTGGTCGATGGCGACCGGGTCGTGGCCGTCGATGACCAGTGGGCGGCAGCCGAAGGCCTCGACCCGGGCGGCGTAGCGGTCCAGGTCCCACTCCAGCTCGGTCGGTCCGCGCTGGCCCAGCCGGTTGACGTCAACGATGACGGTGAGGTTCCCCAGGTGGTAGGCGCTGGCCCGGTCCAGGGCTTCCCAGATCGAGCCCTCGGCGGTCTCGCTGTCCCCGCACAGCACCCACGCGTGATACGGCAGCTTGTCCAGGTACTTCCCGGCCAGGCAGACCCCGACCGCGTCGGGCAGCCCCTGGCCGAGCGAGCCGGTGGCCACGTCCACCCACGGCAGACCGGGGGTGGGGTGGCCCTCCAGGCGGCCCCCGAGCTGACGGTAGGTGGTGATGAGCTCCTTCTCGCTCACCACCCCGACCGCACGGAACATCGAGTAGAGCAGCGGCGATGCGTGGCCCTTGGAGAAGATCAGGTGGTCGTTGGTGGCGAGGTCGGGCTGGTCCCAGTCGTAGCGCAGGTGACCGACCAGCAGCACCGCCATCAGGTCGGCGGCCGACAGTGAGGAGGTGGGATGACCCGAGCCGGCCTGGGTGCTGCAGCGGATGGAGTCCACCCGCAGCTGAGTCGCTAGCCGCCGGACAAGGTCGAGGTCGAGCTGGGTGTCGGTCATGACGGTGCTCCCGCGAGCGCGCCCGGCCTGACGTTGGCCAGGGCCACCGTGGGGTCGGCCAGCTTGGCCGGGTCGACCGGTTGGTCGGAGCGCACCAGGGCCTGGATGGCGTCGGTGACGTCCCAGATGTTGACGTTCATGGCGGCCAGCACCCGGGCGTCCTTCAGCCAGAAGGCGAGGAACTCGCCCTTGGCGACGTCGCCGCGGAAAACCACCTCGTCATAACCACCCGCCCCGACGTAGCCCGAGTACTCCATCCCCATGTCGTACTGGTCGGAGTAGAAGTAGGGCACCGGGTCGTACGGGGTGCTCCCACCGAGCATGTTGACGGCCGCTACCGGCCCCTGGTTGAGGGCTGCCGCCCAGTGCTCCAGGCGCAGGTGGATGCCGTAGTGCGGGTAGCAGGAGCTGGCCACGTCACCGGTGGCGAACACGTCAGGGTCGCTGGTGGCCGGGTACTCATCCACGGCGACTCCGTTCTCGACGGCCAGCCCGGCTGCTTCGGCCAGCTCGGCGTCGGGGGTGACGCCGACCCTGACCACGACCACGTCGGCCTCGACGATGCTGCCGTCGGTCAGGCGGACTCCGTTGGCGCGGTGGTCCTCGCCGGTGATCTCGGCCAGCCCGGTGCCCAGTCGTAACTGCACCCCGTGGTCGCGGTGCAGGGCGGCGTAGATCTCGGCCATCTCCTTGCCGAGCACCCGCAGCAGCGGTAGCTCGACCCTCTCGACCACGGTGACCTCGCAGCCGGCGGCTCGGGCCGCCGCGGCGGTCTCCAAGCCGATCCAGCCGGGTCCGATGATCGCCACGTGCTTGGCCGTCGCGAACGCCGCCTTCAGCGCCTCGCAGTCCGCGAGCTCGCGCAGGTCGCCGGTGACGTCCTCGTGCTGGGTGTGCAGCTCATCCATCGGGTCCTCCGGAACTGTCGGTGGGGGGCCGGCCGGGCACGCCGACAGGTCCGGGTGCGGGCGTAGGTGTGGGGGTGGGTGGCCACCAGCCGGCTGGGGCGGGCAGGACGGGCAGGCAGGGCTGTTCGGCGTCGAAGTGCCGGGTCGGGTCGCAGTCGGCGAACGGGCCGGCCGGTCCGGTGAGGATCGGCAGCTGCTGGTCCAGGTGGCTGGAGTACCAGCTGGCGATGCCCAGCAGCGGGTCGGTGCGCAGCGCCTCCCAGGACCGCCACAACGCCTCCAGCCGGGCGATCGCCTCCGGGTGGCGCCACCATTGGGCGCACCAGCGGAACGTCGGGGTCGACCGGCGGGCGTAGGTGGCGGCGAACACGGCGGCGACCCAGGCCTCGAGGGAGTCAAAGCACGGCAGGAACGCCGGCACGTCCTCCGGGGCGGGTGGCGGTGCCGGTTGCAGCAGGGCGTGGCTGTCGGCGGCGCTGCCGGCGAACTGCCGGTCCAGCTCGGTGAGCCCGTCGCCGTCGGCGGTCACGTGCCCGCCGGCCGGGCGGGCGCGGGCACTGCCGAAGCGGGCGCCGGGGTGGGTGCTGCCTGGGTGGGTGGGGCGGTGGTGGCGGCGCGGGCCCGTTGGGTGATCAGCTGGGTGGCGGCGGCCGCGGCGGCATAAGCGCGGGGATGAACAAGATGCCGCCCGTCGGCCCCTGGATCCCCACGCTGATCGCCACGCCGCCCAGGAACCGCAGGCTGTTGGAGGCCAGACGGCGGTCCTGCGCCGCGTACCCCTCCCCGGACGGGCTGGCTCCGGGCTCCACGATAGCTGTGCTCACCGGCGTCCTTACGCTGACGGGACCAGGTCGACCTCCGCGCAGAATGCACGACGGTTAATAGGGTCCCAGTGAACAGGGTCGCCGCCGGGCAGCGCAAGCCGCCCGCCGCCAAGCGCCCCAGACGAGCAGCCGCTGCGAACTGGCCTTGCAGACCAGGGGGAGGCGAACCACAGCACCAGCGGCGGCTACCTCGGCGAGCGCCACCGGCGCCGGCCTGCCCGTAGGGTCTGGCCGACACCGGTCAGGGTTCTACCGGCCCGCGGCCGGGTGGCCTCGATCCGCGACCCGACCCGGGTCAGGACCCTGCCGACCAGTGGCAGCACCAGGACCGCGAACAGCCACCGACGAAGTCGCATGGACAGGAACATGACCGGCGGTTACCCGACCAGCCATCCGTCACACCCTATCGCCACCTGAGCCTGCCCAGCCCAGGGGTGCGGGGGCGGTGCGGGTGGCCTGGCAGGATGTGGTGCAAGAGCGTGGTGGTTCCCGCGCGCTGCCCTCGACGCTGGGATGCGCTGTGCCCGCTGCCACTGACTTGAGCGCGTTGGAACTCCCGGAACGGCTGTCCTACCGGCTCAAGCGTCGGTTGCTCGGGGCGCCGCTCACCAACGACCAGCTGGCGGAGGAGCGGCTCGCGACGCCGATCGCGCTGGGGGTGCTGGCCCCGGACTGCATCAGCTCTTCGGCCTACGGGACCGAGGAGATCTTGATCGAGCTACTGCCGGTGGCGGGGCTGGCGGCGTTCAGCTTGCTGCTGCCCATCGGCGGGGTGATCTTGGCGATTCTGGTGCTGACGACGCTGTCCTACCGGGAGGTCGTCAGCGTCTACACCAAGGCCGGCGGGTCCTACGTCGTGGCGCGGGAGAACTTCGGGCCGAAAGTGGCGCAGATCGCAGCGGTGGCGCTGCTCATCGACTACGTGGTGACGGTCGCGGTGCAGGCGGCGGCGGGCACCATTGCGGTGGTGTCGGCCCTGCCGGCGCTGGGCCCGTACAACCTGCAGATCACGGTGGGGGTGGTGCTGCTGTTGGCGTACGGGAACCTGCGGGGCATCAAGGAGGCGGGCCGGGCCTTCGCGTTCCCGACCTACTTCTTCGCCGTGTCCATGGGTCTGGTGATCGTGGTGGGGTTGGCGCGGGCGGCCTTCGGGTCGTTGCCGGTGCTGGACCCCAGCAAGCTCAAGGGCGTGCCGTTCGGGCACGCCCACGGCTTCCTGATGGGCGCCAGTGTGCTCATCTTGCTGCGGGCATTCGCCAACGGTGGGTCGTCGCTGACCGGGCTGGAGGCGATCAGCAATGCGGTGAGTGCCTTTAGAAAGCCGGAGGGCGCCAACGCCCAACGGGCACTGGTGATCATGAGCTGCACGCTCGGCTTCTTGGTCACGGGCGTGACGGTGCTGGCCTACCTCACGCACGCCTCGCCCTACAGCAGCGGGTACCCGTCGGTGATCAGCCAGGAGACCCAGCTGGTGTTCGGGTCCGGTCCGGTCGGCAACGTCATCTTCTACGTGGTGCAAGCGGCGACCGCGCTGATCTTGTACACCGGGGCGAACACCAGCTTCAACGGCTTCCCGTTCCTGGCCAGCTTCGTGGCCGACGACCAGTTCCTGCCCCGGCAGCTGCGTCGGCGCGGGCACCGGCTGGTGTTCTCCAACGCCATCGGGGTGCTCACGTTGTTCGCGGTGGTGCTGCTGCTGGTGACCGGCGCGAACGTCAACAGCCTGGTCCCGTTCTATGCGATCGGGGTTTTCACCGGGTTCACCATGGCGGGCTGGGGATGGCCAAGCACCACCTGCGGCTGCGGGAGGCCCGGTGGCGCTACAAGCTGGCCGTGAACGCCTCCTCCGCGGTGCTGTCGCTGGTCATCGTGCTGATCTTCGCGGTGGTGAAGTTCACCGAGGGTGCCTGGTTGGTGGTGGTGCTGTTCCCGGTCGGGGTGTTCGGGCTGATCAAGCTCAACAACGAGTACCGCCGTGAGGAGGGGGCGCTGCGCACCGTCGGCGGGGATCAGGTCGATGAGGTGCCGCGCTACTCCCGGCATGTGGTGCTGGTGCTGGTGGACGCCTACGACCTGGCGACGCTGGAGGCCGTCCGGTACGGCAAGACGCTGCGCGGCACCGAACTGCGGGCCGTGCACTTCGTGCTGGACGCCCAACGCTCCCTCGCGCTCAAGGAACGCTGGGAGGCCACCGGGGCGCATCTGAACCTGGAGATGGTGGACTGCCCGGACCGCCGGCTGGGCCGGGCGGTGCTGGAGCTGGTCGGCGGGCTGTCCGATGACCGGACCCGGGTGACGGTGCTGCTGCCGCGCCGCACCTTCAGCCCGTTGTTCGGCCGGTTGCTGCACGACCGGACCGCGGACCGCATCGCGCGGGTGGTCAGCCGGTTGCCGCACGCCTCGGCGACGATCATCCCGTTCGACACCTCGGCGCGGGTTCAAGAGATCGCGGCCGGTCAGGCCCGCGAGGGCGACACCCTCGCGGGCGCGGAGGGGGAGGTCTAGGCAGCCGCATCCGGTGGCGCCCAGCTCGAGCCGACCGGTGGCGTGGCGCGGCGTCAGCAGGAGCCGCTGGGTCGGGGTGGACGCCGCCCGACGGCGTTGGAGACCTACCGGGCGCCGGCGCCGGTCCCCGGGGCGAACGCCGCTGGCCAGGTGCGCCGGGGCGAGCAGGTCACCGTGCAGGGCCGGGTGCACTCGGTGCGGCTCGGTGCCCTGGCGGCACCCCGGTGTTCATCTGTGAGGTGGTGGACGCCACCGGCATGGTCACCGCGATGTTTTACGGCCGCCGGGATATCCGCGGCGTGCAGGCCGGATCGCTGCTGCGCCTGCAGGGCAGGGTGACCGTCCGGGAGGGACGCCCCACGCTCGCCAACCCGGCGTACAAACTGCTGCCCCGCGAGCAGGACTGAGCGTGGCCGGGCTGCATCCGCTCCGGGGACCGGTCTGCTGGTGCGACGGCGTCACCGGGGACGCTCATTGCCGTCACGGTCGTGGGCCGGGCACAGGGGTTGCCGGCCCCACCCTGAGGATCCGCTCGCTGCCGGTAATCGCACGAGGCGGAGCGCGAAAAGTTGTGTGCCGCCGACGTCTGCCCGCCAAGGACGCTACGTACGTGACGTACTTGTGGGCCTACCGGACTATCAGGCGTCGTTATCCTGGCGGCTCCTACCACTGCTCGGCACTTCAGCAGTTGCCCGCAAGCGCGCAGCCAGCCGCGCGCAGTGCCGACGGCGTGCCTGCCAGCTGTGGACCTCGAGCTCCGAGCACCGGTATGAGGCCCGGACGGGGCAGGCGCAGTCCGGGTCAGGCGCGCGGACCAGCCCCGCCGGGTGGTGCCTGCTCCGCGGCTCGACGAGGCCTGACAGCGCGCCTAGCGTAGGTGCACACTCAACGGGTGTCAGCGGCAACGACACCGGGTCCGTGGGGCTCGGACCGGCAACGAGCGGTGTTGAACGCGCTCGCCGTGCAGCTGATGCGGGAGTCACCACGGCTGGTCCGGGCGTTGGCGAACGCGCAGGGGCTTGCGCTGGGCTGCACCGGTGCGCGAGCGCGCCGCGGCTGGTGGCTGGCGTCAACGGCAGCCATGCTGGGCGCCCTGGACGTCGGCAGTCCCAGCCCGGTGCTGGCCCTGCTGCTCGTGGCTGCGCTGGTGCCCAGCGGTCTGCTGCTCGGCGGCAGCCGCAGCGAACTCGCCGAGCTCGAACGCCGCTGGCTGGGCTGGCGGCTACGTCTCGGCAGGTGACAAGCCACCGCGCCGGCCCCAGGACGATGCCGCTCACGCCCCTCCCCCAGCCGGAAAACGACGCGCCGATAATAGTTATTATGTCACAGTTTGCCCATTAGGCCGTACCTGCGGTTGTTTCTCCTGCTTAGGACCGCGCCTGCGTCGGTCGCCGAGTCGGGAACAGGTCGAGACCATCGTGACCCGGCCTTGGTCCTCCAGCGGCTTCCGGAGCGAGCCCCAGCACCGTCGGTCGTGATCTTGGCTAACGGCAGGGATGAAGATGGTCGTGTTCTCCCGCCCGGTCTGACTCTGCTAACGGCCGGCGCGAACCTGCTGCCCTTTGAGTGATCCGTCGGCCGGGCGGGAGAGCACCTGGCGCGATCAGCGTGGTGGAAGTGACCTAGTAGGAGCCTGCGCCAACAGGCCTCGTCCCTGTCCTGTCCGACTGCCATCGCACCGCGCCTGCCCTCACCCGCGCAACGGCCCAAGGACAGACATGACCACGATGACACCTGCGCGCCCGCTCGTCACGGGCGGTGTCGATACCCACCACCGCGACGAGCACGTCGCCGCCGGCCTGGATCACAACGGCGGGCTGCTGGCCACGGCGAGCTTCCCGACCACCGCCGCCGGTTATGTCGCCTTGTTGGCCTGGCTTCTCAGTCTCGGTGAGCTCGTCGCTGTCGGGGAGGAAGGCACCGGTAGCTACGGCGCCGCCCTCGCCCGTCACCTCACCCGTCACGGCGTGAAGGTGCTGGAAGTCAGCCGTCCCAACCGGCAGGTCCGGCGCCGCTATGGCAAGTCCGACGTCGTCGACGCGATCGCAGCTGGCCGGGCTGTGCTGTCCGCCGAGGCCACAGCCACTCCCAAGACCCACGACGGCCCCGTCGAGGCCCTGCGAGCTCTGAAGTCCCTGCAGCGCAGCGCCAACAAGGCCCGTACCCAAGCCCTCAATCAGCTGCGGGCAGTCCTGGTCACCGCCCCCGACGACCTGCGCGCCCGCCTTCGGGACCTGCCCCGCGGTGAGCTGCTCGCGACCTGCGCGGCCTTCCGGATCCGCGCCGACGACGACAGTCTGGCCGCCATTACCCGCCTGACCTTGCGTGAGCTCGCGGCCCGCATCGCGTTCCTGGACGCGCAGCTCAAGAGCACCGTCGCCCGGCTCCGCCGGATCACTACCGAGTTCGCGCCCGACCTGGTCGCCAAGCGTGGCGTCGGCCCGGACACCGCCAGCACGCTGCTGCTGACCGCCGGCGACAACCCCGACCGGCTGCACAGCGAACGGGCCTTCGCCAGCCTTGTCGGTAGCTCACCCGTGGCCGCCAACAGCGGACAGAAACAGAACCGGTTCCGACTCAACCGTGGCGGTGATCGCCAGGCCAACGCCGCGCTCTGGCGCATCGCGATGGTCCGTCTCAGATACGACCAGCCCACCCGCGACTACCTCGCCAAACGCCAAGCCGAGGGCAAGACCAAGAGCGAAGGCATCCGCTGCCTCAAGCGCTACATCGCCCGCGAGATCTACAACTCGCTACCGAAAGCGGCCCTCAGTTGACAGTAGGAGCATCACTTCTCAGTGGTCGTTTTGCCCTGCAGGCTTTAGCCGCTCAGGCGTCTTAGACCCCAATCCCGCTGCTTAGAAATGACCGCCTACACGGCGGCGGCCAGGGCACAGGCGGCGTACATGCTGGTGGGCCTGCTTGCTGGCTGCCCTCATAACCTGGTCCGTGCCAGGACCGACAGGTGTCGGGTCACGCTTGGGCATGGTGTGCTTCGAGGCTGCCAGTTGGGTCGGCAAGAAGCTGCCGGTCGATCATCAGGTGGTGCTGAGCCGGCTGCGGCGGCGTCCAGCCAGCGCGCAGCAGGCACTCGGCGAGCGCCACCCGGGCCCGCAGGATGGCTTTGTAGTCCGTGAGGGCGTCGGTGTCCTCGGTGAGCCGCTCGCGGTCGCCCAACGCTGATCCTTCGACAGGTGCATGTACAGCCGCACGCGCCACGCGCTAGGCCGCAGGCCATGGGGCCAGCAGATTGGTGCGCGCCTGCGCACAATCAGGGCAGTGCACGCCGCTGCGCAGGACTATTCGCGCCTCCGGGCTGTCTGCAGCAGGAGGCGCACGGGCAAAGTTGCGGAGCTGGCTAGGCCAAGGATGACTAGGACGTAGCCCAGACGTACCGCCGCCCCGGTCTCGAGGAGCATCACACCCCCGGCCATGAGGACCGCGGACACCGTGATGAGGGCAGCGTCTAGAGCCTTCACGTTCGGGACATTGACGCCACGGGGCCGCCGCTCACTTCGCGAGCCCGGCCACGAGGTTGATCGAGGCGGCGATGATGACCGCGCCGAGGGGAAACGAGATCCAGGCGTGGTGCAGGCATGTCCGGCGAAAAGCCTTGCTCTGCAGGTCGGTGTCGGAGACCTGGAACGTCATGCCGACGGTGAACGCGAGGTAGGCGAAGTCGGTGTACTGGGGCGGGTCGTCCTCGTTGAACGACACCCCGCCGGGACTGCCTTGGTAGTAGAGCCGCGCGTACTTCAGCGTGTAAACGGTGTGGATGAGGGTCCATGACAGGAATACCGAGAGCAGCGCGAACCCCGCCTCGATGTACTTCAGCGAACCGGCGGCGCGGCTCGCCCCGAACAGCACGACGCCGACGGCGACGAGGCTGGCCACGGCGGCGGTGAGCAGGGCGGCGTCCGCGAAGGCCCGGGTCGGGTTCTCTCGCTGGGAGTGCGAGGCAGACGCGGCGGCGTCGAGCGGCCACACCGCCATCCACGTCCAAACGCAGAAAACTAACGCGGCGGTGTCCCAGCCCAGCAGCGGGGCGTCTCTGCCCGTCATCCAGGCGAGCAGCGCCACGGCGACCCCCACGCTGATCGAGACCGTGAGCTTGAGGCGGGCGGAGGCCCCGGCGGCCCGTCCGCGCACGCCCTCGACGCGGTTGGATGGAGCAGCATCGCCGGTCACCCGCCCAGCATGGCCCTGCTGCTCGCACTGCGGGCGGAACGCCGCGCCCTACCTTCTCGGGGCCATGTGACCGGGAGCCGCACGTGCTCGCGAGGCCGTCGGGTTGCGCAGCGGCGAGCTGCTGTGGACGCGGCGCGGCCGGCCTCTGCCCATGCGCCGTACGAATACGACGGCTCCCCCTCGTCGGAGTGGACGCAGAGGACGACCCGGTGACAGAGCTAACGTTCGTGCGGGACTTCGGCGCAGCGTGGCCAGCCGTCAGCGACCCGGAGGCTGCCTGTTCCGCAGGTACGCCGGCGGGTGGCCAGTGACGATCGTGGTGCGCGCAGATGGCAGCCGAGCCGGCGTTCACGTCGGCCAGCTCAAGACCCTGCACGACATCCAGGCGCTCGCGCGCCAAGCGCAACGCTAGGCATCAGCCCGTGCAGCCATGCGCCATTTCCCAACGCCTGGCAACGCCGACAGCGCCGAGCGGCTAATGCCGGCTAGGAGCGATGAGAACGCTTCCTGCACCTATCCCGGCTCCTCGTGCACGTCGTCCGGGCATCACGTGCAGAGACTCGTCGGATCGTCAGCATGCCGCTCAATGACGCGACGGTTCAGGTGTCGGGGTCGCCGCCGAGCAGCTCGTCGATGCGGCGCTTGAGGTCTTCTTGTGCTTCCACGTCGTGGACGTCTCGGAGGAGCTCGGCCAGAGTCCGGAGCGCCAGGACGTTGACGTCGAAGTCGTGCTCAGCCTTGATCCGGTCCCGTTCGGCGGTCCGGTTTTGGCTCAGCAGGATCAGCGGCGCGGCGTAGGCGGCCTGGGTGGAGAACAGCAAGTTCAACAGGATGAACGGGTACGGGTCGAACTCCTTGCTATGCAGGTAGTGAACCGCGGCGTAACCGTTGTAGCCCAGCCAGATCAGGATCAGGGCGCTCTGGATAAGGATGAACCCCCAGGAACCGAACACAGCGGTGACCTTGTCCGCGATCCGTGCGCCGGCTGGGAGATCGTCGTGACGGGCTTGGTTGGCCGGTGCCCTGTGGTGTTGCGGTCGCACGGTCCGCGCTCGGCGGCGGGGCTTCTCGCCGGTGCTGGTGCTCATCGTTGCCGTCCTGCTTCGGGGACCGTCTTGGCGGGTTGCGAAGGCGAAACGCTCTCTGCCGCTGTCATCTGGGTGGGTCCTCGAATCTGACGTCGATGTGTGTTCGTCGAACTCGGGTGACTCACAGCCTGGACGGTACGCGCCCGAGACCGTGCCCGACTGACGAGAACGCCGCCTAGCCTCTCGCCGACGGCCGCATACAACGCCGCCTCCTCGCGTGGTCGGGCGCGCAGCCCGCCTGCCTGCTGCCCGTGTACGTCCGCCCTCCCCGGCGTGTACCCGGTCGCTGATAGTTCTGCTTATGACAACCAGTTGCCTCTAGGTCGAGGTACTGCCAGAGCGGGTTCCGACCGACGTCGGCGTGCCTTTGCGGTCCCCCGAAGTGCAGCTGGCCGTACAGCAACTCGGCGTAGCCGAGGGCGACGAGACGGTCGTCGGAGATGGCCAGGGCCGACCGCAACCTTGCCACCTTCGCCTGTTCGTCGTTGAGGTCGGACTGCGGTGGCGCGACGGCCTCGAGCTCGATGAACCTTCCGAGCCCGTCGACCTGGTCGAGGTGGATGCGGACCCCTTGCCAGATCAGCAGGCGGCGCATCTTGCGCACCTGGCCGACCACGCCGAGGGCCTGCTCGAGCGCGGCCCGCGTGCTCGGCCCGTCATCGACCCAGGCCAGTCGGTACTGGCTCTCCCGCTCGACGCTGCTCTCGGTACGCAGGAACTGAACCAGATGTGGACGCCCGGGATGCTGCTCGCGCAGCTTGAGGCCTCCCTGGTGGGCGCGGAAGTAGGTGTCAGTCTGGCGCAGCTCGCCGTGGTCAGCTGCGCCGAGCCCGAGGCACACGGCCAGGGACAGCTGCGGGTCCGAGTCAGCGGCCTTGAGCTCGACGTTGCGCTCCGGGGCGATCTGAAGGTCTTCGTCGGGCTCGCGGGGCACACTGCGACTGTCCCTGACCCTCAGGCCGCCCGTGAAACGCACCCCGCCACTCGCCGACGGTCTCCCTGCCGGCATGTAGCGACTGTCAGCGCGGGTCTGGCCGCCCAGAACCTGTGTCCTGCTGCCGGTGGGACCTCTTCACCTGATCTAACCCGTTAACTCAAGAACACTCGACGGCCAGGACCTATGACCTCGTGCTAGGTTCAGGTGGTGCAGCAACAGCCTGCCCGGGGGGGAGGTATCTCCCGCGGGACCCTGCCTCTGCTGCAGACACTGCACCAGCGGTTCCCGACGGCCTTCACGGTTGCGGAGGCCGCGGAGGCGACCGGTGTCGAGACACCGCGCGCGCACCAGCTGCTTGCCTACCTCGCCCAACGGGGATGGCTCGAGCGGGTCCGCCGCGGTCTCTACGTTGCGGTCCCGTTGGAAGCCCACGTCCAGGGCCAGTGGCGTGAGGACGCCTGGGTCATCGCCGCGAAGACCTTCGACCCGTGTTACATCGGCGGCTGGAGCGCTTGTGAGCACTGGGGACTGACCGAGCAGATCTTCCGCGAAGTCGTCGTCCTTTGCGGGCGGCGTGTTCGCGACAGGCACCCGACCATCCAGGACTTCTCCTACCTGGTCCGGGCCATCCAGCCCGACCATCTGTTCGGCACCCGGTCGGTCTGGCGGGGTCAGGTACGCGTACAGGTCTCAGATCCTTCCAAGACCCTCGTCGACATCCTGGACACCCCCGCCCTCGGCGGCGGCATCGCGCACATAGCCGCTGTCCTGACGGAGTACCTGCGTGAGCCGCTGCGCGATGACCAGGCCCTGCTCGCCTACACGCTGCGGGCCGGCAACCGGTCGGTCTTCAAGCGACTCGGCTACCTGACCCAGCTCGTCTGCCCTGAGCAGACAGCCCTGATCAGCGTCTGCCACGAGAACATCAGCAGCGGCGTGACCCTGCTCGACCCCGGACATCCCGCCGGCGGCAGCGTCGACCGGAGCTGGGGACTGCGAGTCAATGTACCGGTCCAGGTCGACCCTTGATCAGGCACGCAGAGATCGTCGCCCGGGTCGCCGAGTGGCAGCTGAGCCACGCGGTCATCGAGAAGGACTACGTCCTGGGCTGGCTGCTGTGGGGCATCGGGTCAGACCCGCGGCTGCAAGACGGCTGGGTCTTCAAGGGCGGCACCTGCCTGAAGAAGTGCTACTTCGAGACCTACCGCTTCTCCGAGGACCTCGACTTCACCGTCCTGCCAGGCGGGCCGGTCACACCCGAGCAGGTGCAGGCGGTCCTGCCCGATGTCCTTCGCCGGGTCGGCGAGGAGTCCGGCATCGACTTCTCGGTCACGGTGCCCCGACTGCGGTCGCGCCCCGGTGGCCTGTCCACCGAGGGATCGGTCTACTACCGCGGACCGCTCGGCGCGTTCCAACCAGCGCGGGTCAAGCTCGACCTCACCTGCGATGAGAAGGTCGTGCGCCCACCCGTGCTGCGCATCGTCACCCACCCCTACAGCGATGAGCTCCCCCGGCCGGCGACTGTGCGGTGCTACTCCTTCGACGAGCTGTTCGCCGAGAAGATCCGCGCGATGGCGCAACGCTCACGGCCCCGCGACCTCTACGACATCGTCAACCTCTACCGGCACCGCGACCTGCACCCCCGGCCGCAGCTCATCCGAGCCGCACTCGAGGAAAAGTGCGCCGCCAAGGGCGTTGCCTTACCGTCAGCCGCAAGCCTGAACGACGCCGGGCGGTCGACGGCGTTGTTCGCCGACTGGGAGCACATGCTCGCCCACCAGCTTCCCGCGCTGCCTCCCGCGGAGAGCTTCTGGTCCGAACTACCCGGACTGTTCGACTGGCTTGACGGCCGACAGAGCGCCCCGTTGCCAGCGACTCCCGTCGGTCGCGACGTCGAAAGGAGCTGGTCTCCCCCACCGACGATCACCACCTGGGGCAGAGGCGTCCCACTCGAGTCGATCCGCTTCGCCGCCGCGAACCGGCTCTACGTCGATCTCGGCTACAACGGCACCCGACGCCTGATCGAGCCCTACTCCCTTCGACGCACCCAGGACGGCCACCTGCTCCTCGGCGCGGTCAAAGCCGGCACCGCAGAGGTGCGGACCTACCGGGTCGACCGCATCCAGTCCGTCACGATTACGACCCGGCCGTTTCGACCGCGCTTCGCCGTGGAGTTCGCCGCCACCGGACCAACGCCCGCTGCCCCAACCACGCGCAGCAGCCTTCGGCGCACCACCGCCAGCTCCCGACCGAAGGCGGAGGCCCGCTACACAGTTCGGTGCCCGCTGTGCAACAAGACGTTCCGCCGCCAACGCCCCGACACACGGCTCAACGCACACAAGAACCCGCAGGGATATGCCTGCAGCGGCAGACACGGCCACCTCATCTAGCCGCGCCGGATCCTGCACGTCGATGTTGACCTCGCCCGTACCGACAGCCTCAAACCGAGAGTTCGCCGGGGACGCCGAGTGGGAGGTGATACCCGTGTGAGCAGGCGCGAGAGAAGGAGCGGCTCACCGACATTCTCGGCGCGATCGGCGCGGTGCGTGACCACGTGCATCGACGAAAGGGGCCTCATGCGCGCAGCCCGGCCGCTGTGTGGGCGACCAGGACCAGTCCGCAGGCGGCGCCCAGTGCCAGGGCGGGGCCGGGCGGCAGGACCTCGGCCAGTGCGCCGCCGCCGAGGAGCCGAGCCCTTGCAGGACCATGAGCCCGAACCCCTGCACCGCCAGCACCCGACCGCGTTCAACCAGGTCCATCTCGGCGAGCGCCAGGGCCTCGAGCCCCTGGGCGTAGCAGGCGCCTAGCCCAACAAGGAACAGCAGTGCCACAGCCGCCGGCAGGCCGGGGCTGACAGCGAAGCCGAGCAGCGGCACGAGCATGGCGAGCGCCAGCGGCATGACCAGGCGCCGCCGGATCGCCACGGGCAACCAGGACCACCGCGCGGCCGCTGATCCTGCGAGCCTGCGAGAACGAGGCGATCGGCTTCCACCAGGCCGTCGATCAGAGCCGAGGTGGGTGGTAGTTGTAGGTCGTGTTCCGCTCCCCGATGCGCTACGGCGCGGTCGCCGCAGCGACCCCGGACGACACGACGGCCCTCCCGGCGCAGCGCTGGTGGCGGGGACAGGACCCGGACCGGCAGGTCGTCCGCCGGATGTTGGTTGACGAGGGGCGCACGGAGGTAGAGATCGCCGCTGCCATGAAGATCAGCCGTGCACGGCTCGCGGCCGCCTTGACCGAGTTGGGTGTAGACCGCGGTAGGCGGGTCCGGCGCGTGTGCCCGGTGGGCGACGCTGACCTGCGCGTCCTGCTGGAGCAGGGCGCGACGGTCGCGAGCCTGGCTCGCCGGTTCAGCGTCGCCAAGGTCACTGTTCAGCGCTGGCTCGCGGGCGCCGGTCTGCTCTTGGCGGACCCGGCCGTCGATGTGGACGCGTTGAGCAGGCTGTACGTCGAGCAGGGCCTCACCATCCGGGAGGTCGCGGCGGCGCTCGGGCTCTGCCGGGCCAGGGTCGAGGTGGCGCTGGCTGTGGCCGGCATCCCCGCACGGCGGCGCACCGAGCGGCAGCCCAGCGGCCGGCGGGCCGACGTCACCGATGAGATGTTGCGCGAGCTGTACAGCCGACCCGAGGTGACGGTGCGCGCCTTGGTGGAGCGGTTCGGTGTCAGCCAGGACTACCTGCGCCGCCGACTGCACGCGCTGGGCCTGACGCGCCGGCCCGGGACCTTCGCCCCGCGCCTGCCCAGCCCGACCCGGCAGGGCCTCGCGGGCCGCGCACCCACGCTCTACCAGCAGGGGTGGACGCTCAAGCAGATCGCCGAACAGCTGGGGACATCGGTCAGCACCGTGCGGGCGGCGCTGGTGGCCGCCCGCGTCCCGGTCCGCGGCGCCGGCGGCCGGCCGCGCAGCAGCGAGCGACCCGCCAGGGTGCTGCTCGACGACCTGTACGCCGACCCCGACATCGTCGCCGTGCTCGCCGAGCACGGGGTACGCCGCCCAGGCGCGGCCGGCTGGAAGCGCACCGGGGCGCGCCAGACCTACGCGCCGCTGCCCCTGACCGCAGGTCTGCTCACCGCGCTCTACCTCACCGTGGGACTGGCCACCAGCGACATCGCGTTGCTGTGCGGGGTAGGTAACAACATGGTCAGCAGCGGCCTGCACGAGCACAACGTCGAGCTAGGACCAGCGAAGATCGCCAGCCCCTGGAAGCAGCGGCACGCCCCGCCGCGCAAGGCCGCCGGTCACCATCGGGGGTGACGGGACAGGCCGGGTGAACAGACGCTGACCCGGCTCAGGCCAAGCGCCGGCGCCGGCGCCAGCGCCGGCTGCGGGCACTCCCAGCGCTGCTCGCCGCACTGGGCTTGGGCAGCA
>JAABUT010001751.1_pt1 | contig 23444 bp, 30 predicted proteins | sample 5559281 | NCBI WGS metagenome assembly JAABUT01 (sample SAMN10711880, study PRJNA513359) | rock metagenome | isolation source: Antarctica rocks | place: Antarctica: Victoria Land, Ricker Hills nord | collected 2016-01-04
CGACGTCTACCTCGACGACGGCAGCAACAGCGACGACGACAACACCGTACCTGCCCGGGTGCAATGACCACCCCCTCGGCCACTGGTCCGGCACCGCGGGGGACGGCGGACCCGTCGCCTGCACCCCGCGGCGTCGAGCTCGCCGACGAGGTGGCCGCCGCAGTGCTCAGCGTCGACGGGGTCGTCGGCTTGCACGGTGGAATGTTCGGGGAGGCCGCGACGTATCTGCCGGGGCGGCGGGTGACCGGGGTACGCCTCGGTGAGAACGCCACCGAGGTCCACCTCACCCTCGCCTCGGCGACCTGGGACCTTCCCAAGAAGACGGACGAGCATTACGCAATCGCCTCGCTGGGTAGGGTGTGGCGACCTGTCGTCGCACCTGGTGGATGAGAGACGCTACGCCAGCGCGCTCGTGTTCGTCGTTGGAGGTGGGTCGCGCCAGTCCGGCGGTCGTCTCGATCCAGCCACTGGAGTTGAGGCCGAGCAAGGGCCGAAGGGTGAGTCTGGTGTCTGGCCAGCGAGGCGAGCAGCTGCTATCCGCGGGCGCGGCTATGGCAGGCCATCGGACCAGGTGTCCCCGCCACCACCAGACCTGAGCTGCGTCTGACGGGTTCAGCGGGGCCCGGGGTCTGCTTCGACCGACATGACGTTGAAGGCACTGCCGATCAGGACGGTCACCCGGCTGCCGTCGGCCTTGCTCAGGTGCGCCTCATACGGGTTCGAGGCGCCCTGGTGCTCGGTGGTGACCCGCAGCACCGTCGCCCCAGGCACCGCAGCCAGCGCGGCCGCCGTGACCTTCGAGGCCGTCGTACCGGTCAGCGCCGTCTCACCGCCGCCCTTGGGTCCCCGGCCGGGGTCTGCTTCGACCGACATGACGTTGAAGGCACTGCCGATCAGGACGGTCACCCGGCTGCCGTCGGCCTTGCTCAGGTGCGCCTCATACGGGTTCGAGGCGCCCTGGTGCTCGGTGGTGACCCGCAGCACCGTCGCCCCAGGGACCGCAGCCAGCGCGGCCGCCGTGACCCTCGAGGCCGTCGTACCGGTCAGCGCCGTCTCACCGCCGCCCTTGGGCTGAGCCCCGGGCCCCGACGGCGATCCCTCCGGTCCCGGGGACGTCGTGGCCGTACCCGTTGGAGCGGCGGTCCCGCCGCCAGTACCGTCGGCGTGAGCGATCAGCGGGCTGACCAAGATGATCGCCGCAACACCTCCGGCGCCGGCCAGGCCCATCGACTTCTTGGTGATGCGGTTCTTCATGACCTACTCCTCCACACGACGAAAGTGCTGACCTCTGGGACCCTGCCAACCGCTCCCGTGCATCTCCTAGCCCGAACCTGTGCTCCGGCTGGCAACATCGGGCCCCACCGATACGGTCCCGATCCCCGACGGCAGCGCTGATCGCCGTGGGGAACGTGCGGACCTCCTTGCAGCCGACGCGGTCCCGGCCCGGGCACTGGCACGCAGCACCGCTCGGCCTTGCCGATATCCAGCGCGGCGACGCGGGCGATGATCTCCTCATGGTCCTGGATCCCCCGCAGCATATCGAACGTCCCACCGGTGACCGAGCATCGACACCGGTCCCCCGTAGGAGCCACCAGGACGGTGCAGAATCTAACTCGCGTGCTCGAAGCAACACTGACGGGCCCACAGGCGCAGCTCCCAGCGTCCGACTATGTCCACGGCCTGGAACGAACCAAGGGGCAACGACCTCGACGAGGCGACTGTCCGCCATTTCGGCCCGGAACGGGCAGCACCGACAGGGGGCGAACAGGGACTAGGCCCAATACCCATAACTTAGGTTGATCCGAGGACGTGGATGGTTGGGCCTTGGGGTTGGGGCCAGTGGCGGTGGATGTCGCGTTTGACGTTGAAGATCAGCGATACCGGTTCCTACAGCGACATGGTGTGCGGGCTGATGCCGCTGCTCGGGTTCGACTACCGCCCCCAGCTGGCCGATCTACCCGACGCGAAGCTGTGGCGGATCACCCCGGGCGCGGACTACGGCCCGCTCAACACCGCGGCCCGGGGCCAGATCGACCTTGGGCGGGTCCGGGCGCACTGGCCCGACCTGCTGCGCCTCGTCGGTTCCATCCACACCAGCGCGGTCAGCGCGCATGACGTGCTGCGGATGCTGCAGCACGGAGGCAACCCGACCCAGCTCGGCGAGGCGCTGGCGCCCTAGGGGCGGATCTTCAAGACCCTGCACGTGTTGTCCTACATCGATCAGGCGCCCTACCGGTCGCAGATCAAGGGCATGCGCAAGCTACAGGAAGGCCGCCACGCCCTGGCGCGACACGTCTTCCACGGCCGCCGCGGTGATCTCCGGCAGGCCTACCAGCAGGGCATGGAGGACCAGCTCGGGGCGCTCGGGCTGGTCTTGAATTGCCTGGCACTGTGGAACACCGTCTACCTCGACGCCGCGCTGGCCCAGCTGCGCGCGCAGGGCTACCCGGTGCTCGAATCCGACGTCACCCGGCTCTCGCCATACATGCGCCGGCACCTCAACGTCCACGGGCACTATTCATTCCAGCTGCCTGAGATCGCCGGTGGCCGGCGCGAGCTGCGCGACCCCGACATCAGCGACGACGAGGACAGCTGACCGTGTCGTAAGAGGATCAGCTCGCGGGCTGGAGGGTGGTGACGGGCCTGGGTCAGGGCGATCCGATGTGGGCGGTGTTCAGTTGTCGGTTTCCGGTGCGGGACAGCCGGTGCCGTGGGACGTTGCTGGACCAGGCGGACAGCGGCGCGCTGCCGTTGCGTCGGGCGTACGCGTCCGGGCCGTGGATCGGGTGATGCCGGCGGTCTCGCCGAGGATGGCCGGCAGATGTGGCTGTGCCTGGTCGCGGCCCGCTAGGCTGCCCTGTTCGTGACCCGGCCGTAGATGAGGATGCCCACCGCGGCCAGGATGGCGCCGACGATGATGGACAGCCACGGGATGCCGCCGTTGCTGTTGTTGTACGCGAACGCCCCCAGGATGATGCCGCCGACGAGTGAGGCGACGATCCCGATGAGGGTGGTCATAAGCAGGGAGATGTTCTGCCGACCCGGCAGGATCAGCCGTCCGAGGATTCCGATCACGAAGCCGACAATGATGGTCCAGATGATGGAGGAAATCATGGCTGATGCTCCTTCTGGCCGCCGGAGGCGGCCGCTTGCCGGTGTCTGCGCGCCCGGCGTCGCGGGGATACGCGATACTCCAGTGTGCCGTCTGATCACCGCAGCGGCAGAACCGACACGAATCGATACTCCCTCAGCATGGCATCATCGGAAGGTCAGTGCATCGCCCTCCTCGTCCGTCTGTCGTAGTGGTCTGCTTATCGCGTGTCTCAGGCGCTGGATCGCGGGTGGCGACGTTCAGATGATGCTCTCGATCAGCGTCGGTGAAGTTCCAGGCGGTCTCAGGACGGTTCCCGCGCAGGTCAGACTTTGACGCCGTCGCTAGTGCTGGCAGTGGTGTGCCGGGGGACCAGCGGTTTATATAGCTGGTCTCCAGGGATGTCTGGATCCGGCTCATCTCGGTTTGGTTCAACTTGTGGACGCCGCTGAACGGGGAGTCCAGGCGAGAAGGGAGTTCACCCGCCGGGTCGGTCGGTGGCTGCCGAGATCCGGCCTTTCGGGCTGTTCCCACGGGGAGGTCAGGTTGGGGGTCGGCCGGTGTGTGGGTCGTCGGTGGTGACGTCTGAGACGTGGACGTGCATGGTGGCGACGGTGACCTGCGGCGTGCCGGGTCCGAGCAGCGTTTGTAGCACCGTTTCGCTGCGGTTGCGGATCTGGTCGGCGATGGGGATTACCGGTTCTTTGTACTGGACGGTGATCTCGATGGTGATGCCGGTGCAGTGGTGGCCGGTATCGGCGTGGATGTGGATCTGGGTGGGTGCGGCGGCCGGCATTGGGGCGATCGCGTCGCGGATGTAGGCGGTGAGGACTTGCTCGCTGACGTACAGCGCTCCGCCCCCGCCGAGGTCGTGGGCTCGGACCGGCAGCGATCGTCTCGTCGCAGCGAGGGCTTTGCTTAGCACCCGGTCGGACATTTCGACCCACCGGTCGTCGACATGTTGACGCAGTGCCTGGGTCGCCGCGGCCAGTGTCGCCGGGTCGCCGGTGCGCTCGTCCGCGCTCGGTTGCTGGGCCCGGGCCGGGTTTGTTGCCGGGTCTGGGCCGATGACCGCGGATGTGCCGGTGGGGTCGGCAGGGTCGGGGGGGTCATCGCCACTGCTCCATCCGGATCGCCAGGGCCCGCCGAGCACGATGCAGGCTGTCCCCGCACGACGGTGGGGGTGGTGTGCAGGATCTGCGCGATCTCGGCGTAGCTGAGGCCTTCCAGTTCTCGAAGGATCCATGATGCCCGCTGTCGCCACGGCAGCTCGGTCAGGGCCAGGTCGAGGCTCTCCCACAGATGTTCGTGTTCGGCCCGTTGGGCAGGTCCGCGGTAACTCGGTTCCGGCTGGGTGCTGAGCAGCCGGTCGTCGACGGCTCCCGACCGGCGTCGTCGGCGCTCACTGAGGACCCGGTTGGCGCCGATCCTGAACAACCAGGTGTGCAGTGCTGACTCGTGCCGGAAGCCAGGCAAATTCACCCAGGCGTCGGTCAGCGCGTCCTGGACGGCGTCCTCGGCGCCCTGGTGGTCTCCGTCGAGCATCCGCAGCGCGTACCGGTACATGCTCGGACCGTGTCGGCGAACGATGTCCGCGAACGCGCCACGGTCACCGAGAGCCGCCCGGGTGGCCAGCACCTTGTCGGTGGGCGGCTGGGCTGCTGATGTGGGGACGCGTCCACTGCCAGCCTCGGCGGGCTCACCGGCAGTCAGGCCCGGGTATTGAATGCCGGCCGCTGCGGCTGGACCAGGTTCAGGCCCGGCTACCCCCGCGGCGGTGGCAGTGACTTTGCCGCCAGCGTCGGGGCTGGCCGGGTCGCGCCGGTGGGGGCGGTTCCAAACTGCGTCCTCCTCGCCGCCCACCGTGCGGTCGGCCCGCGTCTCTCTGGTCCGCCGGGCCGAGGCCAACTGGTGCAGGTACGTGGATGGTGGCACAGGAGGCGCAGCGGCAATACGGTTGCCGTGGTAGGGACCACCCTGCTGTGTGATCCAGATCACAGGTGGGCGGTCGTGACGTCCGGGGTGGCCCGCGCATCTAAACCTGTGTCACATTCACCCCTGTTCCACATTCACCCCCTGTTCTCTGTTCAAGGAGCCGATTCTTGTGTCCGAAAGCGCGACAAGCAGCCCGATGTCCAGCCCGACGAGCTCGAGCAGGCCGCCCGGTGGGAAGTCCGGCGGTGAGAAGGATCTGGTGACCAGCCAGGGCAAGACCACGATCGCGGACCCGGTGGTGTCCAAGATCGCCGGGATCGCCGCCCGTGAGGTCTCCGGGGTGCACGCCCTCGGCGGCGGCGCAGCCCGCGCGGTCGGCGCGCTGCGGGAGCGGATCTCTGCGGTGGGCAAGGACCACAGCCAGGGCGTCTCGGTCGAGGTCGGCGAACGCCAGGCTGCGGTGGACATCCAGCTGACCGCCGAGTACGGCGTCGCGATCCAGGACCTGGCCGCAGCGGTCCGCCGCAACGTCATCTCGTCGGTCGAGCGGATGACCGGCCTGGAGGTCTCCGAGGTCAACATCGAGGTGCTGGACGTCTATCTGGAGTCCGAAGACTCGGACGACCAGGACGAGGACAAGTCCCCCCGCGTCCAGTGACGACCTCCGCACCCGGTCGGCCGGGACCGCCCGCACCCGCGGCGCCCGCGCCGCAGGTGGAGTTGGTCGACGTGATCGCTGCGGCGGTGCGTGCCGTCCCGGGGGTCGCGAACCTGCACACCGGCGCCTTCGGGGAGGTCGCCACCTACCTGCCCGGCCGGCGGGTGGGGGGCATCCGGCTGCTGCCGGAACGGTGCGAGGTCCACGTCGTCATCAGCTGGGGGTCGCCGGTGCTACAGACCGCTGCGGCGATCCGGGCCGCCGCTGCCGCGAGCGTCACCGGGCCCGTCGACGTCACCATCGAGGATGTCATCGGCCCTGCCGACCCTGCCAACCCCGCGCCTGCCAACCCCGCGCAGGCCGGTCCCGGTGCTGCGGGTGGCCGCATACCCGACCCGGCTGGTTCCTCTCCGCGTGACCCATCATCTGCTGTCAGGGAGACACTGTGACTACCTCAACGATTGGCCTACTGGCTGGGCTGCTGCTCGGGATCGCCGCCGCCTTGGGTGGGTTCGGTGGTTTCCTCATCGCGCTGGTTCTCGGGGTGGTGGGCTACCTGATCGGCGGCCACTACGACGGAGAGCTCGACCTGAAGATGCTGGGCCGTAAGCGTGACTGACACGGGACCTGGCGCGGGGGCGGGTTTGGCCGAGCCGGGCCGGCGCGGGTCGATCACCATCGCCGGCGGGGTCGTGGAACACATCGCCAGGCTGGCCGCGAACGAGGTCGACGGAGTCGCCGCCGTCGGGTCGGGCCTGGACAAGGTTCTCGGGCGCCGGTACCCCAAGGCAGACGCCGACGTCGCCGGGTCACGGGTCCGCCTGAACGTGCAGATCGCGGCGGCCTGGCCCTACCCGCTGGCCGACGTGTGCGCCCGGGTGCGTGAGACGGTCACCACCCGGCTGTCCGAGCTGACCGGCCTGAGCATCGACGCCGTCGATGTGACCGCGGCGAAGGTTGTCCAGCCCGAACAGCCCACCCACAGGAGCGTCCGGTGAGCGCCGCCGACACCACGCCCGAGACGGTGACCCGACGTCGTCAGGTCAAACCACTGTCGGCGGCTAAGACCCCGGTCGGTCCCGGCACCATCAGCGCCCTGGGCCTGCTGTGGTCCGCGCTGCTGCTTGGCGTCGGGGTGGTCGGCGTGCAGGCCGCGCTGGTCGCCGCCGGCGTCCTGACCGGGACGGCCTGGCTGACCTGGGTGATCCAGCAGGTGGACGGCCTGGCCCCGGCCGGGTGGATGGTCGCGGCGGGGGTCGTGCTCGTCCTGCTCGGCCTGTGGCTGCTGCTGACCGCGTTGCGTCCACGTCCGCGCACCGCCGTGGCCCTTACCGCGGCTACCGGAGTGTTCCTCAAGCCGCGTGACCTGAGCCGGCTCGCCGTGGCCGCTGCCGACCAGGTCGACGGCGTCCAGGACGCTAAGGCCACCGCCAGCCGGAGCAAGGTCAGCATGCAGATCGTCAGCACCGGCGGAGGCAACGTCGCGAACGAGGTCCGGGCCGCGGTCACCGAGCGACTCGAGGCCCTGGAAAAGCCGGTCAAGGTCACCGTCCGCACCCAAAGAGGCCCTCGATGAGCCGCGCGGTCATCGCCTGGGACCGGATCGTCACCTTCCTGCTCGGCCTGCTCCTGATCGCGGCCGGTGCTGCCGGCGTCATCTGGTGGTGGGGCACGTTCGCGGCCTGGCCGAAGCAGCTGACCAGCGGCCAGACCCTGGAGCTGACCAAGCAGTCGTGGTGGCCCTGGGCTGTCGGGGCAGCCGGCGTGGTCCTGATCCTGCTAGGCCTGCGCTGGCTAGCCTCCCATCTGCCGAACCGTGGCGTCAGCCATCTCAAGCTGTCCGGGTCCAACAGCCACGGCAAGCTTGACGCGCAGGTGCGGCCCATCGCCGCCGCTGCCGCCGACGCGTTGGCCCGCACCGCCGGAGTCCGCTCCGCGCATGCCAGCATCCAGCAGGAACGTGGACAGCTGGTCGCCAAGCTCCGCGCCACCATCGAGCCGCAGGCGAACCTCGGCGCTGTCGCCGCCGCCGCGGACCGTGTCTCCGCCGACCTGAGGCAGGTCATGCAACGCGACGACATCGTCTGTCAGGTCAACCTGTCCATCGCCCGCACCGAGCGAGCCATGTCCAGGGTCGACTAGCCCACGACTAGCGCCAGACCCACTATCCCAGGACCGGCGAGCCGTGTGAACGGCCCGGCGGTGACGTCGCTGCATTTCCGGCATCACCGGCACGGCAAGCGTCGGGCCGTACGTAGTTTTCAACCGAGCACCTCTATGGAAAGGAACCACCTGTCATGAGCGCAGTCGACAAGATCAAGAACGCCGCCGAGGACCTGAAGGGCAAGGCCAAGGAGGCCGCCGGTAAGGCCACCGACAACGAGAAGCTTGAAGCCGAAGGTCACGCCGATCAGACCAAGGCCGACGCGAAGAAGGCCGGCGAGAACGTCAAGGACGCCTTCAAGGACTGACCGGCCACCGTCCACCACAGTGGACAAGCCGTACCACCCTACGAACGAGGGCGGGCGGAATCCCGGCCTTCCCGGGCCCCGCCCGCCCTCCCCTATCTCCGAGTCGGCTCCTTCCGAGGTCGAGCCGGCACCGCTCAGACAGCGACAGCCGCGGGTCCAGTAAGAGCTCCTGACCAGGAAGACCCCGAGATGCCCCCGACACGGCGGCCGTTTCACCGGCTCCTCGGCCGCAGCGCCTACGGCAGCGACGGGATCCGGATCGGGCAGGTCCGTCAGATCCTCGTCGACGAGGTCACCGGACGTCCCGAGTGGGTCAGCATCGCCACCGGCATTCTCGGCGCCCGACAGCGGCTGGCGCCCATCGACTCCCCGGACCTGCGCGCGGACAGCGTCGTCGTCCCCTTCACCAGCCACCTGGTCTCGAGCGCCCCACGCATACCACCCACCACCGCGGCGACTGCGACCCCAGCGCTCACGACGGCAGCGGAGGAGATGCTCTACCGGCATATGGCATGACGGACCCAGACCCGAACCTTGACCCGGACACGGATACCGACCCGAAAGCCGCCACCGGCCCCGAGATGCCGGGCCGACACCCCGACGAGGCCGGCCGTCACGCAGCCTCACCACCAGGCCAGTCCGACGAGCCCGACGAGCAGGTCAGACCAGCCTTCGACCCACTGGCAGCGGGCCAGGGACTCCCCATGGACGCGGCAGCCCCGTCGCGGCCGGGCGTCGCCGCAGTCGTCCTCGACCCGCAATGGTTGGACGACCTGATCGAGCGGGTGACCACGATCACCAAGTACGGTTCAAACCAGGACCGGTAAGCCGACCGGGTGCAGATGAGGGTTGAGACAGCAGCCGGAGAGGGGTCACAGTGTGACCCGGATCACACTGTCGGCTGCGTGATGGTGACGCCTGGGGTGCATCTAACAAGTAGATCCGCAGGCCAGGGTCAGCCCAACCACTTGAGATCGGCCCCTAAGCCTCAAGCCTTTGGAGTACCTATGAGCAGCACCCGCAACACCGTCATCCGGTCCATGCACGATGTGGGCGTGGCCGTCTGGTTCGGTGGTTCCCTGATGGGCGCGGTCGGCGTCAACGGCGCCACCCGCACCGTCGCCGGCCCGCAGAACCACCTGGCGGTCGCCGCGTCCGGATGGGCCCGCTGGTTCCCGGTAGCCGCGGCCGCGATCGGGGTCCACGTCATCGGCGGCGTCGGCCTGATCCTGGCCAACCGGGGCCGGGTCGCCGGTCAGTCCGGCGTCGGCGCTAACACGGCGGTCAAGACCGTCCTGACCGGCGCGGCCATCGCCAGCACCGTCTACTCCGGGGTTCTGTGGGCGCACCTGGCCGAACAGACCGACGCCCCCGTCGAAGCGGCAACGGTCCCCGGCGCTCAGACCCCGGACAGGGTGGCCCGCTCTCAGCAGCAGCTGCGGGTTCTGCAGTGGGTCACCCCCGTCCTCACTGGGGCGCTGATCGTGCTCGGCGCGCAGCAGGGGGAGCAGCAGAAGCCGGCCGAGATCGCCAAGGGCGTCGCCGCCAAGGCGCTGCGCCGCGCCCGCGGCTGACCACCACAGCAGAGCCCCATCACCCCCGACATGTCTCTACTATCGACCCCGTCGGGTCGACCACCAGAAAGGGCCAGCCCGCAGATGACCAGTACCGGCCTGACCCGGCAGAACCTGCCCGTCCGGGACCGCACCCCGGTCGGGTATGCGGCCGCCGACGGGGTCGCCCGCGGCGGGTACGTGCTGTCGGATGGCGTCGGCAAGGACCCGGACGTGCTCCTGGTGGCGACCGGGTCCGAGGTCCAGATCGCCCTCGACGCGCAGCAGCTGCTGGCCGGCGACTCTATCGAGGCACGGGTGGTGTCCATGCCGTGCCGGGAGTGGTTCACCCAACAGCCGCTGGACTACCAGGACGAGGTGCTGCCCTCGCGCGCCCGGGTCAGCGTCGAAGCCGCCGTCGGGCAACGGTGGCGCGAGGTCGTCGGCGACGCCGGGATGGTCATCTCCTCGAGCACTTCGGCGCCTCCGCGGACTAGGCCCTTGAGGAACATCGGAACCGAAGTCACGCTAAGCAGCCGAAGTGCTCGGCTGGTTTCGCTGGCTGGGCGGGGCTCAGCGCTGATCTGCGGCGGCGAGGTGTCGGTAGATGCTGGCACGGGAGACGCCGAGCGCTTTGGCGATCTGCGTGGGGCTTTCGCCCTTGGCGCGGCGGGCCGTGGCGGCGGCGATCTTGTCGGAGTCCATGACGACGGGGCGTCCACCGACCCTGCCTTGGGCTCGGGCGGCGGCGAGGCCGGCGAGGGTGCGTTCGCGGAGCATGTCTCGTTCCAGCTCGGCGAAGGCGGCCATCATGGTGAAGAAGAACTTCCCTTCCCCGGTGGGGGTGTAAGTGCCGGCCAGCCGGCCGGTGAGGATGCGGAGCCCGATGCCGCGCTCGTGCAGATCATCGGCGAGGGTGAGGACCTCCTTGACCGATCGGCCGAGACGATCGAGCTTCCAGACGCACAGCGTGTCACCGTCGCGTAGGTAGTCCAGCGCGGCCGCCAGACCGGATCGGTGCTTGGTGCGGCTGGAGATCTTGTCCTCGAAGATCCGGACGCAGTCGACCTCATCGAGCGCGTCGCGCTGCAGCTGGGTGTCTTGCGGGATGGAGGACACCCGGGCGTACCCGACCGTGCTCGAACCTCGGGACGTCGAAGCGTTGGACCTGGCCATGAACGACAGCGTCGCACAACGTGTCTCAGAACATTCAGAGGAACCGGCGGGTTATGAGACGTCTTGTGGACACGCCACAAGCGTTCTCCGCGTCGTCGCGCTGGGCATCTCAGAATCCTTCGTTTGTGGAACGGGGGTCGTCTTCCTGACCGGCCGGCCCGACCGCAGCACTAGGTTGGGAGTGTGGCGGAGAGTGCACTTCCCGACTCCCGCACCGCGTTCGGCGAGCGGGTGCGGCGTCGGTTGCGCGAGGAACAAGTCATCTGGATCACTACGGTCGGTAAGGACGGCGCCCCACAGCCGAACCCGGTCGGATTCCTGTTCCAGGACGACAACTCGATCCTGATCTACAACATGGTCAACGCGAACCGGATCAGCCATGTCGTCGACCGGCCTCAGGTCGCCCTGCACTTCGACGGCGACGGCACTGGCGGCGACATCGTGGTTTTCATCGGCACTGCGTGCCGCGCGGATGACATCCCCCCGCCAAACGAGAACCAGGCATTCCTCGCCAAGTACGGTGACAGCCTGCTCCGGGTGAGCGACAACACGGAGGAGTTCGGCAAGAAGTTCCCGGTGCCCCTGCGGATCGAGATCACACGGACACGAGGCTTCTAAGGGGGGTCGTTTGTGCGAAGTCCTCAACGCCTTGTATCGAGCGGCTTGCTGCCGCGCCGGTTCATGGTTTGCGGTTCTCGCACGACCCCGGCAAGGACTGTGGTCACCATCTTGCGGACGGCGCCAGCCTCCGGCGGGGCGCCTTTCCGGTCGGCGAACAGCAGGTGACCGGCCCCGATCAGGGTGGGAGCGAGCGTGTCTATGTCGGCATCGGCCGCGACGCGGCCCAGGTCGCGCTCGGCGACGAGATAGGAGGCGATCATGGCGGCGGCTTCCGTCGCCAGCGGGACGCCTGTCGGCCAGGTCCGGCGCAGCCGGCCGCGCAGTTCGTCGCGGAAGATGATGAGGGCGACGATCGCCACGGCGACCGGCCCGAACAGGGCCGTCAGCGCGCCGGCGAGGTTGCCGGCGACGGTGCCAGTTCCGGCGGTCTCGCGCAGGGCGGCGGCCTGGTGCTCGATCCGGTCGACGCGGTCGAGCACCAACTCGGCGAGGAAGTCGTCGAAGTCGGCAAAGTGCCGGTGCAGCACGCCCTTGGCGCAGCCGGCCTCCGTGGTGACTGCCCGGCTGGTTAGCGCGTTCGGCCCGTCCCGGAGCAGGACGCGCTCGGCGGCGTCGAACAGCTGCTCGCGCACGTCGCGGATGTGCACCCCTGTCGGCATCGCGGCCCTTGTCTCTCGATAGTCCCCACCTGGTTTGACCGAGGTGGGCATGCGCCCACTAAGGTGGGCAGATGCCCACTGTACCGGAGGAGCAACCGGGTCCCACCAAACATCACGCCAGGCAGGCGGCGGAGTCGTTCGGCGTCGACGCCGACCGCTATGACCGGACCCGGCCCCGCTACCCCGGCGCCCTGGTGGAGCGGATCGTCGCCGCCAGCCCCGGGCCGGAGGTCCTGGACGTCGGTTGCGGCACCGGCATCGTCGCCCGGCAGCTCCAGGCGGCCGGCTGTCAGGTGCTCGGCGTCGAGCCCGACGCGCGGATGGCTGACTTCGCGCGGCGCAGTGGGGTCGAGGTCGAGGTGGCGACGTTTGAAGCCTGGGATGCCGACGGCCGGGTGTTCGACGCTGTCGTTGCCGGGACGGCCTGGCACTGGGTGGACCCGGTCGCGGGAGCGGCCAAGGCGGCCCAAGTGCTGCGATCTGGTGGCCTCCTGGCCGTGTTCGGGCACGCGTTCCAGCTTCCGCCCGCCGTGGCGGAAGCCTTCGCCGCGGTCTATCAGCGGGTGGTGCCCGACTCGCAGTTCAACGTCGAGGCGATGACGAAGCAAGCCCTGGACAGGTACCAGCGGATGTACGGCAAGCTCGCCGACGGGATCCGAGAGGCGGGTGGGTTCAGCGACCCGCAGCAGTGGCGATTCGACTGGGAGCAGACCTACACCAGCGACGAGTGGTTGGACCAGATGCCCACCACGGGCGGCCTCACTCAACTACCGCCGGACAAGCTGGAGGAGGTGCTGGACGCCGTCGGAGCTGCCATCGACGCGATAGGGGGCAGCTTCACGATGCCCTACGCCACGCCAGTGGTCATCGCGGCGCGAGCGAGCATCAACTGACCCGACTTGACGGGCTATCCGCTGCCGGCGGGAACGCCGGCTGGGTCCCCGCCCCGCAAAGCCCGCAGCCCGGAGCTGGTCGGCGGGGTGAAGCTGTAGTGGCCATGCACGTTGATGTGTTTGCGGATGTACGGCGAAATCCGGGCCAGATCGTCCTCGAAGATGGGATAGCCGTCCTCGCGCAGTTGGGCGATGGCATGGTCGAGGTAGACGGTGTTCCACAGCGTGATGCAGTTCAGCACGAGCCCGAGGGCGCCGAGCTGGTCTTCCATGCCGTCGCGGTAGCCGTGGCGCAGCTCGCCGGTGTGGCCGTGGAAGACGTGTCGGCCCAGGTCGTGGCGGCCTTCGTTGAGGTTGCGCATCGCCTTGATGCCGCGGCGGTAGGCCTCGTCGTCGACGAAGGTAAGCACGTGGCGGGTCTTGAAGATCCGCCCGAAGTGGGCCAGCGCCTCCCCGAGCTGGGTCAGGGTGCCGCCGGGGGCGAGAACCCGCAATGCGTCGTGGGCGGCGATCGCGCCGGTGTGGATGGAGGCGGCCACGCGCAGCATGTCGGGCCAGTGCGCCGCGATCTTGGCAAGGTCGATGCGGCCGCGGGCCGCGGCATTCAGTGGCCCGTAGTTGGCGGTCAGGTCGGCGCGCCACAGTTTCTGGTCGGGCAGGTCGGCCAGTTGGGGTTGGTAGTCGGGGTGTGAGTAGCAGCGCTTCAGGATCGTGCGTTAAGCGCCGGGTGCGCAGTGGGTCAGGTCTCTGGCTCGGTGGGGTCTCGTAGGGGTCGGAGTTGTCCGCTGTCCAGATCGGTGGTGCTGAACTGGTAGCGGCCGAGCAGGTTGATGTGGTCGTGGCCGAGGGGTGACAGGCGTTGGACGTCGTCGTCGCGGACGTCGAAGCCGGTGCGTCGTAGCTGGTTCAGGGCGGCGTCTTGGTAGCGGGTGTTCCAGAGGACGATGGCGTTGACGACGAGGCCAAGGGCGCCGAGTTGGTCTTCTTGTCCTTCGCGGTAGCGCTGGCGGAGCTGCCCGCGTTGGCCGTGGAACACGGCGCGGGCCAGGGAGTGGCGGCTTTCGGTGCGGTTGAGCTGGGTGAGGATGCGTCGGCGGTAGGTCTCGTCGTCGAGGTAGGCGAGCAGGTAGAGGGTTTTCGTGATTCGGCCGAGTTCGGCGACGGCTCGCCCGAGTGGGGTGGGTCGGCCGCCGCCTTGCAGGACGCGCAGGAGTTCGGAGGCGCGCACGGTGCCGGTTGCGAGGCTGCCGGCGACGCGCAGCAGGTCGTCCCAGTGCGTGGCAATGAGGTCGGCGTTGATCTGGTGGCGGGCGAGGCCGTTGAGCGGGCCGTAGTCGGCCGCGCGGTGGATGCGCCAGAACCGGGTGGCGCCGATGTCGGCCAGGCGGGGGCTGAACTGGTAGCCCAGGAGGCGGAACAGGCCGAAGACCTGGTCGGAGTAGCCGGCGGTGTCGGTCATGAGTTCGTGCGGCTGCAGGCTGGTCTGCTGTTCGAGCAGGCCGTCGAGGATGTAGAGGCTGTCGCGCAGGGTGCCGGGCACGACGATGGCGTGGAAGCCAGCGAACTGGTCGGACAGAAAGTTCAGGTAGGTCACACCCCTGCCGGGTCCGAAGTAGCGGGGATTCGGACCAGCGTTCAGGGTCCGCACGGGAACGACGAAGCGCAGCCCGTCGGCGGACGCGACGTCGCCGCCGCCCCACGCCCGGGCGAGCGGGATGTCGCCCTGGGCATCGACGAAGCGGGCGGAAGCGGCGGTGATCGTCTCGCCGCGGACGTAGTTCTGATCGACCCAGGACAACCGCGCCCGGCTCAGCGACAGGTTGCTGGCCTGCACGACCGGTTCGAGGCCGATGTTGCAGGCCTCGGCGACCAGCACCGCGCAGACGCTGACACCGATGTCCTCGGCGCGGGCGCCTTCGGACACGTGGGTGAACTCGCGCAGGAAGCCGGTCCAGCTGGCCACCTCGAGCAGCACGTCGGGCAGGTCGACGCGCGGGAGCAGTTCGTCTACCGCAGCCCGCAATGCGATCAGGCTGGGCGCCTCGTCGAGCTTGTCTAGGGCGGTGAGGACGGGGCGGTCGTGGCCGTCGACGCTCTCGATCCGGACAGCGTCGTTGTCCTCGAGCCGGTCGGCGACAGCGCGGTAAGCCCGGTCGAGGTCGTCGGCGAGCTCTGCGAGCTCGCGGTGTGGGTCGAGGTCGTGACCGAGGCTCGCTGCGACTTCGTCGCGGGCTGCTTCCCAGTCCTTGCCGTCCAGCAGCCGGGCTCGCGGGTCGGCCCAGCGTTGGCTGACCGGGGCGTAGACGTCGCGCCGTCGCAAAGCCTCGCGGAGCCGTTCGAGGACCAGGAAGGTGAAGGCGGGGCGGTTCAGCACACCGTCCGGGCCGACGACGCGAGTCGTCCACGCGCCGGTGGCCAGCGACAGCGGAACCTTGTCCGCGCGGACGATCCGGCGGCCTTCCAGATCGCTAAGGGCCTCCCACGCCGCGAGCACGTCGGTGCCGCCGGGCGCGGCGTGCAGTTGCAGGGTGGCGAGCAAGGCGGGGAGGAATCGGCGGACCAGGCTGTAGCGGGTGAGCAGGTCGTCGAGGTGGGTGTCGACCGCGGGGCGGGTGGTGGCATCGACGGCCTCGACGGCGGCGGCGAGCTGTTCGCGGGACACCGTGCGCCCGATCGCGGCCCACACTGCGGGCAGGCCACCTGCTGGTGGGTCGAGCAGGACCTTGACGGCGTCGCGGAGCTGCGAGGCGGCCAGGTCGAGTGCTGGCAGAGTCCGCAGCCGTTCCCTGGCACCGGCGCGGTCGGCGCGGGCGAGGATGCCGCCCAGGAGTTGGTCGAGCAGGTCCAGTGCGTCGTCACCGGCGGCGGCTTCCAGGTGCCGGGCCACGGCGAGCAGGGTCGCGGTGCGGCGTTGCTCGCTCATCCGGGCGACGGCTTGGGCTTTGGCGGTGGTTGCGTGGCGGGCGAGCGCCTCGAGCCGACCGGGTGACACGAAGCTCAGATCGAGCCCACCGACGTCGAGTGCGCGGATCTCCTCCAGTCGGTGCAGTGCACCCAGCAGCCCGGTCGCGGTGACACTGGTCGGTCCGCGCCGCAGTCGATCCAGCGTTGATGACCGCTCCCCGTCAGGGACGACGAGCAGGCCTTCGAGCCGGGCTCGCTGCCCAGAGTCGGGGACAGCAGCGAGGGCCGCCCAGAGCCGGGCGGCGGCGTGGCCGCGGACCGAGGCGACGAGCCGTGCCAACACCGTGGGACCGGGCAGCAGCACCTTCGCCTCGAGCAGCCGTGCGGTGGCTAGGTCGAAGAGCACGCCGGGCCGTTCGCTGGCCAGCCGCGTGCGGGCCTCGAGCCAGCCGGCCAGGTCCAGCTGTACCGCTGGGTCGGCGAAGTCGCGGTAGCCGTAGACGTGTTGGATCTCGCCGGCGTGCAGCCTGTTTGTGCCGTCGCGGACGGCGTACTGCTTGAGCACGCCAGGGTCGGCAATACCCAGCTGAGCAGCCAGATGCGCAGCGACCACCCACGGCACCTCCCTCGGGTCGGCCAGGAACGTGCCGAGAAACCGCACAGTGCCAATCTGGACGGCGAACCCGAGACGGTTGTGCTCACCTCGGCGAATCTCCACGAGCTCCCGAGCTGCGGTGTCTAGATGGAAGTAGCGATCCAGCTGCGCCTGGTCAGGGTCATCGACGTAGCGCCCGTAGCGACGCTGCTGTTCGGCGGTGAGTAACCCGCCGTCGTCCCGCTCGCCAGATGCCCAGTCGTCCTTGCCCACGTGCTCAGCCCGCCCGCTCAGGTCCCGCTCCCGCGCGCAAATACTGATAGACCGTCTCGCGGCTGATCCCGAACTCCCGGGCCAGCGCCGCCTTCGCGGCGCCCTCGGCGGCCTGCCGCCGTAGTTGGGCGACTTGCTCAGTGTTCAGCGCGCGGGCCCGGCCGCGGTATGCGCCGCGCTGGCGGGCCAGGGCGATGCCTTCGCGTTGCCGCTCCCGGATCAGTGACCGCTCGAACTCGGCGAACGCACCCATCACCGACAGCAGCAGGGTCGCCATCGCGGTGTCCTCACCGGTGAAGGTCAGCTGTTCCTTGACGAACTGAACCCTCACGCCGCGCGCAGTCAGGATGCGAACCAGGGCGCGCAGATCGTCGAGGTTGCGGGCCAGGCGGTCCATCGAGTGCACCACCACGGTGTCTCCATCGCGGACGAAGGCGAGCATCGTTTCCAGCTGGGGCCGGGCCGTACTCCGGCCTGAGGCGCTGTCGGTGAACGTCCGGTCCAGCGGCACGCCCTCGAGCTGCCGGGCGACGTTCTGGTCCAGGCTGCTCACCCGGGTGTAGCCGACGTGCTGCCCGCTCATGGGGGTCTTTCGATCGAGAAGTGTCAGGTTGAACCCTAAGACCCGCGAGGACAAGTGTCCATCAACAAGCGTTCCGGCCCTAACCTGACGCCGTCGGCACCAAGCCGCTGACGTCATGTTGGGGTACACCCCAGTCGGGCGCCCTGCCGCCCGGCAACGACGGCGTGGTCGAGGATGTCGCAACAGATAGAGGTCACGGGTGGCTACGGGTTGCGAGGTCTGCGACGAAAGCAGCGATCTCAGTTGGCTTCTCCTCGGCCATAAAGTGGCCTGCTTTGATGGGCTGGTAGGTCAAGTCGGGCGCCCAGGCCCGCCACAGAGACGCGGCGTCGAAGCCGAGTTGCGACCCCCAGTCCTGTGAGATGACGCCTACGGGCATTGTCAGCTGTGCGCCGGAGGCGCGGGCGGCCTCGTCCATGGCCAGGTCGATGCTTGCGGTCGCCCGGTAGTCGGCGACGATGGAATCGATGGCCTCGATTGAGCTGTCGATGTAGTGCTGGCGGATCTCGGGAGTGAAGGTTGACCCGTTGGTGTCCCAGGCGTCGAGGAACGAGCCGAAGAACTCCGGCGCGGCGGCGGCGATCATCTTTTCGGGCAGGCCAACGGGCTGAGCCATCAAGTAGAGGTGCCAGGCGACCTTGGCGTGGACGCCTTGCAGAACCGCCCAGGTGTCCAGCGTCGGCAGCACGTCGAGGATTCCGAGGTACTCGACCACGTCCGGGTGGTCCAGTCCTGCCCTGACACCGACCAGGGCGCCGCGGTCGTGACCGATGAGCCCGAACCGTTCGAACCCAAGGGCCTTTGCGACCTCGACGATGTCTTGGGCCATCGTGCGCTTCGAGTAGGTGTCGGGGTCGGCGCCGGAGGGCTTGGAGCTGCGGCCGTAGCCGCGTAGGTCGGGCACGATCACGGTGTACCGGTCGACGAGTTGCTGGGCGACGTGGCGCCACATGTAGTGGGTCTGTGGAAACCGTGCAGCAGGACGAGCGCAGGCCCGCTACCCCCGATGGCCACGTTGATGTCAACTCCGAGGGCGGCGGGCAGCGTCCGGTATTCGAATGCTTCGATGGCAAGGGTGTTCACGCTGATCTCCTTCATTGGGGTGGTCTGGGTTGGGGGCTTCCAGAAAAGATGCCGGCGGGTAAGGGGTGGCGGCGGTCTGCGGTTGCGAGAAGGGAAGGCACCAGCACGGTGTCGATCAAGGCGTTGAGGTACTGGTCGTCGACCAGCAAGCCGTTGAGCCTTCGGATCAGCAGAGCCGAGCCGACAATCTCTTCGTAGGGGAAGGGGTTGGCGTCGGATGGGAGTTCGCCTCGGGCGACTGCGGCATCGATCACCGTCCGCGGCAGACGCGCTCCAGTCGGACCCACGGACGTTTCGATCGCCTCGCACAGCTCCGGGTCCTCGAGGCCCGCCTGGAGCAGAAGCATCGCCGTCTGGCCGTCGGCCGATCGCATCGTGTGATTCAGGCGCTGGCACAGGGCCAGAAGATCGCCGCGCAGACTGCCGGTGTCAATCTCGTCGGCTCCGCTACGTCGCGCTGGGCCCACCTTGAGCGCGGCAATCACCATCGCCCGCTTGGACTTCCAGCGGCGATACAGGCTCGCCTTGGATGCGCCAGAGCGCCGGGCGACCTCTTCGAAGGACAGGCCGTCGTATCCGAACTCCGACAACACGGTGCCCACGGCGGCGAGGATTCGTTGCTCTAGCTGGTCATCTCGAGGCCTACCACCGCGATACGGCTGACGATCCTTAACGGACCTATTTAGATACGGCACGCATCGGATCGTATCTCACGTACAAGACGGGATGACCGTCGCTGTCGATCAATGTGTTCCGGCAACACGATCGAGACCCACTCTGCAGGTCACCGCCGCATCAACCGACTTTGCCGGGCCCCTGCTCAGCCCCCGGCCACCCACGTTCAAATCCGAAGAGCCACTTTTACGTGACGGCCTGCTCGCTGCTCAGCAGCCCCGACAGGCTCTCCCACACTCGTTTCGTTGCGGCGTCACGCTCGGCAGCGACCAGCCGAGCCAGTCTCGACACACCGGGCAGCAGCACCAGCCGCTTCCGCAGCCACGCCACCGCCGCATCGAAGATCGCCCGCGGCCCGTCCCCAGTGGTCCACGCCAGATCGCTCAGCCAGCGGCGCAGCTCGCCCTCGACGCTGGCGAAGTCCCCGTCGCCGCGCGCCCGGGCGATCTCGCTCGCATGCTCGAACCGGGTGCTGCGCCTTTCCACTTAACTCTTCACGCACGACGGGTCGGCGATCTGCAGCTGCTCGGCCACGTAGTCCAGCACCGAGATCGGCACGGCCAGCGGGTCAGGCAGAAACAGGCCCAGCGACCTGACCGTGACCAGCTGAAGTGCGAAACCTAGCCGCGAGGCATCTCCACGGCGACCCCCGATCAGCGTGCGGTCGTCATCGTCAAGGAAGCACAGCCGATCGAGATCCGCGCGCGACGGGGCATCAACGAACCGGCCGTAGGCCGCCGTCTGCTCATCGGTCAGAAACTCCACCGGCACCGTCGAAACCTACCCAAACGACCTACCCGGCGGGACCCGTCACGAGGGCTTACCGTGACTTTCGGTTCCAATGTTCCTCAAGGGCCTTGTAGTTGGCGTGTCCCCCGGCGGCAGGTCGTGCACCCCGGAGCGTGTGGGCGGTTGGGAGGATGCGTCGGTGACGATTAGAGCGGCGGCGTCCCCCGTGACTGGTGTTGAGCGACACCGTGGCTGACCACCTGTGGGTGGGTCGGCGTCGACTTGTTGCGCGCCGTTGGCCGTGCCGCGCTCGAGCGAGGCACCGCGCAAATAGTGGTCGTCACTGCCCGACTGGATGAGGCCAAGCGCGCCGTGCTGGCAGGAAGCGGGGTGAGCGCGGCCTCCGAATGGTGGGTCCGTCTCGCTCAACGCCGAATGACGCACGACGTGCTAGAGGATCCCGCGGGACGCACCCTTCTCGATGTTCACCGACGCCGGCGTTAACTGGTTGTGATACTTCCACGAGGAAAGGCGGTAGACGCCACTATTGAGCTTCGAGAGAGACCTTGACAGCACCACGTTTCGCTGGCGTCGAGGCCGAGGACGCTCCGTGGCGGCGGAAGGCCGCGAGTTCTGGACCGAGCTCTGTGGCCGGCAGGTCGCGCCAGGGTGTCCGCTCACGCTGTGGGAGTTGAGGGCCATGAGGGCTCGGGATGTGCCGGACCGGGAGGCATCGGTCAGGACTACTTTCGAACTCTGTTAGTCCGGTAGTGCCGATCTCAGCAGGTCGGCCTCGGTGGTGCCCTGCAGCTTGGCACCGTCGCGCAGCAGCAGGTCGATAGCGACGCGGATCAGGGTGTTGTCGGTGATCCGCTGCCCCTCGCCCTTGCGTGCTCGATTCAGCTGGCGGGTCAGGACGGTGAGGTCGTCGGCCTGGTCGCCACGGATGCGCAACTCCTTGCGGTCCAACTCGAGGTAGCGCGGTCCGCCGGATGCGCGTGCTCGTGGCTGAACTGCGCCTGTTCCCTTCGATGGCGGTGTGGCCGGTTTCGCCGGCGGTGCGTCCGCAGGGACGGCCGAGGGCGGGATCGCCGCGCCCGCTTGGTCGACGGCGGCCGCGTGGTCGACGGGTGTCGCCGGCGCGGCGGTGTCCTCGTCGTGTGGTGCGGGAGTGATGGACGTGTCGAGCAGGGCGCTGAGGTTTCGCTTGGCCATGCTCAGTTCACCTCACGCAGCGCGGGGCCGGCGGCCTCGGCGGTGTCCGTCGCGCGTGACCACTCCGCGAATAGCTCCAGGGCGACTCGGCGGTAGTCGTCGATGGCTTGAGCCGAGTGCCGATCGCCGCTGTACTGGGTGACGACCTCGCCGGCGGTCGGCGCGTCCCGGTGGGCGACGTAGTGGCGCACACTGACGTTGAAGGTCGGGACGTCCTTGCGCAGCAGCATCTGGCGTGCTTCCTCGGCGGTGGTGAGACTGCGCGGATCAACCTTGTTGAGCAGGACGCGGTAGGGCTTCCCGGAGGGGACGACCAGCCGTTGGATCGTCTTGATCAGCGGCGCGACGGACAGTCCGGCTGGTTCGGTGGGCAGGATGACGTAGTCGCTCGCCTCGATGACCGCGCGCAGCACGTCGGTGCTCTCCAGTGATCCAGGCGTGTCGACGATGACGACGTCGTACTCGGCCAGTTCGCGGAGCCGACGCAGGACGGCCGGGTTGGTGTCAGTGGCGAGGTCGAACGGGAGCTTCTCCCCCACCTGGTCGCCCCACCAGGTGGCAGATTCCTGTGGGTCGACGTCGACGAGCAGAACACGACCGGTCTCGGCCGCGACGGCCGCCAGGCTCATGGCGGTCGTTGTCTTCGCGACGCCGCCCTTCTGCCCAGCGATGGCAACGATCCTCACCACGTACCTCCAAAGGTGTGAACTAACAGACGTACAGGCGCACGAACTATGTGAGTACGTCTCTATCAGTCTCTGGAAGTAACGGAGCTCCGACGCGCCGTTACTTTCCGCAGTTTGTGACCATCGGACGCCCGAACAGCCGAAGTGCCGAACTAACAGAGTTGCCAGGCCGGGTTGCTCGGTGGCCCGGGCGCGCCCCCGAACTGCACGCGTGTCTGGAATCAGAACGGGGGTTCCTGTCCGTCGAGGAGGGACCCGTCCTCGAGGTCTTCGGGTGGTGGCCAGGCGCCGGGTCGGCAGTGTGGGCAGCGACGGACGTGGGGGTGGCCGGCGAGGTGACTGGCGGGGGGCTGGTCGAGGGTGATCCAGCCGTGGTCGCATTCGGGGCGGTGGCAGCGCAGCTCGGCCGGGTCGACGGTGGCCAAGCGGGGGTGGTCGTCGTGGTGGTCGAGCTGGCGCAGGAAGGCGGCGAGGACGACGGCGGGGCGGGTGCGGATCTGGACGTCGGTGAGGGTGGTGACGAGGCCGCGTCGCTCCCGGATGGTCTGGACGGCGTCGATGACGTCCTGGGCGGCCCAGGCGGGCCGGGCGGCGGCGAACCTGCTCAGGGCTGGGACGAGCCGTCCGGGGCGCTCGGAGCGTAGCCATGGCACGGTGTGGACCAGTTCTGCGGCTAGCCGGCGGGTCGGGGACCGGCCGGGCGAGTCCCTGTGCCGGTGCGGCGGCGGAGCCGCCTCCGTTTGGTCGGCGCGTGCGCCGCCTAGTGGGGGAAAGTGAGGGTGAGTTTCAGGGTGAGGTGCCTGACCTCTGGTAGGGGTATCGGAAATCAGGCGCACAGCGATGGGGGAGGGGATGGTGAGCGCGGTCTCTGTGGATAACCCGCGCTGGCGGGAGCCGCGGCGGCGGGCGGCCCAGCACTCGCCGGCTGAGAGCATCCGGCCGAGGACGATGACGACCTGCAACCCGATCCGGCGGGCGATCCGCCGGCACTTACGCACGGTGTTGACCTGGCAGCCCATGACGGAGGCGACGGTGTCGGGGCGGACGATGCAGCGCCGGCCGGTGCGCTGGTCCTGGGCGTAGCCGGACTCCACCCGAGCCCACAGGGCGAACGTGACGGGGCTGAGCTCCTGCACGCGCAGGAGGTCTCGGTGCAAGGCGATCGCGACCGGGACGACGAAGGTCAGCCAGTGCTGGCGCCCGTGCCAAGCCCGGATCCCGGCGTAGGCGCCGGCGGGGGCGGCGGAGTGGATGCCGCGATGGGCGTTGCGGTCGCCGCGGTCGTCTTGATGCCAGCGGGGCAGGACGGCCCGGTCGTACAGGCACGCCGTCCGGACGAACTCGGCGACCTCGCCCGCGCAGACCCGATGCGTGCGCACGATCCCCGCCCGGGCGGCGTACCGCCCGAGCAGGCCAGGCTCGGCCGCTACCAGGGCCGGCGACGTCACGCGACAGACGGCGGCTGGAAGTGCTCGCAGACCGCCGGTGCCACGTAGCCGTCGGCAGTGATGAGCGAGAGGGTCTGGTCGCTGACCAGGACCCACCTGCCGCAGCTGGGACACCGGGTGATGTGCTCCAGCGCCCACGCCTGCCGGGACGTCAGCCCGACACGCGCTGAAGAATTTGACGGCACGGACTCCCGGA
>JAABUT010001752.1_pt1 | contig 23433 bp, 21 predicted proteins | sample 5559281 | NCBI WGS metagenome assembly JAABUT01 (sample SAMN10711880, study PRJNA513359) | rock metagenome | isolation source: Antarctica rocks | place: Antarctica: Victoria Land, Ricker Hills nord | collected 2016-01-04
AACGCACTTTGTTCAACAAAAGAGTCAACGACACATCATTGCTTGAATTCTAATGCAATCGCTGAGTCTTTTGATCGTCTATTCTTCTCTAGCATCACTTCATTCAAGAATCGTGAAAGATGATCTATTCATGCAAATGTTCACAATGAAAGAACGTCAGTCATCGTCAAATTCGTCAGCACTATCGTCATCAAATCACTTGTCATCGAGCAACATCAGAATTCTGATGACTCAGCAGAGATAAAGAAGCAGAAGTGAGAAATTACGAAGATTCTTGAGAAGAGAGCGACCGAATTAGAAACGAAATACAGAGTACGCTGAGAAGATACATGATTGCTCAGCAGTGAATTGAAAAGCGCACAGAGATTGTTGAAGAAGTTCGAGGCACAAGATTGAGCACAGCATGAACGTAAACGAGATAGATCGGCTCGAACGAACAAAGACTGATGATTGTGCATTTGTTCGTAATCACATCGTGAATGCGTGTATGATCATGTCTCTGCGTCAAGCAAGCACGCAATCTATTCGTTGTCAAAGACTCAGCTGTAGCGCGAAAGAAGATGAAGAGATTGATTTGCAAAATTGATTGATCGTCAATGAAGAACAGAAAATCAAGCGAAGACAAGAGCATATTTCGAGATTTGTTAACTATTTTAGAGCTTGAGTCTACTGCATATTAAATTAAAATAATGCAATAAAGAACGAGAAGAAAGTTGATTGTAATCACTTCTTGTACTAAACGTCTAAGAGAGACTTTCAAAATCACTGTCAGTCATATCTTCAGAAGAGAACTTTCGAGCTCATTATTTCAGAAGATCTGACGTTGTTTATCTTCTATGATTCAATATCGACTCATTCAAGCTGCATGAGACATCATCTTGCACTGTCTCAGAAGAGTTTTCCTGAGAGACGTTATCTTGAATAGTTCAAATATCAGATGACGAGACATCATGAACATTGTTTCAAGCTGTCTCAGAAGATTTCTTCTGAGAGACGTAGTTCAGAAGAGCTTGAATTATAGATGACGAGACACTAGAGACACTCATCTCACTGCTTGAGTCACAAGCACAATCACGATGTATTGTATCAAATTGAAGCGACGTGTCATAATTAAAACAGAGTGCTATAGCGAGAAAGATGTCTAAGAATAAAGCAGAACTGAAGCAGATGAAGAATGTTGACAGTAAATATCATTATAGATTAAAGATGATTACGTAACTACGCGCTTGTCTTGTAGAACTATGTGATCTGAAGACTGTCATTGTTTTGTAGTCATGCTTGCATGAGATCAATATTCTAGACATATGTAATAATCTTCTGATATATGCAGAGACTCGAAATCATAGCGAAAATCGTTCAATCGAAAGATCATTCAATCTGAAGTGAGAGTGATTGTTTTTTCTCATTGCTATCTAATAAATCACATCTCAATGAGTTTCTGAGTCTGTCTTCATGAGAATCTTAGCGAGAAACTTTCATTTCATTTCGAGTCATCATAATGCTTTATCTGCTTCTTTATCTTCAATGTTCTTTACTTCACTGTCATTCTTCTCTTCTGCTGCTTCGTTTTTATATTCTGTAGTATCTTCTTCATCTTTCTTTGCTGCTTTTGAATTCAGATCATCTTGTATCTCTCTCTCATTTTGAGCATCACTTTGAACGACTCTTACTGAATTCTGTGCTAGCTGTGAAAATGAGAAGACGTCTTGAATCACATTCTCGTTTCTTACAGATCTCTTCATCTGTAATCGAAGATGATGAGTCAAATGATTCTTCTCACTTTCTCACAATGAATATCGAAAATGACTCTTAAATCTTGCGATTGTCTGAGCGTAGAGCAGACGTCTTCATGCAAGTGATAAGATCTGATACGTCTTGCAATTCTGACTTTGTTTCATACTAAAAGAAGTAAGCTTTTATTCTTCGACTGATCATGTCGTTGACATCGATCTTGAACACTTACTGATTAGAAGAAATGATCAAGAGAGAAGAGCTGAATGTTGCGCTTGAAACGTTCAATTTACTGCTTGTAGATGTTTGAATTACGACGTTGAAATCAATCTTTATTGCAGCTTTCTTGCTCGACATCGATCTGAGTGAAAGATCATCAAAGAGTGACTTGAAGACTAGATCTGTCATGTTAAAGAGCAGCAAAATGCGCACGTACTCAGCTCAGAATCTTTGAGCAGATCATTCGATCATGAAAAGTGAAGATCTTCAAAGCTGTGAAATTATCACTTCTGAAGAAGTTTACAAGAATCATCACTCTGTCGTCTTTCAATTCTCATGAGCATCTGCAGCATTTGCATCAATAAATGTGATTTCAACTATATCAGCTACGAAAAGAAGAACTTGAATGCGATGAGTCGTTCTAGTTTCAATTCGCAAATTCTCGAGATTTCTTCTTCTATTATGCAAGATCACTCAACTTGCGAGCGCTGATCTTTACGCTGACTCAGAAAATCTAGAGCAAAGAGATTCTCTTCATCAACAGATCACTCTCAATAACTTTCATCACAACACTAAACTCTCAGCTTCGTCGTCTTACATCATAGTTAGTTCAGTATCATCATCTTCTTCGACTTTCTCAATCGTGTCACATCTCTCATTTTCTTCAAGATCATCATTGAACGCTATCAAGAATCATTTCTGACCGTCATTTATGTCACTCGTTGTCGATGTTTCTATCAAAATTAACGCTTTCTCTTCTTCGTAGACTCTGCTATGAGTAAGTTGATCACTGACTCTTCTTGCTCAATATTGATTCGAAAATTCATCAAATCGTTTCAGTAAGAATGCTTTTTTGTCAATTGAAACGACGAAAAGTTGAATCATATTCTCATACTCGTTCTTGAAGGTATCAAGTACTTGTAGAAACGAAAAACTCATTCTTTCGAAGATCATTCGTCTGTTACTTAGAAGTTGATCATTCAAGAGAAAATCTAGATTGATCAGATAATCATCTTTGACGAATTGCGCAGTATCGTTCAAAGTGTAAGAGAGAAGTCGTTGATGACACACTAAGACAGCTAGAATCAATGCAAGCTGCTCGATTCTTTGAGAATTTCAAAGATTCTCAATCGATTGTTGATATAGCTTCAAATCATTGACTGAGCTTGCTCATTCACTAAGTACTCGAAGAGACTGATCGTGAACTATTGAGCTTCAAGTGAGAAGCAATAGTACATTGTTCTTTGACTTTCGAAGAGATGAACGTTGATGATAAATTTGCTCACTGCCTTCTATCAGTATTACTCTTCTGTATTCGCAGAAAGACAACTTACAGATGTATGCGAACTAGATTCATCTGCTCTGAGTCTAATTTGCATAGAATCTGCGACGAAAGATTCTAGCAACATTAGCATTAATTAGATTCGCTCTTTCAGATATCATATCAAATATTTCTTCGAAAAGTTGATGAGAAGAAAGTTCATTAATTGCATACTTCATTTCACTGTATTCAGCGTGCTGATATCTGAATCTTCAGCGAAAATTTCGAATTTCGAAAGCGCATCGTGCATTTGCTTCGAGTCAAAACTTTCAAATCGATTTGTATCAATGATGTCGATAAGAAGATCAAATAAATTAGCGTTGTCGCTGATCGAATGTTCTGAGTCGAGCGCATGTTGTCAACGTTTCATTCTATCGTCAGAAAATTTCAGCAGACATCGAAGTAGTGAAATGTTGTGAAGCTTCAAGTCTTCTAACATCTTCATTGATGTCTTGATCTCTGATGCAGTCTCGAATAGAACTCTACGACTCTTTCAGAAAGATTGAAGCAAATCATCTTCATCTTTTGTCAAGAGCTCAAGAGCAAGACGAGAGTCATAACTTCTCAGCAAGTTTAAATCAAGAAACACAAGACATCGCGTAAACTGTTTGCGAACTTGAGAATCAGATCTCTAAAGAATGTTAATGAAATTTCTAGCTCAATGAGCGAAGAGTCTATCAAGATGTCGTGATTTAGAATAGCTCTTTCAAGTGATATTGCTAGATCATTTGATCGAGCAATATCATGATAACATTTCTCGAGTTCTCGATCGCGCTCAGAACGAATCGCATTTACAGCGTTGAGAAGAAAATGAGCATGAGCTCTTCTTGTCGCGTCTCAGATATCATGAATCGATATGTCTTTCTCTGTTGACGTCGTTGAATTATAGTTGAGATTTAGCTCGAGCTCATGAAAGATTAGTCATGAAAGATATAGACTATGAACAGCAACATCATAATATTCGTCGTCATTACTTTTTTCAGCAACGTTGATTTTCGACTTTGATCTTACTTGATATCAGTTGAAATTGCTTGACTCGATTTGATTCGCTGATGCGCAGTCAAGCTTTCATGACTCATTTCTTAGATTTGTACTAAGCTTCTTGACGTCAGATTGAATCGATTCTGAAATCTATGAAGTTGTGTGAATTGTAAGTTCTTGAGAAAGATCAGAGCGTTCTACCTTCACATTGACTTCTGACGAAGCTCATGAATACTTGATCTCATTGATGACTTGAATATACTTGAACTCTGATCACGCAACTCTGAGCTCAAACGTTGAAGACGACGCTGAATTGACTACACGCATCTCGAGCGCTGAACGATGAAACAAGGCAAATTCATTAGAAAAAGAAGACAACGAGCTCTTCTGAAATACTTTATAGACAAACATGCATACACGTTCATGCAAGTCACGCAGTCTTCAACATTTTGTGATATGACTTGCAGAAATCACTAAGACAGCATTAGAGATGTGAACTTAGAAAGAGTTCGAGAATGCAAGCTCTAGTTTGCCTATGTTGCGTTTCTATCTGCAAATTGCTCTGCAGTTAGCAGAAGCTTGATGATACGTAGAGATCTATGACTTTACGACTCTGCTGTTTTCACTTCAAGTCTCTGAGCAGAGTTTCTACAGTCGACTTGAAGCGACTCGATTTTAGAGACAACGAAACTCTCAATTGCTTTCTTGATCGCGAACATTTAAAGTTCACTTTAACATCTTGTATCAAAAGTTTCATCTTGTAGCATTGTCTTGAATATGCGTAGAAGATCAAAGCGAATTCGTTTTCAAGAGTCTTAAATGTAGTAGATGATGTTGTAGAACTTACTCAGCTGACTGAGCATACGCTAAGCGTCTAACTCGACTTGATTCAATCTATCGTCGTTTCAGATATGAACTTGATCATTGATTCAGCAGATCAAATCTGAAATTTACTTGATCATTAATTCAGCAGATCGAATTTGAAATCTACTTGATCATTGATTCAGAAAGATATCAAGAGATTTTGAAAAGTGTTTGACTCTTTCTTACACTGACTCTTTGACTCGTCGATCAACAAACTTGTTCATTAAGTTGAAGTGTGTCTTGAAGTTAACTAAGAAAATTTCAACTGATTGAAAGCTGCAGTCAGAGAAGTCTTTCAAATGAATCAAGCATCAGTGTCAATCATGCTTGATAGTCATCAGACTGATATTACGGTTTCAAGCTGCTTCTGTGCTGTCATGTTGTCTTGCTGTCTTATTGTCTTATCTCATTATCTGTTTTTTAGTTCTGTACTCTACTCATAGTGCATACTTGATTTCAGCGAGATCAGTACAGTCTGTAAAGCAGCGAAGTTGACTGAACAAATGAAACTGACAAAGAAATTTTTGCAGATGACGAATTTCTCTGACGATCTCATTGATCACATGATCGAAGATATCGAATCTGATAGCGCGTGATTGAACGACACTCATTTAGATCTCGTCAACACTACTTCTCTGTTTGACGATGCTTTGAACTTACAATATCACATCGCAATGAATGAGAATTCTGATTATATGATTGTGTCAGAAGTCATTTCTCAAGATCAAGCTCAGAGAATAGCGAAAGACATACATGAAGAGCTTCAATTTATCGAATCATTCGATAATCGATTTGTATATCAAGTCACTTCACTAGCACATGAAACAATATTCAACTTTATCAAGATATGATCTCTATCTGTATAATGCACATTTGAGTCTGACTTGAAAAGAATCACATATTTAAGCTTCAGAAATTTATCGCATCGACTTCTGTATCACAAAAGTTATGAACTGTCGATCTCGACATCTTTCGTTTCAAGAAGTCACATTTCATACCTAAGATCATCTTGAAGAACATGATCTTTGTCACTATTGCTCTCACGCAACTCAACGTCAGCAATGACTGATACACATTACTGAAAGCATCTCATCTACAGTTGTCATCTGTGTCAAAATCAGACTGAAGAAAAGTGAATAAAGAGCTTGCATCTGATGACGTGATTATCTGACGTGAAGATCTGACAGTGCTCGAGTCGAGTGAAAGAGGTGAGAAATTCATAAACCTAACATACAATGTTCAAAGAGAGTGAGCGATGATATAACAAAGAAAGGAAAGTGATTTGATTTTCTTGAGCAAGATTTATATTTACAACAAGTTTTTGAAGAGACGACAGCATTTCACAATTTCTTCAATTACTTGACTTCGTTGAGACTCAACACTCACAAAGAAGAAGTAGCTGCATATATCACGAAGAAAAAGCGCTGAAATCATTTATTTCTGATCAATCATTCTGCAAATGTCTGTAGCTGTCTTGTGTTGCTCAAGAAATCGTATTTAAAGTGAGAAAGTGATGTCTGCATTATTCAAGTCTTGTTTCTCTAAAAGATACACATCTGCTTCAAAGTTTCAGTCTTTTCTTGATCAAGAAATCGTAGTCGCAGTTATGAATTGATACATCGCATTATTTCAGTCTTTCGTTGATCAAGAAACTGTATTCGCAGTCGTGAATTCATGTCGCTTCTTTGAAGAACGTAAATATGTTTCACTAACTCAGTTTCTTGTTGATCAAGAAATCGTGTTCGCAGTTGTGAATTGATATGTCGCATTATCTCAGTGATCTACTATCAAAGAATTTATGCTCGTAATCATGAAGTTATCTTGTTTCTTTAAGATATGTAGATATGTTGTATCACTTCAATTTCTCGTTGCTCAAGAAATTGTATTCGCAAGCAGAGATTGATCTTGTCTCTCTCAAGAATGTGCAGTTGCACACAAAGTCTTGTCTTTCGTCTTTTCTTGAATATCATTACTGTTTGATGCAAAAGACTGCTGAGCTTTCTCAGATTCTCGATCTTGAACGTTCAGATGATTGTTCTTTCAAATAACTTTCTTCAGCTTAGACTCGATGAATTCTTCTTGCGATATGAAGGCATTTTTAAACGTTCGCGATTTACAAAGAGACTCTCTCTTATGAGCTTTGAAATCAACTGAAGTCGTGAACGATCGTTCACATTTCGAACATCGTTTTCTGTTCAGAACTAGTCAGAGAGCTTGATGAGATTCATCTTTGATAAGTTGAGCATGTCTTCGAAGATGAGTTGTTCGTACGAAAGTTTTAGAACACGCTGAATATGAAAGTCGCTTTTGAACGACTGAGATACGCGCAATCTGCTCGTCAGATTCGTTGTCTGTGAAATTTGAAGTCTGTGCACTCGCAAGTGAAATTGTCATCAACGTCTCGCGACGCTTGCTTTCTCTTGCGTTGCTATTCATCGTGACAAATTCTTCGAAGTCGTGAAGGCTAGAAAGATCGTTTCTTTCAGTTCTAGGCAGAAACGATTTCGATCAAGCAACGAAGCTGCTTTTTCGCTTTTCACAATTTCTAAAAATTACATCAATGATACTCTTGCATAAACATAAATTCGCTGCTAACGTTGTTTCTCATCATATGTCATACATATTCATTTCGTTGACAATTGAGTGTAGACGCTGCAAGCAGAAAAAGTACTACGTACAGATTCTCGCTCGAGTTCACATCATCGCGTTTTGATTTCCCGAGTAGTCTGTCGATCATTTAAGCTCGCTTGCAAATTTCATTCAATGAATCATGATCAATACATCTTGTTGTTCTTTGCTGAGTCGAAAGCGAAGCACGTTGTATTAGACGCGAATTTGTCGTTCTCAGTCTCAGTCTCGCTTGAAATTTACTGATTCAATGATCAAGTAGATTCTCAATCTGAACTATCTTCTACTTGCTCACATTTTTTTGATGTTGACTCATCTTATACATACTTTCTAAAAGTCAATCTAAAAAGAATGATCTCAGATTCTATCTTAGATATATTGACTCGTGCCTTTGCAGTTAACGATCGTACTGATTTGCTCTTTCTGTTCGTCTTTTTAAAGCGTTCAAATTCTCTCGTGCGTGTGCAGTCTCTCTTCATCACATCTAACTTTTCAAGACAAGACTTTCTTATTTCATTCTTGAATTATTTGAGTCACAAACCTTCTGTTGACAGTTTTCTACCTACACATCGTTGCATCATTTTGTTTCGATCAAAGAATCAGTTGTCTTTCAACAATGTGTTCACTGTCTATCATCATATCATGTACTTCACTGTCTCATGCAGCAGAGAAAATCAAGCTATCATTCGCAGAGATCAAGAATGTCATGCACTCTCGAAACTCTTCGTCTCTTGATACTCTAACATCACTTGATTTTTCACAGAACATTAGAATTTCTCAAGCAGAGTCTGCTCTTTCCCTTCAAGATGATAGCTTGAACGAGATCGCGAGAATAGTTGTATCGTCAATCTTCACTAGATCTTTCACATCAATAAAGCTCAATGCACTCGTGCTTGTTGAAGCTTGTCTATCTAAAAGACTATTCTTTTGCTCGCGAGAACTCAGACGTGACGAGTCATTCATTGCAAGCGACTTCATATTTGTTTATGAGCACGACGCTTCTGATAATCAAGAGCGTGATGATGAAATTATCTGAACTTTTGTGAATTTCAATGACGTGTTCGAGATTTTGTGCTTCACTGACTCAAGTGAACTAATGAAGAAGAGAATGAGAATTAGAGTCAATGACATTCTTCATCATCTCATCTTCTACTACATACAATGAAATATCGTGAACGAGCTGTTGAAGTCATTCACGCGCCTTCTTGATTTTCAAGACACAATACTGCGCAACAAATTAGTCGCTCAGAAAAACATGCAGTTCTTGTCGTCAATGAAGCAGTTTCGATTGAATTTAGAAATTTGACATCACATCTGATCTCAATCGAGAAACTGACACATTTCAGACATTAGGTACGAGGCAAATCAGATTCGTACAAATCGTCATCTTTCTCATTTTAAGCTGAATGAATGAAAAGCATCATCAAATCTTTCTTCAACAACGAATACAGCTTCTGTTTCCAGTCATTCTTATCAACAGAGAGTATTGATCTGCGCTCTCGATTCTGCCTATCTTCGACGACAAAACATCAGACAAACTCATATATCAGATGAGAGCGTTGCTCTCGAGACTTCTCTAAGTCTTTGCTGAGACGAGCATGTCTCAATTTATGAAGTCGTGTCGAAGATTTTTGTCACTACAGAACATATGTCTCTATCTTGAAGCATTTGAAGTTTCAGATGATTCTTTAGAAGCGTTGCAGTTATTTGATGAAATCAGACTTACTTAGACTCTTTTAAAGTCTCAACTATTCGACAATAAAATTGTCATACAGTTGCAGATGATAGAATCATGAAATAATGATCTGCAAACGAAACTGTCAATCAATTGTGTTCGAAATGATATGATAAGTAGAGTGAGATTATTAGATGAATAAGAACTGATTGAGAACAGAAATTGTTACCAGCTTTTATCATGATATTTAACAATATAAACGTCGCAGATCGAAGAGCAGTTTGCATAAACGTGTTAGTGATTCATATTCTCTATAATTCAAGCATTTAGTTAACAGCATCAATGAACTCAGTTGCAAAAGATTTTCAAGCTTTCGAAAATCAGAACACTGCAAGCATTTGCTTCTTCTTCAATGTTACTTTCGCTTCGTCAACGACTCAGTCACTACAATGCTACAAAACTGAACAAAGTCAGAAGAAGAAAAACGTTCGAGATCTCAGCTGTTGCAATTCTTTCAAATCGCGCTGATGTCTGAAGAATTGACTTTAAGCATAGCTGTTATGCTAACGCTCTGATGTCTCAATTCATCTGCGAACGCTAGCACGTTGCAGTCGCGATCAACAAATTTGATACGTCTCGCTTATTTTCTTCGCAAGTTCAATGACATCGAAGAAAGCTATTCTTTTCTTCTTCAACTACTTTGATCATTTTGACACGCAGTGATGAGCATAGACAAAGAAAGATCTGTTTCAATAATACAGTTTTTGCGAAGCGTTGCAGAGATTGACGAGAGTTCTTCATCGAGCATGAATGAGAGTTTAGATGACTATTTTGAGATTAAAGTACTTGCAAAGAATCATGAAGATGCAGAACAAGTCAGTGATGCAGTTCTTGACGAACTCAGCGATGAGTTTTTCTGCTTGAAAGAGTCTTTCGAAGCGTAACAAGTCGATTGACTTGTCACATCGTTGTCGACAAGTCTTGAATTTGCGATGCAAAACACGAAAGCAATTATAGCATGTTGAAATGCAAGTTCTGCATTGATAATCTAAGATGAGACGAGATGAAGTGTGAAGCGTGATACATGTGAAATCGCTGACGTCGTTTGAGCTTATCATTATTCGATTACCTGATATGTAAATGTGTAAATATTTTTGAACTCTGCACTCAGTGTAGAATCTCAATATTCAGATACGAGATATTTCGAATAAGAAATTTGTAGCAGCTTGAACAAAGTGTCAAACAAGCTGATGATGTCTAAATTTCGGAAATGTCTCATGATGCAGTGAGACTGAAGAAGAATAATTCGAGCTTCGATCATCATGCGCAGTGTCATGCATAATTGGTCAGAATATCATGATCTGAGCAAGATGTACTTGACACGACTGTAAACACAAGTGCGACTGAAGTCATTGAACAAGCTTGATTGTAAAGTAGGTAAAGTTATAATGATCATTCGACGAGACATTTACTCTACGCAATTCATTATTCTCAGATGATCTTCATAATTGTTCTGAAACTTAGTGTGCATTCGCATTACGACGACGTAGTCTTATGCTTGAAACATTTTTCACCTTCTAACGTATCACATTCATTTCGATGAAAAGCTCTTGATTCTTCTTCAACGTTAATATATCTCTGAGAAAAGTCTTTAAGCAGCTTCAATGCAAAGAACTAATTACTTACTAAGTAAATCTATCGATCATCGAGTCAAAAGAACGCTTTGATATTTCATTCAATTCTGACATTTATCTTCATATCTTGCACATGTCTCAACGAGATGACTACAATTGATCTAACAAGTATCTTAAGAAAGAGACTGTCATGCCGTTTATCAAATTCATGACTGAGAGTTTTAGTGCAACAGTATTCAAGTAAGTCTGTCAACAGCTCTTCTATCTTGACGATATTCATCTTCTAACTATTGTCAGTACAGTACTTTCGCAGCTGTACTTCAACGAAGCTCTAAGATCATTTGATAGTTATTTTTTCAATATTGGGAAGGTTCACTTCTCTCAGAGAATTCTCATCGCTTATTTTATCACAGATCAATCAGACTACTATTGATTGAATAACTTCATGACATCTTCTTATAAAGCGATTGAAACAGATATTCGAAATTGAAATGTAGTTGAGCTTTTAAATCTTTTGACTGAGATACGCTCTCAGCAGCAATCATCAAATCGTGATAAATTCGATCGTTCTCATCAATTTCTTGATAGATCATTCGTGAAAGTCGTTACTGCGCAGAAGCAGAATCTATCTCATCTTTCAATGAATTTATATGTGAATGAACAAGATGAGATACTGTCTCAAGTCAACGATCATCTTTCTAAGTGCGTCTTCGATTTTGTCGCTAAGTTTCAATTTTCAATTTCGTTAAAGTTGAATAAAAGATCAGTCGAAATCTCAGCGAATCGCGAATGAACGAAATGAATATACTTACTGAAGAGATTAGCAATCAAAAGACGAATATTGACTCGTGTGCTATTTCATGATCAGATCAAACAATTGATCATCGTCTTGAAGAATTTCTTGAAAATGCAACATGCTGTCAAGCATCAGTCGAGACTTCTTAAAGATGATTGAAATGTTCTACAGCTAATTTCTGTTGAACTTCAGATGACTCAGATACTCAAAAATGTTGTCTGCATGAAGCTTCTTGATAATCTCTACGTTCAGATCGAAATCAAGATTCAGCTTCGAAAAGATCAAAACGATCAAAAAGACGTTGCTTTTGATCTCGACTAGACGCAGATATTCAGACATATCAAGAGAGAAGAAGATGTCAAGATTGAAAGAGATGATGTCGTGAACGATAGAAAGAATGTGCTTGTTGAAGTGAATAGAAAGAATAAGAAGTATTGAAGAAACAACGCGTTAAGTATCGCTAGATTCTGAAGTTTGATGTCGATCATGACAAGTCGTGTCAGAGCGCGAATCGCTTATGCAAACATGTGCTACTATGTGCTATTCAGATCTAGAGAAAACAAATCACACAGTAACTGAACGATTAAATGAACGAGATTTAAGCTTTAACGAGAACAGCTATGCGCGTACTTTTAAATGTCTAGCAGTGTTTCAGACAGACGTGATTGAGTACATGAACAGCTCATGAGCGAAGAGATACTTCGTCACAAGGTTTCTTAGAGAATTAGAATTCAACAAAGTTGATTTTGTTGCTATCACAACAATTTCGATGTGAGAGATTTGATTGTTTGTTATCTCGTGATTCATTCTCTTCTGCATTCTCGTTCAGATCGTTTTGAAAGATCTTGTGAATTTTCTTGCTATATTAGCTAAGCTCTTTAATGTTACGAAAGATTCGTACTTTTTTGCCTTCGCTGTTCTCGTCATTGCGATCTGAGAAGATAATGAGAACATGACTGACATCTGTTGAATATAATTAACTACAGGCGAGTCAAGAAAGAGTTAAAGTAGCTCGCTTAAGTTTTTGTCACTACAGATCAGATAAACGAAGCATTACAATGACGTATGACATCTTTTTGCGAAGCTCTTCGCTTCTCTATCGATGAGACTATCAGTCTTCTCTTTTCTTTCATTCTCATAAACATTTCTTTTTCAAGTTCTTCAATGATTCGTATCTTTCTTCTGTATCTTGAATTTTACTCAAGCGCAGCTTCGCATGTTTACGAGATATCAATAGGTGAAATCGAATGACTATTCAATTCGTGAAATATTTGCCTCAAGCAATATGAATGTTTCAAACTTGATTCACGAGCCACATCAGAGAATACATAGTTGACGAGACGCATCTCGATAGATAAAGATATCAATCATTCGCGTCTGAGAATGACATGTTGCTAGTTATCTTGATGCATTCGAAGTAATCTGAATAGAATTCGCTCTTCTTTCAGTCGAGAATTTCGATGAGAAAATAATTGTCATGCTGATCAGACTGAATCACAATATTTTCAGATCGAAGATCTTCATGCAAGAAAACAATCTTAACTGTGTGACTTGATGAAAGATCACGCAGAAGAAAAATATATGCAAAACTTTCAAAGTGTGAATTGAAGAACTTGAAGTCTTCAAACGCTGCACATGTTCTAACGAATTCTTGACAAATTCAAATATGACGTCTGATGTTTTTACATTCTTCGTCATCTACATCGTCAAGAAAAACAGAGTCAGACACATTTAAAGTTCTTAGTCTCAGAAGTGCATCATTGAGTTGATCGCTAATTGAGACTTTTTAATCTCTAGATAGCTGAGATCATATTTGATTGACGATCAGGTCAAGAACGAAGAACATGAATATGTAAGATGTTCTGTTCGAAGACATCAAGCTCAGAGACTTCAATGTCGAAATATCTGAAGCGTGTTGCACAAGATACTGCATACTGATATATTCAGTGTAATTCTCAAAGCTGAGTACGATCTTTGCAACTATATTTGCACTGCATTTGATGATTGCGTGATCACAGCATGTCTTGAACTGTCAGATAATTTCGCTGATCTTGATGATGTTGCTAAGATTGATCGATAAAGACTGAAATCATTCATTGCTGATGATATGCGCGTGTATCTCAAGAAGGGTTTGAACTGACTCTGACAAAGAAAACACTATCGTTGCGATGTCAATAGATGATGTCAATTCATTCGTGTGATGATTGATGATGAGATCTTGCTCGATAGAAGCGCTCATGATATTGACAGATGTGACAACGTCGACTTCTAATACTTGTCAGTTTCGAAGAAAAATGAGACGAGCACATTCATCGACTTTCTGCTTCTTCTTTCTTCTTAAATGTGCAAAATACTTCGTTGAAAATATGAAAAGTAGATCGACATCGAAATTTGCGTTAAATGCGTTCTGAAGCTTGCGAAGAATCTTCGCATTAAAACTAGTGACTGCTGATCTATACAGCTGTGAGTCAACCTGTTCATTTGCTCGCGATCGTTTCATTATAGATGAAGCGCAATAAGATGTCAAGAAAGCAATGAATGCATGTGAATTATTCTGAAATATGAGCAAGAAGAGAAAAAGAGAATAGGCGTAAAACGATGAGAAATATGAGTCACGTGATCGTTATTGTGAAATCAGCTAATCGTAAAGCTCGACTTTAATTAGCATGAAGTCTTCTATCTAAGATGTAGTAAAGAAGAAGTAGTAAAGTTGTCGACAAGAGAATTGCATATACGATCAAACTTCAAAGAGATAGCGTTCTACTTCAATTTCTTCATGATATCAACTTCTTACAGACTTCAACAATCTACAGCTCGCGCTTAAGACTCGCTCGCTTTGCTGAGTTAAACTCGACTTTCGACTTTCTTCTAAATAAACGACAGAAATGATGATAGCTGTTCGTAAGAGAAGAGAATAATGATTGATTCATTCAACTCAAGTTAAAGACAGTCTTGTCAGTAGTCATATCTACAAACATGCTTTGTCTCAATGCTGATTACTCAAAGAGATTCAAAATGTGTCTTGACTTGCTTCTTAGCGCTGATGTATGCTTTCTCATCTTCATCAATAACACACTTCTTCTCAAGCTTATTGAGACTCTCGATCACGCAGTCTTGACAGTTTCAATGAAAAATGAAATTGTTAGATTTCATGAAAGAGATCGCGTTTTTAAAATCTGAAATATCGATCGCATTAACGTCGTAGACAAAGATGCTTCTTCTGTGTCGATTTGTGAATGTCGATTTATCAGAAATGACGTTAAGCTTGAAGTGAGAATATTCATCAATAACTTCGTAGATGATGTGTTTCGAATTGTTCTCAAGATATAGTGCTCAGTGTTCGTAATTATCGATCACAGAATGATACATAGCAACATACAATTTTGACATGATTGCGACAGACTTTCGTGAAATGCAAAGAACACTGAATCTAGTCAACAAGATCATCAGAGCATATAACAGAGTTTGACTCACGAAAAGTATATAATGATTGTCAGAGAAGTGATACGAGTTATACTGATAGAAATATGCTAATACACGAGCAAGACTGATTTCTTAAATACGCATAATTTGATGATCTTTGTGATCACACAACGAACTTCTCAGCTGACGACGACTGAAAATGCTTTCTACCGCTTGCATGATGAAGATAGCTAGTCATTTCAATCTTTCACACTAGATATGACTCATCTATGCATCTTTCTGCAAGAATCATCTTCACTAGTGAATCATATCAGAGAATGTTTTTGATTGATACATATTGTGATTTTGCAGACTAGCTTTTAAGAAGTCAGTAATAAGTCTAGAGAAGATTGAGTGAGTCTTTGCTGCAAGACTGCAGATGAATCAGAAGATTGTTGATTTGCTCAACGCATTTTGCGATCGCGATAGACACAAACGAGTCTTCGATCAGAGCTCAGAGATATGAACGACGATAGGTGAAAACGAGACTATCGAGCTGCATCGCTGCAGGCAAGAAGCGAAGTCATTATCATTACTAATATCATCATTCATCACTACTACTATCTTTCATTCATGTGAGCGTCTTGTCATCTGTTTCTTGAGAGATATATCAATTTATCTACATGCACTAGTCTTGTCGTGTCATATTATGAAGCTGTTTCGTCATAAACTTGTATTCGATCAACCTCATTGACACTCAAGCTCAAATATTCACATTCTATTGAAACTCTTTCAAAACTATGATGCACATGTTCGTGACAGTAAGAGCTAGAGATAAGAGAACTTGCTGAAAGCTTGATCAGCATCATCGAAATCAGATTTAAATTTCGCGTTCAAATTGATGATCAATTTCAAATGAGACATAGACATCTTGATGTTGTGATACACGACTAACGCATGAGTTGCAGCAATCATGTTTTTGATCTGTAATGAATTAATGATCAGCATTAATGAATTTGACTGATTTTGACAATGAAGATTTAATCTGTCGATCGTTGAGATTCTTTCTCGTCAATTCATTGAGATCTTTGAAATCATATTTCGTCACTTCATTGATCGTTACCGTCTTTTTCAAGAAGCTTATTCAGACTTGCTTTCTTGTGTCGAGACTCAAGAGATCGTATCTCACAGTCAGAGTGATTCTGCTCTGAATTGCGTCATCGAAGTCTCTGACTCGATTGATTGTGAGAAACATAATTTCTTGATTGTACTCGAGCTTTCAAAGAAAGATCGAGACTCGAGTGTTTTGATGACTGTTGATGAAGCGCGTCTGCACAAACACATCTGCTTCATTCAGAAGCACAAGCGCTTTTCAGTGATGAGCAAGCTGAGAGATGTGAAATAATTGAGTAGAAGTTTTGATCTCTGATTGATGATTGATGCGTCTCTCGTAAAATTTTGAGTGACAGAGTGATATGTAATCTCACTGCTGCTGTTAAGAGAAATTGCTGAAATGATAACAACAAGCGAGATTGCATAGATGAGCTGTTGATGAGACACTTTTCATCATCAGAAAGAAAGACAATGAAAGCATGCAGATGAGACTGCAGAAAACAAGAACGAGAAAGATAGAAACGATAAACAGCTTAAGACAATCTCGAATGCTCGTTCAATCTTCTTTTTTGTTTCAAGATCTTCTTCAACATGAAAGACTGAGTCAGACACAGCTTGACACACTTCAGTAACATTGAGTCGTCAGATTCTAATCATTGTTGCTTCTGCGATGCGCGATTCAGCTTCTTCTCAGAGATTTTCGGCTGAGCTAGACGAATGAAGCACGTTGCTTGTCATCACAGACTCGATGATAAACTAGCTCATGCTCGATCGAACTTTGAACTCTATACATATCTGTGAAACAATCGACTGATCATCAATGCTGAGTATCGAAATTTAAAAGAGAATAACGAGAATCGATCGCAGACGACAAGAGCATATTCATCTCACTCTGAGTTTTCAGAAAAGTCGTCTAAAGTATACATCAACACTTATTCAAATTCAGATAGACGTCGTGATCGCGAATGACAAGATCAAGAAGCTTCTAGTGATTGATAATAGCTTTCGATTGCTTGCTGCCTCAATACAAGCTTCACAGTGTAATGTAGTTAAAGCAATTACGATAGTCTTTTGTTTAATCTTGTCATACTCTCTAAAAAACAATCTTATGCAGCTTTTTCAGACGAGAGCATCAACATCTTGCATAGTCATTGAATATTCAAGAATTGTTCAATCAAACATCTGATCATATTCGAAGTCTTCGCATATGAAGAAATCACGAAAAATCTTGCGTAGATATGAATATTTCGATTTGTCATCAACGTCAAGAAAATCGACATGGTCAAAACAAATCACGAATTTCTTAAAAAGATCGTTGCAAAGATCTCTGATACTGATGATCTTCTTCGTCTTCAAGATGAGCTTCTTCTTTTGCTTCTGCTTTCATCTCAATTCAGATCTTCAAATCTCGTCTTCACATTCACAAGATAAGCGTTCAAAAAAAGCATGTTATATCTGTCAATCTCATCATCTTCTTGAATGAGAACAACAAATTGCTCATTTGTCAGTCTTCTGATGAATTTATGAATTAGTAGACAACTCAGAATTCTTGCTGACCTGACGACTTTCATCATCTCTGTTGATAGATCTTTCATCTCTTGCTGAAAGATCTGTCAGAACGTTTTCTGTAGAGTCTCATGATCTTTGTATTGTCTTCAGTCATTATTTCGATGCAGTGTATTTGAAAAATCTTGCAGCGTGTATAAATTCTGTTCAAATGAACAGATTGTTGCTTCAACTCAGTCGATAACGTCGATCAGTCAATCAGAGACTTGCTGAATCATTATGTTACAGAAGCTAAAGTCGACGTGTGACAGAATGAATAAAAGACGAGAGAAAATTGATGACATCGAGTCGAGAAATTTTTGTATGATTGAACGAAATCTCAACGAAAGATGATAGAGCAGAAGTCAAAGATCTTTGATGTACTTTTGACGTAGCTTCTTTATGAAACTTGAGTCAATTCTTTGTGATGTCTTTCATGATGCAACTAAGAATCTGTCATAGCATTATCAGCAATGTTCGAGCGTCAAGTAGAGAGAACAACTGATCATGCAAGATTCATCATAAGATCTGCTTGCAAGACTAAGTTTTCTTCAGAGTTTTCAACATAGTTATTTGCAAGGCAAAACTCAAGATAACTGATGCCTGAAATTCTGTCTAGAGAATACACTAATGCTGTCTCTTGACTTGTATCTTCAAGCTGTTCATGATATGCAATGATAAAAGCTAGATTGTCATGAATCTTTCTCGCGAGAATCGTAGTCTTAAGATTCAGTGATAGTGACTGTAGTCAAAACTGAACGATGAACTCGAAACAAGTTTCATTGTAGACGATGTAGCTGCAACTTTCTTGAATTGAAACTGATATTATGTTGTTTTCAATCAAGAATGCAGCTTTCTCGTCACAAGCTTCACGTGTGACAGACGTTCTTGTGAAGAACTCGACAATGAAAATGTCAAGAAAGTACTGAACATAAGCAGACATTACTAACGAGTGAATGTGTAGACTGTAGTGCTGACGCAGACGAGGGAAAAACGCGCTTGCCGTAGGTAAAATTAGTCTTCGAAACTTTTTAGAATATGAATTCACTGCAAGATCAGTATCAAAATTTCTTCTGAGCAAAGCTCAAAGCTCAAGAATACGAACGAGATATCTGACAATTCGACTCGATTGTACTTTTCATCACATCATGTTTTAAAGTGCATATGATTGTCACGTTCTAAATGAGTCATCAAGAACAATTAAGCTATTTAAAAGTGATGACGATTTCACTGTCTTTCAAATCATCACTTACTCATTCTCAAGAGATTTAGATGAATGATCGCGATAAAATCTGACTTTCGAATACTGCTGCGCGATCATTTACAATGTTTCTCGCTCTCGAAAATCACATTAATCTAGCTCATCAAGAGATAATCTTGACTGTCACAAGAGTTTTCTTGAGATCAGCGACACTGATCAGTTTTGACTGAGTCTTGTCGACGTTAAATACTTGATGATTTTCAGAAGTCTTCTTTGCATGCGTTTTGTTAGCAGCACATACTCGCGACTTCTCATTCTCGAGCTCGAATGTTCACTCAGTTTGTCGAGAAGCAGAGCAGTTATGAACAGCTGCTTCATTCAGCATTATAGTTTCTTGATCAAGAATGAATTCAAACATGCTTTCAGATACGCTCTCAAGACGAATCTGAAGTTCAAGAAGAGATGATAAATTGTTTCTGATCAAGTACAAGATGAATTCGATGAAGAAGACTTTCTTGATGACAAAGAGATCGAGCATTGAGTCATCTTGATACTCATATGCGACGAACTCATCTGCAGAGTGAAGAGCGAATATGTGTTCATGAATTTTGCTAAGATTGACAGCGTCGACTGTCGTAGCTTTGATTCAACGATTGCAAGAATTTTCAATATTGATTCTCAGCATGACTGTGTTGAGAGAAGTCTTGAAGTGATCATGAATAAGATGAATCTCAAGCTTGATGTGAGCGTTATGACGAACGAAGAGCTCGACAAGACTCTGAATATGTGTCTCAGATACTTCTGACTGTTGAGAGTCATCAAGAAGTTCATTGTATCTATGAACTTGTTATTACACAGAAGCATCTATAAGAGAGACTGAATGACTTACATCGCGTGACTGTTCTTCAAGTTGATAAAATTGAGAGTCTCGTTGAGATCTGAGACAGTAAAAGATTGAGCTGCACAAGTGATCATGATGTGAAAAAGATGTAATGAATGTAATTTAGTAGAATAAGAAAGTGCTCTTGAATGTTTGATTGAAATCTGCAACAAAAGCACTTCAGTTAACTTGAAGAATAACTCAAGACATAGTTGAACAAGTATTCTGCTTTATACAACGAGACATTTGTGAGTCATTGCTTTTACTCGATTGCAGCTTGCTCACAAGACTATCGATCGTCTGAGACGAGACAATTCAAAGCTCTCGATCACTTATCTGAATCTTGTTCATCAATCATGAATGCATGCATGAGAAGTTCTTCTTCATTGCTGAGTCATTTAGAACTGAGAGAAGTCACAACTATGTCTCATCATCGTCAAGAAGACAACGAAACGAGCTAGAATTAGAAACCTGAATGCTATCTTCTTGAGCACTGAAGTTAAACTTTGTTGCAAGGTTGAAGATTGAAACTGTTGATTTGTTTAATGCATTTTGTTGATATCTTGATCGTTTACAGTCTGACAGAATTATTCGAACACATCACGTCTGTTCTACTGATTTCTTTGTTCTTAGAATTCAGTTGTCTGATCTATCAATGTGATGTTAATGTGTTATTCTGTGCAAGCGATAGCTCGTTGAGCGTATTATGCGCATGGCAACAGATGTTTGAGCGTAAGAGATGAGAACGTGATGTGCTGATGAATTTCGCTATGCTGAGCGCTGAAAGTTAATACGTCAATAAGAATTAGCAGCAAGAATTTCGAGAATGAAAGCAGATGATCGCGAGAGTATTACAACAATGCACTTCTGACTTTCAGCATTTACTTCTGAAGTCGTATTTCGTTCTTTGCATTTGCATTCACTTCAAATTTTCGACATTCACTTCTGATTAAGAACATTCATGACAATTTCTTTCATCTCTCGAAGTGAAAAATCGTGATCACTCGCAAATATTCTTGAACCTTCTAGAAGCAGAGTTTCTAAAGAAGCTCGAAGTCATGAATCTTAATTCTCTTTCTACACAGTATTTCTGAAAAGAGATTGAAACTCGATGCTAAAAAATTTTTCGGCACTAATATAGACGCAAGTCGAGCTCGTCTAAAGCACTTGCAAACGTGACTAATCACTTAAAGTTATCTCTTATCTGACATCTAGTCGCGAAAAGTCTCGATGCTTAAATCTTCGATAGCTTAGATTATCTTCAGCAAAGATGTTGTAGAGCACAGTTCAGAAGTCGAGCTTGAAAGACGAGAAAGCATCTTTACAGTTCAATCGCTGTCATAAAATGAGTCAGATATTAATGTTTCAGTATCAAACATCTTAAACAACAAGAAATTCAATTCTTGAGAAATCGCTGGCGAATTATCTTTCTTCAGCTATATCTAACGTCATTCAACACATATATCGAAGTGCTCTAAAGTATTTGTCTCAGAAAACTGCTGACAAATATCATCATCTATAATATTAAGTCTGAAATCTTGAATGAGAACATTCTATCGTCTTGTCGCTCTATCTAATGAGAATTCTCAATCATCGAACTATTTTTCGACAGTATAGCATTATGTGAGAATTGCGCGTCGTAGTTCGTGTGAAGTCTGCTTCGCAATGTGAGCAAGAAAATTTTATCGTCGCGTCTGACTTTTTTCGTTGATGTCTCTGTAAACTGAGAAGCGTTGAGAATTGATGTTCATTACAGTCGTGATTTCAACATTGAGGTTTGAATAAAATCTTCAAGATCTCAATGAATTCGATAGACGTGTGCAAATGCGCAGAATCTCGTCGAGAGATAGACGTGAAGTACGATGATTGTAAGTTCACGTTAGACATAACGTAGTCTGACTAGCGTGACAGATATGATTCTGAAGAGAAAAAAGCTGAAGATGTTGAATCAACAATTAGAACGACTTCAAGAGAATCATTGATAAAGCACTCTGCAGAATCGTAGAAATTTGATGACACATGTATCTGAGAAATCGATAATTCGTCTCAACAAAAGAAATTATCTTGTTGTTGCAGTGTGACGTTAGATGCTGCTGCGCTTGAAGAGAATAGATACGAATTTGATCTAACATAAGGCTCAAGCAATGATGCTAGAGCATCATCTACGAAGACAGAAAGTGTGACTGATGATTTGTTGTGATAGTGAGTTGTTGTGACTTTGAGACTCTGCTTGACATTGTTCTCGATTAATGTGGTTGATGATTGCGTGATTTCGTGACTCTGAGAGTCTGCATCTTCATTGTCGTTTGAGATGTTGAACTTAAGAATGCGTTCTTCTTTAAAAACATGTTGATCATTGACAATTTTCTGCTTGGGCGAAAATGTAGAAAGTTGACATAGTTCTTTTCTCATACTGCAGACTTTGCAGAATCGACTTTGAATCAAGACACAATCACACTAGAATTTTCGTTGACAACATCTAGAACAAGCGATGAAATCTGAATTGAGTCAGCTCAAAAATATTCTTATGAACAGCATTGAGACTCTTACCTTGTCGAGACATGAGTAAGAAACGATAAGTGCTTCAAGCTATTAAGACTTTTGTGAAGACAAAGATTGCATAGTATTTGAATATTCATGAAGCTTGATCAGTTCGCGAATTGAACAAAGATCTTATACGCAAACATGCTCGTAGACTTCAGACGAAGAATGTTCATCTTCAGACAACATTGTGCTTCAAAAACTGAATGCTAATCTTAGATTAAAGCAGTTAACTGCAATCTCTGCTCTGTGTTGCATCGTAGCTTTGTTCGAGATGTTTCGAAGAGTTGAAAGATGCAAAAGCATTTATCATCTGTCTTTGATGTGTCATACTGAAGAAAGAATCTCTTTGTAGATGTCTTGAAGAGTCAAAAGACGTGAAGATGTTTCTCAGATGAATTTGATCTATTATTCTTCTAGATCTACAGTTGATATTGAAAGCGATTCACTTTCGCGTTGAACTAGCGATTGTGTAGAGTAAGTATAGTAGATACGATACTGCTACTTTCAGTACTGTCATTTTTAGTATCGTCATCTTCAGTACTCTCTTTGACAGCATTTTCTTTCACTTCTGTCGTCAACACAATCTTGAAGTCTTACTTTCTTCATGATTACGTATTTTCCTCATAAAGCACACATTAGACATAGTCTTTCGATAGAGATAATATTATCTCATCATGCGAAATGACTCGAAAGAAGAGTAACGTTCGACGTCGAGCCTTGCGCGCACAGAAAAGATTCATTCTATTTGCAACTAGATAGCATTGAATTCATTTAAAGACATCAGCACTATGACAGTGATAAGTCAATGAAGTTCAATACTGATTCATTCTCATTCTCATTTCAGCGTTCTGTTCAGAATTCATGTACTCTGATACAACAATTGATATTCTTCTTCATTT
>JAABUT010001753.1_pt1 | contig 23423 bp, 21 predicted proteins | sample 5559281 | NCBI WGS metagenome assembly JAABUT01 (sample SAMN10711880, study PRJNA513359) | rock metagenome | isolation source: Antarctica rocks | place: Antarctica: Victoria Land, Ricker Hills nord | collected 2016-01-04
GGCGATGTCGGGATTGTCGATGATCAGCAAGTTCTCGTCGTTCTGGGTGTTGGCGTTGTCGCTGAAATTGAACGAGCCGAAGATCACGATCCGCTCATCGATGATGATGACCTTGTGGTGCATGGTCCAGGGATTGCCATCTGTATAGACCGCGAAGCCCGCCTTCTTCAGCTTGCCGTAGGCGGAGTATTGCGTCTGTGAGCCGGTCGTCTCGAAGACGCCGCTCACCTGCACCCCCGCCTTGCCGCGCGCCACCATCTCCTCCTCGATCGGGTCGCTGGTGAAGGAGAAGGCGAGGAAGCGGATGCTCTGCTTGCTCTCCTTGAGCCGGGCGAGGATCCGATCGGCGCACCGGTTCTCCGAGGCGAAGCACGTCTCGACCGGGGTGCCGTCGATGGTCAGCGTCGGGTTGGGGATCGTCTTGTCCTTCGTCGGGCCGAACTGATTCTTCTCGAACATCTTGGCGAATTCGGCGGAGTAGTTCGTGGCGAGGTCTTTCGACTGGATGATGATCATGTTGTTGTTGAGGCGATAGGTGTCGCCATCGGTGTAGTTCCAGGAGCCGGTCTCCACCCATTCCTTATCGACTACGGTGAACTTGTTGTGCATGATCGGCTGGCGTTTGTCGTCCACGATCGGGATGCCTGCATCGCGCAGTCGCTTGAATGCCGCCTGGACCGCCGCATCCTTGTTCGTCAGCGTATCGGTATCGGTGACCATCCGCACCGTCGCGCCGCGCCCCTTGGCGCGGGCCATCGCATCGGCGACATCGAACAGATCGAAGTCGTAGTCCGCGACATCGACACTCGTCTTGGCCCCGTCGATCAGGGCGACGAGCTTCGCGTCGAGGCCGCCCTTGTGGTTGGCGGGATTGTCGGGGTACTGTGGCGCGGTGAAGGCGAGTCGGTACCAACCGCCATCGAATTCGCCACCGCTGCCGATATCGGTGATCGGGCCGCCGGTGACGACCGGGCTGGCCGAGGAGCGGGCGCCCGGCCCCTCGTTGTCGCCGGGCGACGCGGCCTGCCCGCCGCGCATCATGTAGAGCAGCACCGCGACGCCGATAACGAGGACGAGCGCGATCAGGACGATCGGCAGGGTTGTATTCAGGCGGCGCATCGGGAGCCTCCCTCCGGGCACTGGATCGGTGTGCTCATACCGCTAACTCCCGCAGCGTTCCCGCGAGACGGATCGCGTTGGCGTCGGGATCGTCGCCGAGCCGCCAGCCGTTGGCGATGACGCGCAGGCGGGTCCGCAGATGACCGGCGACCGCCGGGTCGTCCATCAGCGCGCGCACCGCCTCGCGCGAACCTTCCTGGGCCGCGCGCACAACCGCCGCGATCAGCCGCTTCGTCGTCTCCTCGGCCTCCGTCATGCGCGTCGTCGCCGCGTCGTCCGGGGCCGTCGTCACCGCCTGCGCCGCAGCGGTCAGCGCGTCGGTGCCCCAGGTGACCAGCGGACTAAAGCCATCGTCGGTCAGGTCGCCGCGCAGGCGTTCGTCCTCCACCAAGCGCTCGACCGGTCCCTGTGCCAGTGCCGCCGCGTCGGCCATACCTACCACTCCCCTGTTACGTGCCGCTACGTCAGTCATAAAGGATACGCGCGCCGCAGGCGGGCGACAAGCGGCGGCGCTGACAGCGGGGCGGGCACGCTGGTATGCTGCGCGCATGGAACGCTATCGCCTCGCCGAACTGGCCGCCGCGACCGGGGTATCGGCGCGCACGATCCGCTACTACATCGCGGAAGGGCTGCTGCCACCGCCGCAAGGGGTCGGGCTGGCGGCGGTCTATACCGCCGCCCAGCGCGACCGACTGGCGCTGATCGCGACCTTGAAAGGGCGCTACCTGCCCCTGCGCGAGATCGCCGGGCGGCTGAAGGAGCTGGACGACGCGGGGGTGCGCGCGGCCTTGCGCGCCGATCACGCGCCGGAGCGGGCCGCCGCGCCGCAGAGCGCGCCGGGCGGCGGAGAGCGCTGGGAGCGGATCGCCCTCGCGGACGGCGTCGAGTTGCACGTCCGCGCCGATCGCCTGGACGGCACCATCCCCCTGGCGGCGTTGGTGCGCGCCGCCAGGGGGATGTTCTCCGAAGAGTGAGCAACGCTGCCTCCCCGCTCAGAGCCGGGTGATGCCGAGCGTCTCCGTCACGTAGCGATGATTGATCCGCAGCTTCTCCTCGATCGTGCCCTCCCCCTCGTTTGCGCGCGGCGGATCGAGATCGAGGGTGAGCCAGCCCCGGAAATCGCGCTCTTGCAGCAGTTGCCAGGTCGCGGGGAGATCGACGCCGCCGGTGCCGAGGTCCTTGTAGAGGATCGCCTCGGCGTGCTGCTCCTTCGTCGGCGTGGGGCCAGTGTAGCCGCGATAGCTCGCGGCGGTGTCCTTCCAGTGGACCGCCACGATCCGGTCGAAGTGCTCGGTCATCAGTTGCAGCGGATCGCCGCCGCCGAGATTGAGGTGCGCCACGTCCGGGATCCAGCTGACGTAGGCCGGGTCGGTCAATTCGAGGATGCGCGCGATCTCGTGCGGGCGCTCGATCGGCCCCCAGATGTGCGGGTGCGGGGCGAGCCGGATGCCGAGTTCTTTCTGCGTGCGCCGCCCGAGCGCGTTCAGCGTGATCGCGAGCTCTCGCAGATCGTCCTCGCTCGTCCCGCCCGCCGGGCGCGCGCCCATGTTGATCTTGAAGTGCGTGCAGCCGAAGACGCTGAGGAAGTCGCGCGCGAAGGCGACGTGATCGTCGATCGTCCGCTGGCGCCCCGCCGGATCGATGAACTCGGTCGCTTGCCCCGGCCCGCCATTGGAGCAGGTGCAGAGGGTGACGTTGTGCTGATCGAGGAGCGCCTTCAACTCGCGGGGGCGATCGACGTAGTGCATCAACCAGCCGCGATACGGCTCGATGCCGGGGTAGCCGAGCTTTCCCACCAGTGCCACGTCCGCCGCGCTGAGATCGCCGAAGATCGCGGTGCCGACCGCGAAGCGAATGTTTGGACCACCGTCCGCCATGCCGCCCTCCTCCCCATCCTGCGCGGCCCCAACCGGGGCGGGCGCCGCATTATACCCAGCGGCGGGGCGAGCACAACGCCCGCCCCGCCCGCTCCTTCTCGATCCTGGCGTCGTGGTCAGCGCCTGAGCGCCGCGATCGCCCGCGCGAGCTGCGCGTCGTCGCCCCCTTCGGGATTCTCTGCGGCGATGTCGGGGTGGAGGCCGACCTTCTGGATCACCCGACCCTTGGGCGTGAGCCACTGGGCGATCGTGATCCGCGCGCTGGAACCGTCCTTGAATTCGTGGACCGCCTGGATCGAACCCTTGCCGAAGGTGAGGGTGCCGACGACCGTCGCGCGCCCGTAGTCTTGCAGCGCGCCCACCACGATCTCCGAGGCCGAGGCGGTGCCGCCATTGACCAGGACCACCAGGGGGAGATCGTGGTAGGTTACGCCGCCGTCCTTGGGCGCGACGATCGGGTCTTGCTTGGCCCCGGTCGTGTCGAGCGTGGCGGTGGTGGGGGAGGCCACGACCGCCGTAGGCGTGCCCGGCCCGGCGGTTGGCCCGGGCGTGGGAGGGTGGAGGAGCGCCCGCGCCTGCGCGCCGTGGTCCTTATCTTCCAACAGGGCCGGGCCGCGCGCCGGGTCGACGAAACGCCCGATCATCTCCTGCGCCGCCTGCACCCACCCGCCGCCGTTGTCCCGCAAATCGAGGATGATCCCGGTCGCCCCGGCCGCGCGCGCGCCCTTCAGCGCATCGTCGAGCTGCTCGGTCGTCTTATCCCCGAAGACCGAGACGCCGATCAGCGCCACGTTGCTGTCCACCATTTGCAGGCGCACCGAGGGGATGTTAATCGTCGCGCGGGTGATCGTCACGTCGAGCAGCGTGGATGTGCCGGGGCGGCTGAGACTTAACCGCACGCTCGTCCCGGCCTTGCCCCGGAGGAGCTTTTGCAGATCATTTTGGGTGATCCCGGCGATGTCGCGCCCGTCCACGCGCAGGATCGTGTCGCGCGCGCGCACCCCGGCGAGGTCGGCGGGCGCGCCTTTGATCGGCGAGGAGATGAGCCAGCGCCCCTCCTGCGCCTCCAGGTAAACGCCGATCCCCTCGTAGTCGCCGGACATCTGCTCGCGAACCCCCTCCTGCTGCACCGGTTCCAGGAAGGTCGTGTAGTCGTCGCCGAGGGTCGAAAGAAGTCCGCGCGAGGCGCCCCAGTCGAGCTGTCGCCCGCCCGTCGGGGTGCCGTAGTAATACTCGCTGTTGACGAGTTGTTGGACCTGGAGGAAGTTCTCGAACTCGGCCTGGAGTTCGGGCGGGATGCCACTCGCGGGCGCGGGCGCGCCCGCGCCACGCTGCGGTCCCGACTCCTGCCGATACCGCTCCGTCAATTGCCCGGCGTAGAACGTGCCGAATAGCAGCACGAACACCAGCCCGACCAGCAGGTAACGACGGCCCCCGACGGAGAGACGGTTCCACGCGCGCATTAGTGCCTCGAAGGACGAACGACGAAGTACGAAGGACGAAGTGAGCGAGCTTCCCGCGCCCGTACTTCGTCGTTCGTCCTTCGTACTTTTATGCCGCGCCCTTGCGAACGATGTTCTGGAGGGGCGGTTGGCCGAGCCCCTCGATCGCGATCTGGACGGTGTCGCCGGGGTGGAGGGTGAAGTCGTCCGGTGGGATGATGCCGGTGCCGGTCAGCAGGATGGCCCCGTTCGGGAAAGCGTTGTCGCGCCCGAGGTAGCGGATCAGATCGTCGAAGGTGCGATGGAGGCGCGCGGTGCTGACTTCCCCCTCGAACGCCGTGTCCCCGCCGCGCGTGATCGTCAGGCGGATGGTGAGAGCGCGCGGATCGGCGACTTCCCAGACCGGGGTGATCGCGGGGCCGAGCGCGCAGCAGCCGGTGTACATCTTCGCCTGGGGGAGATAGAGCGGATTCTCCCCCTCGATCGAGCGCGAGGACATGTCGTTGCCGATCGTGTACCCGATGATCTCCAACGCGCTGTTGAGGACCAGTGCCAGTTCCGGCTCCGGCACATCCCAGCCCGAATCGGCGCGGATGACGACCTCCGCCCCCGGCCCGACGACGCGCTGTGGGGTCGCCTTGAAGAAGATCTCGGGGCGGTCGGCGTCGTAGACGAGATCGTAGACGCTCGCCTGGGCCGACTCGCGCATGCGGGCATCGCGGCTACGGTCGTAGGTGACGCCGCAGGCCCAGACCTCCTGGTGCTCGATCGGCGCGAGGAGGATGCAGCCCGCGCGCTGGTGTGTGCGCCCGCGCGCCGGATCGAGCGCGCCGAGGATTTCCTGGAGGCGCGCGACTGGCATCCCGAGGAGGCGATCGAGCGACACCACCTCATTGTCCCCGCCAATCTCCTGGATCGTCTCCTCGGCCAGGATGCCGAGGTGTGGCGTCGTCTCCCCCGAGACGATGAAGCGGCAGAGTTGCATCGTTCCTTCCCCCGAACAGGCGCGTGCGGCCCCGATGATCAGCGAATAGTGCGGGCAGTGTACACCAGGAAGGATGGGCCGGGCGCGTGGTCGCACGCGAGGGCGACCGCTCGTCGCGCCATTCGGCGCACCTTGTTCCGCATGGCGGTCTTTGCTATAATCACGCTCGCTGTTCCGTCGCCAGTATATGGCGCGCGGCGCGCGGTGAGGTACCCAAGCGGCCAACGGGGGCTGACTGTAAATCAGCTGGCGTACGCCTTCGGGGGTTCGAATCCCTCCCTCACCACCGCATCCCAATAGGGAAAAGCGCCCTACCATGACAGCTGATTATTCCTGGCGACAGGCGGCAAATGTAGCCAAACTTCTCAGTCCTTGCCTGCACGTCCGCCTTGCGGCGATGATCGCCGCGAGCACCATGGTCCTGGGGATCACCGACTTCACCGCGTGCCTGCGTTCAACTGAGGTCGCGCTCGATGGCGAGGCGAGTGGATGCGGTGTGAGAGGAAGCCCCTGCGCCTCGCGCCGTATCATTCCCAGGGACGACGGCAGGGCTGGTACGCTAGCTGGCGTACGCTTTTGGGGGCGAACACCTCCTGTATCACCGCAGTAAGACGCCAAAAGTCGCGCCGCTCTGGTTGATCGCGCTTGTTATTCAAAAGTCGAATGTAGCCGCACTCAGTGTTACATCCGCCTGCTATCTTTACAGGGCAAGCGATGCATGTCGTGGCTGCGTTATCCGGTCGCGATAAACGCTGATTTATCCTCATCTCATCCATTTAATCCATGATCGATACCGCGATGGATTCAGCGTAACGGCGTCGTCCGTGCGCCGATCTCTCGATCGTCGAACACGGCAAAAAGGCCTATCGGGACAAAGAGCCGTCACTTGGCGTGCTCTCTGTCCTTTGCTGCTCATGCTAGCTTCGCCACAACGACCTCGCTTGGGAAGCCCTGCTGCACGATCACCCGGCGTTGCACCGCAGTCAGCCCGCAATGGTCCAACAAAGGCAGTAACTGGAGCGGGCGGCAGCCACCCAATGCCTGCGCGTTCCACCTGAACCGGAGGTTCCAGGCGGCGACGAAGAGCTGACTCGCTACAGTTATGCCCTCGGTCAGCGAGACGAGCGCCACCCGTCCGTCCGGACGGAGCACGCGCGCGAACTCGGCCAGGGCGTGCGGCAGATCGGCGGCGGGCAGGAGATCGAGCACGTAGGCGCAGCAGAGGCGATCGAACGAGCGGGCCGCGAATGGCAGCGCCACCGCGTCGCCCTCGCAGAGCGGCGTGTCGATTGTGCGGCGCGTCGATTCAAGCCTCGTCCGGGAGAGGTCCAACCCGATTGTCCGACCGCCCGATCCGACGGCGCGAACGAGCGCCAAGTGCTCGCCGCCAGTGCCGACACCGACCTGGAGCACCCGTTGGCCGGATTGCAGGTCGAGAGCGTCCAGGGCATATCGACGCGCCCGCTCTTCGTAACGCGCCGACCGATCGAGTTCCGTGCCGAGCGTGTTGTAGACGCGACGCGCTTCATCGCGTGAGATCGTCGTGTCGAATGGTGGCACTATGGTTCTCCGCTTTGCGGTCATGTAGCGCGGTGTCCGGCACCCTTCCGCATCGGGCTATAGCACGTCGCGGCGGAGAGGTGTAATGCTTTCGTAACATCGCTGTGTTACGGTGACTTCACAAAGAGTATAGTGCCGGTTCACGCACAGGGATCGCAACAGTCGTCCCTCACCAATATGGTACTGGACACGAATAGGGCGTGGCGAGCCCACTGCCCGGTGGCGATCCACGAGGCACATCGAAGGAGAAACATGCATCCGTCTGCGGCTCCTTACGACATCGCGATCATCGGCTCGGGGATCGGCGGCTCGACGCTCGGCGCGATCCTGGCGCGGCAAGGGCTGAAGGTGGTCATCTTCGAGGCGGGGAGCCACCCGAAGTTCGCCATCGGCGAATCGATGATCCTGGAAACATCCGAGACGTTGCGCGCGATGGCTGAGCTGTACGACGTGCCCGAACTCGCCTACTTCAGTTCGGAGAACTACCTCGCCCAGATCGGGACATCACACGGCATCAAACGCCACTTCAGCTACCTCCATCACACCGAGGGGTACCCCCAAGATCGTCGCCACTCCCTCCAGGCAGTCATCCCACGCTACCCCCACGGCCACGAGTTGCATCTCCATCGTCAGGACAGCGATTACTTCCTGACGACGGTTGCCGTTTCCTACGGGGCGACGGTCCTGCAGAACACGCCGGTGCAGGACATCGCGCTCGGGCCGGATGGGGTCGAGATCATCACCGCGAAGGGCGACCGCTGCGCCGCCGCCTACGTGGTCGATGCGAGCGGCTTCCGCTCGATCCTGGCCGAGCGCTTCGCGCTGCGCGATCACGAGCAGCAGGCCCACTCCCGCACCATCTTCACCCACATGGTCGACGTGCCCTGCTTCAACAGCGTAGGGGCCTCGCGCGAGCAGTACGATCTGCCGTTCCGGCTCTCCGAGGGGACGCTGCACCACATCTTCAAGGGTGGCTGGCTCTGGGTCATCCCCTTCGATAATCACCCCGGTTCCACCAATCCGCTCTGTAGCGTCGGCCTCCAACTCGACCCGCGCCTCTACCCGACGCGCACCGATCTCTCCCCCGAGGGGGAGTTCTACGACTTCATCGAGCGCTTCCCGAGCATCCCGCCGCAATTCCAGCGCGCCAGGGCGGTACGCGCCTGGACCCGCACCGAGCGGCTGCAATACAGCGCGCGGGCGGTCGTCGGCGAGCGGTATTGCCTGCTCGGGCACGCCGCCGGCTTCATCGATCCCCTTTACTCCAAGGGCTTGTACACCACGCTGATGAGCGTCTCACGGCTGGCGCATCTGCTGATCGCGGGGCACCGCGAGGGTGACTACTCGGCGGAGCGCTTCCGGTCGCTGGAGACGCAGACGCTCGGCTACGTGCGGGCGAACGATCGGCTGGTCGCCAACTCCTTCAAGTCGTGGGGGAGCTACGATCTCTGGGCGGTCTATGCGGTCCTCTGGCTCCTCGGGGCGTATCTGGAGTTGGTCAAGCTGGTGAGTGCGCGCGGCCAGGCACGGGATCGCGACGAATACTACGCGCAACTCGCGGGGCTGCACCTGGTCGGCGGCGGCTTCGCCGCGTTCGATGCGCTCACCGAGCGCGTCGACACGATCATCGAGGCGGTCGATACGGACGACGACGCGGCGGTGCGCCGCGCGGTGGCGGAGATCCGCGCGCTCTTCGCAGCGGTGCCGTGGATGCCCCAGGCGTTCCAGGCGGTGCTCGAGGGCAAGACCGCGCTGCCGACCCGGAAGATCCGCCCCGGCCTCTTCCGTCGCGACGAAGGCTTCCTCGGAGCGGGGGAATTTCGGGAGCACTTCTTCGGCTCGCGGTCGATGGCCGAGGTGAGCACCTTTTTCGTGCGCGATGCGGCGAAGTATTCGACCCCGGCGATCTGGTTGCAGAAGCGCCTCGGTTACGCGCGCAGAACGCGCGCCTAGCACCGGGGATGCAGGAGAAGCAGATGTCCGCGACCTACCACACGATCGTCATCGGCTCCGGCTCGGGCGGCTTCACCGTCGCGATCGGCCTGACCGGCCTCGGCAAGCGGGTCGCGGTGATCGAGCGCGCCGCTGTCGGCGGCGACTGTACCAATGTCGGCTGCATCCCCTCGAAAACGCTGATCCACCTGGCGAACGAGCGCGACGCGGCGGACGACACGGCGGCGGTCTTCCGCACCGTGCGGGAGAAGCGCGATCGGTTGCGCGACGAGGAGGCCGAGCAACTGCACCAGACCAGGGGGCTGGACCTGCTCTTCGGCCACGCGCGCTTCCTGGACGCGGGTCGCGTGGAGGTGACGAGCGCCGCCGGGGAGCGCCGCGAGATCGGCGCGGCCCACATCGTGATCGCCACCGGCTCGCGCCCGCGCACGCTGGATATCCCCGGCCTGCCGGAGGCGCGGACGTTGACGAATGAGCGTCTCTTCGAGATCGAGGAGGCCCCGCAGCACCTGGCGATCGTCGGCTCCGGCTCGGTCGCGCTGGAGATGGCCTGCGCCTTTCGCAAGCTCGGCAGCGTGGTCACCATCCTGTCGCGCGGCGACCGCGTGCTCGCGAAAACGGACCCGGCGGCGTCGGCGGTGCTCGGGCGGGCGCTGGCGGCACGCGGTATCGCCGTCCACTACGGGACGCAGCCACGATCCTATGATGAAGCGACCCGGACCTTGTACGCGACAGGCACCGGGCCACCCGTCGCCATCCCCGGCGTCGATCGCGTCCTCCTGGCGGTCGGGCGCGAGCGGAACATCGACGATCTGGGACTGGCGCGCGCCGGGGTCCGTTGCGAGGCCGGGGGAGGCATCCCGACCGATGCGTATGGGCGCACCAACGTCCCGCACATCTACGCCATCGGCGATGTCACGCCGACCTCGCACTGGACCCATTCGGCCAACGCCCAGGGGCGGCGCGTCGTCCAGCGGATCGCCCTCCCCTACCTCCCGGCGCTCGGGGACGCGCCGCTCTACCCACAGGCCACCTTCAGCGACCCCGAGGTGGCGAGCGTCGGCCTGACCGCCGCGGAGATCGGGCAACGCTACCATCCGAAACTGATCCGCCGTGTGCGCGTGGAGTTGCGCGATCTCGACCGGGGCTACACCGACGAGGTGGGGTCGGGCTTCGTGCTGGTCGATGCGGTGCGCCTGACCGGGCGCATCCTCGGCGCGACGATCGTGGGGCCGCATGCGGGCGATATGATCACCCTGTTCACCCTGGCGGTCACGCGCGGACTCTCCCTCTACAGCCTCTACCGGCTGGTCTTCCCCTATCCGACCCTCTCGGAGGGGCTCAAGAAGGTCGCCGACACCTACGTCCGCGAGACGTTGCCCAACATCCCGTCCGAACTCGGTGCCTATCTCCGCTATCGCTTCGCACGCCCACGTCGGACGAGGCCGCAACGCCCGGCACACACCTGAAGAAGATGGCACCCTGTTATCCTGTACCGTGTCGCGTGCGTACCCTGGGTGTGCGGGTGGCGCTCATTGCCAACCTGCGCGGCGAACGATCGCCAGATGGGCGAGGGGCAGGGCCGTCGGGGGCGTGTTGTGATCGATCAGTGGCTCCGTCAGCCGAAAGAGCGCCTCCTCATGCCGCTGGCGCGCGGGCCGCTGCGCGGCGTGTCGCCGACGATGCTCACGCTCGCCGCCTGCGCGCTCGGGCTTCTGGGAGCGAGCGCCGCCTCGCAGCGGGCCTATCCGCTGGCACTCGGGCTGTGGCTGGCGAACCGGGCGTTGGACGGCCTCGATGGCACGGTGGCCCGCGCACAGGGGAAACAGACCGACTTCGGGGGCTACCTCGACATCGTGCTGGATACGGTCGTCTACGCGGCGCTGCCGTTCGGGCTGGCGCTGGGCGTCGATACGCGCGTCGGCTACCTCTGCCTGGCGCTCCTGATCGGCAGCTTCTATATCAACGGGGTCTCCTGGCTCTACCAATCCGCCCTGCTCGAGAAATATCAGCGCGGCGCGGCGGCGCGCGGCGAGTTGACGACCCTGACGATCCCGACCGGGCTCGTCGAGGGGGCGGAAACGGTCGTCTTCTACTGCCTGTTCATCATCTTTCCCGGCGCGCTCCCCGCGCTCTTCGGCGCGATGGCCGGACTCGTGACGATCACCATCGCGCAGCGCCTGTGGTGGGCAGCGACGATCGGCATACCGGGAGGGCACGATGCACACTGAAACGGGGCGCGAGGGGCAGCCGGACGACGCGCCGACAACGTCACAGGGGGGCTGGCAACAGAAGCAAAAATGGATCGTACTCGCCTGCTGGCTCCTCGCCTTCGCCGCCTATCAGGGGTACGCCTGGCGGCACGACCTCGCCCCGCTCGACGTGGTCCAGCGCCTGATCGCTTTCTTCGGCGCCAGTTTCTATGGCCCGCTCGTGTTCATCGCGATCTATATTTTGCGTCCGTTGGTCCTCTTCCCGGCGACCCTCCTGACGATCGCGGCGGGTTTTGTCTTCGGGCCGATCCTCGGCGTCATCCTGATCGTCATCGGCAGCAACGCCTCGGCGCTGCTGGCCTACGCGATCGGGCGATTTTTCGGCCAGGGATTCCTCGCGGAGAATGGGTCCGCGGGGATCGTGCAACGCTACACTACCCGGCTGCGCGAGCATAGCTTCGAGACCATCTTCATCATGCGCCTGATCTTCCTCCCCTACGATCTGGTGAACTATCTGGCTGGTTTCCTCCGCATCCACTGGATGCCGTTCATCGTCGCGACCGCGCTGGGCGCGCTGCCGGGCACGCTGGCGTTCACCCTCTTCGGCGCGTCGATCGAGCGGTTCGATGGCGGGATCCCCGCGCTGAATCCCCGGGTGCTGGCCGCGTCGGTCGCGATCTTCCTGGTCAGCCTGGGCCTCTCGCGCCTGGTCAGGCGCCGCTCGGCGGCCAGCGGCGCTGCAGGGTCGCACGAAGGTACGTCGTGGGCCCGCGCGCGGGCGCGGTGCTCATCGGGGGATGTGAACACACCGGAAGGAAAGGAACGGTAGTGGACGTACGTGGACGTACCCGCTCGCGGCTGAGTTGCTGCCTGGCGATCGTGCTCCTGCTGGCGGGCTGCGGCGGTGGCACACCGACCCCGCAGGCGGCCAGCCAGACGGGCGGTGCGCCGGACCCGGCGAATTGGGATGCGGTGCTGCAGGAGGCGCGCGGTCAGACGGTCAACTGGTATGTCTACGGCGGTGACGAGGGGATCAATCGGTTCGTCGATACGTTCTATGGTCGGGCGCTCCAGGAGCGCTACGGCGTCACCCTCAAGCGCGTGCCGGTGGCGGACACGGTCGACGCGGTCAATCAAGTCTTGAGTGAGCAGGCAGCGGGGAAAGATCCCGGTGCGGTCGATATGATCTGGATCAATGGCGAGAATTTCGCCACCCTCAAACAGGCGGCGCTGCTGTACGGGGGGTGGTCGCGCTCGCTGCCGAACAGCAAACTGGTCAATTACGACAATCCGGCGATCAACCTCGATTTCGGCCAGCCGATCGGCGACCTGGAAAGCCCGTGGTCTTCGGCGCAGTTCCAGTTCATCTATGATTCCGCGCGGATGGATGCCACGGGCCTGCCGCGCTCCTATGCCGGGCTCAAAGACTGGGCGTGCGCCCATCCGGGCCGGTTCACGTACATCGCCCCGGGCGTGGGGGCGTTCCAGGGGACGCGCTTTGTGAAGGGTGCCCTCTATGAGATCAGCGGGGGCGCGGAGCAGTGGCTGAACTTCGATCAGGCGCTGTGGGATCGCTGGTCGCCGCAACTCTGGGCCTATCTCAACAGCCTGAAGCCGTGCCTGTGGCGCCAGGGAAGCACCTATCCGAAGACCGAGAGTGAGTTGCACCAACTGTTCGCCAACAACGAGGTCGATTTCAGCATCACGCAGGCGGTGGCGGGGGCCGGGGGGTTAATCAAGCAAGGGCTGTTGCCGACGACCGCGCGCGCCTTCGTCTTCGACCACTACATGATCGGCGACTTCAACTACGTGGCGATCCCGAAGAACGCGCCGCACAAGGCGGCGGCGCTGGTCCTCGCTAACCTCCTCCTCGATCCCGAGTTGCAGGCCGCCCAGATTCTGCCCGACAATGGATTTGGTCTGGGGTACGGGATCGATGTCGCCCGCGTCAGCGACCCGGCCGCGAAGCAACGGCTGCAAGAGGCCGCGCAGCAGCTCGGGTCGGCGGCGACCCCGGCGGAGCGCCTGAGCCAGACCCTTGTCGGCGACGCGGACGCCCGCTACCAGGATTTGGTGGAGCAAGAATGGCGCAAGCGGATCCTGATCGGCGGGCAATAGTGCGGCGCGGGGTGACGATCCTGGACCCCCGGCTGTGGCACCGGATCGGCCCGGTGGTTTCGCTCCTGCCCGCGCTCACACTGATCGTCGTCCTCTTCGGGACGGCGATCAGCTATGGGGTAACCCAAAGCCTCGGGTATCTGCCGGCGATCGATCAGCGCACGGTCAGCCTAACGGCGTATCGCGCGATCGTTGGCGGCGACGGCGTTGTCGCCGCCGAATTCTGGCCGGCGCTCGGCTTCTCGCTCTGGGTGAGTGTGGTCGCCACCGTCGTCTCGGCGGCGGGAGCGCTCGGCATCGTCGCCCTCTTCCCGCGCGGGCGCGCCGATCGCCTCGGTCTGACCGTGCTGCATCTGAACCTCGCCTTCCCGCACCTCGTCTGGGCCATCGCCCTCCTCTTGCTGCTGGGACAGAGCGGCCTGCTGGCGCGATTCGCCGCGACGATCGGGCTGATCGCCGCCCCCGCCGATTTCCCGGTGCTGGTGCGCGACCGCTTCGGGCTGGGGATCATCATCCACTACGCGACCAAGGAGATCCCGTTCCTCTCCCTGATCGTCCTGGGGATCCTGCGTGCCCAGCCGGAAGGGTACGACCTCGTCGCCGCCAACCTCGGCGCGACCCCCTGGCAGCGGTTGCGCCACGTCACGCTGCCACTCGTCCTACCGGGCCTGACCGCCGGGGCGCTCCTCGTCTTCGCGTTCACCTTCGGCGCGTACGAGGTTCCGGCGCTCCTCGGCGTCCGCTATCCCCGGATGCTCGCCGTCGTCGCCCTCGACCTCTTCGCGAACTCCGATCTCCGCGTGCGCGCCGCGGCGATGGCGATCGGGGTGATCATGGCGACGGTCACGATCGCGGTCGCCGGGCTCGGTCGCATGCTGATCATGAGGCGGGCGTCGTGACCGGAACGCCCCGTCGTCCGTCAGTCGCCGCGCTCATCAGGGCGGTCTGCTATGGCCTCCTCCTTTTCCCGCCAACGGTCTTCATCCTCTATGCCTTCGCGACACGGTGGTTCTACCCGCAACTCTGGCCGCAAGCGTGGTCGCTCGCGCCGCTGCGACGGCAGTTGAGCAACCCGCAGACGACCGAGACACTCGGCACCAGCCTGCTGATCGCGGCACTGGTGACCGCGCTCTCGCTGGCGATCGCCTATCCGGCGGCGCGGACCCTCGGCCTGCGCCGGATACCGGGGCGGGGATTGTTCGAGCTGCTCTTCTTCCTGCCGACGACGGTCCCGACATTGGCCGTCGGGATGGGGCTCAACATCTTCGCGCTGCGAGTCGGCCTGGCCGGGACGATCGTCGGCGTCGTCCTGGCGCAACTGATCCCCGTCCTCCCGTACACCCTCTTCGCGCTCATCGGCGTCTTCGCCCGCTACGATCCCCACTACGAATACCAGGCCCTCGCCCTCGGTGCCGCGCGGCCACGGGTCTTCCTGCGCGTGACCCTGCCGCTGGTCCTGCCCGGCGTCGTGGTGGCGACCCTCTTCGCGTTCCTGGCCTCCTGGAGCCAGTATCTGCTCACCCTGCTGATCGGCGGCGGGCAGATCAGCACCCTCCCGCTCCTGCTGTTCGCGGCGACGGCGGGCGGCAACAACACCTCGATCGCGATCCTCGCGCTGCTATTCATCCTGCCACCGCTGGTGATCATCGCACTGGTGGCGCGCTATCTGGCCGACCGTGGCACGGTGGTCGGGGGACAGTACTGAGCGACGATGACAACACTGCGCCTGGACGCCGTAACGAAGACATACGCACGACGTGTCGGTCCCATCCTGCGCGATCTGTCGCTGGTGGTCGCCTCGGGCGACCTGCTGGTCTTGCTCGGACCTTCGGGCAGCGGGAAGTCCACGGTGCTGAAGTTGATCGCCGGGATCGAGCATCCCGATCGCGGCGATATCGCGTTCGATGGGCGGAGTATCCTGCATCTCCCGACGAATCGGCGCGGGGCGGTCCTGATGTTCCAGCAGGCGTATCTCTTCCCGTTCATGAACGTCGGCGACAATATCGCCTTCGGGCTGAAGATGTCCGGGGTCAGCGATCGAACCAGGAGGGCCGAGGTCGCCCGGATGCTCGAGTTGATCGAACTGCCTGGTATCGAGCGCCGCAAACCGCGCGAGCTGTCGGGGGGCGAGCAACAGCGGGTGGCGCTGGCGCGGGCGCTGATCACCCGCCCCCGGTTGCTGCTGCTCGATGAACCATTGAGTAGCCTCGATACGTCGGTACGCGAAACGTTGCAAGGCGCGATCCGCCGGATCCAGCTCGACCTGGGCCTCACGACGGTGCTGGTCACGCACGATCTCGGCGAGGCGATCACGCTGGCCGACCGGATCGGGATCCTCCGCCAGGGCCAGTTGGTCGGCTGCGACCGCCCGGCGACGCTCTTCGAGCGCCCCGCGACCGCGGCGGCGGCGCGCTTCATGGGCGTCTCTACGTTCCTCTCCGGTCAACTCATGCCCGACGGGCTCGCTACGGCACTCGGGACATTCGTCGTCCAGGATGCGGGGGCCGATCGTGGCGCTGCCATATACGCGATCCGACCAGAGCGCACGCTCCTACTCCTTGCCCCCGCGCGGAATGCTGTCGTATGCACGATCGAATCGCTGGCCTATAAGGGGGAATACACCGAGGTGCGCGTGCTGGTGCAAGGGCTGCCGGTGCTGCTCAGACAGTATGGCCCGACTGCGGCCTATCGCTGCGGTGCTTCTGCCTGGGTGCAGTTCCCTCCGGAGGCGCTTTTTCGGGTCGAAGCGGAGTAAGGGGCACATGATCATCATCGTTGGCGCCGGCCCTGCGGGCCTCGCCCTCGCCCGCGAGTTGCAGCGGCGCGGCCTGGCCTATCGCGTCTTGGAGCGTGGCGTCGTCGGCGAGAGCTGGCGCAACCACTACGATCGGTTGCACCTGCACACGCTCAAGGAGGTCTCGGGACTCCCCGGCCTCGCGATGCCGTACTCCTATCCGCCGTTCCCGGCGGGGATCCAGTTCCACCGCTACCTCGCGCGCTATGCCAAGGAGCAGTGCCTGAACATCGAGATCGGCGTCACCGTCGAACACGCGACATTCGATGGCGCACGCTGGCACCTGGCGACGAACCGTGGCGCGCTTGTAGCCGCTACCCTGGTCGTCGCCACCGGTATCTGGAGCACGCCACGGCGCGCGCATGTCCCCGGCGAAGGGGAGTTCGGCGGCGCGATTCTCCATGCGCGCGACTATCGCAACGCCGACCCTTTCGCGGCGCGGCGCGTGCTGGTGGTCGGCGCGGGCAATTCCGGCAGCGACATCGCGATCGATCTGCGCGAGCACGGTGTGGAGACGGCGATCGCGATCCGCGGCGGGGTCACCTTCGTGCCGCGCCCGACCTCGCCGCTGGCGATGCGCGTCGCCGCCTTGCTGTTACGCGTCCTCCCGCGCGCCGTGGCCGAGCGATTGTTGCGGCGGCGTGATTTCAGCGGCATCGGGCTCCCTTCGCCCCCCGGCTCGCCGCTCGATCACTTCCCGGTCGTCGGGTATGAGCTGCCGCAGGCGATCGCCGCCGGACGGGTGCGGCGGTACGGCGCGCTCGCGCGTTTCCTGCCCGGTGCGGTGCGGTTCGCCGATGGCCGCGAGTACGCCTGCGACGCCGTGATCCTGGCGACTGGCTACCGTCCGACGCTCGATTTCGTCGCCCACGAACTGCAATTGGACGCCGATGGTCGGCCCCGTCTCGACCGGGAGTGGCGTGCGCTCGGCAATCCGCAGCTCTACTGCGTCGGCTTCTGGTATCCCACCACCGAGGGCTGGTTACAGGCGATCGGGCGCGTCGCCCGCACCGCCGCGCGGGCGATCGAGCGGCAATCGCGTGCCGGTTAGCGCCGCCGCGCCGCGCGGTCGAGCGGCTCGAAGACGGTCTTGCGCATCACCAGCTCCGCGAGCCCCGGCGCGACCGTGCCGATCAGGGCGAAGAGCCGGTTGCCCGGCCCAGGGATGAGGGTACCCCGCCCCGCCCGCACGGCGGCCAACACCCGGGTGGCCAGCACCTCGGGCGGCATCCGGCGCGCCTCACGGCGATTATCGGGACTATAGCGCCGGGCGTGTGCGGTGCGAGTGGGGCCGGGATAGACGGTCAGGACGTGCCGTCCCGAGGCGGCCAGCCCGACCCGGAGGGTGCGAGCGAACGCGGCCACGCCGTCCTTGCTGGCGGCGTAGGACGCCGCGCCTGGATAGCCGGTGAAGCAGGAGAGCGAGGCGATGAAGACAAGCGTGCCGCCGGGGGCCAACGCCTGTCGCGCGAGCAGGCCGCCAGTGAGGAGGAGCGGCGCGCGCAGGTTCAGATCGAGCACCCGCCCCTGTTCCGCTATGTCGGCGCGCGCGAACCGCCCGACCGCGCTGATCCCGGCGCAATGGACCAGGCAGTCGATCGCCTCGTCCGTCGCGAGGTGCGCGACGAGCCGGGCCACGTCGGCGCGCTCGGTCAGGTCGGCGTGCAAGAAGGTGGCGTGGATACCACGCTCTGTCAGCTCGGCGTGCGTACGGGCGCTCAGCATCTCGTCGCGATCGACGCCGGTGACGCGGTAGCCCGCCGCGCCGAAGGCGTGGGCGAGCGCCCGCCCGATCCCATCTGCCGCGCCGGTGATGACACAGTGCTTTTCCGCCAGGAGCGGCGGGGTTCCGGTGCCGGTGGCCTGCCCGGCGCGGCGCTGGCGGCTGCGGACGAGCGCATCGACCACGGGCGCACCGTGGCGGCCCGCGAAGCGGAGCGCGCGATTCGCCGGTCCGAGCGCCGTCGTCGTCGGCCCGCGCTCGAGTGCAGCCATGATTTGCGCGGCGACCCGTTCGGGCGATGGGTAGCGTCGCGCGACGGCGGGGGCGGGCATCATGCCGCTCTTGGCGTGCAGCGCGGTGCGGATCGCCCCCGGATGGAAGACGCGTACCGCGACCTGGCCTGCCAGCTCGATCCGCAGGCTTCGGGCGAAGCCTTCCAGCGCCGCCTTCGTCGCGCCGTACACCGCATACTGTGGCACCGGCAGGGCCGCCGCCACCGAGCCGATGAAAACGAGGGTGCCGCGTGTCCGCCAGAGGGCCGGGAGGAGCGTGTGCGTCAGGGCGAGCGGCGCGTGGAGGTTGACGCGCAACAGCTCCTCGATAGATTCGGGCGATTGAGCGGCGATCGGGCCGTACGACCCCACCCCGGCATTCTGGATCGCCAGGTCGACCGCCGCGATCCCCCGCTCGCGCAGGAAACGGTCGAACACGTCAGCACAATCGGGCACGGCAAGATCGACCTGGCAATAGGTCGCGGCGCTGAAGAGCGGATCGTCGAGCGTCGCGAGCGGACGCCGCCCGAGCAAGATCAGGCGATCGCCGCGCGCCGCCATACCGCGCGCGAGGGCCAGCCCTAAGCCACCGGTCGCGCCGGTGATTACGACGGTGCGCGGTCGCGATTGCCCCCTGTTGGTGACCATGCTTGCGCTCCAGGCGCGGCAGATCCGCTGCGGGTCTGTCGAACGTGCGGCTTCTCCCCGGTCAGCGCCGGATGAGGATCGTACCGAGGGGCTTCTTCTCCAGCGCGTGCGCGGGGACGGTCGCGTCGGGCGCGGGGTAGCCGACCGGGATCACGACGTAGGCCCGCTCATTGCGGGGGCGCTCGAGGAGGGTGCCAAGAAAGCCCATCGGATTCGGCGTGTGGGTCAGCGCGACCAGCCCGGCGTGGGTGAGGCTGGCGAGGAACAGACCCACCGCGATACCGACGGATTCGGCCACATAGTAATGCTTGAACTGGTGCTCGCCTCCATCGTCCTGGCGTTCCAATCCGAAGGACTGGGCGAAGACCACCACCACCCACGGGGCATCGGTCAGGTGCGTCTTAATCGGATCGGTGCCGAGCGGGGCGAGCGCCGCGCGCCATTCGGGCGTGATGTGCGCGGTGTAGAACTCGCGCTCTTCCTCCTCGGCGGCGGCGCGGATGCGGGCTTTGCACTCGGGATCGCCGACAGCGACGAAGGTCCACGGCTGCTGGTTTGCGCCGGATGGGGCGGTGCCCGCCGCCGCGACAGCCGCCTCGATCAGCGCGAAGGGCACCGGTTCGGGCGAAAAGGCGCGCACGCTGCGCCGGTGCCGCATCGTGTCGAGGAAGGCGTGCGCCCGCGCCAGGCTCTCCTCTGGCGCGAGGCGCCGATGGTCGAGCGGCACCGTGACGTAGCTGGCATCGTTCGCGAACGGATCGTTCATCCTCGCCCCTCCTGCAACCGAAGATGCAACAACGCCGGGTACTATCGTCGGGCACCACGAGTCTTCTGCGGCTCGTGGCGCCCGGCATACACTCGGTTACTACAAGATTGTACGCCGATCTACACCCGTCTGGGCAATGGGCAGCCGTCCGGGCCGCAGATGCCCGCAGCGAGTTCGGCCTCGCGCTCGCGCGCCAGTTGCCCCTGTTGCCAGGTGAAGTCGATCGTCGGGTGAAAACGTTCCGGGAAGGTCGCCATCCAGATCTGCTTGCGGATCGTCAGGTTCTGCGGGTCCAGATGTAATGCTTGCGTCCACGCCGCGACCGCATCGGCGGGGGCACCCTGCGCGAAGTATTCCGCGCCGCGATGCATCTGGGCGTTCACAAGTGCGCGCTCGGTCGCGCCGAGTTGGTACGCCGCCTCCGCCTGGTCCGCCTCGATCTCCATGACCTCGCCGTCGATGAGCCGCTGGATCGCCGCGACATCCGCCGCGTTCTCCGCGTTGAAGCCGCCGAACTTCCGGTAGCGGATGAGCCCCGCCGCGTCCAGGAAGATGCCGTTCGGGACGAGCTTGTAATCGTAGAGCGCCGCGAGCGCGCTATCGCGATCGACGACGGTCGGGAAGGTCGCGCCCGCCTGCTCGGTCCAGGGGCGCACCGCCGCCGCGCCTTGCGCGTCCACGGCGACGGAGACGAAGCGGAAGTCCTTGGCGCTATTGCGCGCCACGAAGTGCTGCCACACGGGCAGCTGTTCGCGGCAGCGTCACCAGCTGCCCCAGAAGAAGAGGAGCGTCGGCGTGCCACGGAGTTGTGCCGTGCCGAGTTCGCCACCATCGAGGAGTGGCAGTTGCCAGTCGGGCGTGCGCTCGCCAAGCTGTGCGCCGGTACGGATCGTCGTGTCCATCGTATCCTCCTTATTGCTACGCGTTTGTCCATCGTCTCGCTTGCCCGTTCAAGCAGACATCAGTCCGGGAACGGACGGAACCGCACCGGCAGCGTGAAGGTGAGCCGCTCGGGGATGAAGCATTCTTCCGTGTTACACGCCTGGAAACGTAACGTCGCCGTGAGCGTGACATCCTCGCGTTGCTCGGTGAAGGTGACTGCGGTGGTGAGTGTGAACTGTCCGCTGTAGGCCGGGAGTTCTTCGTCGAGCCAGGCGGCGGTGAATGGTTGGGCGGGCGGATAGGCGACCGGTTCGCTCTCCACCGTGTCCGGCCCGTGGATCGTCAGCGTGGTGGGGATGTAGCCGCTGGGCAGGGGCTGGCCGTAGATGTGCACACCCGGTGCCAGCTGGATCGTCACGCGCAGACCGATGCGCTCCCCACGCACGAAGGTGGCACTATCGAGCGCGGCGACGGCGACGAGGGTGTCGGTCTCCTGGCGATCGTGCGGGCCGTCGCCCTCCACGTTCAGCCCGAAGTGCTCGCGCAGGGTTGTCGTGGCGGCGTCCCTGATGCGGTGGGTAGCGTGGAAGACCTTATCCTCCACGCGCCCGTCCGCCGCGATGAAGTAGACGCCGGGGTAGGGGATGCCATAATGGTCGTCCGTGGGTAGGACGCTCTCGTTGAGGATGCCGAGGGTGCGGATGAAGGCGCTTCCCTCATCCGACAGCAAGGGATAGGTGATGCCGTGCGCCGCTGCAAAGGTTGCGAGCGTCGCGACTGCATCGTAACTCAGGGCGAACGGGACGATGCCATGCGCGGCGAGGGCCGGGAGTTGTGATTGCAACTCGACGAGTTGCGCCTTGCAGAATGGTCACCAGGCCGCGCTGCGGTGGACCACGATCAGCGCGCGTTTGTCGCCCCGTGCGGCGGTGAAGTTGATCGGGGTGCCGTGCTGATCGGGCAGGGTGAAGTCGGGGAACGGTGCGCCGATCGCGGGGCCGGTGGGGAACGGCGGTGCGGCGGGTGTGACCATCTATGGCATCCTTTCGTTAGCAGCAACCTTTGCTACCGGCACCAACGCGCGCCGCCGCCGCGTATTCCCATCGTCCCCGCCGGTTGCTGTACCCGTGCCCGGACTGTCCCGCATGGATTGACGTTCCCGGCCCGACTGTGCCGCGCCGAGCGAGCGCCTCCAGCGCCTGTCTTGGCGGGAACGTCTATCGCCAGCCCTCTCAGGTCGGCACGTAGGTGATGTCGCCGAACCAGAACCCGGGCCGGGTCAGGGACTGTGGTGCGGGCACGCCGCCGGTGGCAACCGACGCGGCCGGCGGCGCGCATCAGCCGCGCCACCCGCTTGCGCACGCATGGACGCGCGGCGTGCCGTAGGTGTGCCGACGATGCTCGCGGAACAGGGTGATCTGGTCGGTCAGCCCTTGGTCAGCCGTGGCGCGCGTCGAGACCCCGCGGTGTGTCCACGTGTAGTAGCCGGAGCGGGCGATGTGCAGCACCGGCAGAGGATGGTCACGGGGTAATTGGCCCGCTCCGCCTGGATGAACCGATAGTAGCGCACATATCTGGTATCCGGGTGTCAAGACGCGCGGTCGGTTGAGGCGGGATGTTGTTGTTGGTTCATCGGGTCGAAGCGCTGACGCCTGGTGGCGAGGCGCACCGCCTCGGCGCGGAACTCTGGCGGGTAGGGTAGGCGGGTGCTCGGCATCAGGCACCCCCGCATCTCGGACCATATCTTCAGGTATCCGTGGAGCGGAGGCAATCCTAGCCACGCGCTAATCCTCTCCATGTCCATCCGGCTCGACCACGCGCGCGGACCGCTTGAAATGCGCCGCCGTGGCGCGTGCCTGCGCTGGCTGGGCGGCGGATACGGGGGGGTCGTTCTGATTGGTCGTCGGCGGTCTCCCGGCGTGGCGGACAGAAGAGCGCGATATATACGAGGCGGCGATTATTCTTTGTTGGTTCGCGCCAGTGTTCAGCCACACGGGGTGTTGGCAACGGGCATCACCCTCGCCTTCGGATCTTGACATCAAGGCCTCCCCGGCTATCGCCGCGCCGCAGAGGGTGAGGTGCGCCGGTGGTCGTGTAGCCACGATGTAGCCTGGTGCCTGGAGAGCGGTGGAAGACGGTGGGGACTCCGCGGGCTGTTTTCCCCGCCACAGCGGGGAGGGGCGATGCGTGGAGAAGGCCGTGGAAGGGCTCGCCCGCGACTGTAAATCAGCTGGCGTACGCCTTCGGGGGTTCGAATCCCTCCCTCACCACCCCAGCAATCGCGCCGAAAACGGCGGGTCGATCCGAGAGGATGGCCCGCCGTTCGACACTCGGTTCAGCCCCACGCCCGTGGGGACGATTCCATCATGTTGCTCGCCGAGCGCCGCAAGCTCGGTTCACCCCCACGCCCGTGGGGACGATGCGGCGGGGTAGTGCCGATCATGCGGTGATCGCGGTTCACCCCCACGCCCGTGGGGACGATAATATCGGGGGTGGAACGTGCAGACAGACCCGCGGTTCACCCCCACGCCCGTGGGGACGATGCGGGCGAGGCGCGCTCCGGCCAATTCCCGGTCGGTTCACCCCCACGCCCGTGGGGACGATTTTCACTCTGCCGGGTCGACCACCAGATCGAGCGGTTCACCCCCACGCCCGTGGGGACGATTTCGGCGTCATCGGCAACGAGGCATGTCTCCAAGGTTCACCCCCACGCCCGTGGGGACGATCGGCCCTTGACCTTGATCACGCGCTTGTGATTCGGTTCACCCCCACGCCCGTGGGGACGATGCCATACACGGCTTCTTTCCCTTTCTTCGCCGCGGTTCACCCCCACGCCCGTGGGGACGATGGTAGTTGTATGGCATCGTATCCTCCTTTGGACGGTTCACCCCCACGCCCGTGGGGACGATTCTCGATGCGCCCGATTTCCGCGTCCACGTCGTGGTTCACCCCCACGCCCGTGGGGACGATAGCTGATTACACTCAATGCCCTCTCCCTCGCCCGGTTCACCCCCACGCCCGTGGGGACGATTGGTTCGAGCGTGAGTGGGACGCCAATGGCGGCGGTTCAC
>JAABUT010001754.1_pt1 | contig 23421 bp, 26 predicted proteins | sample 5559281 | NCBI WGS metagenome assembly JAABUT01 (sample SAMN10711880, study PRJNA513359) | rock metagenome | isolation source: Antarctica rocks | place: Antarctica: Victoria Land, Ricker Hills nord | collected 2016-01-04
GCACACCGTGCACGAATACCGCAACGATCGGGGGGCGTTGATCGCCGGGGGGAAGGTCATCGCCGGTACCGTCCCGGTGCGCCACGAGGGCGACGGGGCGGGGTGGGCGCGCCAGTTCACCCACGCTCATAAGGCGCGGCCGAAGGTGGTGCGCAACGTGTGGCACTGCTCGCTGCGCTGCGCCCCGGACGATCGGACTTTGTCGGATCGGGAGTGGTCGGGCATCGGTCAGCACCTGGCCGATCGGATGGGGTACGGGGCGCACCCGTGGGTGATGGTCCGCCACGACACCGACCATGTGCACATCGCGGTGTCCCGGGTCGGGTTCGACGGGGCGGTGTGGAAAGGGTCCAACGACCGGCACATCGCGGTGGCCACCATGCGGGAGGTCGAGACCACCTGGCAGCTGACCCCGGTGCCGGCGCAGCAACAGGAGCACGGGCTCAAGACCCGGCTGCGCCCCGACGAGCTGCGCAAGTACACCCGCGAGCACACGGTGCCGGTGCGCACCGCGCTGGCGGTGACCGTGCACGAAGCCCGGGACCTGGCCCGCGGCAAGGGCACCGACCGGTTCGAGGCGGAGTTGGACCGCCTCGGGGTGGGGTGGCGCAAGAACGTGGCCTCCACGGGGCGGATGAACGGCTACAGCTTCCAATCCGCCGGCACAGACGCCACCGGGGCGCCGTTGTGGTTCCCGGCGTCCAAACTCGACCGCGCCCTGTCCTGGGCGCAGTTGTCGACCGAGCTGGACGGGCCGGTGCCGCAGCGGTGGGCGAAGGTCAGCGACCTGGCCCCCCGCGGGCGGTTCGAAACCGCCCGCGGCTATGACCGCCGGCGCCTGGCCGAGGGAGAGAAGTCGTTCCCCCATCACCGTTCGTGGCAGCGGGAAACCACCCTGGCGGCCTACACGAAGCAGTGGAAGGCCATGCCCGAGGTCGACGGGAAACGGGCCGCCGCCAACGCCGCGGAGGACATCCGCATCCATGACGCCGCCCGCCAGGCGGCGGAACAAGAAAAGCACGACACGATGATGCGGATGGTCAGGGCCAGCTTCCCCACCCCCATCCGGGAGATGCTGCGCCTGCAGGCCGAACGCGAAGCCAACCCGCACACCCAACCGGATCGCGGGGCCGCCGCCCGCCGCGCCCGCGAAGCCGGGCCAACCCGCGGCCAGGACCGGGGATACGGACGATGAGCTACCCACCGTGTCGCTACGCCCACCGCTGGCCCGAGCTGTGGGCCCAACTTCCCACCGATGCTGACCGCCGGAGGCTCAGCAGCATCCTGGCCAGCGGCCGCCTCGACGGCCAAGAACCCTCCCGAGCCTTCGTCGCCGCGTTCATCAACCGCATGCTCGGCCGGATCACCCGCGCGGAGTTCCTCGCCGACGACCACCACCTCCCACCCTGCACCCGCACCCCCTACCAACCCGCCCCCACACCGACCAACCCGCCCCCACTACCCACTCCCCCACCACTGCCGTAACCGACCACCCGCGGGGGCAGGCAAGCCATAGAACGGGCGGCACCGCCACGGGGCGGGTGGCGTCGCTCGATGCTGCCGCGCCACCACTACGCGCTGACTTGCCACCGATCATGCGCGTGTGCGCGTGTGCCGCAACACGCCGTCATGGCCGAAATGCGATGGCGCTAGCGCTACTCGCGCCAAGATCATGGGCATGTCGCAGCGCCAGCTTCCCAGGCCGACCAACGCCAGCACTGATCTGCGGATCTTGAAGACCTATGTGTCGAGCGAGACGTGGAGCGATGTGATGGACCGCGCCGAGAGCGCCGGCCTCAGCGTGTCGCGCTACCTCAGCGCCTTGATTGACCGCGACGAGCTGGACTCCGACGGGCGCCCGGTGTGGGCCGAACCCCCACCGCGCACCGAGCCCCTGCCCGGGATGGAGACGACCGCCGCCTAGACCGCACCACCGGGTCCGCCATCCGGCGGACCCGGACAGCACGAAGCCCCACACCCTGAAAGTCGTTTGGCCGCGCTTATTGGGTGCAGGGCTTCGTCGAGTAACTCTGGAGGAGACATTACACCGCCCCCCTGTTGGGGTGGTCACGCGGGATCCGCCGTGTCTTCGACGCGCCCTCGTGATTGCACCTCACTGATTGCGCGTGGCCGGCGCCGCACCCTGCGGTGACCCCCCCGGTGCGCCACCGCACCGCACCGCTCCCCCCCCCGTCTGGCACTGAGCGGCGGCAACAGCCCCTGCATCGTGGTGCTGGCGCCGGGTCGCGGCCACCAGGGCGCCGTGATGGCTGTGGCCCGTTTCCGGTCCGGTCGCCGTTGCGCCGCCCGGTGCCGCCCGGGGTGTATGCCCGGGTGCCGTGTTGGTGGTCCGCCGAGCGCTGGATCACCCACGTCGAGCGGGTCTACACCCGGCACTACCAGCTGATGCGCCACCGCCTCGTCGCCACGACCGGTGGTGGTATCTCCCTGCGTGCCGTCCTGGGCGTGGCCGCCGCCCACGCCGCGGCCGCCGACTACACCACCGGCCGAAACAGCTGGCCCCTGCTCGGGAAAACCGGCGGCGAGCGCGGCATCACCGCGGCCACCGGCCTCGGCGAACGCACCATCACCCGCGCCCGCACCTTCCTCCGCTTGGTCGGACTCGCCACCGAGATCCAGCAAGGCCGCCACCGCACCCTCCCAGAGCGGCTGGACTCCGCCGACCGCGGTGACACAGCCCGCGGCTGGACCGCGGTCTACGCCCTGCACCACACCAGCACCCACCCTGTGGACAACCCTGTGCACATCACCCCAGGTCACACACCAGATGGCACCCCTCCACGAAGTGGTTCTCTTCTCCACTCAGCGTCAGCTGAGAAAAGGGTTTCTACCCCAGACAAAAACCAAAAACCCCCTGCGGGGGACGAGGACGGCGCTCCGCGCCGCGCATCGGCGGCAGCAGGTGGCTCCGGTGGGGGGCCAGACGGCACCAGGGCACCAGGAACCGCCCTGATGCTGGCCTGGCGCACCGACCCCGCCTGCCCCGGCTGGGCGCGGGCCTACGCCGCCCACCGCTGGGCAGGAGCCCTCACCGCCGCCGCAACTGCCGGCTGGACCGCACGGGATCTCACCCAAATGCTCACCGACCTCACCAACACCGGCCACCACATCCTCACCCGACCCCGCCGACCCATCAGCTACCTCCTCGCCCTGCTCACCAAAATCGACCTCCACGAACCCCCCACCCTCACCCGCGACCTCCACGACGCCGCCCACCAAGCCGAACGCGCCCAGCAAGCCACTGAGCGGGCCGTAGAACAGGCCGAGAGTGACCGCGACCGCCAAGCCGCGATCGCCGCGCTGGACGGCCCCGGACGAGCACTCGCCCACCAAATTGCGGCCACTGCGTCTGTGGGTGCGGCAATGCGACACGCAGACCGGCAATCGAAGGAACGCCAGGCCATAACTGCTCTCGTCGCGCAGCGGCGACGTGGGTACAGCGGCTCCGGAAAGTCAGTTGGAGGGGACCGCAGTGGCCGCTAACCGGACGCTCGACAGGAAGCGGCGCGCGCAGTCGCTCAGGCGTAGGCCACACGGCCTTGCGCCACGCCGAGGATGGGGAAGTTTCACCGGGTATGCATGCTTACCTGCCAACATGTCTACATGATTGTTGCCGTTGTGAATCAGAAGGGCGGAGTGGGCAAGACCGCTACGACTCTGGGCATTGTCTCAACCTTGGCTCGGCGGGATGGGCGGCGAGTGCTTGTTGTGGACCTGGACCCGCAAGCCAACGCCACGACTGCTCTTGGTATCGACCCTGATCCTGATGGGTTTGATGTGGGCGACGTGCTCTACGCCGACACCGAAGGGGTGGCTGCTGAGGCGATGACCAAATCGCGATGGGGCGAGGAGGTCATGTGTCTCCCGTCTAGTCTGGCCGTGGCCGAGCGGGAGTACGACACGAAACTCGGCTCGGAGCTGCGCCTGCGTAAGGCACTTAAGGGCGTGAGCGGTTTCGACGTCGTCCTGCTCGACTGCCCTCCGAACGTCGGCAAGCTGGTGCAGAACGGGCTCATCGCGGCTACTCATGTCTTGATTGTGACCGAGGCTGAAACCGATTCACTGCGGGGCGTTGCCAACGTTTTGAGGACGATCGACGTAGTGAAGGACGGCTACAACTCGGCTCTGACGACAGCGGGCATCGTCGTCAACAATTTGCCCCCCAACCAGAATGAGGCCAATTACCGGCTCGCTGAGTTGACCGAGGCCTTCGGCTCGTTGGTGTGGGCTCCTTCCCTCCCCCGTCGAGCCGTTATCTCCGAGGCCCGGGGGGCGCAGGCCCCGATCCACGATTACGCCAGCCGAGCTCGGGACGTGGTGTCCGTCTACGACGGGTTCACTGATCGACTACTAGCGCTCGGAGGGTTGGACAATGACGGGGACGCCTGAACGCAAACCCGCTCTCTCGAAGGCTCCGGTAGCTGAGCATCCCTTGTCTCCGGCCAGGGCGGCTAATACTTCGGCGTCGTCGACGCTCCCGTCCGTAACCGTCATGCTCAGCGCTCGGGTCCCGGCTGAGGTGCGCGACCGGCTCAAGCTCCATGCCGTGCGGAGCCGTCGGAGCGTGCAAGAGATTTTGTTGTCTGCCGTTGAGGAGTATCTGGCCAAGACGGACATGTAAGCATGTTCAGTTGTCTACATGTCAGCAAGTAGACAAATAGGAATGTAGACAACGCTCTGACCCGTGAGTATCGAGGAACCGGATTATCGTCGGGTTGATAGCCCAGTTGGGCGAGGGCTCTGCGCGCGCACCCGCGGGCGGTCATGAACTCTCTCCGCCGGGCGTCAACGGCGTTGACAATCAGATCCTCATCACCGACGAACGGTGGCCTCGCCGGCGAGGTCGATCCGAGTATCGACTACTACGACAAAAGGTGGAAGCAGTTGCTGGAGAACGGGTTACAGGCGGTTGCGGCGGCTGCTATGGGGTGTCTACAGAGGGCACCACGAGGGTCTCGTGTCCCAGCTGGCGCATCAGGTCGGCCATGTCGAACCAGGCCGAGCGCTCGACAATCTTGTTACCGCTGAAGCGGTCGATGCCGATCGCCGTGAAGTCTGCGCGCCGACCACTCGGTGGGAGGCCGCGGAACGGTCCGCTCTGCGTTCCTATGCAGCGGAGGCGGCTGACGACGACGTCGCCCTCGGCGACTTGGTGGACAACGTGATCCTGCATGTCCGGGAAGGCTGTGAGGAAGGCTCGGACCCAGGAGCGGACGCCGTCGGGGCCGCGCAGGTCGAACTGTGGCCAGTAGAAATCTGGAGCGAAGATTTCGTCGGCGAGTTCCAGTCGGTGGTTGGTGATGATTTCTTCGAAGAGCAGCGCGGCGCGTTCCTTGCGGGTCATCGTGCTTACGTCGATGGTGGTGAGGTCGTCATGAGTCATGGGCTTCTCCTTGCTACATCGGGTGCAATCTTCTGCTCAGCGCGGCGCTAGGGGTAGGTCGCTCGTCGAGCCTCCTTGCTCAATCAAACTCCGGATGTGGTCGGGGGTTAGCGGTAGCCGGTGCACAGATCCCGATAGCTGGAGCGCGTCGCGGACGGCGCCTCCGACCGCGGCGCCGACACCGGCGATACCGGCTTCGCCGATACCTCGCACTCCCAAGGGAGTGATATTCGTTGGAGCGTCCTCGAAGAGGTGAACCTCAACCTCTGGAACGTCGTGGAGTGTGGGCATCCTGTAGGTCGACATCGAGGTGGCCAGGGGCATTCCGTCGGCGCTGTAAGGAAGGTCCTCGAAGAGTGCACCGCCGATACCTTGGGCGACACCACCCTCCACTTGTCCCCTGGCCATCGCGGGGTGGACGACTCGGCCGATCTCGTAGGTGACGGCGTATTTAAGGACTCGGACGTCGAAGGTCTCCGGGTCGACCTCCACCATGGCAAAATGAGCGCCGTAGGGGTAGGTCATGGTGGGCGCAGCGAACGTGGATCTGCCGATCAGCCCCGGCTCTTCACCGTCCTGGACGAAGCGGGGAGTTTTCGCCAGGGTCGCCGCTGCACCCAGGCTCAGCGTGGTGTCGGCATCGGTCGGGTGGCACAGCTTGCCGTGCTGAAGCTGTACGGCTGCGGGGTCGACCTGCCACAGCCCGGCAGCGACTCGACGCGCCCGCTCGGCGACCTGCACCGCCGCATGGTGCACTGCGGTGCCGCCCATGACGGTGGTGCGCGAGGCGAAGGTGCCGCCGCCGTCGTGCAGTGTGTCGGTGTCTGATAGCGCGACGCTGACCGAGCGGTAGTCCACGCTGAGGGCGTCCGCCGCGATCTGGGCCATCACTGTCTGCGCCCCCTGACCGACGGATGTGGAGCCGACCGCGGTACGTACCGTCCCCGACCCATCGACAGAAACGACCGCGTTCTCGTGCCCCAGTCCGGCCTTCTCGAGGATCGGGGCTGTCGCCACGCCGACGAGCCGTCCCTCTGCCCGAGCCTGCTGTGCCTGCGCCCGCCATTGTTTAACCCCGACGCGTTCGAGACCCTGCGCGTAGTGCCCGGCGTGGTCTGCTCCGTCCAGGGCCATGGGCGCGCCGAAGATGCGCATGGGACGCTCACAGGGCAGCTCGGTTGCACCCAGCAGATTGAGAAGCCTGATGTCCTCCGGGCTCATACCGAGGCGAGTCGCCGCGACGTCGAGGAGCTGTTCTCGCGCGAAGTTGCTCTGGAACCTCCCCGGCGCTCGGTATGTGCCGACACCAGTCTTGTTGGTAACGACGACGTGGACCCGTGAGCGGAATGCCGGCACGCGGTACGGGCCGGCGAACAGACCGGCGGTCAGTGCGGCGACCACGGCGCCGTGGGTGCGGATGTAGGCGCCGGTGTCCATCCACGCCTCGTCATCCAGAACAAGCAGGGTGCCGTCGTGGTCGAACCCCGCCCGCACCACGTGGGTCTGTTCTCGCGCATGGTTGGCGGATACGAGGTGCTCAGCGCGGTCCTCGACCCATTGGACGGGGGCAGCCAACTGGTGCGCTAGCCACGTGGTCAGGAGATCTTCCGGGTACAGCTCGCCGCGGATACCGAAGCTGCCGCCGACGTCGGACTCACGCATATGGATCTGATGATCGGCAAGACCGACGAACCGGGCGATCACCGTCCGGTTCCAGAACGGCACCTTCGTCGCTCCCCACACGGTCAGACGATCGCGGGTGGAGTCCCACGCTGCGGTGAGCCCGCGGGTCTCCAGCGGCATCCCGGTGTGTCGCCCGGTCTCGACGTCAAGCTCGACGACGTGCGGGGCCGCCTGCAGCGCGGCGGCCACATCACCGAAACCGGACTCCACGGTGCCGACGAGAGCGGGCGCATCGCTGAGTGACTCGATGGTGTCGCCGACGGCCGCCCGTGCGTTGAGCGTGACGGGTCGGTCGTCGACCTTGATGCGTACGGCGCGGGCCGCGTCCTCGGCGACGTACGGATCGACGGCCACGACGACGGCAACTGGCTCACCGACATACCTGACCCATCCCGTCGCGAGTGGACGCTGCAGATAGGGCGTGAAGTCGATTCCGGGGGTTGGTTGCCGTACCGGGATCGTCATGGTGCTCGGCAGGTCCTCGGCCGTCATCACGGCCCGCACACCGTCCATGGCTTGTGCCGCCGATACGTCGACGTCGAGTAGGCGCCCGTGCGGCCGCGGTGAGCGGACTACCCGCAGGTGCAGCATCCCCGGCAGCTGCACGTCTTCGTGAAAGCGGCCACGGCCATACAGCAACCGGTCGTCCTCGAGGCGTGGGACCGACCCGCCGATCATGGGGTCACCTCGTCGCCGTCGAGCAGGTCTCGGGCGGCGACGATGTCGATCAGGGCGGCCACAATGGGGCGGTACCCGGTGCACCGGCACAAGTTCGATGAGGCGACGGCACGAACGTCCTCTACCGTCCGACGCTGCCCGGAACGCAACATCGCCAACGCCAACATCATGAACCCTGCTGTGCAGTAGCCGCATTGCAAGGCATGGTGCCGCGCGAACGCCGACCGGATGAGGTCCCCCTCGGGATCACCCTCCAGCGCCTCCACGGTCGTTACCGGCTCACGCACCTCGTGGGCGAGGACGAGGCAGCTGCGGGTGGGCAGGTCGCCGAGGAGAACGGTGCAGGTTCCGCAGATACCTTCGTGGCACCCCGCCCGGGTGCCGGTGAGCCCGCACCCTGCGCGCAAGGTGTCGACGAGGAGGTGCCGCGGTTCGGCGACGGCACGGCGGATGGACCCGTTGACGGTGAGGGCAACGTCTTCTGCTCCCGTCACGGCCTCGGCGGCCGCGCCGTCGCCGGATGCTGCGCACTGTTCCCCGGTGTCGAGGGGGGTCTCGATGCGATCCTGAACCTCGTGACTCACAGGTGCTCCTCGTCGCGAGAGTGGCGGCCCAGTCCGTGGAGCGCGCGGCCGACGAGCGCGCCGAACGGGGTGGGTGGAATGTCCCCGGTCAGTGCGTCCACCCGGCGGTCGAGCAGCGCGGCCTCGACCGCGCTAACCCGCCGGGGCGGGTTAGCGCCGCCGATCACGACCCGGGCGTCGGCGACCCGGCAGGCCGAATCTGGCACGATCCTGATCGCGCAGGTCAGTCGCGGCACGGCGTTCGCTGCAGGGGTGTATCCCCGTGTACGCGAGACGCCGACAAGGTCGTTGGAGCGGGGCAGAAGAACGCCGCACACCAACCCGTGTCCTCGCCTCACCGCACTTAACGCTTCCGCCACGGCGACGAGCCGCCGGCCCCCGAGCTCGACCAGCTCCACTCTCCCGTCCAGTGCGGTGAGCAGCGTGGGCCAGAAGTCGCCGGGAGTCCCGGCGACGAGGTGCCCGCCGACGGTGGCGCGGGTGCGGACAGGTAGAGGGCCGAGTTCGCTCACAGCGTCGGACCAGGAGCGGCTTGCAGGGGCTTGAGAGAGCTGGTGGTGCGTCGTGAGGGCCCCGATCCCGAGCCACTGCGGTCCGGCCGGCGACACGCCGAGGTCGAGCGCGCCCTTGAGGTCGACCACGAGGCTCGGCGAGCGGTCGCCTCGGTTGAGGCTGGGCAGTAGGTCCTGGCCGCCGGCCAGGTATACCGCGCCATCGCTGGACTCGTGAGCGGCGACCAAGGCGTCACGAACCGAGTGGGGCCGGATGTAGTTCAAGGGTGGGGGTCGCACGATGCTCCTCCCGGAAGGTCACGCTGGCTGGGCGGAAGCTGCCGCCTGGACAGTGGGCGCGGCGGGCGTAGCCCGGCCGGTCTTCGCGAGGCGCAGAGCCAGGGCGATGCCGATCACCACGAGGAGCAGGTCGACCCACGCGGCAGCCCGAAGGGCGACGGTGTAGTCCCCGGCGGACGCCCCCCTGCCCAGGACCACGAAGAACACGCCACCGATCACCGCAATCCCCAGCGCCGAGGAAAACTGCTGGGCTGTGGCCAACACACCTGAGGCGGCCCCGGCGTGGGAGGGCTGAATCCGGGCGAGCACCTGACCGATGACGGCAGGCACGGCGATGCCGTTCCCGAAGCCGATCGCCGTCATCGGGATCGCCAGCTCGACCGGACGGAGTGATCCACCTCTGACGCTGGTCAGCACGATCACGGCAACCATGGCGAAGAACACGACGAGGGCACCGGTCACGATGACCTTGGCTCCGTACTTCACGACGTACGGGCGCGCACCCACGGAGGCAACGGCGAACGCCACCCCGAGGGGCCCGAAGGTGAGCCCGGCACCCAACGGGTCCAGACCCAGGCCGCTCTGCAGGACGAGGGAGGTGGTGAACACGAAGCTGAAGAACACCGAGAACAGGATCACCGAGAGTCCCAGCCCGAGGTTGAATGCGCGCTCAGCGAAGAGCACGGGCGGTAGGATCGGCGCCCTACCGGACCGCACGAGCCGACGCTCCCACAGTGCGAAGCCGGTCATGACCGGTAGGGCGGCGATGAGCACAACCCACGACCAGACGGGCCAGCCTTGGCTGCGGCCGACTACGAGCGGAAGAAGGACACAGCCGAGGCTGGCGGTGATCCCGACCGCACCGACGATGTCCAGCCGCGCAGTGACCCGCCGCTCGAGGGTGGGAATGGCTCGAGCGGCCAGCGCTACCGTCACCACTGCGATCGGCACGTTGATGAGGAAGATGACCCGCCAACCTAGACCCGCGACATCAGCCTGCAGGAGGAGTCCGCCCAGCACCTGACCGGCCACTGCGCCGACACCGATGGTCACCCCGAACCACGACAGCGCCCGGGGTCGGTCGGCCGGGGCGACGGTGGCGGTGATGAGGGCGAGGACCTGCGGCACCATGGCCGCAGCGGTGGCCCCCTGCAGGAGGCGGGCAACCACGAGACCCGAGGCGCTCAGGGACAACCCGCACAGCAGCGATGCCACCCCGAAGCCGATCATGCCCAGCATGAACATGCGGCGCTGCCCGAAGTGGTCACCGAGCTTGCCTCCGATGATGAGCCCGGCGGCGTAGGTGAAAGCGTAGCCCCCCACAAACATCTGCAGCTGCGGCTCACTGGCCGACAGGTCGTGCTGCAGCACGGGCAACGCCACGTTGACGACGTAGAGGTCGAACTGGGCCATGAACACGGCCACGAGGATGACCGGCAGCATCCTCGTGGAGCGCGTCGATGGCGCTGCTGCGGTGGTGTTCGCGGTGGGCATGGCGCCTCCTTAGTTTGAGGTATGTCGTACAGTTGGAAGGTAGGCTACTTTACGAGAATTGTCGAATAAATAGAGAGGAGGCCAGCGATGCCCGTCCGCCGCGCCCAGGCAGTCATCTACCCGACCCCGGAGCAGATGTCGCTGGTCGGCATCCTCCATGCGTTATCGGACGCGACGCGGATGGTGATCGTGACGAGCCTGCTCGAGTCCGTTGAGCGACCCTGCGGCACCTTCCCGGTCACGGTGAGCCCGTCCACGCTCACCTACCACTTCAAGGTTCTGCGCGAGGCGGGCCTGATCCACCAGCGCGAGGAGGGTCGCCGCAAGCTCACATCGCTCCGCCGCGACGAGGTCGAGGCCCGCTTTCCGGGTCTGCTGGACAGCATCATCAGCACCTACCGGCGCGAGCCCGTGAGCGTCTGAGCTGCGCACGGAGTACCGCTGACCCGCGGTGTGCTCACCGCCAGGCCCGAGGGTGCTGCCTCGAGAGGACCGCGCAGCGTGGTGATGAGCTCACGCACCAGCGGTGCCGTCACCCGACCGTCGCCGAAGTAGAAGTGATTTCCGCGGAATAGATGGATCGAGAACGGTCCGGTCGTGGCGCTGGACCACTGGCGGAGCCGGTCGACGTCGACCAACGGGTCCTCGCGGGCCGCCAGCACGCGTACCGGGCAGCTCAGGAGCGGGTCGTTCCGGTGTTCGTACGCCGCCCCGAGGACGATGTCGTGCCGCAACCCGGCCAGTATGAGTGGTCGCAGCGAGGGACGATGCAGGAACTCCGGGGGCACACCGCCCCAGGACACCACCTCGTCGAAGAACATCGGATCGTCCACCGCCGGCAGGGGCGACAGGGGCCGGTCGGCGGGTGGTCGCCTCCCTGAGACAATTACGGCCTCTGGGTTGCCGACGGAGTCGTGCGCCGTCAGAGTCCGCGCCAGCTCGTAGGCCAGCAGTGCCCCGAAGCTGTGTCCGAACACGCCCCACCGGGCTCCCCGGACGTGGGGGAGAGCATCCCGTGCGAGCGTGTCCAGGAGCTCCGGGATGCTGTCTGCCCGGCTGTGCTGCCGGCGCGAGCCGCAGCCGGGAAGATCAAGCGGCACCACCGTGATGTCGGGGCTTAGCCACAACGCCCAGTCGCGGTAGACCGCGGAGGCGGTGCCCCCGGCGTAGGACAGGCACAGCAGCGTGGTCGGCGTGGTCACCGCGTAGCTACCATCCGCTCGGTCTCCAGCCGCTGATCGACAGCGGCATAGTCGTCCTGCATCAGGCCGATGGCCTCCTCGACGGGCATCGCCACAGGCAACGAGAACAAGTCGACGATTTTCTCGAGTCGCTCGGCCATCGTGCCGAACACGTTCCAGTGCGGAATCTCCAGCTCCGTCAGGGTCGACAGCAGCATGTGGTCGCAGTAGTCGCGGAAGGCCTCGTTCATCGGCCTGTGCCCGTCGTCAGTCATCGCCCGTTCGTTGCTGAGGTGCACAACCGCGTCGAATGTGCCCTTCACGTGCTGCTGGAAGGCGTGGCCGTACTGGGCGATGACCTGCTCGAAGAAGAGCATCTCCTGACTGAGGTCCTCCCGAGTGATCACCGTCAGGTCCGCGGTGGCGCTGGGGTTCATCCCGTAGCGGACTCGGGCCGCGCCGTAGATCCACTCTTGAAGTGAGGAGCCGTCGGAGACGAAGTTGTCGCCGAGGACGGCCTCGGCCACCGCTCGGCTGGTGTGCCGTCGCATGGCGATCTGGAGGTACTCGGTTGGGGTCACCTCGGCGAGACTCTTGCCCGGCAGTGCCGCCGGCATGATCTCGCGGATGGTCTTGGCCAGCGTGCGTGGCAGGCCTGTGTGGTGTGCCAGAGCCATCACGGTGGAGGTCTTGCCGACCGAATATGTTCCAGAGATGGAGAGCCTCATGACTGCACCTTTCGCAGCGGTTGGGGGTGTCGCGGAGCTGGAAACAAGACGCCCGGCGACCCAATCTTGTCGGGGAGTCGATGCGCGAAGGTTGACCGCTGGATGAGGCCGCCGACCCTCCCGGTGAAGGTGAGGTCACGCCACTGGCCCCCGTTGACCTGCAACAGGTTGGTCTTGGTGACCCCGACCTCCATCGATGCGGGTCCTGCGGTCCGCTCGGCGGCATAGTCACGCTCGATGCTCGTCTGCTGCATCCAGAGCGTGTTCGAGTCCGAGCGGGCCACGTCGTCCAACTCGTAGAGCAGGACCTGCGCCAGCTGGACGTGGCTGACGAAGGCGTCGACCAGGGACACCGGGAAACCCTCCGCGTCCTCCAACCCGAGCCAGCCGTCACGGGGGGTTGGCTCGACCACGACTCGGGCGGTGCAGGTGAGCTTGTCCAGGTCGGCGACGACGGTCTCCACCCGCTGGCTCTCGTTGCGGAAGCCGTCACCCCAGTAACGCATCTCGCCGTCACCGAGGATGGCATCGATGTCGCCCGCGCCTGGTGCGTCGATGGCAGGGGTTGGTTTCGGGTGGGCGATCGTGAGACGGACGCGCATCTGACCGGCTCTGCAGTCGACCGACGCGGTCTTCCACCCGAGCAGCTCGTACTCCTCGCGCCGCAGGGCTGCTGTGACGGGAAGCTGCTCCAGGTGCTCCTCTGGCTTGGCGCCGGCTTGGATGACGACCCGCTTGATCCACGAGCGGGAGCGTTGCTCTGCAGTAAGGCCCAGGTGCGCGGCGAGCACCGCCTCGCCAAGGCGAGCAGCGAACACCATGACGTCGACCGTCGACAGGTGTGGGCGTAGGTCGTGTCCCACCTTCTTTCGGGACCAGTCGCTGGGGTAGTCGATGCTGACGGTTGTCCCGACTCCGTCTGCGGTCACCGTGAGCGGTGCGAAGCGGTAGTTCGCGCGGCGGTAGCCTGCTCCGAAGAACCGTCCCTCGGGTGCTCCCAGGTAGTCGGAGACGGTCGGGAGTGCCAGGAGGCGGGTCATGTTGGTGTGCCCTGCCCGGCGGCCGCGAACGCACCGAGCGCCAGTTCGTAGGCCTCCACGAGGTCGCCGACGGTGTGCACGTCCACGATCGATCGGTCCATGGAGAACGGGTCGACGGTGAACTCCTCCTCGAGGGCGATGACGAGCCTGGCGAGCATGAGTGAGTTGAGTCCGAGGTCGCTGAAGGTGCTGCTGTCGCGGATAGTCTCGTCGTGTTCGAGGGTGTCGGTGAGCAGGAGTTTGATCTCCGAGTGCACGGCTTCGTTGATTGTTGAACGTGTCAGCATGTCAGTCCTCCGTCGATGACGAGTGTTTGTCCGGTGATGAACCCCGCGTCGGGGGAGATGAGAAAGCGTGCTGCCGAGACGATGTCGCCGATAGCGCCGAACCGTCCCAGGGGGGTGCGTCCTGCGATGCGGTCTCGGTTCTTGTCGGTGACCGCATTGGTCATGTCGGACTCGAAGTAGCCGGGTACCAGGGAGTTCACGCGTATCCCGGTCGGCCCGAGTTCCCGCGCCAGTGCGCGGGTGAGCCCGTCGAGGCCGGCCTTGGCGGCCGAGTAGGACGCCACCCCTCGATGGCCACGGACGGCGTTGATCGACGAGATGTTGAGGATTGTGCCACCGCCACGGCGGTCCATTTGCCGCGCCGCAGCCTGGGCCAGCAGCAGCGGGCCAGTCAGGTTGATCGCGATCGTGTCGGCAATGTCGGCCTGGGTGGCTGAGATGAAGAGCTCTTGACGCAACACGCCGGCGTTATTGATCAGGACGTCGAGGCCGTCGAACTGGTCCACAACAGAAGAGATCCAGGGTCGGACCGCCGAGGCGTCGCTGAAGTCCGCTGACCACCAATGAAAGGACTCCGGGTGCTCTGCGCTCATCCGTTCGGTCTCTTCGCTGGGCCGCCTGCTGGCGGTACCCACGCGATACCCCTGCTCGACAAGGGCTCGGCACAGTGCCGCCCCCAATCCTCGGCTGCCCCCGGTCACGGCGACCACCGGCGCGGTGGGGGTCTCGGCCCCCATCATCGTCGGAGCTTCTTGAAACGGTCGGAGTGCTGCGTGTCCTGGGTGATAACCAGCTTGGCTGGGATCTTGTAGGCCTCGAGGCGATCCCGACAAAATTGGTCAACGCGACGGCGCAGAGCGTGGACGTCCTCGGGCTCGATCAGCCGGATGGTGGCGCAGACGACCTGACCGGTGATCTGGTTGGCGAGACCGGCCGCGGTCACCTCGGCAATGTTGTCCATCTCTAGCAGCACCGATTCGACCTCGTTTGGGTACACCTTCTCTCCCGCGACGTTGATTAGCTCAGAGGTTCGTCCGAGGATGCGTAGGTACTCCCCGTCGACCTCGACCGCATCTTGGGTGTTGAAGTAGCCTTCGTCGTCGAAGGGTGCCTGCGCATTGAGGTAGCCGAGCATGGCCATCTGGGACCGCACCCACAGCACGCCGTCGACGACCTTGTACTCGAAGTCAGCGCCGCCCAGCTTGACCCACAGTGAATCGTTGGATCGTGACTTGGTGGCGAGTATGCCCAGCTCAGAGAGACCGTAGGTTTGCTTCAGGGTGACGGTGGGCAGGTCGGCTGACAAGCGCTCGAGGGTTTGTTGTGGCATCGGCTCGGTGCCGTAGGTGATGACCCGGAGCGTCGAGAGGTCGTGACGTCTGTGTGCCCCACTGATGAGGGTCATCGTGAGGAACGTGGGCGTCGTAGGAAGCACCTCCACTCGGTGCTCGGCGATGGCGCCGAAGACGTCGTCGGGGGTCCGCTCTCGGACGGTCACCACCGTCCCGCCCTGGCTGATCGTGTGCAGAAGGGTGTTGATGCCGCCAATGTGGTCGAGGTTGAGAAACGACATGGTTCGTAGGGCTGCTCGACGCGTCACATACCGTTCCAGCATCTTCTCGAAGTCGAGCACCGAGGCCTTGCTGCGGCCCGTTGTTCCAGAGCTGAACAGCACGAGACCGGGGTGACCCGTCTCCCGTAGACGGCGGTATAGCTCGTGATCGGCGGTCACTCCCGTGTGGCGGATCACGTCTGCGCTCTCAGCCTCACCGGAAGTCGGCCGTACTGACACTTCGACCTGCGCGAGCTCGGAGAACTCCCGCCGCTTGGCGGACGGTAAATTTGTCATCGGCACGCAGATTGCGTCGAGGCCGATCAGCGCCAGGATCGCCGACGCTGAGACGCCCGAGTGCGAAGCCTCCAGGGACGCGACGCTGCCGGAGCCCACCCCGGCTTCGGTGAGCCGGAGTTTCCAGGCGTGCACGCCCTCGGCCAGCTGGGCGTAGGTCGTGGTATCTCCCGCATCGACGATGGCGGCGACGCCGCCAGTCTCATCGATGCGCTTCATCAGAGTCGTGAACACGAATCCCCCTATCGATGGTGACGGCGGATGCCATGGTGGCGTCGGTGACCTTGCGAAGAGATCTGCGTGCACCCGCCGGGCGACGCCTGAGCCAGGTCGCTGGCGGGTGAGTTGACCGTACGAAGAACGTCGAATAATTGTCAAGGTCTGTTTGGGGCTGTTCAAACACCCGTTACCGGCTCTTCACTATGGATCCTCGTGGACCGAAGTGGCCTGACTCCTTGAGGGACGTGGCGGTCTCGTCGACCTGGGCAGGATGTCTGGGTGGGGCTGGTCTGACTGGAGGGGGTGTGGTGCGGCATCGCCCAGCCTCGTCAGGCCACCGGAGAATCCAGGGGGGAGATTCCGGTGACCACCATGCAGCATGCCAGCCCGGGTCAAGGTTGACGCCATACGGGTTATGTATTGCACAACTGAGGTGTTGTGTAGTACACTACTGGCATGGCGGTCACGTGGGCGGACAGTGCCGATAAGCACGGGATCGCGCACGAGGACGCGCTGCACGCGATCGCCAATGCTTACTACGTTGAGCGGGAGTTCGATGAACCTCGGGTGCCGGGGCATGTGCGGCCGGCGCTGTTCCTTGGGCCGCCGCGCCAGCGGGGTGGACCGTTACTGGAGGTGATGGTCGAGATGATCCCGCCGCGCGATCTTCACGTGTTCCACGTCATGCAGGCCCGGCAGAAGCACCTGGATCGAATGGAGGATTCGCAATGAGCACGAAGAAGGACTACACGGCGGTCGCCGAGTGGGCCGAACACGAGATGACCCTGCCTCACAACTCTGCCACCGCGGTGCGCGGGGAGGAAGCGGCCGCGTACGGGCAGTCCGTGCTGGAACACGCCCTGGGTGGGCGGCCCTCGATCGACCCCGACGCAACACCCGGGCAGCACTCCCGCGTCCGCCAGGTCCGCCTACCCGGCTCGATGGATGAGGGTTTGACCACCCTCGCGCACCAGCAACACCGCACCACCAGCGATGTCCTCCGGGACGCGGTCGCCGAGTACCTGAATACCCACGCCGCCGCCAGCTCGTAAGCACGGAAGACCCCGCCGATGAAGATTCCCACAAAGGGGGACGGCATACGACGCCTTTAGGCTGTGCCAGAAACGAAAGGCCGCGGAGCAGTGACTGACGTAACGGTCCGCCTCTCGGTGACGAAGATTGACGTTGCCAACGTAGGGCGTCCCGGTGAACTCCTCCTCGACGTCGACGAGAAGAGCGCAGTGGCGTTGGAGCGCGCCAGCGCCTGGGCGGCAGTGCGGGGTTATGATCGGCTCGCGTTCGCACTTGAGGACATCTTCGCGGGCGAGCCTCCCGCCGCTGGCTACGCCGCGGTTATCAACAAGCCGCACGGGCTGCTCATCTTCGTTACGTGGCCGTGGGCACCTGAAACGCCCCTCAACCCTCGATAGCTGTCGGGCAGGGAGTCGGAGAGCAGTCGTGTAAGATCCGGCGCTAAGAATGTCAGCTTGGGGTACACCCCTCTCTGACGTGGAGCGGTAGCCGTCTTTGCTGTTCGTCATGCGTGTCCTCTCGGGTGAACTCAGGGATGCGGGAGCGCTCACTGACGAAGCCCCGCGTCATGGCACCCATTCCGTGGGGAGACACCCCGCGCACCGGCACCGGCCGGCCACCCCACGAGATGGGCGAGCTTCAGTCCGGTTAACGGGCCAACCGGGTTCCCCGGTTATGGGCGCAGACTGGGAGGGTGAGTCGCTACGATGCCGGTACCGCGCTGATCGTTGTCGATGTGCAAAACGACTTCACCGATCCCGACGGCAGCCTTTACGTCCCGGGTGGGGAGGCGGTCGTTCCCGTCGTCAACGCCGAGATCGACACGGCGACCGCGGCCGGCGCCCGGGTGGTCTACACCCAGGACTGGCATCCGCCCTCGACCCCCCACTTCGCCAAGGACGGCGGCAGTTGGCCTGTGCATTGCGTCGCCGGCACCGCTGGCGCCGAGCTGTACCCGCAGCTGCGGGTGGTCGGGCCGATCGTGCGCAAAGGCAGCTCTGGTGAGGACGGCTACTCCGGGTTCTTTCAACGCGACCCGGTCAGCGGCGAGACCGTGGCGACCTGTTTGGAGGCCGACCTGCGCGCGGCGGGGGTGAGTCGACTGGTTGTGGTCGGATTGGCCCAAGACGTCTGTGTGAAAGACACCGCCCTGGACGGGTGCCGGCTGGGGTATGACGTCACCGTGGTGCGCGCCGGGACCCGCCCCGTCGAACGCTGCCCCGGCGACGGGGCGCGGGCGCTCTTCGAGTTGACGGCGGCGGGCGCCACCCTCGAATAGCGCACCACCGGTGGCCCGAACACCACTCATCCGATGACCTCCCTGGGGCCTCGAAACCGAGGGCGCGACCCGGGTTGGCCGGTTTCAGGGGGTTGCGGTTCGGTGGAGGGGACGGCGTGGGTGAGTTCGTCGATGGGGAGGTAGACGCGGGCCCCTTCGTTGCGGAATTCCGCCGACTTTTGGGCCATCCCGACCTGGAGGGCGGTTGTTTCGTCGACGCCCTGGGCGGCGGCGTATTTGCGGACGTCTTGGCTGATTTTCATGGAGCAGAAATGTGGGCCGCACATGGAGCAGAAATGCGCGGTCTTCGCCGCGTCCGCGGGCAGGGTTTCGTCGTGGAAGTCCCGGGCGGTGGTGGGATCCAGGGCGAGGTTGAACTGGTCTTCCCAGCGGAAGGCGAAGCGGGCGTCGGACAGGGCGTCGTCCCAGGCTTGGGCCCCGGGGTGGGCTTTGGCGAGGTCCGCGGCGTGCGCGGCGATCTTGTAGGTGATGACCCCGTCTTTGACGTCGTCACGGTTGGGCAGGCCGAGGTGTTCTTTGGGGGTGACGTAGCAGAGCATCGCGGTGCCGAACCAGCCGATCATCGCCGCCCCGATCGCGGAGGTGATGTGGTCGTAGCCGGGTGCGATGTCCGTGGTGAGCGGGCCCAGCGTGTAGAACGGGGCCTCGTCGCACAGTTCCAACTGCAGGTCCATGTTCTCTTTGATCTTGTGCATCGGGACGTGCCCGGGGCCCTCGACCATGACCTGCACGTCATACTCCCAGGCGATCTTGGTGAGCTCGCCGAGGGTGCGGAGCTCGGCGAACTGGGCGTCGTCGTTGGCGTCGGCGATGCACCCGGGGCGCAGCCCGTCGCCGAGGGAGAACGTCACGTCATAGGCCGCCATCAGCTCGCACATGTCCCGGAAGTGGGTGTAGAGGAAGTTCTCTTCGTGGTGTGCTAAACACCAGGCGGCCATGATGGAACCCCCGCGGGAGACGATGCCCGTTTTGCGGTGCGCCGCCAGGGGCACGTAGCGCAGCAGCACCCCGGCGTGCACGGTGATGTAGTCCACACCCTGTTCGAACTGCTCGATCAGGGTGTCCCGGTAGATCTCCCAGGTGAGGTCCTCGGCTTTGCCGTTGACCTTTTCCAGGGCCTGGTAGATCGGGACGGTGCCGATCGGGACGGCGCTGTTGCGGATGATCCATTCCCGGGTGGTGTGGATGTTGCGTCCGGTGGACAGGTCCATGACGGTGTCGGCACCCCAGCGGGTGGACCAGGTCATTTTGTCGACCTCTTCCTCGATGGAGGAGGCGACCGCGCTGTTGCCGATGTTGGCGTTGATCTTGACCAAAAAGTTGCGGCCGATCACCATCGGCTCGGACTCGGGGTGGTTCACGTTCACCGGCAGCACCGCCCGACCCCGGGCGATTTCGCTGCGAACGTGTTCGACGGTGACCCCCTCGCGCAGCGCGACGAACTCCATCTCCGGGGTGATCTCCCCGCGGCGGGCATACGCCAGCTGGGTCACGGTCTTGCCGGGTAGGGCGCGGCGGGGACGCCGGAGGCCGGCGAAGACACTGTCGAGGTTGCGCGAGTCGTGGGCCTTGAGCCCGTTGTCCACCGGCTGCACCGGGCGCGGTTCGTAGTCCCCGGTGTCGGCGCGCTCGCCCACCCACCCCTCCCGCAGGCGGGGCAGACCGAGGCGGATGTCGGTGCGCAGGGTGGTGTCGGTGTAGGGCCCAGAGGTGTCATAGAGCACCACACTGTCCCCGGTGGACAACACCACCTCCCGCATCGGCACTTTCAGGTCTTCGCGGCTGCCCTGCAGATAAGTTTTGCGGGAACCGGGAAACGCGGTGCCCTCGGTGGTGGGCTGGTCTTGGATAGCAGTCATCAGCGGGGTTCCTCCCTACGCCGGTGCGAGCCGGGTCAGGTTCGAACGGTCAGCGGCCGATCCTGCCGCCCTCTCAGCTCCGGTACGCGAAGCTCCCGTGGGTCACTGGAACCGTACGCGACCCACCCCCCACGCACGCAAGGCCTGCAGCGCGGGAATGGGGATTCCTCGCCGCTCTCCCGCGGTCAGGGCGTGGTGCGGGCGGTGCCGGAACGCAGTTGCAGTCCGGTGCGCAGCAGCTGGGTGCCCAGGGCGGCTTCGACGCCTTCCCCGGCGCGCAGCCGTAGATCCAGCAGCGGTTGCAGGCCCAGGCGTTGCAGGACGGCGGGGTGCGCGGGTTCCCGGCTGCGTTGACCCGCGACCAGATGCGCGGCGACCGCCGGTTCGGCCTGCACGGCGATCAACGCGGCCACGCTGGTCGCTAATCCGTCCAACATGATGACCGCCCCGGCGTGGGCCGCGCCCCGCACCACCCCGACCAGCAGGGCGAACTCGGGCCCACCCAACGCCGCCAACCGCTGCGCCGGTAGCACACCGTCGTGGTGGGCGGCGGGGTTGGCAGTCCACCGGTTCAGGGCAGCCGCCACCACCTCAGTTTTGCGGTCGAGCATGGCGGTGTCCGCCCCGGACCCCAAACCCACCACCTGATCCGCGTCGAGTCCGAGCAGGCTCGCGGCCAGGGCTGCCGCGACGGTGGTGTTGCCGATGCCCACCTCACCGAGCGCGACCACACCCGCCGCCCCCAACACCGCCCCGAGGTCCTCACCCTGCTGCAGCAGCTGCTCTGTCACCGTCACCGTCATCGGGTCGTGGTCGCGGAGATTGCCGGTGGCGCTTCCGGTGTCGACGACCCGTACCTGCAGTCCCGCAGCCGTCGCCGCGACGGCACCCAGACAACGACCGGCGCGGGCGGCATCGAGCACGTCCTCGGTGACCGAGGAGGGGAAAGCGCTGACCCCCAGCTCCGTCACCGAGTGGCGGCCGACGGCCGCGGCCCGCAACAACGACGCCAGCGACGGTGACCCGTGTGGTGTTGGGGTACACCCCAACACGACGTCAGGTGGCCAGCGCAGACCGCGACCAACTGAGGTGCCCCGTGTCCTTGATTGACACCGAGCGGGCAACGTCTAAGACTTCACCGGACACATTCGCCAGATGGTGGGGGTGGGATGAGCGGGCAGCGCGTGGGGTATCAACGGGTGAGCAGTCTGGAGCAGAACCCGGCGCGCCAGCTCGAGGGGATACCGCTGGATCAGACGTTCACCGACCGGCTCTCAGGCAAGGACGTCGACCGGCCGCAGCTGAGCGAGATGCTGCGCTTCGTGCGGGCTGAGGACACGGCGGTCGCGTCTCTATCAGTCCTCACCGTGCGGCGTGGGTGTGTGTCGTGGTCCGGGGCGTAGGGAGCGGTGGTCGCCGCTGCTCGTGAGCCACCCCGCTTGTATGAGCTTAGGGATGATTCCGCGGGATGCGTTGCGCGGCCACCTCATGGTGGAGCGGAGTTCGGTCCATGTGGGTCCGGTGCCGGTGTCGGCGACGATGCGGGCGACGGCCACCGCGGCGGCCACACCGTCCCGGGCGGCGATCTCTGCCACTTCGGCGGCTTCCTGGACCCGGCGGGCCCGCCGTGCTGCCTTGTCGGCCACGAGTCCGGCGACGGCGGCCGGGGTTGGGGTCATCCCACCCCGCACCAGGTGCAGCCACGCGGACCGCTTGTCGGGGTCGTCGTGGGGTATGGGGTGCGGTGCGAGTTTCGCGATGGCCGCCGGGGTGACCTCGCGGCGTGCTGTGCGTAGGGCTTGCTCGGCGTGCTGTTCAGCGGTACTCACCACGGGCGGCGGCGGTGAGGTGTCCGGCGCGGCCTTCGGGGATTCGCCATGGGCCGGACCCACCGACCGCGTCGGCGCTGACCGCGTCGGCGTCGGCGCTGACCGCGTCGGCGTCGGGGTGATGCCCAGGTAGGTCAGCGTTGCGGTGGTGGCGGGGCCGGGCTCGGCAGGGACCCGCAGTCGGTAACCACCAGGCACCCCCACAGCCCAGCAGTCGGGGAACGCGGCGAGGTCCCCACCGATCTGCATGATGATCGGCAGACCCCGGCGCAGCGCGGTCCGCACCGCGGTGTCCGCGGCTCCCGTGAGCGTGCCCGCGGGCAGGGCGACGGCGAGGGCATCGGCGGCATCGACGTCGGGGGCCACGGTCCAGCCGTAGCGGTGGGCGAGTGCGGCAGCAGCCTTGGCCTCCCCCACCGTCGCCACCCGCAGCGGACCGTGCTGGCGGCCGGCTCGGGCGTTGAGGGCTGCGGTGTACCGGGTCCGGGCGTCCTCGCCCATGACCGGGCGCGGCGGCGCGGTGATGGTGTTGCTCATGGCTGTGCTCTCCCTTGTCCCGCCCCGGCCTCAACAGGCAGGTCGTGGCCATCGTCTCCGATGATCGCCCGGCGCTGCGTCACCGACGCCCGTGCCCCCTGCGTGTCGGCGGACCAATCCCCAGCACCCGACGAGGCTGCGTGCGACCGGTCCGCAGCCAGCCCCACGCTCCTTCGAAGATGCTGCCGCGCCACCGCTCCGCGCCGGCTTGCCCCCGATTCGATGGTGCGTGTCCGGGTCGGCGGTCGCGCAGTAGATCGGTGATCGCGGTGACGGCGTGCGGCGCTTTGCGGTGGTGCTCATGCTGGCACCGGCTCGGCCTGCGCGAGGTAGTTGTAGAGGGTTTGGCGGGTGATGCCGAACTCCCGGGCGATCGCCGCCTTGGGCTCCCCGGCCGCGACCCGCTCCCGCAGCTGCGCTGCCCGCTGTCTGGAGAGTTTTGGGGTGCCACCCTTGTAGCGCCCGGCTGCCTTCGCCAAGGCGACGCCCTCGCGTTGGCGCTCGTGGATCAGGGCGCGTTCGAACTCCGCGACGCTGCCCAGCATCGACAGCAGCAGGGTCTGCAGCGGGGAGTCCCCACCGGTGAAGACCAGGTTCTCGTTCACGAACTCGACCCGCACGCCGCGGTCGGTGAGGTCGGTGACCAGGGCGCGCAGGTCGGTGAGGTTGCGGCCGAGGCGGTCGAGGGAGTGACAGACCATGGTGTCGCCTGCCCGCACGTGGTTGAGCAGGGCGATCAGCGCCGGTCGGTTGGTGTCCCGCCCGCTGCACCGGTCCGTGAACGTCTGGTCGAGTGGCACCCCGTCGAGCTGCCGGTCGGTGCACTGACCCAGGCTGGACACCCGGACGTACCCCACTCGCTGGCCCGTGGTGGTCGTGTTGTCCATTTGCCGCTCCCTGCCGTCCTGGTCGCGCCTCAGTACCGT